>Ga0180009_10000392_pt1 | contig 62374 bp, 79 predicted proteins | sample OS_PC_MetaG_FD_123537 | JGI IMG/M metagenome (GOLD analysis project Ga0180009, IMG submission 123537) | Groundwater microbial communities from the Aspo Hard Rock Laboratory (HRL) deep subsurface site, Sweden - OS_PC_MetaG | ecosystem: Environmental > Aquatic > Deep subsurface > Groundwater... | reverse complement strand
TAAAGCCACACAAGTCTTTAAAGTTTGATGAACTTGAAACACCATCAGAAGCTTTCATAAGGAAAATGAGAAAATGAAGAATCGAAAAAGTATATCGTTAGGAAATATTAACGGGATACAACATATTTAATTCTTGGGTCTGGTCTTCCAAGTTTTCTTCTGTCACTTCTGTTTTTTCCTTGTAAAAGCAACCCTGGAGATTCACTAGTTAAGATTGCTTCAGACAAATTTGTTAATTGTTTCTTATTAAATCCAGCATCTGCTATTCTGGCTATCCCTCTTGGTTTATGTTCCCAAAGAATCCTGTGGGCTTGTGTTAAACTTTCTCTTTGGTCTGATCTTAAATCATAAAGCTCTCCAGCATTTACAGCATATTTATCTCCATAAACATTAATTCCAACAAATCTATCATTAGGAATGCCTCCCCCTATTCCAAAGCCCCCAAAATTTTCAATAATTCCATAATGGCCTCTAAATCTTTTAGCATGATCTGGAAGTCCATGATCTTGTAGTTCTTCATTAAACCACCCTATAAATGCCTCTCTTTCTATGTAATCCTCTATTGGATTTATTATATCTAAAAGATCTTGGGAATTTCCTTCAACATATCTTCTGATACTTCCATTTGCCTGCCTAGATCTATTACTTGGAACTAGTTGCTTATAAACACCCTTTAAAATACTGGCTCTATCAACTTGTTTAGCCCGACGTAATCTCTTAAAAAGGATATCTCTCGCATTCATTTTTATCTTATTGAGTAATTCTGATTTAATTCTTGAGTTTGATATTCTACGCTTGTATTAATCTGATCATTTACAGAATTATATTCACTTCCTCTAACAGGCAAACTAAAAGGTACAAAAATTGATGCACCAAGAATTATAAGTATTTTATTTATTGGTTTCATCTTTAGTTATCCTTGTTTTTGTTCTTGTTCTCTTTGAATTTCTCTAGCTTCGTGAAATACTTCTTGAGATTTAAAATTACAGGTTACACAAACATCCATGAGTGCAGAAACTTTTCTTCTCTCCCATGAATAGTCTGCACCATCAGGAAGAAGTGATTGAGCATGATTTATACTTTCTCCAACTCCTGCTAATGCTTGCAAAGTCTTTCTTTTTGCGTCACAAACTTTTTCATCTCTGAATTTTTTGCCTTCTGGAGCTTGTGAATCCTCTGCTAGGTTATAACATATTTCACAATTTGTTTGTGCTTCTTGTAAGTATAACATTGTATTAGTTTTAGAAAAATACTCTTTATAAAGATTCCTATGTGTAACTACTTATTAAGAACAAATATCTCACGCCCTACAATCTGGTCTTTTCTATATTCAGTGAATCTTTTAACAAGCTTAAGATGGGTTTTATCTAAAATACTCTCAATATTACACCCAATTCTTTTATTATTTGTTAGTTTAATATAAGGAGCACTAAAAACAAATCTTTTACTTACTGAGTTTTTTAAGTTGTTTAATACGCTAATCATTAATCTTTCAAATTCATTTAGTATTTTCTTTGCCTTTTCAGGGTTTGTTGGTCTTTTTAGTGTTTCTCCTAGATCTGGCTCACTGACCAAGCCCTCAACTTTTTTTATTTTTGTTTTTGCAGAATCCTCTTTGATTAGATTGTAGTTTTCTTTGTTAAATTTAAACCACTCTAAATTTTTTCTCGCACCTTCAATTGCTTCAGAATCTTTATCAATACCAATAACTTTTATTTCTTGAAGCAAAGCTTCTTGTAGAATTACTCCAATTCCACAAAAACAATCAACTAAAGTTTCTTGTTTTTTTACCTGTGATAAATTTATCATTATCTTTGCTAGTCTAGGAGAAATTGCAAGCGCTTCTCTTCTATCTGGCTTATTCATGTCTCTTTCTTCTAGCTTTTTATAATTGGTTTTTGAGATTATCTTTCCAAAATTATTATTAAAGACAAAATATTCTTCGTCAAGTAATCCTCCTGAAATTCTTACTTTTCCTCCTTCTTGAAGCTCTAGCTCATTATTAAGATTTTTTTGTGATGCTTTTAATCTTTCAATCTTAAATCTTTTTTTTAAATATTCTAGAATTTTATCATATGTATTATCCTGACAAAAGTTCCATAAGCAGTAGGTAAGGTTATTTTCTGTTCCATAATAAATATCCTGAGAATCTAAACCTTTAATCATTTCACTAATTTCTCCAGATGCCATAACTTTACCAATAGAAATTGTTCCTCCTAAATACTCTATAGTATCACCTTCAATTGCTTTTTCTAAATCTATTAAAATTGCATGTTTACTCTTGATATAATTAAGAATTTTATTTTCTTGCTTTTCAAAAAAACAAAATATTTCTGCAGTGCTAAGTTCAGGATTTCTTCCTAAAATAAAAAGGTATTTCATAAGAATAATAGATTAAGTTAGTTTAAGAATTTTGTTCATAGGCTCTTTCCTAAACTACAACTTCATAATCACCGAGTTCTTTTTTCAAGAGTTCAAAAATATGAGGGCTGATTGTTATGTTTTTTTGTTCTTTCTGGGCATTTAGTGCTTTTGAAAGTTCTTCCATATTAGACATCTTTAATTTATTAGTTAGTTCTTTAATAATGCCTCCTTCAACTAAAAAGGATTTTCCATTAGCACTAACGAGTTCAGCAATCTGGCCTTTGTTGTATTTAAGCATCATCTTTCCTCTCTCAAAATTAACTAACTCACATCTTTGATTGTACTCAATTAAAGAATTAATTAAACTTGTTGCAGCTTTTCTAGCTTCATCTGCTTTTAGTAGAGAAACCTTGCCTTTTTTAGATTCTGTTTTAGCTTCAATAACTTTTTCAAGTGCCTTTAAATCCTGGTGAGTAAATTTGCCTTTTTTAACAAAGTTCTTTTCAAAATCTTCAACAATTGATTTCTGAACATTTTTTCCAGTAGTTATTTTTAAAAGTTCAAAAACATCCTTGTAAACTTGCTCACTTGTTTTTTCCTGTGCTCTTTTTTCAATTTGTTCTCTTAATTCTTTAAGTCTTTTTATATAATCCTCTGTTCCTTTTATTAGATAATCAATTTCTTTTCCGCTTATTTCCTTAATTTTTTCATGCTCATAACCCTTATAGTATTTTATTGTAATCTCTTCTAAAATTTTAATGTATTTTTCTTCGAGCATTTTTTCTTTATCAACAAATATTTTCTTCATTTCTTTATAAGTCTCTTTTGTTGTTGGTGGAGGTTCTCCATAAAGCATTATTAATGCCTGACTTGGTGTTAAAACACTCCAGTATAAATCCTGTATTAGAATATCTAATAGCGCCCTTTTAGCTCTCTTTATTGCATTATCCCCCATAGACATAAACATATCAATTGCTTCAGGAGAGGGCTTTAGTTTACCCATTTTTAATAGTGCTTTCCAAGGCATAAATGTTCCACGATCATATAGCGGAATTCCATCCCTAATAAATGTAAAAATAACAGGGTGAGCATCTTTAACACTCTGCCAAAAATCAGTCAATAAATAAATCTGAACATTAAGAGTATTATGTTTTACTCCAGCAAGTGCAGAAGCCTTAGGAATATAATCATAAATAATCCCTCTTAGCCTTTCTAATAATTCTAGTCTAGGCATTCTTTTTACGTCGGTGTCATTGATAACAACAAAAACATCAACATCAGATTCTTTTATTGTGTCTCCTCTGACAAAACTTCCGCCAATAACATAACTAACAACATATTTTTCAAATTTCTGCAATACCATTGATTTATGAATTTCAGAGACTCTTAATCCGGCTAAAATTCCAGTGTCGTAGATTGGCATTGACATAGCAATTGCACTTACAAGTTCAAACTTTGAATCCATACACGTCTCCCAAATATCAACAGGGGTTTTTATCTGAAGCCAGATCTTTTGAGGGAATTTATCCTGAATACCTTCAACCATCTTAACTGCTTCTTGTTTTATCTTTGGAATGTCTTTAAATTTTTCTTCAGGAACAACCATATAAAGTTGAATATAATGTTCTGTTTCTTTTGGTATTTCTTCTTCTTCAATAAAAAATTTATTTCCTTGTGGAGGCAAAATAGAAAGCGCCTGCATAAAAGGATATTTTTTAAGTAGAGAGGTTTTTAATTTTTCTAGTTCTTTTCTTGTCTTATCCATTTCCTTTTTAACTTTTTCAGAAGACTCTGCCATAGGAACCTTATTTTCCATGTATTTGTTATCTAAATTCATCTCAGGAATTTCATGGTTCTTATTTTGTTCCTTATTCTCTTTGGCCATAAAGAAAAATATCTTTAATTCCTTTTAAATCTTACTACTCGGAATAAGTAAAGTAAAATCTTTTACATTGCTAAAAACTTAAGTGCTTCATATACTAAAAATGCAGGCCATACAAGTGCTTTTAAAAATCCCAACATGCCAGCCCAAAATGTAGTGGCATGTGAAATGTAATAAACTGCTGCACCAATAAAACCAAGGCCGTAAAAAGCACCACCGCATCCGTGCATGTCATGTTTTTTGCATTCACAATTTTTTGCTTTTTTCATTTTTTACCTCTCTTATTATTAATTTATTTTTGTATTTAAACATTTTCTAAGCAGAGTCCCACGAGGAGTTAAATATTTGCCTTAGGAGTGAAATATTTGCCTTAGGAGTGAAATATTTGGGATTTTTTATTTTGAACTTGAAATCGAAAGACATATAAATACCAAATGTATTCAAATAGTATGCAACTTAGAATAAAAGATGAAACTCACCTCGCAATGACAAAGCTTAAAGAACAGCTTTTGTTAGATTCGTATGATGATGTCATTTGGCATTTTATAGAGCCTTTTCTTCCTTTATCTAATGGAAGTGAAAGTTTACGAAGGGAGGCTTTAGACGAGTTTAAAAAGGGAGAAACAATTTCTTTTGAAGAAATATTAAAAGAGAATGAAAAAGATTGAATTCTCCTCAAAAGCAAAGAAGAAATATTTTAAATTACCCTTTAGCACAAGAAATCTAATTAATAAAAAATTAAAGGATTTACAAAATGAAAAAAGAGTTGATATCAAAAAATTACAAGGGTATAAAAGTTGTTTCAGATTAAGAATAGGGGGCTATAGAGTTTTGTTAGAATTACGGGAAGATGTTTGGATTGTATTTGATATAGATACTAGGGAAAAAGTTTATGGTTAATTGTAAAATAATATTATGCAAAATGTACTTTAGGGGTGGGACTTTTTGAAGAAAGTTAATGTTTTTATACTGTATAATGTTTTATTAACTATGAATGTTTTAAAAAAGTGGTGGTTTTGGTTAATAGTAATATTAGTTATTTTTCTTATAATATTCACAAGTTGGTCTCCTATTTCTTTCACATCTAATAAATGGCCCCCAACAAGTCAAAGAAATTGTGAAGGCTATCCAGATATTAGAGATATTAGTTCTAGTTTTAGATTTGTAAAAAGTGATTGTTATACTTATCTAGCAGAAAAATCAAAAGATGATTCTATATGCGATAAAATTACAGATATTAATAAAAAAGAATTATGCAAATTAGAGGTTTTCAAAATTATAGATCCTATTGGCTATTGTGAAACATTAGGAGATTTATCTAAAAAAGAGGGTTGTTATTATGATCTTAGTGGGGTGCAAGGGGTAAGCTCAGATGTTAAAATTGATGCTTGTAATAAAATTGAATGTAAGAGATCTAGTCAGTGTAGTGGTTTTATATACACAGATAGTTGTTTGAGTAGAGCTGCACTAATTAATCTGGATAAATCAATTTGCGAAGATATTTCTCCAGAGGAAGTCGCTAAAAATGTTAAAAGATTGTGTATAGAAGAAGTTGAAGAATGGATTTCTAGTGGAAGAACCCCCACAACTGTAACAAATATTTTCTAAAAATTAATCATGGTCCCACGAGGAGTCGAACCGCTAGACAACCTACGGTTTTCTTAGCTTAACTTTCCCTTTTAGTTTAAACCGTTTTGTCAGACATCCACAAGGTTGAAAACCTTGTCAAATGGTCCCACGAGGAGTCGAACCTCGATTTATTCGGTGTAAACGAATTGTCCTAGCCGCTGAACGATGAGACCAAAAGACACCTAACGGTTTCTTTTGTAAGCTTCCCTTGAATTTGACTCAAGGTTTCAAAACCATCTAATAATCCTTAATTAATCAACAGAATTTTCTTTTTTAAACCTTATGAATTACACACTAGCCACTCACTGATTTAAAATAATAAAAACAAGAACTCTAAAAGCTGAAAGTAAAAAATAAAAAATAATTATGGTACTCTTCCGGATATTGAACCTGTTGAAGCTTGTTCAAAAGTACTTTGCCCTATCCTATATTTGAAAACTACATCAGTATTTAGTCTATTGCCTTGTACTAGAGCAGTTGCACATTCCATATAAAAGCTTCCCTCAGCACCAACGCCTATTGCAGATATGGGATCTGCACTAAAATACTCCCAAGCGCAATCATTAGCTCCCATGCCAGTCATATTAACGTAAGTAACGTTCATTGCGTCTGATGCTCCATTCAAAATATTGACTGTGACACCGGTTGTGTTTACAATCAAACCTTTAGAAACCAATGGTGCACTAGACTGGAACTGATTCCCGGCCAAGTTTGCAGGATTACCAAGCAGGTACCAAAGAACTCCGACAACAATGACAGCAGCTAAAATAGCCCAACCATATGTCATGAGAAATTCCATAGCAGCCTGTCCTTTTCTTTTCACTTTAACCTCCTCTTTTATTTAATTATTAATATGTTTAAAATATGAATTTTTAGTATTTAAATATTTCCTTTATTAAATTATATGCTGAGATTATATTTTGGTCCGTGAGCGACGTCGATTCTGAATGCAGAAGTCAAAGGAGCAACTGTCACTCCTGGAACATTTGCTGTTTCATTAAAGTATAAGTAATCTATACGGGTTTCATCATAAGGTATGTCATCAAATTTATCTGTAGCAACTCTTTGTGCCTCAAGTTCGTCCGTGATCACAAAAGATTCAATTCCGTTTTCATTTGCACTAAGATTTCCTTGTAATCTATTTAAAAAACTAGGAGCATTTGGATTTGGTGCATAATATCCTCCGCGATAATGATCGCTTAGATTTGATCTATCTCCCCCAACACAATACTCCCCATCATAGGGTGTTTTTTTAATTTTTTCATTTTTTATTGGGGCCCCTAATTTTCCTACAGTGCTTTTGATATACAAAGGATCTTCAAATCCTTCAATAGAAACATAAGAAGTAATATTTTGTCTTTTTCTCCATTCTGCAAGACCTTGTAAATCTTTTAAAACAAAATCAGAGCTAATTACAATTTTAACTGTCCACGGATCTTTTTGGGTAATATTTATTTGAGTATTTTCCATTGTGACATTTGCATTTATCTTTAATGCCTTTTCTCTTACAGATTCAATAAGAGCGTCTCTTGTTGCACCAATCATTAAAAATTCAGGTGCTCCATTAACCGTTCCACTAAAAAAAGCTTCATTAACAAAAGAATTAAAGTTAGTTAGATACTCTCCGGTTTGTGATGTTCTAGATATCCCTAGGAAAAGTATTCTAAAACCAGAAATTTGTGCTTGACGTTCAAGATTATTTTCTAGTGCAGCCATAAAACTATCCATGCTTTTTACTCGATTTTTAATAACTTCTTTTTGTCTCATATAAGAATAAACATCCACAGATAAAAACATTAATAAGATTAAAGCAATTGCTACAAGAGTAAACATTTGCGCTTTCTTATTTTTAATTAAACTTATTTTTCTCATCATCTCCAAATTATTGCTTTAATTTCAGTGTCCCAGGTAAAAGGAATTCCAGAGACATTACTTTCTGTTGCATTCATCTGATTTTCAGTAATTTTCATTTCTAATCTTCCGTTGTTGTTTAAATCTAGTTGTTGTAGTAGCATGAAAATTGCCCACTGGGCAGCATCTCTTTCATCAAAGACAGCATAACGAGGAAGCCCAATAGAATTATTATAATGGCATATATTTGCTCCAGAATAACCCATTGGAGCTTTTATTGATTCGGTTGAAAGGTCTTCAAATTCTACTTCCCAAGTGCAACCCTCATAAAAACTTACAACAGGAGAGTATGACGAAAGATTTTTTACAACAGAATAAATTATTTTGTTATATTGAGATCCTGGTTCATAAGTTGTTGAGTTAAGTCCAACATATACGCTAATATTATTTGCTCCTTGTTGCAGTCTAGATACTGGTATATTCACGGCATATGGGTCTCCTAGATTAATAAATCCAGAATTATAATCTCCTAAATTAAAAACATTTTCCCAGGTTCCTGTTATAGAATTGTTTAATTGAACCCTATTTGTCCATTTTGGTCCAGAATAAGAAATTGCTCTTATATCATAAGGAGTAGAATTATTTGGAATATTTACTGTTCCAATAGGAGCATTAGTCCCAAAAGTTGGGGTTTCTGCTGTGATGACTAGTCCATAAGGTATGTCTTGATCATAAGAAAACTGTAAGTAAGAGGCCGGACTAAGGGTGGTGTATATTCCCTCTCCAACAATTGTCTGTTCTGAATAAGATGCAGTAATAATTGACTGGCTTATATTTGAATATATATTAATAATGTCTGAAACACTTCCTTCATAATATCCTCCTCCACATCTTACCATATTTTGAAGAGTAAATCTTGAAAAATTACTTACTGTGGGAGGCGAAATAGAAAATCCAACACTATAAATAGTAATATTATAAAAGTTACATGCATCAATTGCTGCTTGAATTGCATCATCCCCCGCGTCATCAGCTCCACTTAATCCATTTAAATTTCCAGTAGTTCCTTGTTCAGGGCATTCGTTATTGGCCTCTCCATCAGTCATAACAATAATTGATTTTTGTCTGTTTGTAAGTTCGCAAGTATCAGTGCAAAAATCCCTGTTTTCTGAATTTCCATCATCACAAATCTCTCCAGCTTCAAGAATTCCATTGTTACAGTTAGGAAAGGTATTGTTGAGGGATTGTACTTCTGTGGCAGATAGTGCTTTGCTGTAGACTCTTATATCGTCCATAAGACCATTTAAATAAATTGGATTAGCCCAGTCTCGCGATGTATCTGTAATAGATCTTCCAAAATTATTTATTCCAGCATATCTAACTCCTCTATTTGAGGTTTCCACGTCCTGCTCTGCCCCATTAATGTAAAGTCTTGTTCTGCTTCCACTCCATGTTACAGCAACATGATACCAAGTATTTCCTAACCATGAGGAAGTTATGGATTGTAAATAAATTGTTGACCCTCCTGCTTCAAATTTAACCTGGAGTCTTCCATTAGGAATACTAGAGCCACCATCAGAAGTTTTTAAGGCAATGTGTGCATCATTGCTATTACTTAAGTATGTTGACCAAAGACCTTGAGAAGTAATTGATGCAGAATTAAAATTCTGATTAAGTTTAAACCAAAAAGCAATTGTTCCATTATTACTTAAAAGTAACCTGTTTGCATCTAAATAATCTCCATTACCATCGAAATAAATCGCATCTCCAGTAATTCCTCCCCCGCTAGTAAGAGAAGTATCCCCATTAACACCAGGATTATTATTATTTGCTTTATCTGAAAAATCTCCTTCTCCATCATAATAAAGTAAAAGATCTCTAAATTTTATTATGGCTTCATTTATTCCACAGCAGATACATGTAGTTCCATCTGCATCCCACGTGTTAATAATTAAGTTTCTTAAAGAATTATTATTATCGGATAATGCATGAAAATCTGGAAAATACGCATCTTCTTCATATCCTGCTAAACCAACCCGGTTATATGCATTGTTTAGTATGCCATTAATTAGTACAAAGTTTGCTGTTTTTGCATCACATATTTTACAGTTTCCAATACATGCACCACAATTAAATTCACAGCTTGAAGGATTACAATTATCATCCATACTCCCAGACAAATCAGTAACAGAAAAAACATCAACATCTCTTGTACTATTTGTAGTATAAGACGCATTTCTTAATCCAATTCTAAATGGAACTGTGTTCTCACTCATTGCAGAATAATCTAGTACTAAAGATAAAAAAGCATCATCTAAATCAATTGTAACTATTGCTCCGCTGCTGTTGCCTTCATAAACTGTTGTGTTTCCTATAGTAAAGAAAATATTTTGGCTGCTATTATATATTAAGCTTACGCTTAGGTTTATAATTTCACCGGGTACATAAAATCCATCATAAATATTTATTAGCCCAGTAACCCCAGAAATATATTTTCTTTTGGTTAATATAGAAGGAAGAAAAGCATTATCATTAAGAACATATTTAATAAATCCCCCTGCAATATAGAGGTTATTATTGGATCTAAAAGAAATAGTTGGTCCGAACGGAGGTCCAAATGTCGCACTATTAGCTTCAGCAAGCTCTCCAACATTAAAAGTATAAGAATAAGGGACATTTGGAATTGGAGAGTGTGGGCTAAATGGAGCATTATTAATATATAATGTGAAGTTTCCAGAAAAAACTCCCTCAAAATTTATATTCTCAATAGGAGAATTTGGAAAACCAGTTGTACTAGCTATTAAACGATATACACTAATATTTCCGTCACCAATATATCCCCCAAAATAAGAATAGTCTATGGTGCTACTAGAAACTAAAAAAGCTCTTGCAGCATAACCTGTAGCATTTGTTCCATTTTTAATTCCACTCAGCAAAGATCTTGAACTTAAAACAGTATCTGCTTCATCTAATAAAACCTGAGATGTATTTGCAACTAAATTATTATCAAAATATATTGCAAGGTTTTCTTTAAGATTTAAGTCATCAATTATTCTCTTCATTAGTGCTTGATAGTTAGGATTTGAATCAGCATAAAATTTTCCTATTTGCTCTAATGTTGTTTTATCTAAATCTGTAATCTGTCCACTTGATATCAGGTTTCTAGCAACAGTATTATTAATATCTCCTATTTTTACATTATCTAAAACATTTAGTAAATCTTCATGAACATAAGATTCATAAGCTGTTTGTTTTAAAGGGGTTCTTATAAATAAAACAACACCTAAGATTATTATCATTGCTACAAGTGCATCCATTGTAAAATAATATGCTTTTTTTTGTTTTTTATTTATACTCATCATTTTGCTTATTCTTCCCAAACATAAACCTCAAATTTTGTTATTGTATAATTATAAATTGTTAATCTTGTAACTTGTATTAGGTTTTCAACTTCACTAGTGTTGATTTTTCCAACATATCCTCCTGGATACTCTGTTATGTCTAAGTTATCTATTGTAAAATAAAAATTATATTTAACCCCAAAAAAAGCTTTTCTTAAGTCATAACTATTATTAAAATCACTTAATTTTGTTTCATTTACATTGCTGTTTGTTAAAATTCCAAAATCATCTTCGCTTAAAATTAACTCTGATAAAAGCCTGCCTTCATAAGTTATTTCTTCTAGTTTATCTTGCGATTGAGAAGCATAATTAACTGCATAAATATAAAGGATAATTACTGCTGAAATAAAAATAATTATTGCAGCCATTAAATCGATCCCCCATCCTTGAGCTTTTTTATTTTTAATTAAGGTGAACTGTTCCATTTTCTTTTTTTATTGTGTTTATTCCTTTTATGAAATCCCCTGTTACATTTGATGCCCTAAATGATACTGCATATCTCTCAGCAACCAGATAAACATTTCCTGTAGGAGTAACATTAATTTCAAATTCTTTTCCAAACACTTTTTCCGGGATGCTAAAGTTTCTGCTGTAGCCTTCTGATGCTCCGGAAGCCAAATTAATTTCATCTCTTGCATCTAGTGCAAGATTTTGAAAGACCATATCTTGTTTTTCTTTTTCTTTTTCTCCTTGGTTTTGCTGGATCACTGCTAAAAAAACTATAAAAAAAACTAAAACAAATACAAAGATTATTATAAATTCAATAGCCCCCTGGCCTTTTTTTTTAATTAAACTCATCTTCTCCTCTTTTATATTTTTAAGTAATTACTATATATAAAATTAAGTATTGGTCTCTAAAAATATTCTCTCTTTTAGACGAGTTATGCTATTTTAATTTAAAGAATATTTTAACGTAGGGGTAAGACACCCGAAGGTGCCTTATTGAATGCTAAAGCATCCAAACAAGGTCAAGCCCTGTCCTCTACGTATTTAGTACAATAACTCAATTTTTAAACTTTTTTAAAGAAGAATTTATATATTCTATTTTACTGTTTTTAATAATGGAACCCACAAAAAGAGGAAAACTAAAAACAATTCTCATAATCGCTATTTTAGTTGTTCTTACTATAATCATTGCAATACTAGTTTATTTTTGGAAAGAAAATAATCAAAACCCAATAGAGACCATTAAAAACCTAGTTAAGGACGGCTCTTTTACAGGAACTAATGAGGATAGTGAAGGAAATCCTTCTGATTCTTCTGGAGATGACACCCCTATCTGGTATTCAGGATCTTCCTCAGGAGGAGGTGGAGGAGATACAATAAATCCAGAAACTGGTTGTATACGCTCTGCAATTCCCTACTCAATAACTCAAGGAAATACAGAACAAACTTGCAATTTATACCTCGAAGATGCCTGCATAGGTAAAACAATAACTTGTTCAGTAAACATAACCAACCTAGATCAATCTTCTTTAAAAGGATATTTTAGTATTGATGTTAGTTTTAAAAATAATCAGGATAATACTATCTTAAAAATATCTAATTCAAATTTTATTATTGACCCAGGCTCTTTTGAATCTATTAAAGAAGAACTTAATTTATCTGGAGAAGATGCAAGTAAAGAAATATCTTGTTATTTTAATACAGCCGGATTGCTGCCCTATAAAGAGGTCTGTTAGAGTTTTTTAGTAGGATTTAAGAAGCAGGGGAGATTAACACATCTGTTGCCCTTGCTTGTAATATCACCTTTTTTGTTCCTTCTCCTACCAAAACACTCCCGCTTGATGATAGAGGAACTCTACTATCAAATACTCTTATATTTTCTCCAGAAGATAATTGCATTTTAACAACAACATATTCTGGAAAAATTCTTATCTCATTGATTCCCTCTGGTAAATATAAACTAATTGTTGATTTACTTGGCTCACCTGAAAAATAAACAGATTCAGCAGAATTAATTAACTGGTCCATATAAGATTCAAGCTGATTTACCTTAAGTCTGTCTTTTGTATTATTAGATACTGTTAATGCTATTGCAACAATAACCATTATAGCGAATGTAACAAATCCAACAACTATTAGGTATTCTGTTCCAGCCTGCCCTCTTTTTTTATTAACTAAAGATTTAACCATTTGTTTTTAGTAAGATTTATATAACTGTTCTTCTATTTAAAAATAAGATAAGTATATAAATATTTTTAGATGGTCACAATAAAAAAAGTAGGTGTTAAGCTAATGGGCATCTTCATTGTTCTATTCGTAGGACTAAATCTTTTTTCCTACTATTCAAGAAAAAATTCTTCTTCAAGTATGTCTGGGATGTTCTTAAAAGATCTTCCCCTCGGAGGAAGTATGAGCTTAATTGCTTTTATTCTTCAGTGGGTTATCTTATTAATGGTTGTTATCTTTGCATATATGAAATTTTTAAAGCATAGAAAAGAAGAAGAAGAAAAAATTGCTCATTTTATAATCCCAAAACTAAAATCAAAGGCAGAGACTAATTTAGACATCTTTTATAATCTATTAAAAGATAAAAAGAGCTTATCAACAGGAACAATAGCACATGCTTTTAAGATAACTAAAGAGCAGGCACTTGATTGGGGAAAAATTCTTGAAGAACACGGCCTTGTTTCAATTGAATACCCTGCTTTTGCAGACCCTGAAATTAAAGCTATTGAAGATACCCTAGAAGCCCAAGAAATTAAAAAAGAAGCTAAAGAAATAGAAAAAGACAAAGAAATAGAAATAGAAAATGACAAAGAAAAAGCTAAAGAAGAAAAGAAAATAGATAATTCAAAACAAGAAAAAAATTTAACTAACACTCAAGAAAATTTAAAAAAACCAGCTGAAAAGCAAGAAATAAAAAAATAAAATGTTAAAACAAAAAGTCGATGTTGGGACCTGGATAAGTGTAGCAATATCTAGAGGATACTCCCCAAATGATCTTAAAAAAATTCTTTTGGCTAAAAAATTTTCACATAATAAAATTTTAAAGGTTCTGCATCTTTATACAAAAATAAAAGCAAGGCAACCCCCCTCTCAGAGAACAAGAGGTTTAAAGAAAAAGCCTCTTCCTGTTTCTAAACATATAATCCCAAAAAAACAAGGGTCTATTCTTAGACGGGTTAAGCAGCCCCTGGTATTAAAAAAGCCAGAACTTAGAGCCCATACTGTTGTGAATCCAACTGTTCCTCCTGCAAAACAAATATCTTCTCTGAAAAACCTAATGAGATTTAATTTAGAAAAAAAAGGACCTGCAAAAACAAATATTGTAAATCAACAATCAACAATAAGTAAACCCATAGAAAAGACTCAATCAGATGCTGTCTCAATTAAAGCAAATTTAGAAAAAATCTTCCCTAGGGGTAAACTAATTAATTCCTATGAACTAGAAGTAGATAGGGCAAAAGTAGAAATAAGAATAGAAAAAACAGAAATAGGGTTAATTTACTTTTTGTCTCTTCCAGAAATAGAAGTTGGAACTAGGGCGCTTTTAGAAGAAATTAGAAAAGAGCTCATTTCTCTTGCAACAATTGCAATTGGAGAGATTATAGATCAAAAATCAGTCCAGAAAATGAAGAATCATTTTATGCAGGAAGCTGGAAAAATACTAAGGAAAAAAATTCCTGGAGTTAGTCTTGAATCAGAAAACTTCCTCGTAGGAGCTTTAATGCAGGAGATGATGGGATTAGGAAAAATAGAATTTTTAATTAATGATCCAAACCTTGAAGAAATTGTTATAATAAATAGTAAAGAAATAAGAGTATATCATAAAAAATATGGCTGGGTTTTAACTAATATAACTTTACGTTCTGAAGATGAAGTAACTAATTATGCAAATATTATTGCCAGACGTGTTGGAAGACAAATTAGTATTTTAACTCCTCTATTAGATGCGCATGTGGTCACTGGAGACAGGGCAAATGCAGTTCTTTATCCTATTGCAACTAAAGGAAACACAATAACAATTAGAAAGTTTTCAAGAGATCCATGGACCATTGTAGATTTAATTGAAAATAAGACCCTTAGCAAGGAAATTGCTTCATTATTATGGTTGGCAATTGAATATGAAATGAATATTCTTTTTTCTGGAGGAACTGCTTCAGGTAAAACAGTTTGCTTGAATGCGTGTATGCCTTTTATTCCTCCTAACCACAGAGTAATTAGTATGGAAGATACAAGAGAATTAATGCTTCCAAAGTTTTTGTACTGGTGCCCTCTAGTTACTAGAAGTGCCAACGCAGAAAATAAAGGAGAAGTATCAATGCTTGACTTGCTGGTTAACTCTCTTAGAATGAGGCCAGATAGAATTATTTTGGGTGAAATGAGAAGACAAAAAGAAGCAGAAGTTCTTTTTGAAGCAATGCATACAGGACACTCAGTTTATGCTACTGTTCACGCAGATACTGCTAATGAAACAATAAGAAGATTGACCAATCCTCCAATTAACATTCCCCCTTCAATGTTGGGAAGTGTTAATCTTAATGTGGTTATGTTTAGAGATAGAAGAAGAGGTGTAAGAAGAGTATTGCAGCTTGCTGAATTTGTTTCAGGAAAAGAAAACATGACTGCAAACTTACTATACAGGTGGGTTCCTGAAAAAGATATTTTCTTGTCGCATAATAAAAGCCTGTCTTTTTATGATGAATTGAGTAGAAACACAGGAATGGATGAAAAAGAAATAGAAAAGGACCTGAAATATAAAAAATCAATTTTTGAGTGGCTTATAAAAAATAAAATAAGAGATCTAAACTCTTTTGGGAAATTAATGAATCTTTATTATACAGATAGAGAGAGACTTAATTTAATAATTAAGAATAATAGGATTTATGATATTTTAGATAAAAAACCTCTTTAAAAATGGCATTTAGAGTTCCTTTTACTTTTTCAGACATAGAAATATTAAAGCGTAGAAGCAAATATTTTTTAAAATTTGCAAAAACTAAAAACCAAAAATTAGATGATTTTCTCAAGGGGTCTCAAGGCAAAGTAGATAGCAGACAGTATAGGGCAATATGTTATAGGGCATTTGTGCTTGATGTCTTGGGTTTTTCTGTTTTATTTACTTCTTTTCTTGGAATTATGAGAGTAAATTATTTTTTTGTTTATGGATTACTTTCAGCGTTTATTGTTTCTATAATGATCTTTTTTAATCAGATAAATTATCCCAAGATTTTTGCATTAAATAAAGAAAGAAATATTGAAAAAAATTTAATTTCTGTTCTTCAGGATATGTTGGTCCAGCTAAATTCTGGGGTTCCTTTATTTAGAATAATCATGAATATTTCAGAATCAGATTATGGCGAGGCCAGTATTGAATTTACAAAAATTTCAAAAGAAATTAATTCTGGAGTCTCACAGATAGAAGCAATGGAAAAGTTCGGAAAACTTAATACTTCTAAATATCTTAAGAGAATTCTCTGGCAGATAAGCAATGGAATGAGATCTGGAAGTGATATGACTATAGTTATTGAGGAATCTATTAAAAATTTAACAGAAGAGCAGGAAATACAAATACAAAACTACGGAGGTCAACTTAATCCTTTAATAATGTTTTACATGCTTATTGCAGTAATTTTGCCTTCCTTAGGGGTAACCTTTTTGATTATTTTGTCTTCTATGCTTGCCTTAGAAAAGAGTCTTATTTATATGATGTTTTTTGGAATTTTTGGATTTGTTGCTTTTATGCAGATCATGTTTTTAGGGATAATTAAATCTAAGAGGCCTAGCTTATTATGAACACACTCCAACTCTATCCAAAACCAGTAAGAAGGCAGTATATAAAGAATATAAGAAATGCAGGAATAGATGTGCCCCCAAATAAATACCACAATTCTCTTGTTATTTTTGCATTAATTCTGACTGTAGTCGTTTCAACTTTACTTTTCTTTTTTGGAGTTAGTATGTGGTTATCCCCGGGGGTTTTTGTGTTTATTATGGTATTTTTATATTTTAGAATAAGTATTAAAGCAGCAGATAGAATAAAAAACATGGAGGAGGTTTTTCCAGATGTTATTTCTTTAATGGCAAGTAATTTAAGAGCAGGAATTACAATTGACAGGGCATTTTTACTTGCAGCCAAGCCAGAGTTTTTTCCGCTTGATCAAGAAATACTAAAAACAGGAAAAGACATTACAACTGGTCAGGACATAATTTATGCTCTTAAAAAAATGGGGGAAAGAATAGATTCTGAAAAAATTTCTAAGGTTGTTCTCTTAATTATTTCTGGATTAAAAGCAGGAGGAAATATTTCTGATCTTCTAGAGCAAACTTCCAGTAATATGAAGAAAAAAGAAGTTTTAGAGAAAAAGTCACGTTCAACAATTTTAATGTATGTTATTTTTATTTTCTTTGCAGTTGGTGTTGGCGCGCCAGTATTATTTGGATTAAGCTCTGTTTTAGTAGAAATTGTAATGAATCTTACTTCTAAACTGCCAGAAACAGCATCAACTCAGATGAATATGCCCCTTAGTTTTACTGAACTATCTGTATCTCTCAATTTTGTGATTTATTATTCCATAACATTTATTATTGTTTCAGATTTAATTTCTTCTCTTGTAATTGGTCTTGTAAGAAAAGGAGACGCAAAAGCAGGATTAAAGTATTTTATACCTTTGGTTGGAGCAAGTTTGGCTTTATTTTTCCTGGTTAGAATAATTTTGTCAAACACTCTTGTAACTTTTATGCCGTTTTAGCAATATTTAAAAGCCAGAATTTCTTTAGTAAAAAAATGGTTAGCGAAAGAATAAAAACTGGTGTGCTTGGATTTGATTCTTTAATCGGAGGAGGATTTGAGCCTCATTCTATAAATCTTGTAGCAGGCGGAGGAGGAAGTGGAAAATCTACTTTTGCTTTGCAGTTTTTATTAGAGGGCCTAAAGAAAAAAGAGTGTGTTTTGTATGTTACTTTTGAAGAGAAAAAACAGGATTTTTTTAATAATATGAAGGAGATGGGATATGATCTTGAAAAAGCAGAGCAGACAGGAAAATTCTTGTTTGTTGAATACTCTCCTGAAAAAGTTAAAATGATGCTGGAGGAAGGAGGGGGAGCAATTGAATCAACTGTTCTTAAACACGATGTTGCAAGGCTTGTTGTTGATAGCGTTACTAGTTTTACAATGTTATTTGATGATGAACAGGCTAAAAGACAGGCAGTGTTGGGATTATTTGATATTGTCAGAAAATGGAATCTAACTAGTTTATTTAATGTTCAGTATAATCCTTCAGATAAAAATGATCCAAATCTTTCTTATCTAGAATTTGAAGCTGACAGCATTACTCTGCTTTATTATGTTGCTAGGTCTGGAACAAGATCTCGTTTTATAGAGGTTATAAAGATGAGAGGAACAGACCACTCTAAGGAAGTTCATGCCTTTAAGATAGGCCGTGGCGGAATCTCAGTTGGCCCCAGGGCAACGATTAGGTAGAAAGTATAAAGACTTAAAAATTAATATTTCTTATAAAAATTAGGCGTGTGTAGTTCAGTGGTTAGAATATGACCTTGCCAAGGTTGTGACCCGGGTTCGAACCCCGGCACGCGCATTGGTTCGAACTTTAGTTTGTGTTCTAATCTTTCTATTTAGAAACCTTTTTTAATTAAACAATTCTTTACTCTATAGACAGTTTAAGATAACATGGAATTAAACGCAGTCAAGAATTTTATTGAAAAATTAAATCAGGAAGAAATTATTTTTGATTCTCATTTTTATAAAAGAAGTGAAGACAGGCCAATAAATGAAGGAATGATAAGGAAGTTTTTATCTCAACTAAATAAATTAGAGAAAGTTGAATTAGGAAAGGGAAAAAAACAGGTTTAAATTATGGTTTAAAATGAGTGGAAAATATTCTTTAGTTCTAATAATTGAAATAAATATCTCCAAAGGTTTAAAAGTAATAAGCGCTTGGAATGGTAATAAAAAATGGCAAGACAAATTAAAACAATAGATTACGATTTTGATAATGATATATTCTTTATATCTAATCGGGATAAAGTAAAAGTTTCTTTGGATATCGGTGATTTTATTTTAGATGTAAGTCATGATAATCTTATCTGTGGTATAGAAATAATAGATGCAAGCGAAAATTTAGGGATAAATAAGGAAATTTTAAAAAATGTTAAAAGCATGAAAATGTCTGTTACATATAAAACGAATCATGTCTATGTTTTACTTATGATGACTTTCAAAAAAGAAGAAAAAGAAGTGAATATTCCAATACCTTTAACACTTGATTTAGGACATAAGGTTCCAAGGCAAGATATGTTGGTATATAATTAATTATATTTCTTTTAGAAACCTTTTTTAATTGTCTTATCTTACTCTTAGTCATGGCAAAAGAGATCGATAAAAGATTTGAATTAATTGTAAGAAACCTGGAAGAAGTTATTGGAGAGGATGAATTAAAACAAAAGTTAAAATCAAAAAAAGAATTTTGTGTTTATTGGGGAACAATGCCCACAGGAAGTGTCTCTTTAGCTTATTTTTTTCCAATGCTTAAAATTGCAGATTTTTTAAAAGCAGGATTAAAAGTAAAAATTTTATTGGCAGATTTACATGCAGCTCTTGATGGGGTCCCGTGGGAAATATTAGAAAAAAGATACAATTACTATAAAGAAGTAATAATCACAATATTAAAAACAATAGATGTTGACTTAAAAAAACTAGAGTTTGTCAAGGGAAGTGAGATAGAGCTTAATAAAAAATATTTTGAAGATCTTCTTAGATTAAGCACTTTTTCAAGTTTGCATGACTGTAAAAAAGCAGCAAGTGAAGTAGTTAAGATGGGGGATAATCCTAAACTCTCTGGAGTTATTTATCCTTTAATGCAGGCAATTGATGAAGAATATTTAAAAGTTGATGCTCAATTTGGAGGAACAGACCAAAGAAAAATTCTTGTTTTTGCTAGAGAAAACCTCCCAAAGATAGGATATAAGGCACGGATAGAATTAATCAACCCTTTAATCAGGGGTTTGGTTGGTGAGAAAATGAGTTCTAGTATTGAATCCTCTAAAATTGATTTAATAGATGATGAAGAAAAAGTAAAAAAGAAAATAAACAGCGCAGATTGTGTTGCAGGAGATTCTAATAACGGAATAATGGCCTTATTAAAATATTTTATATTCATAGTAAAAAAAGATAAAAATGAAAAATTTATTGTAACTCGACCAGAAAAATATGGGGGAAATCTAGAATATTCTGATTATGAAAAATTAGAAAAAGATTTTATTAATAAAAAACTACATCCTTTGGATTTAAAAAACTCAGTTGCAGAAGAGATTAATTTATTATTAGAAAATTTTAGAAAAAACAAAAATCTTCACAAATTGCATAAAGAAGCTTATAGTTAAATTGTTAATAAAAAAGAGGTTAAAATGATTTATATCCCCCTTATAGGTGCGATTGCACTTTCTGTTATGGTGCTATTTGAAAAACTAGGGCTTAAAAAAAATAAGATAAATTCAAACCATTTCATGGTTGCTGCTTTTTTGTCTGCAGTTGTTTTCATGCTTTTTTTTCTGCCATTTTTCGGAGGAGTAGATAAGGGAATCTTTGAGTTAAAAAATATTTTATATTTTATTGGAGTAATTTTCTTTGCAGTTGTTGCAAATATTTGTTATTTTTATGCAATGAAGTGGGAAAAACTTTCAACTTTAGAGCCAGTTCATCTTTTAGAGCCTTTGTTTGTAATTATCTTGGCTTCTATCTTTTTTTCTGCTGAAAGAAACACCCATATTATTATCCCTGCTATTATTGCAGCGCTTGCACTTGTCTTTTCACACGTAAGAAAACACCACCTTAATTTTAATAAATATGTTTTAGTAGGGATTTTAGGCAGTTTTCTTTATGGGGTTGAAACAATTTTTGCTAAATTAGTTTTGGATTATTTTACTCCTTTAAGTTTATACTTTTTCAGATGTTTATTTATATTAATAATCACGGCAGTCATGTTTAGGCCAAGATTAACAAAAGAAATAAAAGGAAAAAATTGGATAATTACTTTTGTTGTGGGAATAAGCTGGGTTGTTTACAAGGTATTATCCTATTATGGTTTTATTAAACTAGGGGTTGTTTTCACAACTTTAATCTTGATGTTGTCTCCTGTTCTTGTTTATGCTTTTGCCTGGAAATTCTTAAAAGAAAAATTAGAATGGAGAAACATTGTTGCAGCAATAGTGATTATTATTTGTGTTCTTTATGGGGTTTTGGGTTAATTAACAACTAAATGAACTAATCTAGAATCAATCATTCCTTGACTAATAGTAACCCCGCTACAACTACGCTTTTCAAGGCGTGTTTCATTGTCTTTCAAGCTGTGTTTTGGAGCAAAAACCTGGTTTGTGTATGGATGAAAATATGTTTCTTGTCCGCTATTAATTACTTTTCCTCTACTTAGTCCAATATATATAAATCCATCCTCTGGAACATTAATGCCTCCTAAATCTGCAGGGCCATAGACTAATATTTCGCCTTTACCTGGAATTTGGCTTAAAGATGTTGCTGTTATTAAGCTTAAGAATTCGTGAATGATTGATCCTGGTGCATTTAAGTAGCGTCCTAATTGTCTTTCTGTATCTGTTATCATAAAAACTAAGTCTTTTATGTGATATTTAAATTTTTATATACTGTATTTTAAGGTTATGTGATAGTGCATTTAGGTTATAAAAAAACCTAGTATAAAAAGGTTTAAATAAGGGGGTGTAGCTAAAAGGTTATGGATTTAGGAATGCATTTAGGACCAGATATTTCACCAAGATTAGAACAGAAGTTAGCATTTAAAGCCATATTTAGAGTTTTTAATCTTTCAGATGGAGCTTATCTTGCTTTATTAGTAGATGATGAAAAAGACCAAGGGCATACTAAAAGATATGCAAATATAGGAAGATGTTCTTCAGATAATCCTCCAAAGAAAGAAATCCGCGATTTAATTAAAGCACATTATGATAAGAAAAAAGATACTGCGGGTAAACAATCTACTTTACAATCTATGCAAGTCCCTTACGAAGTTTTTGATGGTTCCGGGAAGCTATTTGATAAGGGATATATTTAAGATAAATTTGGCAAGGGTATTTTTAGTAAAAGATAGTTCTTTTTCAATCCAATCCCTGCATTCCACCATATGGATTAGGCATTCCTGTAGATCTCATTGAACCGCTTTTGCTTCCATTACTAGCAATAACATCATCAATTCTTAAAATCATAATAGCAACTTCAGTAGCTGAACTAATTGCCTGTGTTTTTATTTTTAAGGGCTCAATAATTCTTGCTTCTAAAACATTTTCAACTTTATTTGTAAATAGATTAAGTCCTGCATTCTTTTCACCAGAATCATGCCTCGATCTTAATTCAGTTAAAACATCTATTGGATCAATTCCTGCATTTTCTGCTAAAGTTATAGGAATATACTCTAGTGCAGAAGCAAACTCTTCAACTGCTAATTGCTCTCTTCCAGACAATCCTTGTGCAAAATCTCTTAATCTTTTTGCCAGTTCCATTTCAATTGCTCCTCCTCCTGGAACAACAAACCCGTCTTTTAGAGTAGCAACCACAACTCCCAGGCCGTCTTTTAAAGCTCTTTCAATTTCATCAATAACATGTTTTGTGCTTCCGTGTATTAGAATTGTTAATGCCTTGGGGTTTTGGCATCCCTTAATATGTGTGAAAGTGTCTTCACCGTGTTTAACCTCTTTAACAATTTGAGCATTGCCTAATTCAAATGGAGTTAATTCTGATAAGTTGCTCACAATTTTCCCGCTCGTTGCCTTTGCTATTTTTTCCATATCACTTTTTGCAACTCTTCTACATGCATATATTTCTTCTTTAGAAAGCAAATACTGTGCAAAATCATCAATTCCTTTTTGGCAGAAAACAACATTTGCTCCAGAAAACTTTACTTTTTCAACCATCTCCCTTATTATTTTTTCTTCTTCATTAAGAAAACTATGGAGCTGTTCTGGGCTAGATATTGAAATTTTTGTTTCAATTTCAGGATTTTTTAATTCAAGAGGAAAATCAATTAGTGCTATTTTTGCACTGTTTACTATTTTAGGCATATCCTGAGAAACTTTTTCTTTATCAATAATTATTCCTTCAATTAACTCTGTGTCTTTTACTCCATCTCCTTTTGACTTTTCTATTTTAATATCTGATAAATCAATCGCATTTCCTTCTTTTATCTGCATCACAGCTCTTACAACAATGTCTGCAAATTTTTCTTTATTATCTTCAGCACCTTTGCCAGTCATAGCAGTTATTGCAATTTGTTTTAATACTTCTATATCTTCTGGAGCTATGTTAAGGCAGATTTCTTCTAGTATTTCCTGGGCTTTTTCTGCAGCCAGTCTGTATCCTTTTGTAATAATTGTTGGATGAATTTTTTTATCTAAGAGTTTTTCAGCATTTTCCAAGAGTTTTCCAGCAAGCATAACAACAGTTGTTGTTCCGTCTCCAACCTCTGTATCCTGGGTTTTGGAAATATCAACCATCATTTTTGCAGCAGGATGTTCAATTTGCATCTCTTCTAGTATTGTGACTCCGTCATTAGTAACAGTTATTTCATTTGTTGGAGAAACAAGCATTTTATCCATGCCCTTTGGACCAAGAGTAGTTTTGACTATCTCAGCAACCATTTTTGCAGCCATAATATTATTTCTTTGTGCATCTTTACCTAGCATTCTCTGAACATCCTCTGGCATAATTATTAATGGTTTGTCTACCATGAGTTATTACTCATCTTCAGTATTTTTAAGAATTATGGTGATTGAATACCAAACCCCAAATAGAAACATTTATAAATATGTGTAATTCTAAAGTGATAACAAACTTAGGAAACAACAATGTTTACAAAATATTTTCGAGGAAAAATTGAAGAGCAAGGTAGAGCTTACAATATAGTAAATTTAAATTCTCTTGCTAGAGATCCCCAATTACTTCAAGAAACAGTTGAGGCTATATCTCGTTCAGGATTGCCAATAGAAAATGAAGTTTCTACTTATGACCTTCCTCTTAATTTAAGTGCTGTGAGAAGAGCAAGAAAATCATCTGTACCCCTTTTTCATTATAATGGAAGAGTATGTAGCCATCTTACAAAAACTGTTGCAGACAAATTAAGATCATTACATATAAATCCAATTGCTCTTCCCTCAGTTAAAAGAGCTCTTGTTTAGGAGGAAAAATGCCTTCTTCAATTGATGAACAGGTTTCTGTTGGCCCATATGCTCCTGGAACCCCATTAACTACACGTCTTAAAGCTAAAGCAAGAGATAAAACTTGGAATTTATTAACAAATGTCGGGGGGCCAATAATTAATTATGGTTGGACAACTGGTGCAGGATTAGCAACAGGGTCTTATCTTGGTTATCCTCTTACAGGGGTAGTTGTTGGAACTGCGTTAAGATTAACTCCTTGGGCAATAAGAAAATACGCAATTCAGCCATGGTATCATATTCCAAAGGGAATGAGGGGGATAGTTCTTGATAATGAAAGAGTATTCAAAGAATCAGCATCACAAGTTGCACTGAGCCTCTTAGAACAAACTAGAAAAGATATGGAATCAAGAGGAGAAGAAGGAATAGCTGAAGAGGCTTTTTACAAATATCAAAATAACAAAAACGATTTTTTTATGCCAAAAGCAAAAGTGGTTGGGCCTGGTTGGCATTATAAACTTCCAGGAACAACTTATGTTGCTGCTGAGGAAGACGCATATACTGTTAATCCTCCTCCAAGGACTTTTCTAGCATTAACCAGACAAGGAGTAAAAATAGAAATCAATGTTGATCCTGCATTAAGTTATAAAAAATTACTTATCCCTTTTGCAATAAAATATCACGGAAAACTTGGTAGAAAAGATCCTAATTGGGAACAGGATTTAAACAATCACTTGGCTCTTGAAGCATATGATCTTATTGGAGAACATTTTGAAAATACACCATTCCCAGATATACTTCAGACTCCTCTTTCTGAACATAGAAAAGATCAACAAAAAAGAAAAATTATTGGTTTATATGGGGTAGATTTAAGAATTTTAAGAGAAGGAAAAAGTATTGCTCCTTCACAAGAATATGCTCTTAGAGAAGCAATAACTGAAATGCAAAATAGGCAATTATGGGGGAAGATGTATAAGGAGGATTTCAGAAATGCCGTAGAATTAATTCAAGGTATCACTATGGAAAAAGGATTTACTCCTGAATTTTTTGAATTGTTGCGTCAGTGTACAGAATTTAGAAAAGGTTCATTAGAAAGATTTACAATTTCCTCTGCACCAGAACCAGCGATTCCAACAGCTTAGCGAAAGATTTATAAACGATAGTCATTAAAAAATGATAACAAACTTAATATTAAAATAAAATGGGATTAGGATTATTAAAAAAATTAAGAAGTGCAGGAAAAACTGCAATAGGTAGCGGAACTGATGGATTACTTTATTTAGGAATATGGACTGCAGGTGGAGCTATTGCTGGAGTAGGGGTTATTGCACTATATGAGGCTTTTGTTAATGGAAGATATGATGGAAATCTTGTAGAACAATTTGTTGGAGGAGTCAAGGAAACAATTCCCTTTGTTGCTAATGCTCCTGCTATGAAAGTTATAACAAGGGATCTTTCTGCAGGAATTATTGGGGGAGTAATAGGTGCAGGAACTTATGTATTTAACTTAGCAAGAAAAAATGTTTCTGAAACGCATCGAGCAAATAAAGCATATGAGACTAGAAGAGAAGAAATTACAGATAATGCTGATTTAGAAATTCATAATATAAGTGAACAAGAAAGAGTTGAAGTATACAGAGCTGCAAGATCTCCAGCCCATGCAGGTTAATTTTTCTTAAATTCCTTCAAAACCCCACTATATCTTTCACCCCATAAAAATTTATAAGTAAAAGCGAGTTAGGTCTAGAATGGATAATATACTGGTCTCAGATGTTATGACAAGAGATCCTATTACTGTAAAGCCAGACACAAACCTTTTAGAGTGTGCAAAAAGAATGGTTAGAAAAAGAGTAGGAAGCCTGCTCTTAGTTGAGAAAAATAAATTAGTAGGCATACTTTCTGAAAAAGATATCTTGTGGGCTTTAGTTAAAAAATCAAAAGACGATCTTTCAAAAATAAAAGCAGTTTCTATTTCTCCTAAAAAGATAGCAACCATAAAACCAGAGGCGACAATTAAAGAGGCTTTAGAAAAAATGAAAAAATTTAAATTTGAAAAATTGCCTACAATTAAGAATGGAGAATTAGTAGGGATGATCACAGCAAGGGATATTTTTAATTTCCAGCCAGAACTTTATCCAGAATTAGAGGAGTTTGCGCAAATTAGAGAAGAAGCTTCAAAACTCAAAAGAATTAAAAAAATAAGAGATATCGTCGAAGGGGTTTGCGAGGAGTGTGGTAGGTTTGATATCCTCCATCGCGTTCACGGAAGTCTCTTGTGTGAAAGCTGCAAGGAATCAGATTAATTAATATTTATTTCCCTAAAGACAGTAACCAATCTAGCTTGGTTAATTTTGTTGGAATTAAATATTTTTGAGTGTATGGAGAACTTAAAAGAAGATCATTCACTTTTTTCAAATCTTTTTTTATCGCATTCTCTGCTTTTTCTAGAATTATTCCCTTTCTTATCCCGCTGTATTCAATTTCCACTTGACTTAAAATGCTAAAGGGAGTATAAGAGTTATCTACTGCAATTTTATAGACTCTACCAGAATTTTTATTGACTACCCAAAAAGATTTTCTAATTCTATGAAATTCTCCAAGACAATTTCCAAAATTTTCTTTTATGTCCTTTTCAGAGATAATTTTTTTTGGCTTATCTTTATTTTCTTTTCGTATCATTAGATTTCCTTCTTCTTTTGTTTCTATCTTTACTGCTTTTGTAAAAATATCTTTTGCATAAGAAATTTTTTCAATCTCTCTTTTTTCGTTTTTGGAATATCTTTGAATGGTTCCAATTTCTTTAGTCCAAGGCTGTTCCGGACAAACAATAAATTCTTTGTTTTTATTTTCAAAAATAGATCTCAAAATCCAAAAAAGAACCCCAGGATAAATATTTTTTATATTAAACTTAAGTTCAAATTCATAATTCGGAATCTCGTTAAATAATCTGTATTCTTTAGATAATTTCTTTTGTATGTGATCTGCTAACCTGTTAGAACAGAGGCACCTTTTAGAAACTGAAGCCAAAGAATAAATCTCTCTAAGTTTTCTTAGAGCACCCTCCATTGCTTTTTTCCCAGAAGAATCAAATAGTTTTACTTCTACTACAACAAATTTATGTTCATCAATCTTATTGGCCGTGTTAGATCCATTAAAAGCAAAAAATTCTAAGTTAGAATCTATGGTTATTTTTAAGATGTCTCCTAATAAAAAATTCCTTCTTTTATATTGTGTTGCAACATGTGGATTAAGAAATTCATTAGAAATTATGGGGCTTATTTGTGGGGGATATTGAAGTGAGTTCATTTTTATAACCTCCCCTATATTTAACAATTTAAATTTATCTAATATCTCTATCCCTTTTAATTTTGTTCTATTTTTTTTCTTCAACAAACGACCTTTTTTATAAAAAGTATTTTTCTGTTCAAGAAAGTATTCTCTATTTTTTTCAATATTAATTTTTTTTTGAGGGAATTTTAAATATCTTCTCAATTTTATTGAGGTACTAAAAGGAAGACTATATCTATTGTTATCCAAATATATTGTTTGAAGAAAATTATTTTTAGAATAGTTAACTTCTTTGTATCCTTTTGAAATTAAATAAGAGATAAATTCTTTTATTTTTACAGGTAAGATGCATCTTCTAATCTCTTCTCTTTCCATGATAATTATTAATAAATTTATTCATTAAAAACTTATCCTTTGTATATTTTTAAAATGGCCTATTACAAAAATATTTAAATGGATTCTGCCTCATATTAAAAAGAGGAATTAAAGAATGGTAACTGGTGAAGAAGAAACAATATATTCAAGCAGGATAAAGTATAATGGGATCTTTTCCTTTAAAGATTTCTATAAGTTCTGTTATGACTGGCTTACCCAAGAATATGGCTGGGAAGTAATAGAGGAAAAATATATAGAAAAGCTTGCCGGAACAACAAAAGACATAGATGTTGAATGGGCATTTAAGAAAAAAGTTACTGATTATTTTAAGTTTAAAGGAGTAGTTAAATTTAAAGTTCTTGCTATGGAAAATATAGAGGTTGTTCAAAGCGGAGTAAAAATTAAAACAAATCAGGGCTCTGTTGAGATTCAGATTAAAGGAATATTGCAAAGAGATTATGAAGGAAAATTTGACAGAACTGCCTATAGAAAATTTTTAAGAGCAGTTTATGAAAAATGGGTTATTCCTTCTAGAATTGATGAATTTGAAGGAAGAATAACTAGTAAATGCGATGAATTTCTAGGTCAGGGAAAAGCCTATCTTGATTTAGAAGGAAGAAAATGAATTTTTTTAAATTCTCTTGTGTCAAGCTGTTTGCATTAATTGTTTTAGAAATTATTTTATATGTGATTTATAGGCTTTTTCAGCCCTCTTGTGGTATTCCTGAACCAGGCCAAAACCCATATACTTATTGTATGAGTTCTACTCAGTATTTTTTGATTTTTCTAATGATATTACTTATAATCTACCTTATAATTTCACTAATTTACTCTAAAATTAAAAAGTAGTTTTATATAACTAAGATATAAAAATACAAGAGTGTATAACCTAGGGACATATGTCTGGTGGGCGCACATAAAAAATACAATAGAAATCTTTATATACAAAATCCACTCTTATTTTCTATGAAAAGAGCATTAATTTTATTTGTTTTGGCATTATTTCTACTTCCATCAATATTAGCACTAGATCTTGAACTTGAAAAATTAAGCAAGGGAGAGGTAATGATCGCAGGCATGGATAATCCTGTTGATTTTAATTTTAGAATAACTAATTTAGGCGGAGACACAAGACTTGAATTTTTTAATCTCTTAAGTTTTAATATGGCTCCAGTAGAAAAGATTTCAATTAATGCCAGTGAAACAAAAGAAATAAAGATTTCTCTTTGGCCAATTGGAAAGTTTGATCATATGGGTCAATACACTCTTACTTATTTTATTAAGGCTGATGATGGAACTCAAATTCAAAGAACCTTGACTTTTAGAAGAATAGAATTAAAAGAAGCTCTTAGTATTGGTGCAAGCTCTTTTGATTCAGATGCAAGTTCAGTTACAGTTTATATTGAGAATAAAGAAAACTTTAACTTTGGGAGTATTGAAGCAAAGTTTTCTTCCGCTTTTTTTAATTTTGATGAAAAATTTGATTTAGGTCCTAAAGAGAAAAAAGAATTTACAATTTCAATAGATAAAGAAGATTTTAAACAGCTTTTAGCAGGTTTTTATTTAATGAATGTTGATGTAACTGCTGATGAGGCTCGTGCTTCACTTTCAACTAATTTAGAGTTTAAAGAAAAAGGAAATATTAAAACAGAAGAGCTTGGATACGGGTTAATTATAAGAACAGACCAGATAAAAAAGATAAATGAGGGTAATATAGTTTCAGACGCTAAAATTGAAATAAGCAAGAATATGATTTCTAGATTGTTTACTACTTTTAGCCCAGATCCAGATGTTGTTGATAGAAGTGGAGCAGTTATTTATTATACCTGGAGTAAAAGCCTAAAGCCAGGAGAGGATTTTATAGTAAATGTAAAGACCAATTGGGTTTTTCCATTGATCTTAATAATTTTAGTTATTGCAATAGTTGTTTTGACTAAGCAGTATACTTCTTCAAATCTTGTGCTTAGGAAAAAAGTTTCTTTTGTAAATGCTAAAGGAGGAGAATTTGCACTAAAAGTCTCAATTCACATTCATGCTAGAAAATATATGGAGAACATAAATATTATTGACAGGCTTCCTCCTCTCGTAAAGATTTATGAAAGATTTGGAGCAACTCAGCCTACAAAAGTTGATGAAAAATTAAAAAGAATCAGCTGGGCTTTTGATAAGTTAGAAGCAGGAGAAATGAGAATGGTTAGTTATATAATTTATTCTAAAGTTGGAGTAATGGGCAAGTTTTCATTACCTTCGACAAAAGGAATTTATGAGATAGGTGGCCAGATCCACGAAACAACCTCAAATAGGGCATTTTTTATTTCTGAACCTAGGGGTGTAAAGGACCTAGAACAAGAATAAAATCCAATAAAAAAGAGATGCAACAAAGACGGCAATATTACTGCAGTAGTACTCAATTTAAGAATATGGTTCTTCCGCACTTATGGAGTCAGCTTACTGAAGGAGCAAGGGTTCAGGCCTTAATAACAGAACAACAAGGACAGATTTTCCTGTATGTTGGAAGATATAGTCACAAAGAAAATCTTGATCCAGAGAGCACATTTTATTCTGCAAAAAAAAGAATTAAAGAATTAAGAAGAAGTGAACTTCAGCAGAGAGTTCACTAACAAGAGGTTTTTTAAACTTTTTTTTATTAAATAGTTTATGGCTTGTTTAGAAATCGATGCTCTCGAGAAAGTAGAAATTGATGATAGCACTCCTGTAAAAGATCTTGAATTGCCATATACTTCTAGTGCTGATGTAGAGGGCGGTAGAGGTGTTGAGTTTAAAGTCTTTCATGAAAGCAAAGGATATGTTCATTTTGTGCCTCTTTATAATTTTGAAAATATAGTTGCTCCTTCAACTACTCTAGGTACATTAAAAGCAGATACAAGAGAGCTAGATAAAGCAACGTACAGGAATTTATAAGTCATATAAGAATCTTTAAAAATGCATTTATCTTCTAAAAAACATGAAATTTAGTGGAGCGGACGTTCTATTAATAATCTTTGGAGGAGTTTTAATATTTCTTGGATTAATCACAAAATTTGATTGGACTTTTTTAAATAATCTTTGGCTTTTATACTGTGGATTAGCTTTAATAGTGATTGCTTCAATAGATGCTTTTGGTAATCATTAATTGACCTTCAATTATCAATACCTTTAAAAATATCTTTCTTTATTTATTAATAACCCCTCATAGCTCAACGGCTAGAGCGCATGGCTGTAGTTAAATTACTAGGGTGGAGATTCCGTTTTTAGGATAACTGTGAAACCTGATAAGTCATGATCATAATAGAACCCGTGAAACCCCAGTTCAACTCTGGGTGGGGGGATTTTTTATTATTAATTGGAAATGTAATTATAACATAAAATTTAAAACCTTGAAAAACATTAGTTTATTATGGCAAAAACAATACAAGAATTAAACTATCAGTATTTTATGGAGTTAGATATTAGCTCATTTGTAGGACAATGGATAGCAATCTGTGAGGATAAAATAATTGCAAATGGTAAAAACTTAAAGGAAGTAGCAGAAAGAGCTAAAAAAAACTCACTAGGAAAGAAGTTTCTTTTAGCAAGAGTACCTAGCCAGGAAACAATGATCTTCTAAAATGAGTATTACATTTAAGTATAAAAGAGTAAAAAGAGATAAGGGAATTGAAATTAAATCTCCTTCAATACCAATTAATATTTCTGGTTCAGGGTCAAAGTATCAATTTATGGCCTTGATAGATTCTGGAGCAGATGTATCTGTTATACCAAAAGAAGTAGCAGAGTTACTGGGATTAGATCTAAATAAAAACAAAGAAGAAGCAAGAGGAATCGGGGGCAAGGTTCCTGCGGTTCAAACTAATATTAACATAGAGATAGGAAAACCCCATGAAATTTACAATTTTAATATACCTGTAAAAGTGATAATGTCTGATGTGGATGAAGAAATTCCTATTTTATTTGGGCGTGTTGGTTTCTTTGATAAATTCATAATAACTTTTAATCAAAAAGATGAAAAAATTATTTTAAAGCTAAACATAAATAACTAAAAAATAATAATTTAAAATGGAAAAGAAAATAGAAATCGATATTCTCATAGTGCCTGAAGGAGAGGGAAAAGATAAGATTTATAGTATAAGCTCAATACAATTTCCAAATATAGTAACACAGGGGAATACTATAGAACAAGCAAAAGAGAGATTAAAAGAGGCTTTAGAGTTATATTTTGAAGAAGCCCCAAAAGAAAAAGAAATATTAATAACAATAAAAAAAGAAGATAATTTGCCTTTGATTTCTAGAATGTTTTTGTAATTATTATTTTCTCTTGTGTGTAGGGATTTTTTTCTTTTTTAAGAGAAGTATAAATAGATTTTATCATGATGGTCAAAATCTAAAAGTTTTACAACTTTTTCATTTTCTAATATTTGATATGTTAAAACAAAATTTCTAATATGAACTCTTCTTTGACCAGCCATATTTGCAGTAAGTGGTTTTCCTATCTCTGGGTTTTCTAAAATCTGTTTAATTTTTTTGCTTAATATTTCAAACTGCAGTTTATCTTTTCTGGAAAGCTTATAGAATAATTTATCTAAATGTTCTGGAACATATAAGGTATAAACCACATTTATTGATACCTCTTCTCAAAATCCTCAAAGTTTCCAACCTTAATATATTTTCCTTTCCTTACTCTTTCTAGTTTTTCTAGATACTCTTTTCTTACTTTTGGCTCTTCTGCCAGCTGTGAGCGTATAAAGAATTCTACTTGTTTGCTCATGCTTAGGCCGTTTTCTCTGCAAAACTCAGAAAATTTCCTGTATGTTTCTTCATCCAGGTTAAATGTCTTTATTGCCATGTTATATAATATTAATTAATGTTATTTAAATGTTTTGAATTTTTTAAAAACGATAAAACACATTACATAGAATTATCTAAAACAAAAGGCTGGTATAGCACAGTAAGAGGATTTTGTCTCTGTATCTGGGCTAGCCCCATATTTGGACCTTGATTATCTGAGGGAGTAAACAGTAAATACATTTCATTTGGAGTATCCATTACTGATGCAACATTAAGAAAGAGTTCATCATCAAAAAATCTTGGTTTTTGAGTTAAAATAAGATAATTAAGCTGAGTTCTGTCAATAAGATTCATTTGAACTGCATTAGGACCAAATATTTTACTCTTAGCTAATAAACTTCCAAAGCCAAGAGTTTGGGTTAAAGAAGCAAGCATTACTCGAGAGTTATTTAAAGACGAATATGTTGAATGATGGATCCTTAATATTCCAGGAGGAATCTGCAGGCCAGAAATTATTTCTAGTCCTTTCTTAGATATAACATTATGTATTGTTTCTGCATCTGAAATATCTGTAGCATTATAAAAACCATATTGAACACTTTGTGAAGAAGAAACAGCTTCTCCTCCTAGTTCAAGAAATTGAACAAGATCATACATTGGAGGCTTATCAGGTAATTCTTTCATAAACCCCAAGAATGATTGTATTTTATAAATGTTTTTGTGAGATTAATGATGAAGAATAATCACAATCGAACACCAAAAGGAATTGGTATATCGCTCTCAGTAGACAAATCCCCTTTTGTATTAAAGAACAAATTTCCTTGTTAGTCCTGAGAGTATCTTCCACTAGCAAGATATTCTAATGTTTTAGGGAAGATTATCCAGTCTCCTGCTTCTTTTAATATGTTTTGCCAATATGATTCTGCTGACCTAAGTTGCTCAGAGTCTTTTAGATCAAGATTGCTAGGAAGACCAAGAATTACAGGAGAAGAAATAAAAATTGGAGATAGTATTGTAGCATTCAAGGAAGAAGGATTTAGATCAAATGGATTGTCTTTAGTTAGAAAAGTGTTTCAGAAAGTCTATGGAGATAATTGGCACACTAAAGAATTAAATGGAATATCTTTAGGGAGATTAGCTTTAACTCCTTCAAAAATTTATTCTAAAACAATAGTTAATGCTCATGGAGGAATAAATAATCCTAAAAGAGCCGAAGTTCATGGAGTTGCACATATTACAGGAGGAGGAATTCCTGGAAAACTCAGAAGAATTCTAAAAGCAAGTGGATTTGGAGCAGAACTTAATGATTTATTTGAACCTGCCCAAGTAATGCTTCACTGCCAAGAACTTGGAAATGTAAATGATAAAGAAGCATACCAAACATGGAACATGGGCAATGGAATGCTAGTAATAACCCCAGAACCAGAAAAAGTGATTCAGATTGCAAAAGCAAATGGAGTTGAGGCAAAAGTAGCAGGAATAATAACTATAGATTCACAAATCAAGATCAAAAACAAAGCGCATAACAAAGCAGAAGAAGTTTTGGTGTTTGATTGAATTTTCTTTATTTTGGCCTGTAATTTAGAAGTTCTTTAGCCTTTGAAATATCTACCCCTTCTAATTTATCATCCATAATAGTGAAGGCCTCATACCATAATTCTTTATTAGTATTGATAGCGTTTTCAAGAGCTTGAATAGCATTTTCTATTTTAAGATGTAGATTCAATTTTCCAAATGGTTTGTGGACTCCTTTTGGTCTTGTTGGACCAAATCTTAACATAATAACTTGAAACTTTTTTGTTAAACCATAGTTTGCTAAAATTTGTTCTGCAATTACTTTGCTTGTAGAATAAGCTATATCACAATCTCTACATGACACATCAGAAACTTTAAACTTTTGAGTTAAAATTGGTTCGCTCTCTGTTATGCTAGAGGGTTCAGGAATTCCTTTTTCTATTCCATAATAACTTGAAGAACTTAGATAAATTAGTTTTTTCACACCATTCTCTAAACATGCTTGAGCTACATTAAAAGTTCCAGTGCAATTAATACTGAAATAGTCGGCAAAAGTTTTATCTTCTAGAGGCTTTTTAATGGCTGCAGTATGAACAACAACATCACACCCCCCCATCACTTCTTTTAGTTTACCATAATCTAGAATATCATTTCCCTCATTAGAGTCATATGTAATAATCTCGTGCTTTTGTTCAAGATGTTTAACTAATTCTCCCCCAATGAATCCTGAGCTACCAGTAATTAGAATCTTCATAATATGAATAAAAAATAATACTTTTTATAATTTTTGTAAATTTCTTGAAAATCCTAATAGAGGTTTTTGTGAGGTTTTGGTTAAAACATATAAATTATTATAAACTTAAGAAATTTCAAGAGGATATGAAAAATATAGATGATCAAGCCGATAATAATTCAAATAATTCAAAAAAGAGTAGGAAAATGATAGAAGCGCTGCACATAGGATTTATGACTCTGGCTTTAATAACACTTTTTTATCAAGATTCTAGAAATTATGATTCATTTGGAGAGTACATTTCTGCAAAGTACGAGAGTTTAAAACAAGATTATATAAAAGCTTCTAATGCACCGTGGAATGCCATAACTCCTTAAATATTTTAGATTAAAAATATATTTATTACTTTGTATAGGGTCTTGTCTTTTCTAAATCCCATATAATTGTGTAGGACTAAATCTTGAGGATACTTCTAATTTTATGTTTGTATCTCTTCTTTCTTTTAATAGGGAATTAAAAGTTTTTAATGCTGCCATTGGATGATTATTGTTTTCACTTAAATGAGACAGAATTATATTTTTTAATTTGGGTTTTGCATATTCTAAAACACTAATTGCAGCTTGTTTATTTGATAAATGCCCAGTATCACTTTTAATCCATTTTTTTAGAAAATAAGGGTATTTGCCATTTTCAAGCATATTTTCGTCATGATTTGATTCTAAACAGATAAAATCAGAATTAGATATCTGGTCCAAAATATTATCACAGCTATATCCTGCATCAGTAATTATTGATACTTTCTTTTTATTTTTTATAGTAAAGGAAACTGGATCTATTGCTTTATGAGATTTAGTAAATGCAGAAATTTCCATCCCAGATATATCAAATATTTCATTATTATGAATAAATTTTATTAATTTTGGATTAGATGCTAAGAAACAAGAATCTGCTGTTTTTTTAGTTGCAAAAATAGGCGTGTTAAAATGTCTTGCAAAAACATCTGCTCCCTTTATATGGTCTGTATGCTCGTGTGTTATTAAAATTCCTTTGATATTTTCAGGGGTTTTTCCAATTATATTAAGCCCATTTACAATTTGGCTGGCGCTTATTCCTGCATCAACTAAAAGCCCTCCTTCATTGTTTCCTACATAAAAACAATTTCCACTTGACCCAGAAGCTATTGCACAAATTTCCATGTTTTGTTATTTTGTTATTTTATTCTCTCTTTCTCTTCTTCTCTCTTTTAAATTAATATTAATATACAAATTTTGAGTGTATATATATGTGTAGGGGGAAGATTGAAAGAAGGACTAGAAAAGTTTATAGGGATTAGAATCTCTTTATTTTTATGAATTTAACAGAAAAGGAAACTAGAAACAAGAATATTGATCCAATTCTTTTTAATAGATGTGGTTGGAGAAAGGAATATGTTTTGGAAGAAGTGAATTCTGTAAAATCTAATTTTAGAACAAAGGAGTGGGTGTTTTTGAATAAAAATATAGAAAAAGGTGTAGACAAATTCATAGATTATCTTCTTTTAGATGAAAACAAAAGTCCTCTCGCAATTATTGAAGCAAAAAGAACATCTGTAAGTGTCAAGAAGGGAGAAATTCAGGCACGAACCTATAGAGAAGATATTGAAAATAAAATCGGAAAGAAAATAATGAGTATAGGAAAGGGGTTAAAGTAGATTATGAATACTGGCCAGAGAAAAAACTAAAAATTAAATTGAAAAAACAGCCATATTTGTGCTATCCTTATTTATCTGAAAAAATACTTTATGATCCAAAAGGTTTTGCAAAAAAGATTAAATTACAAATAAGAGAATATTTTAAAAAAAATCCAAAAGCAAAAAAACTATGGCAAGATTGGGAAAAAGACTATGCTAAAAAGAAAAAACAAGGAAAAAAGATAAAACCTGTCGAAGTATTTTATAAGGAATTAGAGGGAGTGTTGAAATGAAAATTCGTCATGCAAAAAAGAGTGATAAAAAGGAATTTCTAAAAGTTCAGAAAGAAGCTTTTCCTAATTTAGATTCTAAATTTTTCTTTTTTCTTAAATAATTTGTAAATAAATCCTAAAATAATTAAAACTATTACTATGGCTAAAATATAAAGAAGATAATCCTTCTTTTTTTCACAAGCTTGTGGACAATTATAATAATTTTCATCTGAATTACAGAAGGTATTGCCACAATAAACCTCAGCGAACTTGGAAACATCTACAGATAACATCAAGACATCACTAGGATCGTAGATATTAATACTTTCACCATTTTCAAAGTAAGGAATCAGAAGTGTAAAATCCACTTTATCTAGATATATTTGAGCTCCTGGTTCCTCATCTGAACGTGGTGGTGGAAGGTGGATCACTAAAGGAATCTCAAATTTGAAGGAGTAAAGAACCTCGTTCGTAAAAGAGACAATTTCAGATTTATATCCGGTCTCTGGCTGGATCTGCCTGTCTGGTGCATAGCCCTGTTTAACAGAAATATCCAATAGGTTAAAATTACCTTTATCATAATTCAAATCCAGTATGTAGATCTTATTTGATGCATCGATTGTACTTGAATTCAATAAAAAGATAATCAACGCCAGCCCAACAAATATTAATTTTTTAGTTGTCATTTTTATCATTTTATATTTTATTATGTATAAACACTTAGTTTAGTTTCCAGTTCTCCTCTACAGTTACAAGGGGCAGTGGCAAAAGGATAATTGAGGGAGCACATCATACATTTATAAGTTGAACATGGGGGATCAACAAAATAGTGATCTGGCAAGCCACCAAAACTATGCCCAAATTCATGGGTTGTAACTCTACCATCCCCCCTATATGCAACTGCAATCGCTCCACCACTACCGCCATAGGTATTATTATTCACAATTATTATTATCTCATCATGTGGACACACTGAAGCTAATTTTTGGGCTTTAGAATTATTACAGCAAATAAGTCTTGGTGTCCCATAACAATTATAATAGCATTCTAAATCTATAGTAGAATCAACTCTATAGATATTGATCTTATTTGAATTGGAGGTAAAAGGTTCATATGAAAGAAGTTTCTGATAGTGTGTATTTATATCTAATGTGAAATTTCCTATTTCGGCTGCACTATAATCATCTCCCAAGAAAACGATATCTAGTTTATTTTCTGGATTTCCATTATCCACCACGGTTACACAGCTAACAATCTCGATCTCAATATTTTTAGTATCTATTGCACCGACAAAATCAGTAATAGTTAGAGTAATTAAATGATGCCCGATACTTAGATTATTCCTATTAAATGTTTGAGAATTATTAAGAGTCCCATCTATGCTAGATTCCCAAGAGTGAGCATATGGTGGATAGCCTCCATTAACTGTAGAGTTAAATAAAATTGATTCTCCCACTGAAAATAAATCGTAAGCATTTGGAAATTTAATTGAAGTGTTTAAAGGGTCACATACATTATCATTATCTAAATCTTCACAACATAATTCCATATCACAATATTTTCCAGGGTCTTCGCATAAGAAACCTTCTGTATAATTATCAGTAGTACAATTATCTGCGGGACCTGCTATATCAGTACATGAATAACAGGTTTGACTGCATTCTGTCCAATCATAAGCATTTCTATCTACACAAGAACCATTTGAACAATAAGTGCAATCATCATTACAGTTATTGCCATTATCTGCTATTATATTCTCACATTCATAACCTGCATTACAAATCTGACATGTTCCGCAATCCTCATTATTTATACATCCTATACAGCTTTGATTAGTTATACAATTAATTACTATCTTGCAATCATCAAAAGCAATATCTCCATCTTTATCAAGATCAAGATGATTATAGTCAATCCAATTTCCATCACTAGAGTTTTTGCCTTGCCAATATGTTGTTAATGTTAGATCAACAACATTAACCTCTTCATCAAAATTAACGTCTGGAGAAGTAGTTCCCATTATTTGTAGCATGCCCCCAATGATAATTAAAGATATGAAAATCAAAATAATAGATTTTATTTGCCCCTTTTTATCCATGTGATTACTAAAGAAGTGTATTTTAAAGTCTTTTCTTTTTGTTCTTAAAGCACTTTTCCGTTTAACTCCCCTCCCCCCAACACCCTTAAAAACATTACAAACTTATCTTGAATAGGAGAAAAAGGGCCCATTTATCATATAAACGAAAGATATATAAATGTATAACCTTTATAGATAGTATGATAAAGATACCCTTGCAAACTAAACTGAAACGAGAAATTCACAGGAAGATAGCTTATGCTCAGGATTTGATTTTAAAAGAAGTTTATTCTGTTTTTAATAAGGCAGTTTTGCATGGAGGAACAGCTATTTGGAGATGTTATGATGGAAAAAGATTTTCTGAAGATTTGGATTTTTATCTTCCAAATAATAATAAAAAAATAGAGATTTTATTTGAAAATCTAAAAAAAGCAGGGTTTGAAATTAAGAAGAAGAAAATCTCCGGAAATAGCATTTATTCTGAATTAGAATTAAACAGGCTTTCAGTAAGATTAGAAGCAACTTTTCAGAAAATTTCTGGGGTGATCTGTGATTATGAAATGTCTGATGGAAACATTCTCACAGTGTATAGTCTTACTCCGGAAATGTTTTTAGCAGAAAAATGCAGCACTTATCTTAAAAGATTTAAGGTTCGGGATTTATGGGATGTTTTCTTCTTATTAAAAATTATTGAAAACCCAAGAGCAATAAAAGAAATTGGAAATTTAATCAAGAATTATAAAAAACCAATAGATGAAGAAGACTTAAAAGTTATTTTGCTAGAGGGGATAATTCCTTCTGCAAATGAAATGATTGGTTATATAAAACGAAAATGGGAAAACAAATACATTTAGAAAAGATAGAGGCTCTTTTTGAAAAAAGCCCGATTGTAGATTTTAAATCATTAGAGAGAATAATCGGTAAATCCAAAAATAACAGTTATGCTAAATTATTAGTTCATAACTTAATAAAAAAAGGAAAAATAAAAAAAATAGGCAAGGGAATTTATACCCGACATAATGAAATATCCTTAGTTGTTTTCTCTTTTAAGCCGGCATATCTTGGCCTGCAAAGTGCTTTAAGCAGCCATAAAATTTGGGAGCAAGAAACAATCCCGGTTATTATTACCGTAAAAAAGGTTAGAACAGGCATAAGAAATTTAATGGGAGGAAATGTTTTATTAAGAAATATTAATAAAAAGTATTTTTTTGGGTCAGAATACACAAAAGAAGGTGATTTTTATCTTCCTTATTCAGACTTAGAAAAAACCTTTATTGATCTTATTGTTTTTAATCAAAAAATTGATGAAGAAGTCCTGAAAAATATAAAAAAGAAAATTAATAAACAAAAATTACTGAGTTATTTAAAGAAGTATCCTATTAAAATAAGAGATAGGGTTTACAAGAGGTTGAGATGAACCTTAAAACCCCTTTAATTGTTCTTTTATCTCTTGGTGTTTTGGCTTTGTGTTTTGCTGCAGTAATTTACATTTTAAATAATTATGACGATTCTGAAGATCCTAACACAATTAATAAGGACAATAAAATAGAAATTATTGATGGAGACACATTTAAGACAGCAGATGGGGAAATTATTAGGCTTTTATGTGTAGATACTCCTGAACAAGGTAAAGTTGGATTTAAAGAAGCTGGGGATTATCTCTCGTCACTTATTCTTTCTAAAGACATTCAAATTGAACGCCTTGGTTTTGATGTGTATAATAGAACTCTTGCATGGATTAGTCTTGATATTAATGGAGAAAATGTTTTAGTCAATAAAGCAATAATAGATAATGGCTATGGAGCATTATTGGAATATGATGATGCTAATTGTGAGAAAGTGAAATAGGGAGAGATCTCAATTCATAATCAAAATATTAATTATCATAAATCTGAGATTTTTGTTTTTTCCTCATATTTTCTTACTAAAATTACTTTCCCCTTATCTGAATCATCTACATGATAGATTATACCTTCATCAGAATAACATTCAATATATCCTTTTTTCTCTATCAGAAACCATTTAATCTGTTTATAATATTCTGGTAAACATTCTGTAGAATATCCTTTACCTAAATAATCGCCGTTTTTTACCCCTGTTCCAATTAATTTGTTAGCAAAATCCTTTGCTTCAACCAAATCCTTTTCAAATTCTACTCCTTCTACATTTTTACCTAAAATAGTTTCTTCATGATCACCTTCATACCAATTGTATTCTATTTTAAAAAGATTAAATTTCATTTTGTAATAACCATTTCCACAATGGTATAAATTTAATAATTCTCTTATCTCCAAACCACTCTGTTTTCTCTTCACTTTGTGTATCTTCAGTTATTATTAAAAGATTATTGCACTTTAATTCTTTACTAGCTTTGATCAATGCCCTTATTTCTCTATTTTTGGTTTCTAAATTATTTATATTAAAACATACTTGAATTAATTGTTTAACTTTTATTCCTTCTTTTACAACAAAATCAACTTCTTCTTGCTGTTGATTTTTCCAATAATAAACCTTTAATTTTCCATCAACTTCTTCTTTTTTTAACTTACAAGCAACTACATTCTCGTAAAGTTTTCCCATATCCGGGCTTAGTTTAAATGCTCTTGCTTGAATAATTCCGTTGTCTATGCAATAAATTTTTTTATTTGATGACAATTGCTCTTTAACTTTATATGAAAACCTGTTTAGACTAAACAGAATAAAGGTTTCTTCTAAATAACTAAGATATTTTTCTGTTGTATGTGAGCTCTTAATTTTTCCAATTTTTGTTAATGAATTAAAAGAATATTCATTCGCAATATTTGAAATAAGATATAGTGCTAAATCTTCAATTTGTTTTGGATTTCTTATTTTATACCTTTTCACAATATCCTTGTATATAGTCGAATTAAATAAACTAGATAGATACTCCCTTAATTCCACCTTTTTAATTAATGTTTCAGGATATCCTCCATTTAATAAATATTTGGATAATTTCTCTTTTGTTTCATTTGTTGTTAATTCTTTATTTTCAAGTTTAAGGTATTCTTTAAATGTGAATGGAAAAATATTAGTTAATAAATGCCTCCCTGTGAGGTGTGTTGCTAATTCTTTGCTCAATAAATTTGAATTACTTCCTGTAATAACTAAATTATATCCCTGCCGTTGCAGTCGGTTGGCAAATAATTCCCATTTAGGAAGATTTTGAATTTCATCAAAAAGAATAAATTTTGGATTATCATAAACAGAATTTATAGCAGTAATTATTTCATCATAATTTTTTGTTTCAATTAATTTTTCATCGTCAAAATTCACATAACCAAACTTTTCCTTTTTGTTTAAAAAATGCAAAGCAAAAAACGATTTGCCGGCTCTTCTTGGCCCAATTATCACTTTTATCAAATTATTATTTAACCTTAATTCCTGTTCTCTTTCAACATACCTCTCTTTGAGTCTTAGTTCAATTTCCCTTTTTTGCAAGGTTATTATCTCTTTTATTTCTTGTAACATATAAATCATATTGCAATATAGTTTATAAATATTTGTATTATGTTTTTATATAAAGCCCTAAACAGCATCCCTCTAAACAACCTCTCGAGGTCATGGTGATAATAATCTCTGATTTCTTATATTTACTCAGTTTTTCTTTTAAAACAGGTAAATTCGTATTCAAATAAAGAAAATTTAATTAAAAAGCCTGTTCCTTCACAATGTTTAGCAAGTCCACACGCCCAATATTAATTATCATTAAATACATAAATCTTTAAAAGTTAAATAAAAATTATGGATAAAAATAGAAATCCTTTATTAGATCTGCCAAATTTTACTAAATATTTACGAGATCGACTTGGAGATAGTTATCTACCTGGATGTTTTTCTAGTGATCGTAGTGGAACACTGAGGACTGATTTTTATCGTGTTGTTCTAAATCTTGAAAACAACCCAATAGTTGCAAGTGTAGAAGTTACTTCTTCAAGAATAAAAGCACGTATTGATCTAGCTGTACTTAATGCTGAAACATTCAACGATATAACCTATAGAAGAAAAGAACAACAACCAACAAGTCTAGAATATGATCTTGTGCAAAATAAAAGACTAGATTCTCATTTAGAGATTCCTTTTCCTTAGCTGTATGCTTTAAAAACCCCTAATTCTATTTATTTATGTAAAAGAAATAAGAAACGATTTCTTATTGATATAATAAACATGGAAGAATTTAGAAAACTTGGGTTAGGGAAAAACATAATTGAGTCCTTAAAAAATCTTAATTTTAAAATCCCTACAAACATACAAAAAGAAACAATTCCCTTAATTTTAAAGGGTGCTGATGTAATTGGAAATGCAGTAACAGGTTCAGGAAAAACCCTTGCTTTTGCTTCAGGTGTAATTGAAAAATCTATTCCTAGAAAAGGAGTTCAGGCTCTTGTTCTTGCTCCAACTCGTGAATTAGTTGAGCAAATCTCTAAAGTCATGAAAGTCTTTGCTAAAAATTCTAAAATAAATATTCAAGAGGTTTATGGTGGTGCTTCTATGGACAATCAAATAAGAGGAATAAGAAACTCTGAAGTAATAATTGGAACTCCAGGAAGAACTCTTGATCACTTGAGAAGAAAAACCCTAACTTTGCGAAATTTGAAAATTCTTGTTTTAGATGAAGCAGACAGAATGGTAGACATGGGGTTTTTACCTGACATGGAAAAAATTTTATATGAATGCCCAGTAAAAAAACAAACTCTTTTATTTTCAGCAACAATGTCCCAGGATATTTCATATATAGAAAAAAAATACATGCACTCTCCAAAATATATTGCTGTTGAAACTTATGTTGATGCTTCTCACCTGCAGCAGTATTATTATGATACTCCAAGGCAGTTGAAATTCTCACTTCTTGTTCACTTTTTAAAAAAAGAAAGAACAGGAATTGTAATGGTTTTTTGCAATACCAGAAGAAATGTTGATCTTGTAGCAAAAAACCTTGAGAGATATGGGATAGATGCCCAGGCACTTCATGGAGGTTTAGAACAGAGAAAAAGAGACAAGGTTATGGAGCGCATTCATAGAAAACAAGCAGACATTCTTGTGTGTACAGATGTTGCAGCTAGAGGCCTTGATATAGACGGAGTAACACATATTTATAATTATGACATCCCAAAATCTAGCGATGAATATATCCATAGAATAGGAAGAACAGCAAGAGCAGGAAAAAAAGGAATGGCAATAAGCATCTTAGCAGATATGGATTATGAAAATTTCAGTAAAGTGCTTTCTGATGAGTCTTTAAAAATAGAGCCTAAAGAACTGCCTAAATTAGAAAGCTTTACCCCAAGATTCCAAGATACTCCTCTTAGAGGCAATAGACCAGGAGACAATTATAGAAGAGATTCTAGAAACGACTCTCATTCAAGACACTCTAGAAATGATTCTCGCAGAAGTGGCCACAACAGAAGAGATAATAGAAGTAGAAGTTTTGGAAACAAAAAACAAAGAAGATATTGAAAAATATTGAGGGTTATTCGCATTCTAATAAAAATTAGTAAAGTATTTAACTAGACCAATTTAGGATTTAATTATGGCAGTAATAAGAGAACACAAGCAAGTTGGGGGTATATCCCTAGATATTACAGATTATGCTTTATTTGATAGATCAAATCTAGTAACCTCTGAATATGCTCTTTTAAGTACAAAAAGAACTAATCCAGACCATGAAGCATTTAGAGAGTTTGAAAGAAAACAACAAGAATTTTTATTTACTATAAATAGTAAACACGGACGATTTAAGGAATCTTCTAGACATCCTGTTGATTTTGTTGCTAATTATAGAAGAAATCAGATTTTTTTTGAATATTTTTTTGATGGAATCTCTTCTACAGAATTTGTTCGGATTGTTGAAGGAAAAACACAAAATGGAAGACAAGCACTAGAAACTCTTGAACATCTTCTTAGTACTGATATGCAGACAATTCCACAAAAAGTTTCTTTAGCCTCTATTCCTTTTTCTTCTTATGAGGCTAGTGCTAGTCCTTTAAGATGCTCATCTTTTTCAGCTAGATTAAGTATTAATGGCATAATTGCGGATAGATATGTTCTTTATGTTGCAGAGATATGATTTTAAATAAGATAATTCTCCTCAAACTTCAAAAATCACCTTTAAATCTTGTTTTAGTTTTTCAAACATTTCTTCACAATAACCATGTACACAGTCTTTAACTTCAAAGAATTTTTTTGGTTCTTTTGCTAGATCAAATGTTATTTTTGCATCTTTTAATAAAATCATGCTGTCATTTGCACTATGAAGCATAAAAACATAATTTGGAGAAATCTTTCCTATGTAATTATCAGGATCAACTGAGATAAGATATGGTGTATAAGGCATGTTTTCATTTTTAATATGAAACCCAGAACTGCTTATTACTATAACTCCTTTTAATCTTTTATCCAATGCTGCAGTAATTATTGCATATCTTCCTCCCATACTCTCTCCTGCAATTGCAATATTGTTCTTGTCTACATTGTTTATTTTTTTAAGAACATCATAAGCTTTTAGTGCATCATAAACACTTAAATGCTGAACTGGTTCTTCCCCTTTAGAAAAAACATTATAATCATCTTCAAACCCAAGATAGTATCCTCCTGTCTCTCCTATTCCTCTCTGATCAAAAGTTAAAACAGCACAGCCAAGATTTGCTATTTTTTCTCCAAGTGTTGACTCTGTTTCTTTTGTGACACTGCCTCCTGGAAGAAGAATTAAACCTGGAGCATTTGTTTTTTCTTTAGGCATAATTAAAAGACCATAAATTTTTGTTTTATATTCTAAAAAATTTCTGCTTTCAAAACTTACATTATAAATTTTAAGATTATCTTTTTCCTGGCTAAGGCTTATTGTATAAACTGGATCTCCTCTGTTTTTTGAATATGAAAATGAATTGTTCTGAAAAGAATACTTATCTTTATTTTTATTTTGAATGCTAAAATAAGCTATAAGAATTATTGCAACAATAAACAAGACCAAGATCACATAAAATGTCTTTTTTTTCATGTATGCAAAAAGTAATTTAGTGTATAAATAATTAATGTTAGGGGTTTTCCCACTATCTTTTTTAAACCCTCTTTCTTTACCATAATCATGTCAAAGAAAATAACAATTTATCTTAAAGGAATTGAAAAGCCCTTAGAAGCCTATGATGCTTTTGTTGATGGAGACATGCGTTTAATTGAAATAAAAACTCCTACCGGAGCAAAAAGAAAAATACCTTTTGAATCTATTTTATATTTTGATATAGAAAATTAAAAAATAAATAGGAAAAGAGTTGATTATAAAAAAATTGGTAAGATAGACAAAGAAACTCTAAAAAAACTACTAGAAAAATTATTCACAATAATTAGGTATTGATTAGTTTAAGTTTAATTTATTTTTTATGATCCTGAAGGGGTCTTTTTTTCAAAAATCCTCCCTTGGCATCTCTTATTCTTTGCTCAATTATGAATGCAGAAGGATCAATCAAAGAGATTTCATGTTTTACTTTTGAAACCTCAAGTCTTGTGACAACAGTAAATAAAACATCCATGTCTTTAGTTCCAGCTGAAGCATCAGCAAATCCTTTTCTGCCCTTGTAAATTGTTACTCCTTTGTTGCATTTACTTATTATTTTTTTTCTAATTTGTTCACTTTTTTCAGATATTATTGTAATCCCAATATACTCTTCTATTCCCTGAACAATAAAATCAACTGTTTTTGATGCAGAAAGATAAATTAGTAAAGAATATAGCGCAACCTCAATACCTAGTAAAAGTGCTGCAAGTGAGAAGATAATAATATTAATTATAAAAATTATATCCCCCATTGTTGCACTGAATTTTCTACTTAAATAAATAGATAATACTTCTGTTCCATCAATTACTGATCCTCCTCTAACAGCGAGCCCTATTCCTGCCCCAAGAAAAAACCCGCCAAAAATAGATACAAGAAGTTTGTCAGAAGTAATAATTGGATATTTTATTACTAAAAGGCAAAGAGATAATCCCGCTATTGCCAAAAGTGTTTTTATTGCAAAAGTCAATCCAAATTGTTTTTTAGCTAGATACATAAATGGAAGATTTATCATAAAAATTATTACTGGAAGTGAAAAGGGTGTAAAAAAAGTCAGAAGAAGAGAAATTCCTGTAACTCCTCCATCAATAAACCCGTTTGGAATTAAAAACCCCTCTAAACCAAACCCTGCTGAGAGAATTCCCAAAACTATAAAAAAAGTTTCTTTTGTAGTTTTCCAAACCCTTTTTTTAATAATCTCTTTTTTATTCATTAAGATTTTAGGAAAATGGTGTTTTTAAACTTAAATTCTTTAATTTTTAGAGTAATCTAAATTAAATGTTTTCACAATAATTCTTAAAAATCCCTTGGATTTAGAATTTTTATGACAAAAGCAATACACGGGTTAGTCAAAGACATTGATCCAAGTAAAGTAAAAGTATTAAAGAGAAATTTACTTGGTTTATGTGGATCTAGTGATGAAAAGAGAGAGTCTGAGCTCACAACAATACTAGTAAATTCCGGAAATAGTATCAAGTATTGGTGAAGCATTGCAGTGGCTTCCCAAACCAACTGGACCAGAGTGTTTTAAAGGGAGGAGAGCAATTTCCAATGATGACTATAAAATTCTAGATTGTGGCAGTATGATTGGTAAAAAAAGATTAAAAATAAAACTTGTTAGGTATGTGGATTGTAATCCTTATTATCATATTGAGGTGCTTGATGTCCCAAAAACATAATTTAGAATAAAATAACACAAATAAAAAGCATCCTTTTTTCTTAATCGAAAGAAATAAAAACAAACAAAGCTCTTAATTGATAAGAGGGGGATAAAAAATGAGATTTTCTTTAAAAGGGGTGTTAGTTTTTTTAGTGTTAACATTATCTATTCTCTATTATTTTATTCCTTTTAAGATAGTTTCTGCATCAAATATTTTTTTAACTATCTCAACATTTTTGTTTGCAATTTTTGCTGGATTTTTTATTTCAAGACAAGGCCAAAGATATAGCTCAATAAGAGATCAAATAGCTGAATTTGACGGAGAAATGTCTTCAATCTATCGAAGTTTTGGAGATATGTCTCTTAGTTTGCAAAATAAGGCAAAAAAAATAATAGAAGCTCACTATCTAAAAATATTAAAAAATAAATCCTGGGATTATCACTTCACGCACAAAACAAACACAATAACTGCCCTGCATAATTTGTGCCAGTCTTCTTTTAAAGATAAATCCCTTAAAAATTTAGATCACTTGTCTCTTCAAAGAGTTTTAGTTGCTCTTGAGAGATTGCAGGTCATAAGAAAGAACATGGTTTCTTTATATAATGAAAGAATCCCTGCTTTTCAATATATTTTAATATACTTTTTAGGAATTCTATTACTTGCAACAGTTTCAATTATTCCCTCTCAATTTAATGTTTTAGAATCCATTCTTAAAGGGGCTTTTGGAACCTGTGCAATTTTTATCTTAATATTGCTCCATGATTTTGATCGTTTGAGATTTTTTGAAGGATTGATTGGAGAGCGTTCTGCCCAAGATGTTTTAGATATTTTTTCTGGAAAAAAATAATTTTTATTGATCTATTTTGACCTCTAGTAAATCTTTTATACTCAAAATTCCTTAGGTATCTATGAAAAGAGGTTGGATTTGGGCAGGCATAGTAATTGTTTTAATGGCCATAATAACTTATCTTAATTTTACTTATGATTGGAATATTGGAGGATCAAGCGATAGTTCTGATGAAGGAAGTGCTGATTTTACAGATACTTGCATAGAGGTTCCTCCAGAAAATTTTTCTGTGTGTGAGCCAGGAACCCACAACTGTACTATTAGTTTTACCTGGAAAGCAAGAGATCTCTGTTATCAGGATTTAGCAGTAAAAGAAAGAAACATGAAAATCTGTAATAATATTTTTTACACACTAACAAAAAATGACTGCATAACTTTAATGAATTCTTTACTGCAAGAATCAGATAAAAAAGCAACAAAAACATATCTAGAGGTTTTATCTTTAATAATAAAAGCAAATACTTTTGTAATTGAAAGAGATCTTAATGATGCATGTTTTCCTTACAGGGTCCAGCATTTAGGATGCATACACGGAGAAACTAAAGACTATTTAATTGCATCAAATCTAAAAGAATATGATTTAACTTCTGAAGAAAGAATTGATTTATGCTATAAATTTGCCCACATTGGAGCTATTGCTTATTGCTTAAAGTCTAATAATGAGAGGCCAGCATGCTTTAACTTAGCAAAGGAAAATCCCTATCTAACAAGAATATGTTATTTAGAAGAAGGAAGAATAATTCCTTCTATTGCATTTGGGCCAAAAGAAGACAATATGGAATATAAAGTAGATTCTTATGAACCAGCAGAACTAGTAAAATACTCTGAACTTATGACTCCCAAAAATAGCATTGGTGTTTAATTATAAATTCTCTATATAAATCTTTAAAAACTAAATAAAATTATAGGATCAATGAATTTAATGAAAAATCCTGATAGATTTGACCTGGCCTTAGATCAAGGAGTAACAGAGATAAGAAACTACACATTAGGAAAGGCCTTTTTAGATGCTTTTAATAGGACTAGAAAGGGATTAGTTAATTTATCAAGGGATGCTTTAGGTGGCATGCTTATTGTAAATGATTTAGTTTGGTCTACACAAGAAATACACCGTGTTTTAGACCTAATTGTGGGAGTTGATATTTATACTGGAGAAAATAGTAGATTAAGATTAGAACCTACCTCTGAATTTAATATAAGAGAAGGAAGAATCTATCATCTAGTCTATCTAGAGCAATAATAACTTTTATTAATACTAAATTACTTCTCTATTCATGAAAAAAAAGGTGAGAAATTTTCCTAAAAACCATGCTATTCACAGAAGACACCATCATATAAAACTAGCAACTCTCTTTACATCAAAGATTATACTCTCTTTTTTAGCATTTACAGTAGGATTATATGTTGGGTCTCTTACACATAATACTTTTATTGCAATATTAGTAGCCTTTGGGCTTGGAATACTCTTATACCTTATGTCAATTTTACATGTTATTGACTGGCTTAAGATATAGATAATAAACTTTATTAATTAAACTTACTAAGTATAAATGATGAAAAAGAGAAAGAATAAAAATTCTTTCTACGCTTCCCATTTTAAATACATAAAAACAAAATGAAAAAAAGAGTTGAAATAATAGCAGTGTTTTTGATTGTATTGCTTGCTTTACCTATAGTGTTTTCAGCAACCCCTAGTGATGATTTTAAAAAACAAGTGTCTAGAGCAGCCTTTTATGCTGAAAATTATGAGGCAGGAAACCAAGAATATGAATACTCTAAATTCTTAGTTTACTTATATTCTGTAGAAGATGAAATTGATTCTTTACTTAGATTAAGAGGAAATGTAGCAGTAACTACAGACGACCTAACCCAAATTTTAGGAGATCCAGAATATACTTCCTGGGTTTTAACTGAAGATGAAGCCTCTGAGATACAATTAGAAGACCCTGTTCAGGTATGGATTGGAAAAATAATTTTTGATGGAAGTTTAATCCAGGTCAAATTAAATGTTGTTCCTTATTTATTTGATAATAAAGATATTGTATACAAGACTAATTTTATAGTTGTCTTTAAAGAGGATATAGATTCTGAAGATCTAGTCAATAAATTTTCTGAAATAGAAACTCTAGCAAAAACCTATGCTTTAGAGCCAACAGTTGGAAATGCAAACCGCCTAACAGAAGATGCAACAAATTTAGAAGCAGTTTCTAAAAAAGTCTTTGAACAAAGCCCTGATCCTTATCAAGTACTCTTGGAAATTTTTGGAGATGAAGGCCTTGTAAAAGAGCAGGATGTTGTTGTTAAAGAATATGAAATTTATAATAAAGGAAAAAAAGTATATGCAGAACTTTCAATGTGTGAGGGTTGTAAAGGAGTTGGAGATGAATTATGGGTTCTTTTAAGTTTAAGAATGGAAAATGAAAAATCCCAAGAGATAAAATATTATGTTGATAAAATTTTTAAGGAAATGTATGAAGAAGAAGGTATTAACGGCCTTAAATTAAAGCTAATTGAAAAAAACACTGAGCTTAGGAGTTTATTAGATTCACAAGATTACCAAGAAGCCTATACAGTGATAAAAGAAATAGGAGTAATCAGCGAAGTATACAGTAAAAAAATAAATCAGGGCAGTAATTCAGAAATTATTAATAATTATGTTTCTTCACTGCAGTTTTATTCAGGACTTCTTGAAGGATATCCTTTGACTAAAACCTCTTTTTACCATGAACAGATATTCCAAAAATTAATTTATCTTGAAACAGAAGAAGATTCTAAAGAAATCTGTAATAATGATAAGGATGATAATTCTAATGATAAAATAGACTGTCAAGAAGAGTTTTGTTCTGGTCAAGTCTGCGAAACAAAAACAATTATTGCAAACGATATAGATGGCCAAGCATATGAAAAATCCGTAGAACTTTACTGTATTTCAGGCGAATGTAAAGAAAAAGAAACAGAGCTTCTTCCGCCAGAACCAATATGCGGAAATAAAATATGTGAAGACGGGGAAGATATCTGTTCTGCTTCATTTACAAACTGTACTGGTTTAAATTGCACTGCAACTTCTGATTGTAGTCTTATTTATTGTCCTTCAGATTGTACTGCTACGTGTGTTGATCACCCTGCAATTGAGTGTTCTGGAAAAGTTATATTTAAAGGAGAAGATGAAAATGGTTGTCCATTATCTCCAATTTGTTTAGCTAATGAAGATGCATGTCAATCTGATTCTGACTGCACTCAGCCTCTTTGCGGCCAAAAACAGTGTGTGATTGTCCAAGGCGAAACATATGGAAAATGCGAATTAACAAAACTAGAGCAGTGCAGTCAGCCAGAATGCGTTGATGGAGAGAAAAAAGTTTGCAGCAATACTTTAGAAGAAATTATTACAGAAATATGCTCTTTAGGAAATTGGCAAAAAACAGGAGAGGTTTGCAGTGATTCCTCTAATCCAGGAGAAGTAAAAAAAGAACCTGTTGGAGTAAAACAGTGTTCAACCTCTAGTGATTGCGGATATAACGAATCAATGGCCTGTGTATTAGGTTTGTGCAAGTTTGTTCCAAAAAATCAAAATGCAGTATTAAAACAGCAAAAATATTCAGAATCTACAGTCGGAGTTGGGATAACAGGATTTGTTGTAGATTTAGAAGCAACAGGAAATAATGTTATTACTGGAGGAATCGGAATTACTGGAATTGTTCCAGAGCCAGAATCAAGTAATATTAATGTTTTAAATGAGCCAGCACAAGACACAGCTGTTCAGGCAAAAATATATGAGCCAGCAAGAGAATCATCTGGAGTATCTATTACAGGAGGAATAAGAAATCCTTCTGAAGCAGAATCAATTGTTCCACCAGAAGAAGATGAAAATGCACTTATTAAAACAGGAACAGGAGGAGATAGAGAACTTGCCCAAGGCGTAAAAGAAGCATTTATTTTGGAGGGAGTATATAGAAAAGATAAAAAATCAAACATGGCTTCAATTTATTTTTCAGCCTCAGGAGAAAAATTCGGAGCAATTTCAACTCTTCTTGATAGATACAGAGCAGAAGGAGCAGAATGGCAGAGTTGGAAATTGCAATCCTTGCAAAAAGAAAGAAGAGAACTAGCAAGAACTTTTAATAATGAATTTGCAGATTGGTACCTTAATAAATTCTTGGTTTCTCAAGCTGAAATGTCAACAAAAAAGAATGTTCTTTATGAAATATATAATTATAATTTTGAAACACAACAGGAAATTACAAGAATAATGAATGGACTTAAACTAAGAACTTTAAAATATACAAATGAGGATTTTATTTCAATGGACTATGCTTCTGAATTAGGAGTAATGAAATGTAGCGAAACAATTAAAGAGGTTCAGTTTCCAGGTTTAAGAGCAGTTGAAATACCGGTTCTATCAATGGACGCAGTTATATTTTATCCTAAATATGTGATTAAAGAAAGTTATAAAATTGCCTTAGATGGATATGGTTTTCCTTCTGCTTCAAAAGAAAGATCCTATAACTTGGGATTAACAGACAGAGAAATAGATAAGTACAAAAATAATGAAAAATTAAAAGAAAAAGTTAAAGAGTTAATGACAACAACAAAAGATGGATCTTTTGATATGGAAGTCTCTTTTGTAAGTAAAGAATCAGGTGAAGAAGAGCTTGTGTATAATTTATTTGTAAGTTTATTAGATCCTGATTCAGAAAAACCAGTAAAGGTTTATCCAATGCCTAAAGAAGAAATTCCAACTGGTTTAGACGCTAAAGTAACCTTTGACTTTGATGAAATATATTCTTTATTAGAGTTTTCAGAAGATGGATCTTGGAAATATACTCTTCATCCAGAATGGGATACTGCTTTTAGACCTAGAGACTCAATAAATTTATTTATTGAGTGGTTTAAAATGCAGTCAAAGATAAGTAATGTTAAAAATTCTCTAGAAGTATCTTCTATTACAGATCAAGGAAAAATAAAAGATGTTCTAATGGATTTTGCATTTTTGTTAGGAGAACCAACAAAACCCCAAGAAGTAGGGAATTAACCCCATAAAATCAATTTTACTGATAGTGCCTCCTACATAGAAATATTTAAAAACACCTTGTTTTTTAAAGGATTAACAAAGAGGTAAATCATTAGGAACAAAGTTCCTACCAAATCTGTTGACTTTACAGATAAAAAAGAAACATGGATGAGGAAGAAATAATTCAACTTTCCCAGAATCCAGATGAAGATGAAGACGGCTTTGACAGTTATGTGGATGATCTTTGTCTCGATGAATAGCTTTTTATTTTTTAACTTCCAATAAAATTTCGTTATTTTCTTTTTTTAATTCATTAAAGGGTGCAACTATCTCTAATTTTATTTCTTTAATGCTTAGCTGGCTTATCCATATATTTGTTAAAGATATAATTCTTCCGTGGCCTATCATTAATGATTCAACTTCGATTTCTTTTACTTCACTTGAGTCTGCATAAATTTTTATTTTTGAATTTGGTGCATCCTGGATTCCATTATTTCTTATGCTCATATTCATATTGAGATATTTTCCATGCATGTCTGCGGATACATTTTCAAACAACAAGTCAGGATAGCTAGGAACAGAATAAAGTAAATTAATAAGTTCTATTATTGAAGGGTTAATCTCTTGGTTGCAGTTGCTTATTGCATACATAATGTCATTTCTATTTTCAGAGTGATCAAAACCCAAGACATGTAATAGTTCATGAAGTGCTATATTTGGCATACTGCAGGTTGATTCTTTAATTAGTAATATTTTTCCTTTTGTAATAACATTAAAAGAGCCTGCTTTTGTAATATTTGTTGGGCCTCCTTCACCTGCAATAAAAAGACCCTCTTCAATTTTATTTTTACTGTCACAGGTCACTATTATCTCTTCATCGTTATTTACCTCATAAAAGCTAATATTTGTTTTTTCATCGAGGATTGCAAAAGCTCTAAGCATATCTTCTTTTTTTTGCAATGGGCAATTGTCTATTTTATAAGATATTCTTGGCAGAGGAAACCGCATATTATCATAAAACTGAACTGGCTTATCGCTTTTTCCAAAACTAAAATCAGAACTTTTAGATTGAACAAAAAACTCTGTATCTGATAAAGGAATAAACCAGTAAAAGATCAGTAATGAAATAGCAATTATAATAAATATTAAACTTAAAAGTATTTTATTTCCCATTAATAGTAATTCTAATTTAAATTATATAAACCTATCCAAATAAAAAAGATCTTTTTTATTTTTCCTTAACAACTCTGCATCCCTTTAGTTTTTTCTCAGAAATATACTCATATGCAGAATGGGCAGCAAGAACACCTTCAGAAACCCCAACTATAAGCTGTTTAAATGTTTTATTAGTTACATCTCCAGCAGCATAAACTCCAGGGATATTTGTAGAAGAATTCATGTGGTCTATAATAATTTCTCCTTTATCATTTAATCTTACCCCTAAATTTTTTGCAACCTCATTTATCGGTTCATTTCCAATAGCAACATAAACTGCATCAAGATGCAATTCTTTTTTTCCATTGTAGGGTTTATCTAAAACTGCTTTTTCAACAAAATCTTTTCCCTCTACCCCTATTACATTAGTGTTAGTTATTATTTCTATTTTTTTATTGTTTTCAATTTTATCAATATTAATTGGCTCTGCCCTTATTTTTCCTCCCCTATAGATTATATAGACTTTCTTTGCATATTCAGCCAGTATTAAAGATTCAGCAGCAGCAGAATCAGATCCCCCAATAACAGCAACTGTTTTATCTTTGTAGAGGGGCCCGTCACAAAGAGCACAATAATTAATTCCTTTTCCTTCAAATTCTTTTGATCCAGGAATATTTAGTTTTCTAATTTTTCTTCCAGTTGCAAACAATACTGCTGCGCAATGATACTCAGCCTTATTTGTTTTTATAGAAAAGCAATCTATTTTTTTAATGACTTCTATTACTTTTTCATTTTTTATTGTTGCTAATGAATAGTCTCTTGTGTGCTCTTCAATTTTTTTAGCTAGCTCCATGCCAGTAATACTCTTAAAACCAGGATAGTTTTCTACAAGATGGGCTGTTGTTATAAGGCCCCCAACGGGTAATTCACTTCCACTAGTAGTGCCAAAGATTATTGTTTTTAGCCCTAATCTCGCCCCATACATGCCTGCAGCTAAGCCAGAACCTCCTGCACCAATTATAGCAAAATCATATATATTATTTTTTTCCATTTTTAAAAAAACATAAATCAGTATAAAAAGGTTTGGAAGAACACAAAAATTACCTCTAAAACCTTTCATTATTGTTATTTTAAAGTAGCAACAAAATAGTAACATTTATAAACCAGATATTTGTGTAATTTTTACATAAAATGAACTTATTAAAAACATCTTTATTGGCCATAGTATCTGTATTCTTACTAGGAGTGGTTATAGCTTCTGAATTTCCTGTATTAGATCAAATTACTGGTTATGAAAATCTTTCTCAACTAAATGCTAACCCAAAAACAATTGACTTTAATTATTGTGAATATAATAATGTTGGAGAATTAGGATTAAAACTAAATCTAATAAAAGTAGTTGGCCTTGGAAATGAAACTGAATGGTTTCCAGGAGATAACATTGGATTACAGCTTGAATTAGAAAATACAGGAACTTTAGATTTAAAAGAAATTACTTTAGAATACTGTATATATGATCCTATTGAAAAAATCTGTGTAATGAAAGGAAAAAGTGCAGATAAATTTAATTTAAATTCTGGATTAAAAACTTTAAAAGTAATGGGAATTTATGTTAGTCTAACAATTTTTTCTACAGAAAAAGATTATATTCTTTATATTAAGGCTAATGGAGAATTGATCCAGGCTGTTAGTTTCCAAGAAGTAAATGCTTATTCTCTTGAGTCTGAAGTAACACAAGAACCAGTTATCCAAGAAATAACAAAAACCTGTATAAGCACATTTACTCCAGTAAAAATAGTTCTTCCAGAGCCGGTATATATTGAATGGGATGTTGATGGAGATGGTTTAGTTGGAATGAGTGACCTGGATTTTTTAGTAAATTATCTTTTCATAAATGGTACTCCTGCTCCAGAGCCTCTTTTAAGAGCTGATTTTAATAAAAATGGATATATAAGTCTTGGAGATGTTATGTATTTAATTGATCACCTAATAAAAATTGGAGTTTTATCTCCAGAAGAAAATCTGCCTGTAATTGAGTTAATAAGTCCAGAAAATGATCATATTTTTAGAACTTCTGATGATGAGAAAAACATTAGATTTCAATTTAAAGTTTCAGATGAATCAAATATTCAAAGCTGTAGTTTAATTTTAGATAATCGTGTTTATCAAACCATTGATAACATAGAAAAAGACATTGTTATTGAGGTCACTGTTTTACTTGATAAAGATGATTATAGCTGGAAAGTTTCATGTATGGATATATATGGAAATACTGGCTTTTCAGAGTCTAGAGATTTTCAGATAAAAGAAAAAAAATCAACAGCAAATAAAGACCCTGCAACCCCTACAATCCCAAAACAACCAAGCACTAATAATCCTCAAGATACAATATTTAATCAAGATGATACAATCTCGCTTTCTAATGACGGCGTACAAAAACAATCTAGTATTAACTGGACTGCTTTAGCAATTATTGTAGCTGCTGCAATAGTAATTGTATTGATAATTATCATTTCTTTAATAATTATTGCTAGAAAATAATTAATACTCTTAAATTAAAGAGGTTAAAACAGCAATGATTAATATTCCTAGTGCCATTGCAATAAGTGTTTTCTTTGAAGGATGCTCTTTAACTTCTGGAAGAAGATTAGAAGCTCCAAGATAAATAAACTCTCCAATAAACACGCTTAAAATAATAACTAGGATATTTAAAGGAATATGTAAAAAGGTAATTAATAAAACTCCAAATATTGGTGCAATAGCATCAAATAATAAGAAGATAATAGTTTTTTTTAATTTTTGCTTGTTCTTTAGCATTATTGTTACAGTATTTATCCCATCAGTAAAATCATGAAATAAAACAGCCAAGGCTACAGTCATACCAACAGAGGTATTAACAAGAAAAGCAGTTCCAATTGCAGCTCCATCTAAAAAACTATGAAGTATTAGGCTTCCTGCACCAATTGGCCCCATAAGATGGCCGTGTTTATGACAATCTTCTCCTACACAGTGAGTCACAAAATACTTATCTATTAGACTATATACAAAAAAAGAAATAACTATAACAAGCATAGCATAGTGTACTGGAAAATTAATTTCATTGGCAAGACTTATAGTTTCAGGCAAGATATCTAAAAAAGACACTGCAATAAGGCTTCCTGCAGCAAATGCAAAAAAATATGGAAGTGATTTTCTAAATTTTATTGTTACTAATCCTCCAACCAAAGTAAATACAAAAGTTAGAATAGCTAAGATAATTATTAGGATACTCATCTAATAAAGATTAAAATCTAATTTAAATATGTTTTTAAGAAGAGCACCAATAAAGGTAAAGTTAATAAGAATAAAGAGTTTTAGTATAAAATAATAAAAATGGCATTTTTTGACTTTTTTAAGAGAAAAAAAACAAAAGAGATTAGTAAAGAAGAAAACATAGTAAAAGATCTTTCTTTTGAAGAACTAGCTCCTTTTTTAGAAAAAAAACAAAAAGAAATAAAAGTTAAAGAAAAACAAGTTATCTCTCTCATAAATGAAAAAATTAATTTATTTTTAGAAAATATTGATGAAAAACTAACGCTTTTAACAGGAGTAGATTATCAATCAAGAAAAGTAGAAGAAAAATTTAAATTAGTAGTCAAGGAAAATTTAGCAAATTATATTTATCATGTAAGAAAATTTAAAGAGAAGCTAACAGAGTTAAAAGAGCCAGATTATAAAGAATTTACTTTTAAGATAACAAGGATTTTCTCAGATTTTGATAAAAAATCATTTTTAAACTATCAAAAAGCAACCCTTTTAGTAGGAAAAGAAATAGCTTCTATAAAAGAAGACATAGTAAATCTTTCAAAATATTTTAAAAAAATATTTAATGAAAATAGTCGTTTATTGGATTTTTCTGACTCTATTTCTTTTATTAGTTCAAAAATAAAAGAGATTAATGAGATTAATAAAAACATAGAGGATATTAATGAAAAAATTAAATCCTTAGAAAAACAAGAAGATACTAAAACTAAAGACATTAAAACATTTGAAGAAGAAATTAATAAAATTAAAGAGAGTAAAGACTATATTGATAATTTAAACAAACTAAAAGAGATTAAATCTCTTGAAGAGAGGCTAGAAAAAGAAATTTCTGAATTAAAATTCTTAATTGATTTTAAGGCCCTTAGTAATTTTTTTCACATAATTGAAAGAGATATGAAAGTAGTTAAGCTTCATAAAGAAAATTTTAAAGATTCATTTCAAATAGATAATGGAAAAGAGCTTTTAAGGCTTCTTGATGAATCTAAACTTAATAATTCCCAGACTTCTAATAAAATAATAAAGATAAAAGATACAAAAGAAAATATTTCTAAAATAACAAAAACAATAGATCAAGACTCAATAACCTCTTTATTAAATAAACTAGAAAATACTAAGATAGAATTAGATAAAATAAAACAAGAAAAAGAAAAAGAAAATAAGTCAATGGAAAAACTTGCTCTAAGAAAAAAAGAAATTTTAGACTTAATAAATAAGAGAGTTAAAGAGTTATAATATTAATCTATTCCTTATAACTTAACCAAATGTATTTAAATTAAATATCCTTATTTGAGCTAAAATAAAAAGGGGCTAATTATAGTTTAAAGATGGTTGTAAATAAAAAAGATCTTAAGGGATTAACAGAAAAAGAAGCATCAAAGAGGCTTAAAGATTACGGGCCAAATGAACTAAGAGAAATACTTCATATCTCTCCTTTAAAGATTCTTTTAAGGCAGGTTAAAAAGAATTTTATTGTTTATCTTTTATTTGCTGCAATGATTATCTCTATTTTTGTAGGAAAATCTATTACAGGATATACCATTGCATGTGTGATAATTCTTGTTGTGGGAATGGGTTTTTTCCAAGAATATAAAGCTGAAAAAGCTGTTGCAGCATTGAAAAGAATGATTGTTCCCTCTTCAATTGTTATTAGAGAAGGTAAAGAAATAGAAATTCTTTCGAAAGATATTGTTCCAGGAGACATTCTTATTTTAAGAACAGGAGAAAAAATTCCTGCAGATTGTGTGGTCTTAGAAGCAAAAGAACTAAGAGTAGATGAATCTGTTTTAACTGGAGAGTCTCAAGAAACTAAGAAAATACAAGCGAAAAAAGACAAGAGATACACCCCAGAAAATCAAATCTTTATGGGAACTGTGATTGTTGCAGGAAGATGCATGGCAAAAGTCTTGCACACGGGAATGAATACTAATTTTGGAAAAATAGCAAAGATGATCTCTTCAACTGAAAAAGAACTGCCTTTGCAAAAAAAAGTTAATGGAATAGCCAAATATATGGTTTTTATTGCCTTGAGTGTCTCGTTTTTAACAGGACTTGTTATGGTCTTAAGAAACCTGCCTGTTTCTTATGACTTGTTTATAGAGGTTTTAATTGTAGTAATTGCCTTATCTGTTTCAGCTTTTCCAGAAGGTTTTCCTGTTGTTTTAATGTCTTCGCTTGCCTCTGGAGCCTATAAAATGGCTAAAAAAAATGCAATAGTAAATCGTATGTCAATTATTGAAACACTAGGAGAAACAACAGTTATTTGCTCTGATAAAACAGGCACAATTACTAAAGGCCAAATGACTGTAAAGACAATTTTTTGTGATAATAATGCCTTTAAGGTTTCTGGTGCAGGTTATGAGACAGAGGGGGATTTTTTATTGAATGACAAGAAGATTGACGTCAAAAAGAATGATTCTCTAAATCTTATTTTAAAAGCAGGCGTATTATGTAATGATTCAAAAATAGAAAGAAAAGGAACAGATAAAGAATATTTAATAAAAGGAACACCAACTGAAGCAGCACTTCTTGTTGCTGCTGCAAAGGCAAATATCTTTAAAGAAGATTTAAAAGCCTCAAGAAAAGAAGAAATTCCATTTAATTCTGAAAGAAAAATGATGAGTGTATTATGTAAAGAAGAAAAACAAACAAATGTCTATGTTAAAGGAGCTTTTGAAATATTAATAAAAAAATGCAAATTTATTCAAAGAGAAACAGGTGTTTTCAAACTCCTTGAAAGAGATAAAAATAAAATAATAGAGATTAATAGGGAGCTAAACTCTAATTCTTTAAGAACAATTGCAGTCGCATATAAAAAATTTGATTCTAAGGATAAAACTCCTTTTGAAGACGAACTTACATTTTTGGGGCTGTTTGGAATGGAAGATCCTCCAAGAGAAGAAGTCAAAGACGCCTTAAATCTATGCAGTATTGCAGGAATAAAAGTTAAAATGATTACTGGAGATAATAAAGAAACTGCAATAGCAATTGCAAAACAAATAAACCTTAATAAAGGAGAAATAGTAGAGGGTGAAGATTTAGATAAGTTAACCGACGCTGAATTAGTAAAACTTGTTGGAGGTGTTGTAATTTTTGCAAGAGTAAGACCAGAGCACAAACTAAGAATTGTCAAAGCATTAAAAGAAAGTGGAGAAATAGTAACCATGACTGGAGACGGGGTAAATGATGCTCCTGCCCTAAAAGAAGCTCATATTGGAGTTGCAATGGGTATTGGAGGAACAGACGTTACAAGAGAGGTTGCAGACTTAACTCTAAAAGATGATAATTTTGCTACAATAGTTTTAGCTGTAAAAGAAGGAAGAACAATTTTTAATAATATTAGAAAATTTGTCACCTATCAGCTCTCTTGCAGCTATGCTGAACTCTCTGTTATTTTTCTAGGCATACTTTTGGGTTTGCCTTTGCCATTACTTGCTCTGCAGATATTATTTATGAATTTAGTAACAGATAATTTGCCTGCAATAACTTTAGGATTTAATCGCTCTTCTAAAGATGTAATGGAAGAAAAACCAAGAAAAAACTCAATGATTCTAAATAAGCAACTTATTCATTTAATTATTATTGCAGGAACAATAATGGGTTTTGTTGCCTTGGGAGTCTTTTACTTCACTCTAAATATTCTAGGCCAAGATATTGCAATAGCCAGAGGAACAGCACTCATGACCCTGGTGTTTTTTGAAATAGCTAATGCATTTAACTTTAGATCTTTTAGAAAGAAAACCCTGACTCGCTCACCATTCACAAATATTTACCTTGTTTATGCTTCAGCAATATCTATAATTGCTACTTTTGTTATTATTTACTCCCCATTAAATAGTGTGTTTGGGGTTGCAGCAATTAGATTATATGATGTTTTATTGGCTCTTTTCGCTTCTTTAATTGTTGTAATTGTATTTGATGTTTTAAAACTAAAAAGAAAAGACTTGAATAAAGAAGAGGAATAAACTCAAATCTGCCCGTTCTGAACAAATTTTTTCATTGCTTGTTCAAGAATAATCTGTGGTGCAAATCCTTTTCTGCTGCATGCTTTGATAAACTCATCATACACAGACTGGTCCACATTATATTCTAGCTTTCTTTTTTTTGGTCCTGGTGGTGTTGCTGCCATTTTTTATATAGCCCAAGATGATTTATAAACCTTGATACAGCCAAATCAATTCTGTGTTGCCCACAGACATATGTCCTGTGGTTATACAGCCAAATCAATTTTACTGTGCGCCCACCAGACATATGTCCTACCCTAAAATAGCTTACTAAAATCAAAATAAACTTCAGAAGGACTCCGTCGATTAAGACTTATATGTGGTCTAAAGTGATTATACCTCATTCTAAACT
>Ga0180009_10000391_pt1 | contig 62485 bp, 43 predicted proteins | sample OS_PC_MetaG_FD_123537 | JGI IMG/M metagenome (GOLD analysis project Ga0180009, IMG submission 123537) | Groundwater microbial communities from the Aspo Hard Rock Laboratory (HRL) deep subsurface site, Sweden - OS_PC_MetaG | ecosystem: Environmental > Aquatic > Deep subsurface > Groundwater... | reverse complement strand
GCCAGCGAGGTTCCCAGCTTTAATTTTGTCGTGGGGTATGTCGGGTCCGGATTCCGGGGCTGCGCTCCCGCTTGCGGATACAAATCCCATAGTTTTCGTTTTAAACGGTGTTTGTTAGATTGAAGTTACTGTTCAATCAGTTTTGAATTAAATGTGTCGAGCGCCATCGGACCATGTTTTAGTGGTGCTCTCTCGATAAGTTGCACACAAGATTGAAATTATAAAAAGAGCCTTGAAAAAAATGTGTCGAATATGTTTTCCCTCATACCGGCGAAAGCGGCATCCAGTAATTTTGGGAGGTTATAAAAAAACTGGACACCGGTTTTACCGGTGTGACGAATTTTGCAAGGTTCCATAAATTTGTTTTAACCCCCGAAACACGAGCACCATTCGGGACAGTCAATGTAATTGACCTGCTTTTTCCACCTTGTATGCCGTGTCAATGGCAAGAATGGCACCCTCTGGGCACAACCACCGGGGCTACTCTATTCACCTGTTGCGCCAAAAAAACTAGCTCGAGCTCAAGATCAGAATATGCGCGCCTCCCGTGGCGCGCTTCTGATTCGACCCCAACCCCTGCAACGAAAGTTGCTCGTGCAACAAAAGTTTCTCCACGCTGTTTTGAGTAAGCGCTATTGTCAATAAACTGAAATCACAGGTGTTTTTTTTTAGGGCTTCTGCCTTGAGATAAATAACGGATAAACAGAACCAGAATCCGGCAACTTTTGTTGCAAGTGATGCCCGTTTCGGCTTGGCGCTCTTGTGTGGTGATAATCACCTAAAAACAACATGGTAAAAATATTTTCGTTGCTGGCACAGAGATTGCTCTAAGTGAAATCCAACTGAGTAGTTCATCATGTTGAGAAGCCTGCCCGCTTCCGGCATCGAATCGTCACCTTTCTTCGTTTGTTTTCTTCGTTGTCAGCGCCCCGGGTAACCGGGGCGCTGTCTCCCCCTCTCCTCCGCGCCGTGTCCCCTGTTCCCCCAGCCTAGCCATTGCTCGTACCCGGGCCTCCGCACCCCGCTTTTCGGTTGAGGCAAATGGTTTTTTTACACAAAATTAATGATGCGCTAACCTGGGACGGGTAATGCTATTGCATGATCCGGAACAGCTTTTCAGAATGCGGCATCCTTTTGCCGGGCGGGCCTCGGCAACGTTATGGCCGGCTTGGGTTCGCCCTGCTTTTTTTCACCGGCTTCGCGGCGTTGCAGGCCGGATATTCCTATTTCCTGACGGACACTGTCAAGGTTGCTTTGGTGCAACTGTCCACCCTCGACCCCAGCGCCGGATTGATCAACCTGTTTACCCCTCGTGAACAGGTCCTCGTCAAGAAACAGATGCTCTTGTCTCCTTACGCCTCCATGTCCGTGCAAAAGGGATGCGAGGGCACGGAGGGATTGTTCCTGCTTTTTGCCGCCGTCGCAGCCTTTCGAACATCCTGGCGGCAAAAGATACTGGGATGGGTTGCCGGTCTCGGGCTCATTGCCTTACTCAATATAAGCCGCATTGTCTCGCTCTATTATGTGCTGCGTTTTGAAAAAAAGGCTTTCGGCCTGTTGCACGGCTATTTGTGGCCGAGTTGCATCGTTCTTGCCGGCGCCCTTTTTTTCCTGTGGTGGACGGAGCAACAGGAGGGGACGGCGTGAAATGTTCCGGGCTGCAATCCCCGTGCGTCGCCATCCTGGGTTCTTTCCTGTGTGTTGCCGCTTTTTTTTGGCTGACCGGACCTTTTTACGGGCAGCTCCTGTTGCCGTTGTTCCGTTGGGAGCTTGCCGCCTTTTTCCCCGATTACCGGGAGATCCACCTTGACCTTGGCGGCCAGGGCACGGAAATCTATTTTACCTTGCGAAGTGTTCTTGCCGCCCCCTGCCGCGTCGGTCTTACTCTGTTGCCGTCAGGCACCGTTCTTACCGGTTCAACCTTGTTGGGGCATGCCCTGCAACACCCTGTCATCATTCTGACAATGGCCGCTACCGTCTGGCTGTGCCACAGGGAAAGCGCCGGACGCTTGGTGGTCTGTTCACTGCTGTTTCTGCTTGCCGTTGAATTGCTCGATGTGCCGCTTGTGCTGATCGGAAGCATTGAAGCTCTTCTTTTTGAGAGGTTTGCGCCTGCGGAAATGTCACGCTCCCTTCTTGTGTATTGGATGCATTTTTTGAACGAGGGGGGGCGTCTGGCCCTTTCCCTAACCGGCGGTATGCTGGCAATCCTACTGGGGATTGAACGCAGACCCTGCTTTGATTCAGCCGACAGGATACAAGGATAAAATGATGAACTTCAACGCCGATACTCTGATGGATTCGATCCGGGAAAAAAGGCGCCCGATGGCCGGAAAGGCTTTTCTGCTCGGGGTTGCCTGCGCAATCTTTTTGTGCGCGGTCACGCCGGGGATCGCCCCTGCGGCCCCTGTCGCCGTGCCGCAAAGGCTCACGGAGAAGATTGCCGCTGGAATCCCGCAGAATGTAATCGTCCTCCTTGACGCCGGCCAAATCAACAAGGATATAGAACGGATGCGGCAGCGATCCGGCAACGCGGTTGATGGTTTCGAGATACGGGCTTTCAAAGCACAGGAGTTCGGCAAACTCAAGAACCGGGTGCTTGGCCGGTTGAGCAGCGCCGAGGTTCAAGTCGTCCACGACTTCACGCATCTTCCCATGATTCTGCTCCGCTGCCTTAGCCTTCGCGGCCTTTCCTCCCTTACCGCACAAAGCGAGGTTCTGGCCCTCTACGAGAATAACCCCATCGAACTCCATCTTAGCGAAAGCCTCCCCCTGGTCGGGCAACCGCAGACCTATGCCTATGGATATGGGGGAAAAGGGGTGAGCGTCGCAGTCATTGACACCGGGGTAAACTACACCCTCCCGGCGTTTGGATCCTGCACCGCGCCGGGCGTTCCGGCAGGATGCCGGGTTCTGTACAGCGCCGACATCGCCGCGGAGGATTACAGTTTGGACGACAACGGGCACGGCACCAATGTCGCCGGCATTGTTGCCGGTATCGCCCCGGAGACAGGGATCATCTCCCTGGATATCTTCAGCGGCGGCAGCTCAAGCGATGCCCTGGTGCTGGCGGCCATCAACTGGGCAATTGCCAACCAGGGCAGCTACAACATTGCCGCACTGAACCTGAGCCTGGGGAACGGTTTGAAATATACGCAACCATGCAGCAATACCCGCACCAATCCCTATGTGGTCCCGGTTGCCGATGCCCGGGCCGCCGGAATGCTCACCGTTGCCTCTTCCGGCAACAACGGTTTTCTGGATGGAATCTCCTCGCCGGCCTGCACGCCCGGAGTCGTTTCGGTGGGCGCGGTGTATGATGCGAATGTGGGGGGGCTGGCCTGGAGTACCTGCACCGACTACACCACCGCGGCGGACAAGGTCGTCTGCTTTTCCAACAGCGCGGATTTTCTGACCCTTCTGGCGCCGGGCGCCCTCATTAACGCGGCCGGCATCGTCAAGGGCGGCACTTCCCAGGCCGCTCCCCATGTGGCAGGGGCGGTTGCCGTATTACGCTCCGCCTACAGCGCCCTGACCCTTGATGAAACCGTGAGCAGGTTGACCGCCACGGGAAAACCGGTGCTGGACCAGCGCAACAGCCTCTCGATACCGCGGCTCAACCTGTACGAGGCCTTGGGCCCCTATGATGCACAAGAAGATGTGCCCATGCTGCCTTGGTGGGGATTGCTTTCTCTTTTTGGCGTGCTCACGGGAGTGCAACGGAGGAAGCAGCGCCGCAGGAGACAGGCGGAGGACCGCTCCTGAAGCGTTGCATATTGGAATCTGATTACCATCGAACTTCAGCCAGCATTTAAAACTGGCAAGGCAACATGTTGATATGTAACGGTTTTTTATTTGTTCGCCTGGCACAACCAAGTCATTCCCGCGCAGGCGGGAATCCAGGCCATCTGGCTAATTCCTCTGGATTCCCGCCTGCGCGGGAATGACGTTAAAGAACTGGCTGAAGATTAGTGGTAATCAGATATTGGAAAGGGCTGGGCCGGTTGTTACCGGTTACTATCCGGCTCAAGAGCAGACATGGAAGATCGGCTGAAAAATTTATCCCGCAGTCGTTGCAAGAGAGTCGCGTCTTTTCCTGTTTCAAAAATCACGGTTTCCCCCTTTTGCCCCGCCCCCAGAAAGGCCTGGCTCTTCGGGATGAGCAGTGTCTTTTCAAAGGAGAGACTCGTGTCGGGCGATCCCATCACATACAAGCGATTCCGGTAACGCCAGACAAAATAGTCGGCATCCTGGGTGACGAGCTGCGGGGAGGCAAGAAAGCGTTCCACCAGCCGTTCGGCAAAGTCGGGGTTGTTGTTTTTCGCTTCGACAATGACGGTTTCTTCGTTGGGACCGGCGGCGAAAATGGTCTTGCTCAGCGGCAGCGTTTTGGTGGCGGCGAAAAGTGCGTTGCTCTCAGGCCCCCCTATCACGAAAAGGCGGTTGTCATATTTCCATACATAATATTCTCGCTCAAACTGTTTCAAGAGCAGCGGCGTGCCCTTGAATTGCTCTTCCAATCGCGTGGTTAACCCTGGATCAGCGGGATCCGCCTCAAACTCCACTGTTTCACCGTGGGGACCCATGCCGGGAGCACTCTTGACCTGCAGGGAAGAGGGGTCATTTATGAGGGCTGCTTTTGCCCGCTGTGTGCCCAGCACATAATATCTTCCCCGGAACACCCAGACGGAAAAATCACCTTCTTGCGCCACCTGCTTTGCGGCAGCATCGGCAAAGGCCTGTTGTTGGGAGAGCGAGCGCGGAATTTCGGCGACATAGCGCATCTGCGGTGTACAGCCGCAGAGCAAAACAAGAATGGACACAGGCAGGTAACGGCGTTTCATGGATCTGCTCACGCTGTGGGGTGAAAAAGGGGTTTTGCCTCAACGAATCCCGGCAGCGGCTTGGCCGACCTCCTCCGCCGAAGTCCGGCAATGCCGGCGGAGGCAAAGGAAAACAGCAGAAGGGAGGATGGCAGCGGCACGGCGGCGGGCGGGTTCTCGAAGGAGGAGAAATTAATGCTGCCGTTGGCGCTCCGCAGGATGTAGTCCTGTGAAGAAAGAATATTGCCGGCCGTATCCTTTACCAAGACATCGGCCAGCGAGATCATATTCTCCCAGCTTGCCTCGGCGTTGGCCACATCGCCCCAGATGCCAAAGGTGAAGGGCAGATAGGCGCCGCTGGCAAGGACATTGGCGCTGTTCGCAGCGTTCATGGCCATGGTCACGGGTCCGTTGAAGGCGCCGCTCTGGCCGGCGTTTCCGGTGATGTGCAACAAGGATGCGGAGCTCAGGTTGGTGTAGGTAGATCCGTCATAGAAGGTCCAATTCAAGGACAGATCGGCTCTTCCGCCGTCAGCCAGGAGTTTGGCCTTGGCACTGACATTGAAGACAAACTCGATGATCGCGGCGGGATTGTTTTTCGACTCGAAATAGAGTTCGTCCTTAAAATAGCCGCCGGCCCGGTAATAGCCGGTGTTTGCATCGTGGCCGGAGGCGGAGATGTTTCCCCAACCCGCATAATCGCGGGTTTGCGCCGAGCCGCGGACAATCCCGTTCTCATGGGATGCGCCGGTGGAGGTGCTGACCGCAGGCGAGGTCTGTTGGGCAAGCACGGTCAGATACGTGGGCGGGTTCAATAAATCAACCCCGATTATTTTCGAGCCGTTTCCCTGCCAGCCGAGGGGAGAAGCAAGGCCCAAGGCATATGCCGACGTGGATGGCGCGAATAGAGCGGCAACGAGCAAGGCCCCCTGCCAATACGGTGTGGATCTGTTTTTCATGGTGTTCACCTTCTTGGTTGAAATTGCGGGGACGCTCCCATTTTTCATTGCGGTAATTGAGCGCCCGGTGTTCATGTCTACAGGGAATCTTGAAAAATTAACTTCCTGTTAATTTTTCAAGCCGCAAAACCAAAATAAGTTTTGCCTTTGCTCACATTTTCAGCAACGTAAGTGGCTGAAAATGACGGGGCGTCCTTGCCCCGCACAGGAGCCTTGAATTTTTCAAGGCTCCCTGCAGTCTTAGTCCGGAATATAGGCAGGCAGTTCCTGCCAGAGCCCGCCGATAAAACGGTCGAGATCCCCATAGGCCTTTTCAGGCGGCTGTTCATTCGGCACCTGCATCTCCACCCGGACCAGGGCGCCGTCGGTCCGTCGTTTGGTGAAGGCATCGAGCATGATATAGAATTTGTTGAGCCAGGGATTGGTAATGACCCTGCCCCGGTTCAAAAAGAAGTAACTGCCGATCATGGTGTTGTCGCCGTTCTTCATGAACATGGTTCGGATGGTGATTTTCCTGTCGGCGGTCACGGCGACGTCCCGGTCCGCGCTTTCCAGAATAGCCCAGCCGCTGCCGAGAAGACAGGATTGCGGGGCATGGGCCGTATGCTGGTTGCCCTGATATTCGTAAAAGGGGATGAGCAGATGAATCATCTGACCGGGATTTTCAGGGTTGGTGAAGACCCCTTTGACATAGTCATCCGCCCAGAGTTGCGCCAGGATCTCCTTGGAAATATATTCCCTCCGCCCCTGCCAGCCGGCGATATCCATGGGGAAATCGGCAAAGGTGGCCCGCTCGGGACGGATCTGCGTCTGGGGCAATCTCTGCAGGGCCCAGCCGCTGCCGACAAAAATGGTGCAAAGGACGAGCACCAGCGCACCCGACACGGCAAGCCTGAATGGACGACCGCCGGGGTCCTTTTTTTCCGGCATATAATGCTGCGGTCCGAAGCGGTTGAGGGCCGAGGCCGTGAGGACGAGGGCTCCGCCGGCGATAAGAAATATGACCAGCCCGGCAAAATCGTGAAATAAGTTTTCCGCCAGTTCGGGCTTGTCATTGACGTAGAGGATGCCGGTGACATAAATCCTCAGGGTGTTGATAACCACCGCCAGGGGCAGAACCATGATCAGGAGTGTCCATTTTCTCCAGGCGCCTTTATTCAAGAAAAAATGGCCGATGAGGAGTGCGAGCAGGACCATGGGCATGACGTATCTGAGGCCGCTGCAGGCATCCACAACCTGGAGCTGATCGAAACCCAGGTCAATGATGTTGCCGTCCTGGGCCACGCTTATCCCGGAAAAACGGAGCAGGGCAACGGAAAGAGAGGTGGCCAGCATCTTGAGCTCGAAGGTCAGCGTTCTGTTTAAATATGGCGGGAGGGGGACGGCGAAGAGGAGAATGAAAAAAGGAAACCAGAGCAGGCGGATACGCGTTCCGTACAACAGGACGCCTATCGCCAGCGCCATGCACCAGATGCCCAGGTAGGTCAAGGTCTCCGCCGAGCCGAGTTCCCCTGCCGCGGCAAGGGAGACTCCCAGCAGGGCAGGAGCGAGGGCCCAGGGACTCCAAGTGAATTCCTGGAAACGGAAATCATGCTTCTTTTCGTGGCAGAGGTAGAAAAAGATCGGGACAATGAGATAGCAGTAGCTGTTGTCCTCGTTGTTCCAATGGGCGATGAGCTTTGTCAAAACGGGCCAGAACCCCGCGGCCACCGAGGCGAAAAGCAGGGCGGTCAGCATGAATCCCATCATTGTCCAGAGTTTCTCCCGCGGAGTCTGGCATGGTGCTATGCTCTTGTAGGATGGCAAGGGTTACTCCTTGTTTTGCGTGACAAAGTGCTGAAAGCCGTCAAATTCAATCCCGCACCACGCAATGCGTGGTACGGGATTGAAAACCGCCATGAAAAGAACCGACGAATGTCCCGTAAACCGCCTGTTTTTTAGTTTTCGGGTGTTTTGCCCGCGGGCAGACCCTGTCACATTGTTTTTTGCGGATTGGGAGCCTTTCTTCGGCCCAAAAAAAGAAATCAGGGTGTTCGTTTTCTCCTGACTCCGGCCAGTCCCAGAAGTCCCGAGCCCAGCAGCCAGAAACCTGCGGGCAGGGGCACGGCGGAGGCCTGTGCCGCTGCCGTCAAATCATGGGTATCCGAACCCAGGGCGATACCGTGGCTCGCCGCATACCAGGTGAAGGCCTCGCCATCCATTTTGATATCGCCAGCCGCTATCTTCCATTCAAGAGACATGCCGGAGCCGTTCACATACTGTTTGGCCCTGCCTGTGGCAGCCAGGGATGTGTCAACCTGAAACAGAGTGGCTTGGTTCCAATCGTAATGGAAGTCATTTTGATAAAAACCGAGCATGGGGTTGTAATGGCTGTCCAAAACGTAGTCGATGCCGTTCAGTTCCCATGGGATGTAGCCAAGGCCGGATGTCGGGCCGTTGGCGCCCACCCCGGCTTGGGAATTAATGTAAATGCCGTAGATATCGGTCCACTCCGCAGCGCTGGGAGGTGCTTCGATATCGATTCTGAAGTAATGGTAGTCACCGTCCGTGGCGTGCCATGCGGCCAGAATATCCGTGGCCTGTTTGAATTCATCATTGTTGTCGGTGACGGTCGGTGTGGCTGACCAACCGCTGTACAATGACGCTTCGGCCATTCCGGTTTGTGCCAGGAGACAGCCCGCCAGCAAGGCGGGGATTACAAGCAGCGTCTTCTTCATAAGGTTCCTTTCTTCCCGGAGCAGAGCAGCAGGGAAGGTATGCCCTCAGGCGCAGCGGTCCTTGGGCACTCATTACGTTCTCTCTCTGTATCCACAGTGGGATACGCGGTTAAGGGGTTGGATTTTGATATTCCCTTTATACCCGGCTAATATTTTTTTACTGTTAAAATACAACAATGAGAGTGTTAGCTGAATATGAGGACCGGCAGGCGTCACCGTTTGGCGATTTTTTCATTTTTCCCGTTCCTGGCCAGTTGCATCAATGGCCTGAGCTTTTGCAAAAAATAATTGTCTGACCCGGGCCACCAGGCCTTTTTCTTCCGGGGTGGCCACTGCGTCATGCCCTTGCGCGGCAACGGGGGTATTCCCCGGGTGGGAGATTTTTTCAGTAAGTGCCTGGATCTGGGTGCGCAACAGCACGGTGTCCTCCAGGAGCCGGTCCGATTTTTCCCGTTCACGTTGCAGGAGGAGGCCCAGGCCGTTCAGCAGTTTTTCTTCCGGCTCCCGGCCGCGGTTTTCTCGCTCTGTTTGCAGCAGGTCGAGGCGAAGGTGCATCTCTCGCACCCGGGCTTCGAGCTCCCCAACCGTGGCGGCCAGGGCGCTGTTCTCGTCGGCCCGGCCTTCCGGGAGGGGGGGGCGGGAAACCGCTTCAGTCTCGGTTTCCGGCCGGCTCCCCCATTGATTATGGGCAACCACCTGCTCGATGATGGCTGGGTCGATGCGGGCAACTTCGTCGGCAAAGCCGTACACCAGAGCGGCATCACAAAGAAGGTTGATGGTGCGCGGAATCCCGTCCGACGCCCGGAAAACGGCAGCCACCGCCTCCTCGCGGAATAGGGAGGCATCGCCCCCGGCCTTGACGAGCCGGGCAGCGATATATGCGGCTGTGTCCTGCTCGGAAAGAGCGGTCAGGTGATAGCTTGCGGCAACGCGCTGGCGCAGTTGGGCAAGATGGGGGCTGAGCAGCCGTTTTTTCAGCTCGGGTTGCCCGGCTATGATTACCTGCAGAAGCATTTCGTCATCGGTCTGCAGGTTGGAGAGCATCCGTACCTCTTCCAGAGCCTCGTCGCTCAGATTCTGCGCCTCGTCGATGATCAGGAGCGGGTTCTTGCCCGCGGCGTATCGTTCGATGAGATACTGCTGCAACAGGTCGATATTGCCGGCCTTGCTCTCCACCGGCTCCACCTCGAACTCATGCAGGATAAGGCGGATGAGCTGCTCGCCGTTTACATTGGTGTTGAAGAGCAGGGCCGGCACCGTATTGGCAGGCAGTTTGTCCAGCAGGTAGCGGATCAGGGTGGTCTTGCCCGTGCCCACCTCGCCGGTGAGCAGGATAAATCCCACCCGCTCCATGACTCCGTATTCCAGGTAGGTCAGCGCATTACGGTGCAGGTCGGAGAGGTACAAAAAGGCCGGGTTGGGCACCATCTGAAAGGGTTTGGTTGTGAGATGATAGAAGTTTTCGTACATGCTCAGATTCCACGATCATGCCGGTTGAGGACGAGGCCCAGTAATTTGTCCTTGGGCAGCAGGGAAAGCGCTTTTTTGACATCGGCCAGCGAGGTCCGGCCGGATTCGACGGTGACGACGATGCCGTCCACGAAAGGGGCGAAGGCGATGGCGTCGGCGCCAACTAAAACCGGCGGAGTGTCGAAAAGGATATAACGGTCCTCGTAGCGTTCCTTCATGTCCCTGACCAGATGACTCATTCTGGGGGAGCCGAGCAGTTCCGTGCTCCCGCTGATGGTCCTGCCCCCGGAAAGAACAGTGAGTTTCGCAATGCCCGGCCAGACGATGAGCTCGGACAACTCGGCATCGTCAAGAAGATAGTCAGCCAGGCCGTATCGAGATTCATAGCCGAGGCATTGGTGGATGTTCTGCTGTTTCAGATCGCAATCCACAAGGAGAACGGTTTGGTGGAATTCCTTGGCCATGGAGACGGCCAGGTTGATGGCGGTGAGGGTTTTTCCCTCTCCCTGCACCGCGCTGGTGACCATGATGGTTTTCCAGCCCCGCTCCTGGGCTCGCTGCTGGATCTGGGTGCGCAACACCTTGTAGGCGTCGGCCTCGCTCGACTCGGGGAGAACGGAGATATATTTTTTCCTCGCCATTTCCTCGGTGCTTACGGAAACCGACTTGGACTTGGTGTAATCGGGAGAGTGCCAGCCTCTTCTGCCCTCCGCGGGCTGTGCCTGCCCCGGCTCCTGGTCCATTCGGCCTTCGGCGGCATGCCGCTCCTCCTTCGCCTTTTCCAGCGCCTTGCTTAACTTCATGGGTCTTTCTCCTTACCCTGCAACTTTACAGGGAGAAACGTCTGGCCAGTTTGGCCCAGACAATGGCAAAATCCATCACGAAAAAGTGAAAAATCATCAGCCCCACGACCAGCGAACAGACGGCGGCGATCACCAGCCGTCTGCGTCCGTAATCTTCCCTGGCGGATTCCTGTTCCGTTTTGATCAGGGGTATGGCGGCCAACACCGGGAGGGCGGTCGCCATGGCCAGGGTTTCGGCGTCACGCACCGCATCGTCGGAGAATTCCCGCAGGCCGGCGAGGCCTGCCCCGGCGCCAAGGCCCAGGACGACGCCGATGAGCATGATGACGATCCGGTTGGGCTTGTAGGGTTTTTCCGGCAGGAGGGCGGGATCTATCATGGTGAAGCGCTCGCCCTTTTGCTCCTTTTCAAGGCCTTGGGCGACCCGCGCTTCCATGAATTTGTTCATCAGGTCGCTGTATTTGAGTTTCATGCTGTCGCGTTCGTTGGACAATTCCTTGAAGGACTGCTCAACCCCGGGCGTGGCGGCGATGTTCCGGTTGAATTTGTCGCGCTGTTTTTCCAAGGTGCTTATCTGACGCTGCACGCTCTCTATTTCGGTTCTGACCCCGGTGAGTTGGGAATTGAGGGTGATATAGGCGGGGTTGTCCGATTTCATGACGGCGGGTTCTCCGCCCATGGTGGGTGCGGCCAGGGTTTTCTCCAGCTTTTCGATCTCGGCCTGCATCTGGATTACGTCAGGATAGTGATCCGAGTAGATCGTTTTCAACTGGGCAAGCTTGAGTTTCAACTCCCCCATGCGGGTCTGGTCGGCGAGCTGCGGTGAGGCTGTGGCAACCTCGGCCAGGAGATTCCCTTCCCGCTCCTTCAGGCTGCGGAGTTGCTCATAGGCGCGTTCCACGGTGATGTCCACCCGGCTCAGCTCCTGCAGGTTCACCTGCATGAGTTCGGGGAGTTCATGCAGGTGTTTCTCCTTGAACTCGGCGATCTTCAGTTCCACCTCGTTCATGTCGGTTTTGATCTTGCCGATCTCGTCATCGAAAAATTTGGAAGCCTCGCTGGCCTGCCGTTCCCTGGCAAGGAGATTTTCCTCCAGGAAGAGGGAGGCCAGCTTGCTTGCCACCATGTAGACCTTGTTGGGGTCGTTTTCGCCTTCATAGGAAAGGGTAAAGGCAATCGTCGCGGTGGTGGGCCGTCCGGTGCGGCGGTCGACCACCTCCGTGCTGATGGGTTCCAGGTGGATGTCTTTTCGCATTTTTTCGATGATCTCTTCCTTGGTCCATCTGTCCCGCTGTGCGGCATACAGGTCGTACTCGGCGATGATCTCCTGGAGGCGCGAGGTGCTCATGATCTTCTGGTTGATTTCCTGCAGTCTCTGCTCCACGTAAGTAGTCACCATGGTCTGGACATATTCCAGGGGGATTTCCTGCTCTTCGATGAGGATCGTGGAAGAGGCTTTGTATATGGGCGGCAGGAAAAGGGCGACACCGGTGGCAATGAGCAGGCACGAGGCAAAGGGAATGATAAGGCTCCATCGCCGTCTCTTGATGACGGCGGTGAGGTCGCTGATGGTGATGGTTTTGGGTTCCAAGGCGCTGATCTCCAAATGAAATGATTCTGTCGGCCTTAATCAAAGGCGTGGCTGAAAACAATTTTCACAAAAACAAGGTTCCGCCGACGGCTGGTGCCGTCGGTTTTGTCGTCGATGGACATGTGCTGGTAAGAGGATTCCAGACGGATGTCTTCGGTGAGGCGATAGGACGCGTTGGGCATGAACTGGTAATTGTGCTCATCGAGATCGAGGGAAGGGTTGTCCGAGTCGGTATCATTGCGGAAATAGCGCAAATCGAGGCCCAGGACCAGGTCCTCGCTCAACTGTTTTTTGTATTTGGCGCCGGCGCTGCTCCGGTTCACCGTGCTGTTCCGGCCGCTGTCCGGGGCAACCGATTGCGAAAGCGTCAGGGAGAGCGAAGCTGTCTCCCAGGTGCGTTCCAGGCCGAGAGATCCGGAAAGGCCGGTGTCCTCGGTGGTCCCGCCGAAGGAGGAGGAATATTCGGTTTGCGTGTAGGAAGGGCCAAGCCACCCGTTCACGCTCCAGACCTCGCTGAGCTTTTTTTCGCCGCCCACCCCAAGGGTATAGGTGTTGACCGTGGCGGAGGGGTACTCGTACCGGCCATAGTTTATCTGCACCAGGCCGACAAGGTTGGTGAAATACCGGCTGCAATCGCTGTTCCAGGCAAGGCGGCCGGTTGTGCCGTCGACGTCGGAGAGGGCCGGGTTGGCGTAGCGATCCTGACTTACGCCGGCATCCAGTTGCAGCATGTCTTTTTCTGAAAGCTGCAAGCTGCCGTTGAGGTTGTAGGTCTGCCGGGTGCGTCTGGAGGCGCTGTAGGCGAGGCCCGTCGTTTCCAGGTCGCGGTCCAGGCGGGAGTCCCTGCTCCACATGCCGTCGGCGCCGAGCCGGAGCAACTGGCTCGGGGAGTAGCCGAAACGGGCCTTCACCTCCTTGTCGGTGCTGTCAAGATCGGTACGTTCCGCGTAGTGGACCGAGTCGAGCCGGGCCCGCAGGTCGAATTCGCCGCGTTCGCTGCGTTGCGAGTAGGCAAGGCCCGGGGAAACCGTGGTGATGGCGTCGCTCTCCTGGTTGTCCCGCGTCAGGAAAAGGTTGTCGCTGTATTCCTCCCGCAGGTCGAGGGAGGGGGTCACCTTCCTTTCGTCCGCTTGGGCGGGGGCAGCGGCAAAAAGAGCCGGACAGCACAAGGCAAGCAGTGCGGATATTTTCAGCCGGTTCGTGTGCACGGTGTTGCTGTTGCCGGGAGCGAAGCGGAAGCAGGGGTCAGGGCACGACAATGACGTCACCCCGCTTGAGAACGATATTCTGCTCCAGCTTACGACCACGGGCGACAGCGTCATAGTTGAACGGGAATATTTCCGTATTGCCGTCGTGTTTCCGGAAAATCTTGATGTTGTCCCCCTCGGCAAAGGGGGTGAGTCCGGCGGCCTTGGCCAGGGCTTGGAGGACATCGATATTGCTGTTCAGGGAGAACATGCCCGGGCTCCTGACCTGACCTATGACATAGACCAGCATGCTGTTCACCTGCTGCACCGACACGGAGAGCACCGGCTCCGTCATATATTTCGCATAACGGCTTTTCAGGTCTTCGGTTAACTGCGGGACGGTCATGCCGGCCGCTTCCGTCTCGCCGAGAAGGGGCAGGGAGATTCTGCCATCCGGCCGCACCGGAAGCTGTTGGCTGAGTTCGGCGTTTTTCCAGACCGTGATGACCAGCAGATCCCCCGGCCCGATAAGGTAGCCTTCAGCCGGAGAGACTGCCGATGCTTCCTCCTGTGCGGTCGCGGAAAACGGACAGGCCGAAAGGGTGAGAAACACGGCGCAGAGAAGGGAGAGGACGTTTTTCTTCATGGTGTTCCTTTGCAGCGCGGTTCAGGAGATTTCTTTCAGGATGCGGACGGCTTCTTCCCGTTGCTTGAATGCATCCTTGCTCTTTACGGCAATTTCAAGCTTTTGCCTGGCCTCGGCTTTCTTCCCCTGGGCGTGGTAAACAATGCCCAGATGATAATTGATCTCCGGCTGTTCCGGGTCTTTTTCCAAGGCCTGTTCCAGATGCCGGCTCGCTTTTTCCATGTCGCCCAGCTTGAAGTGAACCCAGCCCAAGGTATCCAGCACCTTGCTGTCATTGGGTTTGCTTGCCAGGGCTTGCTCCGCCAGGGAAAGGGCCCTGTTTTTTTCCGCGGTCGACTGGCCATGCTCGCTGAGGAGAAAGGCGAGATTGTTGGCGGCGGACCAAAGGCCGGGCATTTCCTTGAGCGCGTCTTCGTAGGTTTTGATGGCCAGCGGGACGTTGCCGCCATGCTCGTGCAACGCCCCGAGGGTGATATAGGCGGCTTCATTCTTCGGGTTGGCCTTGATGGCGGCATTGAGCCCGGCCATGGCTTCCTGTTGGCGGCCTTGGATGAGATAGAGGGTTGCCAGGTTGTTATGGGGTTCCTGCCAGCGGGGTTGCAGCGTTATCGCCTTGTTGAAGGCAGCTTCGGCCTGCGGGAACTCTTTTTTCTGGGCATGGATGCGACCCAGATGATTGTAGGCCAGGCTGTCCTGCCCGTGGGTTTGCAAACGCTCCTTGACCACCTTGAGCGCGAGATCCTGGTGGCCGAAAGTCAGATACTGCTTGACCAGATGGTCGAACAAAACAGGCAGTTCGGGATTTTTCGCATACCCCGCGCGGAGAGGCTCGATGGATTTTTCCTTTTCGCCCTGCATGGCATACAGGTTGGCGAGCTTGACGTAGCCCGCTGCGATATTCGGGGCATTGTCCCTCACGGAGGCATAGGCTTTTTCGGCCAGACCGTATTCCTTGCGGGCCGCATAAAAATCTCCGAGATCGGCTTGATGGCGCTGGTCTTCCGGGGCAAGCGCCACCAGTTTTTTCAACAGATCTCCGGCGGCTTCGGGATCATTCTGCACGGCATGGAGCCGGGCAAGAGTGCGCATGATTTCCGGATTGTCCGGGTGCTGCCGCAGGCCGGCCTTGAGGGCGTCCATGGCCAAGGCCGGTTGTTTGTTGGCCATGAGCGCCTGGGCGAGGCCCAGGTGGGCGGGGATGAGATCAGGCCGTTCCGCCGTCACCTGTCTGAATTCGGAAACGGCCAGCTCCGCATTGTTCTTGCGCAGGGCCAGAGTGCCTGAAAGGAAATGCGCCTGGACACTCTTGGGGTTGTCCTTGAGCACCTTGTCAACCTGCTCTTGGGCCAAGGCGATCTGCTCCTGCTTGAGGTATATCTCCGCAAGGTCGCTTCGGGCCTGGAGGATGCCCGGGGCGGCAGGATCCTTGTCCAGGGCGAGGGATTCCTGCAAAATCCGAACGGCCTCGTCGGTCTTGCCTTGGGCCAGATGAAATTTTGCCAGCAGGGAACGCAGAAGAAAGCTTTTCGGGTTGGCAGCAATGCCCTTTTCGAGCAGGGCAAGGGCCTGATCGGCTTTTCCGGACTGGGCATAGTAGCGGACCACGGCCTGCCAGTTTTCCTCGTTTTTCGGGTCCGCATCCAGGCTCCCGGCGAGAAAGGTGTCGGCCTTTTCCTTTTGTCCGGTCTTATCATACAAACGGGCCAGGGCCAGCTTGTGGACGATCTTTTCCGGCTCAAGGGAAATCAACTGCCGGACCATCTTTTCCGCTTCTTCCTGCTTGCCCGCCATCGCGTACATGTTGGCGAGCATGCCGTTGATGGGTATTGATTTCGGGTTGGCGGCAAGCCCTTGGGTCAGGATCTTTTCCACCGCCTCGCCGTTTTTCTGGTTGGTAAAAATGCCAGCCAGCCCGAGGTAGATGTCCTGATGGGTATTCCCCTTGGCGAGAAGTTCCTCAAACCGGGTTCGGGCTTTTTCCAGCTCGCCGGTCAGGATGAAATATTTCGCATCGAGGATCAGCGCCTCCTTGTCCGCCGGGTCGGCCTTGAGAACCAGGTCGATGCTCTCCCTGCATTTTTCCTTCATGCGAGCGGCGAGATACAGTTTGGCCAGTTCCAGATGCGCCTTGGTCATCTGGGGCGCGTGTTGCACCGCGGCCAGAAAATTCCGGTACGCTTTCTGTGCCTGATTTTCCTTGATGGCCACCATGCCCGCCAGATAAAAGGCTTCGGCGTATTTCGGGTCAAGCTGCAGGGCGTTCTTGATTTCCAGACGGGCCTTGACAAAGTCCCCCTGTTCGTAGAGAGCCTTGCCTTTCTCCAGATAACGCGCTTTTTTTTCCTCGTTGCTGGCGCAGCCGCCGAGCAGCATGGTGCAGCACAAAAGCATGCCGACCGTCCGTTTGGTAAATGTCATGGGAAACATGGCAACTCCTTGTTTGTTTGTCTGCGATAGGTCATGGGGCACTAGACCGCGCCCTTGCGCCGAAGGACGACCCACAACGTTTTGCAAAGAATTTTGATGTCATCGGAAAAACGCCAGTTATGGAGATAGCGGCAGTCGAGTTCCACCACCTGCTCGAAATCGCTGATCTTGTTTCTGCCGGAGACCTGCCATAATCCGGTAATTCCAGGTTTGGCCGCAATGCGTTTCAGATGTTCGGGCTGGTATTTTTCCACCTCGTCGATGGTGGGAGGGCGGGTGCCGACCAAACTCATCTCGCCCCGTATGACATTGATGAACTGGGGGAATTCATCCAGGGAGGTTTTGCGCAGCCACCTGCCCACCCTGGTGATCCGCGGATCGTCATCCATCTTGAACATGTGCCCCTGCATCTGGTTTTGGGACAGGAGTTCTTTCTTCATCTCCTCGGCATTGGTATGCATGGTCCGGAATTTATAGAGCCGGAAAATGCGCCCCCGTTGCCCTTTACGCAGTTGCGTGAAGAGAATCGGTCCCGGTGAATCGAGTTTGATCGCCAAGCCGACGAAGGGAAAGATGATGAGGAAGATCAGCATGCCGACGGCGCCGCCGACGATGTCCAGCGCCCTTTTGTACAGCAGCCCATTGGCGTTGAAACTGTTGGAGTGCATGTTCAGAAAGGGAATTCCCTGGCATTTTTCCACGGAGATGGCATGCCCGCCCGGCAACCAGAGCGCGGGGAGAATCCGGACCGAAATCCCCATTTTCGCGCAGATATCGAGAAATTTCCCCAGGTCAATACTGCGGTTGCCATGCAGGGCGAAGACCACCTCATCGATGGGCTGGCTGCGCAGGATGCGCTGCAGATCCTCGATGGAGCCGAGACACTCCTCGTCAGCGTCCTTTTCACAGGTGTTCAGGCGGCCGACAACCTCATGCCCCCAGCTCAACTGATCCTCAAGCGCTTCAATGACAAGCTGGCCCCGCTTCGGATCCCCGACCACCAGGATCTTCCGGCTGTGGAACCCTTTGCGGGAAATCTTCCGGGTGTACTCCCTGGCCAGAATACGCAGGGCGCACAGGAAGAGTAAGCTGCTGCCGGAAAAGAGAATGAAAAAGTCGCGGGGCGGGTCTTCCAGTTTCAGGAGGAAGACCAAGGCGATCAGGAGCAGAAAGGAGATGCAGACCGACTTGAAGATCGACCAGACAAGGCGAAAAACAGTGGCTGGGGCTCGGTCGCTGTACAGGCGGAAGGAGCCGAGAAAATAGTTGTTGCTGAACATGACGATGATAACGGCAACCGTAAACAACCCGTTGTTCGGCAAGGTGCCGCCCAGAATCGTGGTGAGGTTGTAGGCGGTATATCCGGCGGCAATGACGCAGAGGGCATCAAGGCCCATCAGTATCATATTGAGTATGTAAACCTGCTGCTGCAGCATAGGTCTCTCTTGTCAAAAGCTCGTTGAATGCATTCGCTATCGTTCGGGGCTACCCCGGAAGCCCCCGAGGTTCGGATGAAAAGGGGATAATGATGCATGGTGGTCATTATCCGTTGCGCTTGCCGTCTTTGTTTGCGGGCGCGGCAACTGCAGACAATATCATTTACCCTGGGTCTATTAGGATTAAATTTCGTTTCCGTTATTTTCTGGTCAGCAAAAAGTGTTGCAAGGGTTGGCGGCTTATTTTTTTCTGATTACCATCAAACTTCAGCCAACATTCATGACTGACAGGGCAACATGCTGATAAATAACGGTTTTTTACTTGTTTGCCTGGCACAACCAAGTCATTCCCGCCTGCGCGGGAATGACGTCAAAGAACTGGCTGAAGATTAGTGGTAATCAGATATTTTTTTGGGCGCGATTTTTTCGTTGGCCTCTTGCCCGTCCGGAAGCCAAGGGTTTTATGGGGGAGAGCCGCTGGCCGGGAGACCGTGTCCTAAACATTTCCTTATCAAGTTTTAATGGGTTCGTAATCCGGGCGTGTTTTAATCTCACGGTTGCAATGAAGTAGGTGCATGGGCAAAAAATCTTGTTGATTAAGGATGTACAAGATGGAACCACATACAATTCTCGTTGTCGGGGGGGCTGGGTACATCGGGTCCCATATGGTCCGCGCGCTGTTGGAGGCTGGGTACCATGTTGTCACCCTGGACAACCTCTCCACCGGACACCGCAGCGCGGTGAGGGGCGGCGATTTTATCCAGGGAGACCTCGGGGACCGTGATCTGCTGGAGGAGATTTTTCTCACAAGGAAAATCGACGCGGTCATGCATTTTGCCGCTTTCTCCCTGGTGGGAGAGTCCATGCTAGCGCCGGTGAAATATTATCATAACAATGTGGCCGCCACCATCGAGCTGATCAGCTCGATGCTGCGGCATCACGTGAAACGTTTTATCTTTTCCTCCTCCGCCGCCGTGTACGGCGAACCGGAGGTCGTTCCCATCACCGAGGCGCACCCCTGTCGCCCCACCAATCCCTATGGGGCCACCAAGTTGGCGGTGGAGCGGTTTCTGGCGGATTGCGATCAGGCCCACGGCCTCAAGCATGTTTGCCTGCGGTATTTCAACGCCGCCGGAGCCCACGAATCGGGCATGATCGGCGAAAATCACCAGCCCGAATCCCACCTGATTCCCCTGGTGCTCAAGGTCGCCACCGGCGAGCGCGGGGATATCCGTATTTTCGGCAGCTCGTATCCCACCCCGGACGGCACCTGCATCCGGGATTACATCCATGTCAACGACCTTACCAGGGCGCATCTTCTGGCCCTCGACCGCCTGTTGCACGAAGGCGATAGCGGCGTTTACAACCTGGGCAACAACACCGGCTACTCGGTGCGCGAGGTCATCGAGACGGCCAGAAAGGTGACGGGTCATCCCATCCCTGCCGTTGAGGAGGCCAGACGGCCGGGAGACCCTGCCGTGCTGGTGGCCGATTCCGGCAAGGCGCGCAGGGAGCTGGGATGGCAGCCGCAATATGAAAGTCTGGAAACCATCGTCCGCTCCGCTTGGGAATGGCATCGGACCGTCGTCGCGCGGCAAGGCCGCGGTAACGCCAGGCCGGGCAGCGAGATTGCAGATAACAAGGTTAAGCAGGAAAAAAATGGAGAACCGTGGAGATGAAAGTTCGTAAGGCTGTTTTTCCCGTGGCAGGGTTGGGAACCCGTTTTTTGCCCGCAACCAAGGCGATGCCCAAGGAAATGCTCCCCCTGGTGGACAAGCCCATTATCCAATATGCCGTGGAAGAGGCTCTGGCCTCGGGCATCGAGGAAATTATCTTCGTGACGGGCAAGGGCAAGAGCGCCCTGGAGGATCATTTCGATCGCTCGTACCAACTGGAGGAGACCCTGCGCGAACGGGGCAAGGATATGCTCCTCAGGGTTGTCGAGGCAGTGGTTCCGGCAACCGGCACCATCGTCTATACCAGGCAGAACGAGCCGTTGGGCCTGGGCCATGCCATCTGGTGCGCAAGAAATATCGTGGGCGACGAGCCCTTTGCCGTGCTGCTGGCCGATGACGTCATTCAGTCCGACGTGCCGGTGCTTGCCCAGATGATCCAGGAGTTCGACCGCCTCCGCGCCTCCATCGTGGCCACCATGGAGGTGGCGCCGGAAGAGACGTCCCGCTACGGCATCATCGATCCGAAACAGTGCATGGGCAAGGTCGTCCATGTCAAGGGGCTGGTGGAAAAGCCCAAGCGGGAGGAGGCGCCCTCCAATTTTGCCATTATCGGCCGCTACATCCTGACCCCCAAGATATTCGAAATCCTGGGCCGGGGCATCGTCGGCGCCGGCAACGAGATCCAGATCACCGACGCCATGTCCATCCTGCTCGAGAAGCAGCCCGTGTTCGGCTACAAGTTCGAGGGAACCCGCTTCGACTGCGGTGACAAGGCGGGCTGGCAGATGGCCAATATCGCCTTTTCCATGGAACGCCCGGAACTCAGGGAAGAACTGCTGCCGTTTTTGCAGACGTTTAACGTACAGGAAACAAATCAATGATGAGGATTGATGAGGGTGGCTGAATTCCTAACTGAAATTACAGCGTTTTGTAAAAGGTTACGGATCGGCGGGGTCGGCAAGACTCATTACTCGACGTACGGCATTCTTTCCCTTTTGTTGATTATCTGCGGCGTCAGTTTTTATGCTCAAGCTATTGCGAGCCCGCCGGTCGATCTTGTTCAGCCTACGGTATACGGGGCAGTGGTTGATGGTGTGCAACTTGCGATACCCGGCGAATTGGGAAATCAGAACCTTGCCGAACTCGGGCTGGTTGACCCGACCGCCGCGCCATTTTATGCTGATCCAACCGGAAAGAGAGACTCGACCAAGGCTATTCAGGAGGCTGTCAACTTTGCGCGTGATCACCAGATGGTTTGTTTTTTTCCATCGGGAACCTACATGATATCCGACACCATTTCATGCATTCAGAACTACTACAGGCGGTCAAATGGGAAAATTCTCAGCGCACGGAACTTCCCTTGCGTACTGATGGGTTCCAGAGATGGAAAAAGGCCGGTTATTTATCTGAAACCGAATTCCACGGGCTATGGCAACCGATTTTTCCCCAAACATGTCATCCATTATTGGACTCGAAACCCGAAAGATCACAATAAGCCTGCCCCTCCTCTCGCCATGAATCAAATGTTTATCAATATCGATATTCTCATTGGCGAGAATAACCCCGGCGCTGTGGCGATCCGCCATCGAGGCGCCCAAGGTTCAGGTATTCAGGAATCGGTAATACATGTCGGCGATGGGCTTACCGGCATTGAGGGAGGGTGTGGCTCCGGAGGGAGTTATGCCGACATCACCGTGATCGGTGGCAGAATCGGGCTCGATCTTCGAGAAACTCAACCCGCCCCGACCATTACCGGTATCACCCTGACCGGGCAGGAGGAGGCCGCAATTATCTACCAGGGACGGCAGGCGCTTTCGGCAGTCGGTGTAACAATTGATTATTTCGGGAAGGGCATTCCGGTGGTCAGCAAGTCTGCCAACTGGTCTCCATTTCATGGACAAATATCTTTTGTCGACAGTCGGATATCCCGCAAAACACCTGGCCATGCCGTTGTTGCCGGCAGCAGCATATACCTGAAGAACGTCTTTGTTAAAAATGTTTCTCAGATCATCAGCGGGCAGAAGGATGCGCTCCTTGCCGGATCGCAAAACAAATGGGTTCATGTTCAGGAATACACCTTTATGGTCCAACCCAAAGAGTGGCGGGGCTGGCAATATTCCATGAATATTTTTGAAGGCGGGATAAAGCGAACCGAGAATATCCGTCTTATGAGCAACGCAGCTCCTCCTGAGGATTTGCAGAGACGGCATCTTTGGGATCGTGATTTTCCTGGCTGGGAGACTCCCGGGGCGGTCAATGTCAAGACCCCCCCCTACAACGCAAAGGGCGACGGGTATACGGATGATACCAAAGCCATTCAGCAGGCAATAGATAAAAACAAAATAGTTTTCCTTCCCAAGGGCTATTACAACATATCAAAATCCCTTGTTCTTAAGCCGGACACACAACTCATAGGTGTTGCCAGGCATCTTTCCGTCATTACTTCAAGGAATGGCTGTCGAGGGATCGATTCACCCGCCAAAGCGGCACCTCTTGTCCAGAGTGCCAGAACGGCGGACAGCGATGCCTTGCTTGCATTCCTGAGCCTCCACACACCCTATTCCAACCCGGATACCTACTGTCTCGATTGGCAATGTAATGGGGTGGTGCGCGATGTTAACTTTGATACCCTTCCGCCCTTTGAAGGATTCGGCCGTCCAATAGTCGGCAAGAAAGGGAAAAGAACGCATCCGTTGCTTTTTGTTTCAGGGGATGGCAGCGGCAAGATATTTAATTTTTTTCAAGATGACGGCTACCGGCTGGCTTTTCAGTCTCCTTACAGCCATATAGGCATAAAAAAAGCAAAAGGACCTCTTGCCTTTTACCAGTGCAACCCTGAGAGGTCTGCCGGGGAGTGCAATATCAAGATAGAAGAAAGCACGAATGTGTCTTTTTATGGAATCAAGGGAGAGGGCAATCAGCCGGTTATGATAGTCAGGGACTCAAAAAATATTAACGTCTTCGGGTATGGCGGCAATGGCGCCGCGCATGAAGGAGGCTCGTTGTTTATTGTCGAAGATTCCCCGGGCTGCTCTTTTGTCAACCTGGTTGACTCCCCCAGGTTTTCCGGCGAGGGCTCGGCAAAACGACAGGAAGGATACGGCCTTGATCCGGATAAATGGCACATGATCAAGGTGCTGTCAGGGGGGAAAAGCTTTACAACCCCTTTTCTTGAGCGGCCGCTCCTTGTCAAAACCGCATCCGAGCCGATTTTCAAATGATTATGTTCAGGAAAAGAATAAAAAATCTTTTTTTTCGGGTTTCACGGCAGGCGCATATTTGCGGCAGCGATGCCCAAAGATGGTGGTTGTGGCATTTGGGCGGAGGGAAAAATTATTACTCAAGGCATTATCGGGAGATCATTGCCAAACACAAATGGGTCTTCATTGTTGGTTGCAACAATTCCGGCACCACACTGTTGCAAAAAGCCCTGGAAAAATGCGGGCAGGTCTCTGCAATGCAGTACGAAGGGCAGCGGCACACAACGATGCTCCCTCGGGCCTATAAATATGGTTATGACAGAGTATGGTCGGAATATGCAGAGGAATTGCAATTGTCTTCAAGCCATGCAACCTGTCTGATGCCGCGCCTTGTTCATGACTGGTTCATGGCGCTGCCGAAACCTGTGAAGCCCGTGATTGTTGAAAAAACTCCCGCCAACGTATTGCGGATGGATTTTCTCAACAAGCATTTCCCCGAGGCGTATTTTATCGGACTTGTGCGAAACGGTTATGCGGTTACGGAAGGAATTACCCGTAAATCCGGTCATTCCGTGGAACGAGCTGCCCGGCATTGGGGGCAGGTTGGTGAAATACTCAAGGAAAACAGTCAAAAGGTTGAGAACTATCTTGAAGTTCGCTACGAGGATTTGGCAGGCAATCTGAGCGAATGTGCCGCCAAACTGGCGGATTTTCTTGGCCTTGACGCGGATGCGATTTCAGATGTGCAAAATGAGACTTTTTCTTTAGACACCGTGGCCGGAAACTCGCATCAGTCAATAAAGAATTTAAACCGGGAAAGCATTGGCCGCCTCAGCAAAGAAGAAATCGAGAGCATCTTTAAACATGCCGGTCCCATGCTCGACCACTATCAATATACGGCCGATCCTGCTACAGAGAAGCGGTAAGAAAGGGCCATCATGACATCAATGACCCGTTGGCTCTATATTAAGAATGGTGATGTCGTTGACCAGCTTAGCGCTTTGGGGGAATGCCCGCAAACTGTTCCCGAAGGCGGAACCGAAGCTTTTATCGGTGATTTTCTGCGCTACACCTGCGGTCAGCAGGTTTTTCTCTTGTCGTGCTTTAACCGTAAAGCATATCTGAGCAATGGTCGGGTGACGGCCTTGGTGCTGAAAACAGAAGGCAGGCTGACCCGATTTCGACTTTTTAAATTTTTCCTGCTTGTCTATCAGGGTATCAATGCATTTTTCAGAATCGCAGCATATCGGCCCCACCGAATTATCTGCGGGAGTTCCGGGGCAATGCTCTGGCTTACCTGCCTTGTCTCGAAACTGCTCAATGTGCCATGGGTTCATTCTCGTCATAACAGGGTGACTGACCCGCGCGCATCCATGCGGGCGAAAATCGTAGAGTCAATAGACGGGTATTGCATCCGCCGGGCTCATGCGGTCATTTGCCATGGCCCTTACTTGAAACAAGAACTTCTCGATATCGGGATAAAGAGGTCGACAATCCATGAGTTCGATGTCGGTTTCAACGATTTCCTGACCCAGGCCGGCCAATCGACTCCCACCCCGGATATGCTCCCTTACATAGCCCAACCCTTTGTCCTCTATATTGGGAGAATGGAGGCATATAAGGGAATTTTTGATATTTTGTCCGCATTGGAAGAGAGACTTAACAATACTTCCGCCACAGGACTCGTGTATGTGGGGAATGGCAAGGATTTGCCGCAACTCAGAAAAGAGGTTGCCGGAAAAGGGCTTGGCGGCCAAGTTGCCATACTCGGTAAGCAGGACAGGCGGGAAATTTCCGTATTGCTCAGGCATGCCAAGATCCTGGTGGTGGCCACCCGCAGCGAGTTTCCGGAAGGGCGCTGCATGGCGGCAATGGAGGGATTGGCTTTGGGGGTTCCTGTCGTGGCCCCGGATTTTGGCCCATTTCCCTATCTGATTACGCACGGAGTCAACGGGCTGCTCTACCGGACGGATTGTGTCGAAGATTTGCGGGAAAAACTCGTCTCATTGCTCGACAACGAAGCGTTTTACCGGAAAATTTCCCAAGGGGTTGCGGAAACTCGGCATACAATCATCAACCCTTCGCTCAGTTTTTCTCAAGCGGCTCAACGCGCTTTTGAGGAGGGCTGATCTGCCATGGACGCCATGACGACAACCGCAGCGCCGGCCATCGGCGGCAGCTTTTTTAAAAATACCATGACCCTGTTGGGCGGCAATATTGTCGCCAGAATCATTACCTTTGCCCTTGCGCCGGTGATTACCCGTCTCTATGGGCCCCAGGCTTTTGGTGTCTTCGCGATTGTCGTCTCACTTGCCGAACTTTTTATCGCTGTTTCCAGCCTGCGTTACAACAATGCCATCTTACTGCCTGAGGAAAAACAAGATGCAGACACTTTGGTGGCCCTGTGCCTGCTTCTGGTGCTGGGTACAAGCTTCGTCTCCCTTGCGGTCTTTGTCGGTTTTCAGTCACCCATCGCCGCCCTGCTCAACTTTGAAAATCAGAAGCTGCTCCTCTTTGTGCCTGCCATTGTTTTGATCGGGGGACTACAGCAGGTCACCGATATCTGGTTTTTACGGTTGAAAAAATTTAATCGACTTGCGGTTTCCAAGATCAGCGGCGCCACAACGGACAGGATCTCAACCATTGGTGCAGCATTTTTGCTGACAAACAGCCCCGGCGGCCTGGTGCTGGGCCGGATAGTCGGCACAGTCAGTTCCCTTGCCGCGCTCTTTGTCGCGGGCCTCCAACCGCTCAAGGATCTCGCAAAAGCCGCATCCCGAGAAAGATTCCGTTTTCTTTCCCGCAGGTATATTGTTTTTCCGAAGTTCATTGAGGATGCTTTTGTGCAACGGGCCAGCGTCCAGGCGCCACTTTTGCTGCTGGGCGCCTTTTTCTCCCCTGCTGCGGCCGGCATGTACGCCCTCACCCAACGGATTCTCGGCGAACCAATGACCCTGATTGGCGATTCCCTGGGACGCAGTTTTTCCCAGAAGGCGTCCGAGCATTTCCGCAAGGGGGAAAACATGGCGCCGGACGCCATGCGGCTGTATCGGTACATTCTTTTGTTTATCGCCGGTCCCATGCTGATCTTAAGCTTTATCCTGGCCGACCTGTTCGGCATTGTTTTCGGCGCCGAGTGGCGAGAGGCCGGTGATTATGTGAAGCTGGTGCTGCCCGTTTTTGTCGCTGTTTTTGCAGTTCGGCCCATGAGCATATTTTATGACCTGTTCGAGAAACAGAAGGAACGTCTTTTTCATAACACCATCAGTTTGGGTGTTATCTGCTGCAGCTTCGCGGCAGGCTACGCAGCAGGCAGTCCGAATCTCGCCCTGATTCTGTACGCCGTATCGGTGACGCTGTTGACACTGCTGCGCACCGGTTGGCTCATGGCGCTGGCGGGTAGTGCATGGAAGGATTTCTGGCGGGCCACCGTAAAGGATTTACTCTGGCCGCTCTGTATTGTTGGTTCGGTGCTTATCCTTCAAACAACTCCCTGGAGTCGGTATCTGATTATCTACTGTCTTGCGGCAACGTTGCTCTACTTAGCCGTTATTTTTCGCAATGACAAAGTCATGTGGAAACAATTCAAGGATTATTACCATGCCGGCATCAGCAAGCTTAAAAACAGCCTTTAGGACAGCAGCTCTCCGGAGAGGGATGCACACCATCAAGGAAGTGGTAGACAGGCAAATATCCAGTCGTTTTTTAACGGTCAAGTCCTTGGACGAATCATTTCCCGAGCTAAAGAAGCAGGTTTTGCCTTTAGACTACGCGCCAATTGAGACGCCGGAGGTTATTGATATGCCTTTTTTGCCTCAATGTTTGCATCTTCGACAAAGCACGTATCAAATTCCGCAGAGCTATAGCGCGATAATTCCTGATATGAAACACTGCGCTACCGAGAATACCTTGCTTGACCGCGAGGGGAATATCATCTCTGAGTCGAGCAATACTTATACGCAAAGCAAATACTTCAAATGGGGTTCATACTTCCTGAAAAATGATGAAAGGATCAGTGGGACGGCAACCCTGTTACGGTCAGCAAGCTACAGGCCATTAAATGATTATTATCACGTTATCATAGACAATCTTCCACGGCTTTTTGTCTTTGCCAAACAAAATTTTGACCTGAATGAAGAGATAAAACTGATTACGGTTGAAAGAATCACACCATTAGAAGATTTTTTTCTCAAAAAACTTAATATTCCAGGGCTTAAAGTTCATGTAGTCCCTAAAGATCGCATTTACTCGTTTGATAACTATATATTTTCGTCATTCATAACACGGCAATTTTCTGGGTACATTCCTAAGGAATACCTCTCTTTTTTTTCGGATATAATTTTGCCCAAGAGGCCGAGTAGAAAAGATAAGCGTATTTATATTTCCAGAAGTCAGGCCGGTAGGAGACGGGTAAGCAATGAAGATGAAGTTCTGGCTTTTCTCGGTAAATACGGTTTTGAGAAATATCATTTCGAGAAAATGTCAATCGAGGAGCAGATTGAAACAATGTATGACGCCGAATCCATCGTCGCACCTCATGGAGCAGGTCTGGCAAATGTACTATTCAGTCGGGGCAGTAAGGTGTTGGAACTTTTCGGTATTAGAGAGATAAAACCGAATTACTACTATCTCAGCAAGTCGTGTGGCTGCCAATACGATTTTCTTTGCTTTCCGACCTGTGATCATATCAATGACGACTTTCCCGTTGACATTGACCGATTGCGTCGCAAGGTAGAGGAGTTTATTGAAAGGTGATGATCAGATGAATTTTGTGCAGAAGCAGAGGGAAATCAGAACCTGGCAGAAGTTCGCCAAGGTGGTCCGCAGCAATGGCTGTCATCTTCTCAAATGTCTTGGCGACTATGCAGAGCCTGTGCTGGTCACCGGGTGCCAGCGCTCCGGCACTACTCTCCTGACGCGCATCCTGCGGCATAGTAATGGGTTCGTCGATTTTCAAGTCGGCAGGGATGATGAGCTGGATGCAGCGCTCATTTTAAGCGGGCGTGAGCAGTGCGTGGAAAACGGCAGATATTGTTTTCAGACAACCTATGTCAATGAATGCTATCACGAATATTTTGAGCACCGAAATAACGTGAAGATGATATGGGTGTTGCGCAATCCTTATTCGGTTGTCTGGTCAATGGTTTACAACTGGGAGCGTTTTGCCTTGAACGAGTTGTATCATGCCTGCGGTGAAAAATACCATACTGCTCCTCGGCGCAATATCCTCGGGAAAAGGCTGTTGCCGGGAGTAGATAGGCTCACGAAAGCCTGTCTTGCTTACAAGGGGAAAACAGCCCAGCTCTTCGAACTCTCCAGGCAATTCCCCAGCGGCAATCTGCTGGTCATTGAATATGACGACCTTATTCTGAACAGCCAGAAACTGCTTCCGAAAATTTATGATTTTATCAACGAGCCGTATCTGGACAGCTATTCCAAGGGGATTCACGCAAAAAGCGTCAACAAGTTTACGTCGTTTCCGCCGCGCAAGCGAGCAATCATCGAAGAACATTGCGCAACTGCCTATTCCGAGGCACTGCGGTTGGTATTGCGTTGATGGTGGCCGACAACCGTTCCCTTTCTTCTAATGACAAAGAAGATTGCAGTATCACAAACAGGACTCATGTAAGCCCATGAAATTTATCGCCTCCTGGCTTCTCCCGTTGCTTTTAGCCTTTCTGCCTTTCAGCAAGGGGATTATGCAATTCGAGGTGGGGATTGTTACTTTAAACCCATACTCGTTGGGTATGATCCTGCTTGCTTGCCTCGCGCTTTTGTTCATCAATAAAAACGTTAATTCCAAATTCAATTTTGGGATGACCGATTTTTTTATTGTAGCGCTCTGTCTTTTGTACCTCTGTTCCACCGCCCTCTCGGACACCCCGGTCAGGAGCGGATTTGTCGCCTTTCATGCACTTTTCATCCCTGTGCTCTCTTATTTTGTTATTAAAAGTTTTGTCAGGAGTGAAAAAGATATTCACCGCGCCCTCCTGTTTTTCGTCCTGGGATTACTGTGTTTTGGCGCGATTCAGTTTGTTCATTTTCTTAAAACCTTTTCGCGCACCATTGTTTTGGATATGAATCCCATCGACTTTTCCACCCTCTGCATAGTTGGGATCCTTTACCTCTTGTATGTCCGGGGATTTAAGAAATTAAGCGTGATAGTCATGCTGCTGTCATTGGTTGTCTTTCTGTTTATCAACTTAGCCCGGGCTTACCTGTTGGCGCTATTTATTTCGCCACTTCTTTACCTTGTGATCCGCAAGGGGAAAGCCGCTTTTCTCATGACCTGTCTTCTCGGCGGAACTCTGGCCTTTACCGTTTTTCTTGCCGCAAATGTTGATTATTTCCGCGTGTATGAAAGTCAGACCATCAGAGGAGAAGCGGTGCATGGTTTTGATCGGATAACGAAATTAACATATTGGAAACAGACCCTCTATGGTCGAGGCCTGCACTTTAAGGAGGGGTTGCGGGAGTTTACGAAAGCGCCAATCGTCGGGCAGGGAATGCGAACCGGGAAAAGCAAGTATTCCTGGGAGCATACGTATTTTACCTGGCACAGCTTTAACCTTGAATGGCTTGTTTTCGGGGGTATTGTCGGCTATCTGCTCTATAGCGCCGTTCTTCTCTCCAGCTTTCGTGCAGCCGGGAAATACGCCCGGCAGGACAAAATGGCGGCAACCATCTTGCTCGCCATCACATTAATTTTGATCAATAGCGCCACAAACGGCAGCATGCACGGCATGATGCCGTATGCGGTATTCATTTTGTTGGGTTTCAGCCAGTCACGGGGAAGAGAATTGCAGATGAATTCTCCTGTGGCGCAACGTTGAACCTTGCCGGATGGGAATATCCTCTGAAAGTAAAGATTTTCTTGCAGGAATCAATGCGATGAAGCATGACCAGCCAAACAAGTTGCTAATCTTGGCCGAAGACAAATTCCCTCCTTTCAGGGTCGATGTTGCGACGCTTTTCGGGAAAAAACTTGCCGGCCTCGGTTACCGTATCGACTGGATTCTGCAATCAGAAAAAGATTGCGCAACCTCCTATCAGACCGAATGGGGAGGAGGGCGCGCATGGGTAGCGGCCACGGATAACGGCTCCGGCCGCATCCAGCGGATCAGGAAACACCTGCGCAAACTGCGCAACGAGTTTCGCGTATTTCCTCTCGCCCGCCGGAATCGCTATGACGTCATTCAGGTCAAGGACGATTTTATCCCTGCGCCCCTTGCCATCCTGGCCGCCAAGATGACAGGCGCCAAATTCACCTATTGGCTCTCCTACCCCTTGCCGGAATCAGACCTCTATCAGGCCAAAGCAGGGACAGCCCGCTATCCGCTCCTTTACCTGATCAGGGGGACGGTTTTTAAATTCCTGCTGTACAAAATCATAATGCCTGCCGCGGACCATGTTTTTGTCCAGAGTGAGCAGATGAAAAAAGATGTCGCCGACATGGGGATTGACCTCAAGAAAATCACCGCGGTTCCCATGGGGGTGGAAATTGAAAAAATTCCCTATCAACAGGCAGGGCCGGGAGTTCAGGTCAAATCCCATGCTGGAGAAGAAAAAATCATCCTGTATCTGGGTACGCTTCTAAAAATGCGCCGCCTCGACTTTTTATTGGATGTCTTGGCGCAGGTGCTTGCAAAGGAAGAGTCGGCCAAGCTCTATTTTGTCGGAGACGGCGAAGATCCCACGGATCGTCTCTTTTTGCAGGAAAAAGCAAAGGAACTCAACATCGAGGATCATGTGGTTTTCACAGGCTTTCTGCCAATGGTTGAGGCATGGGAGTATGTGCGGCGCGCCGAGGTCTGCGTCTCCCCCTTTTATCCGACATTTATTCTTAATTCTACCTCACCGACCAAGCTCATCGAATATATGGCCATGGGGAGACCGGTCGTCGCCAATGACCACCCCGAGCAAAGCCTTGTTATCTCAGAAAGTAAAGGGGGACTCTGCGTTCCATACGAAGTCGGTGCATTCGCGGAGGGGGTTTTGAAAATTCTCCACAATCCAGCCATGGCTGCCGTGATGGGCAAGAATGGCAGGCGCTATGTGACGGAGCATCGTACCTACGACGTCATTGCCCAGGCAGTTCATCAACAATATCAGCGAATTTGCCATGAAAATTCTTCTCGCCAATAAGTTTTTTCACCTCAACGGCGGCTCCGAGCGGGTTTTTTTCCAGGAGCGGCAGTTCCTCTTGGAAAACGGCGTGAGCGTCGTTGACTTTTCCATGCAGGATGCGCGGAATGTTCCCTCGCCCTTTGCCGAATATTTTATCGACAAAATCGACTACGCTGCTGTGAAGGGGGTGGGCGGCAAGCTGAAAACCGCGCGCGCCTTCATCCATTCCGCGGAAGCGGTTCGCAAGATCGAGCAACTGATCGACAAGGAGCGACCCGACATCGCCCATCTCCACAACATCTACCACCAGCTTACCCCCTCCATCATCCCGGTTTTGAAAAAGCACGGGGTCAAGGTAGTTGTGACTCTGCACGACTACAAGCTGATCTGTCCGTCTTACATCGCCCTGGACAAGGGGGAAATATGCACGGCTTGCGACGGCGCGGCTTTTTGGCGTCCACTGAGCCGACACTGCCAAGATTCGCGGTTGCAGGAGATCCTTCTCATGGCGGAAGGATTCTGGCACCGCTGGCGGAGGAGCTATGAGGCGGTGGATCTGTTTCTCGCGCCCAGCCGTTTTTTGGCCGATCTCACCTCCCGCAGGATTCAAAGGGAGAAGATTGCTGTTTTACCCAATGGTATCGACCTTCAGGAGTACACGCCCGATTACGATGACACGGGCTACGGCCTCTATTTCGGCAGGCTTTCCAAGGAAAAGGGCATCGAAACCCTGCTTGAGGCGCATAGCAGTCTGGGCAGCAGCCTGCCACTCAAGGTGGTGGGTACCGGCCCTCTGTCCGACCGGCTTGCCCGGGATTTTCCGGCTGCGGAGTTTTTGGGCTACAAAAGCGGCGAGGAGTTGACCACTCTGATCAGGGAGGCGGCTTTTGTGGTGGCGCCCTCCGAATGGTATGAGAACTGCTCCATGGTAGTGCTTGAGTCCATGGCTCTTGGCAAGCCGGTGATCGGCAGCAATATCGGCGGCATTCCGGAGCAGATCGAAGACGGCGGCACGGGTTTTCTTTTTCCCATGGGCGATACTGCAGCCCTGGCAGCCAGGATGGGCGACCTTGCCCGGAATAAAGACCTGCGTATCTCCATGGGCAGGGCCGCCAGGCGGAAGCTGGAAAACGAGTTTTCCCTGCTGCGGCATTGTGAAAATCTGCAGCAAATCTATCAGGGGCTGTTGACTTGAGAAGGGGGCGGCAATCGGCGGATACCCAAGGAGAAACGCTTTGCATCGCGCTGAGCTTCTCCGTCGGCCAGCTTGCCGCTCTTGAACCTCATCTGTCGAGCCTCTCCTCCCTTCACCCCGTGCTATCCCTTTCTAAAGCCAAATCAAAATAAAACAGTTTTGTAGCAAAAAACTAATGCCCCTCGGGCATAGTTTCCGTGATCGTCAATCGGCCACCTGGTGAATTTGCAATTTTGATCCCTGTTTGGCTGAACACCAACTATTTCCACCACAAAGAGCTATATAAATGACCGACAACAACAACGTCGTCTGGCACCATGCCACCGTAACCCGGCAACGCCGGGAACTCCTCAACGGCCACCGCAGCGTTAACCTCTGGTTTACCGGCCTTTCCGGCTCGGGAAAGTCCACCCTGGCGCATGCCGTCGAGGAGCGGTTGCACTGCATGGGGTGCCGAACCTTCGTTTTTGACGGAGACAATGTCCGGCACGGCCTCTGCGGGGATCTCAGCTTCTCACCGGAGGACCGGACGGAAAATATCCGGCGTATAGGCGAGATGGTCAAACTCTTTCTGGAAAGCGGGGTTATCGCCCTGACCGCCTTCATATCTCCCCTTCGGGCAGACAGGCAGCGGGTCCGGGAGTTAATAGGCCCGGAAAATTTTTTGGTGATTCATTGCCGCTGCCCTCTGGCCGTTTGCGAGGAGCGGGACGTCAAAGGGTTGTATCGGCGGGCCCGGGCCGGGGAAATAAAGAACTATACCGGGATCTCCGCACCCTATGAAGAACCGGAACACCCGGCCCTGCAGGTGGATTCAAGCACCCAGTCGCTGGAGGATTGCGTTTCGCTCGTGATCAATCTTTTGGAGGAGCGCGGGGCGATCCCCAAACAGAACAACCTGGCCGTTATCGGCGGCTGACTGCTATCGCGCAACATTACGGAATCATTTGGCCGGTTTAGCCGGCCCAGCCAGGGAGTGCCCAAATCAAATGGAAGCATGTCTGATCGTTACCTACCGCTGCAACGCCAAGTGTTATATGTGCAACACCTGGCAGCACCCGAGCAACAAGAACGAGGAGTATTCCGCCGCCTTGGTGGATAAACTTCCCGAGGGGCTCAGTTTTATCAATATCACCGGGGGCGAGCCTTTTTTGCGGGCCGACATCGAGGAGATTGTCGAAAAGGCGTTGACCAAGACCAAACGGCTGGTAATCAGCTCAAACGGTTACTTCACCGACCGGGTTATCAAACTGTTTGAGAAGTTCGGGAACCGGGTGGGCATCCGTATCTCCATTGAGGGATTGCCTGCTGCCAATGACGAGCTGCGCGGGATCAAGGACGGTTTTGACCACGGTTTGCGGACGCTTACCACCCTGCATGGCATGGGGATTAAGGATATCGGTTTCGGTATGACCGTTTCCGACCGCAATGCCGACGATATGATCGAATTGTACCGGCTGGCCAATGCCATGGGACTTGAATTCGCCACGGCCACCACCCATAATTCCTTTTATTTCCACACCACGGATAACCAGTACCAAGACCCGGAAAAGGTGGCGCGGACCTTTGAGGATGTTGCCGTGGAACTGCTGAAGACCAACAAGCCGAAGAACTGGTTCAGGGCCTATTTCAATATGGGCCTGGCCAGGAAGGCGCGGGGCGAGAAACGGGCTCTGCCCTGCGAGGTGGGCACCGACATGTTTTTTGTCGATCCCTTTGGCAGTGTTTTGCCCTGCAACGGCTCGGACGAGCCGATGATCATGGGCAACCTGCACGAGCAGAGCTTTGACCAGATTTGGCACAGTGAGCGGGCCGCCGAGATTCGCGGCATGGTGGCCCATTGTTCGAAACAATGCTGGATGATCGGTTCCGCGGCTCCGGCCATGAAAAAGCGTATCTCCGTGCCGATGAAGTGGGTATTGAAAAATAAGCTCAAGGTTTTCAATGCCGCGGGCCGGAAGGTCCAGCTTTCTCCCATTTGCTGCGGGGAGTGAATTGCCACCCAAGCAAGACCTGGTTGATCCGGCTCTGGCCCTTTCCCCTTTGGGGAGAGGGCGATTTTTTTGTGCGATGCCTGTGTCCGCCTTCAATTTTTGGTTTTGCGGCTTGAAAAATCGACAGGAAGTTGATTTTTCAAGGTTCCCTATGGATGATTTGCAGGAGCCCCATGAAGATATTCGTAACCGGCACCAGAGGGGTGCCAGACATTCCCGGGGGAGTTGAAACGCACTGTCAGAACCTGTATCCCCTCATTGCCGCACAAGGGCATGAGGTTTTTATTGCCGTCCGCAGTTCTTACCGTGTCACCGAGGCGCAGGAGTGGAAGGGGATACGGCTGGTCAACTGTTTTTCTCCCCGCCGCAAAAGCCTCGAGGCCATTGTCCACACCTTTCTCGCTCTTCTCAAGGCCCGGCGCCTCAACCCGGACGTGGTTCACATCCATGCGGTGGGTCCGGCTTTGCTTGTTCCCTTTGCACGGTTGCTCGGCCTGAAGGTCGTTTTCACCAACCATGGCCCGGACTATGACCGGCAGAAATGGGGCAGGGCGGCCCAATCCATGTTGCGGCTTGGGGAATGGCTGGGCGGCAGGTTCGCCAACGAGGTTATCGTCATTTCCTCGGTTATCGGCAAGATCATCGAGCAGCGGTGCGGCCGGACAAGCCATCTCATTTATAACGGCGTCCTTTCGCCGACTCCCGAAACCGAAACAGACTATCTGGCAGGATTGGGTGTAACTCCCAAGAAATATATCCTGGCCGTCGCCCGTTTTGTCCCGGAAAAGGGGCTTGCCGATCTGATCGAGGCCTTTGCCGGGCTGGACACCGATTACAAACTGGTGATTGCCGGGGATGCGGATCACGAAACCGAATACAGCCGCGGGCTCAAGAAAATGGCGGGGGAAAACAAAGGGGTCGTGCTCACCGGCTATCTGACCGGGGCAAAGCTCGCGCAGGTTTTCAGCCACGCCGGGCTGTTTGTTTTGCCCTCCTACCACGAGGGGCTGCCCATCGCTTTGCTGGAGGCCATGAGCTACGGGCTGCCGGTGCTGGTTTCCGACATTCCGGCCAACAAGGAGGTTGACCTTGCGCCGGACCGTTTTTTCCGCACCGGCAACATCCAAGACCTGCGCGATAAGCTGCACAGCCATCTGCAAAAAGAGATGAGCCAGGGCGAAAAGGATGCCTTGCGGGCAATGATCGCGCTGAAATACGACTGGGAGCGCATCGCCGTTCAGACCGTGCAAGTGTACCGGGCAGCGGCGGGATAATGCCCTGATGCTTGCTCGGTTCCGGTGCTGTAAGATGCTGTATTTGTTTAAAAATATATAAAATTTAATCTGGTCGGCGCTAATCAGTAAAGGGTTCCTTGAAAAATCAACACCCTGTTGTTTTTCTAAAACTAACCTAATCTATAACTAACCCCAGCCAAACAGTAAGGGCGCATACTCAATTTCAGTGAGGGGGGATTTTAACGGCCCAATCTTTTTCTACAGGCTCTGCATATCATTGTATCTCCGTATCTCCCCCCAGGTTACCAACCCGAGCAATGAGGTATGAGACAATGCTAAGCAAAGCCATGGCGCTCGACCCTTTGTTTTCCCTTGGCCGCACGGGCAGGTGTTCTCCGAAAAAACCGATGAAGGTTCTGCTGGCAAACAAATCCGTTTTCAAAACCAGCACCGTGGAGCCCCTGCTTGGCCCGCACAAGGTCGGACAGGGCCTTGAAAAGGGGGATCATCCCGTGGAGTTCATGGGGCATCCCCCCGACGGGCTCGATTCCGCGGGCGGAGCAGATCCCTCCCGGCGGGGGGAGGATCTTGTCTCGCTGAACACCTTCATGCAACACCTGGACAACACGCGGGAGGCCGCTCGGGAAGTGAGGCGGCTCATTGCCGCGGAAAATCCGGAAATCGCGCATCTGTATAATCCGGAGCATTCCAGCCTCCCGGCCATGATTTCCCCCTTGAAGAGGGCGGGGGTGAAGGTGGTGCTCAGCCTGCATGACTACAAACTGCTCTGCCCCAGCCAGTATATGCTGGGCAACGGCGGGCTCTGTTCCTTGTGCGCCGGAAAAAAATTCTGGCGGGCCGCCTCCCACCGGTGTGCGAACAAGTCCCTGGCGCAGAGTCTCATGCTCTCGGCAACGGCCTATTATCAGATGGCAAGAAAAAGCTACGAAAAGATCGATTGTTTCATTACGCCAAGCAGGTTCATGGCCGAGATGCTGCAAAAAAATCGTTTCTCCGGTTCACGGTTCGAGGTGTTACCCTATTGCGTCGACACCCGGGCCCATCAGCCCTCGCTGATCGACGAAGGGTATATCCTCTTTGCGGGCCGGCTCTCCCGGGAAACCGGGATCGACACCCTGCTGCGGGCCCACAACCAACTGGACGGAAAGGTCGGCCTGCGGGTGGTGGGCGCCGGTCCCCTGTACGATGAACTGTCCAGGAAATACCCCAAGGCGGAGTTCTGGGGGGCGGTATCGGAAAAGCTGCTCGGCAACCTGATCGACCGGGCCGGCTTTGTCGTGGTCCCCTCGGAGTGGTATGAAAACTGCTCGCCGGTGATGCTGCGGGCCATGGCTGCGGGCAAGCCCTTGATCGGCGCCAATATCGGCGGCATTCCCGAGTTCATCGACAACGAAAAGACGGGCTTTCTTTTTGAAACCGGGTGCAGCCTCCTCTTGCGCCAGAAGATGGAGATGCTCCTGGCCGATAAAAAAATGCGCCGCGCCATGGGGCAAGCGGCGCGCTGCAAGGCGGAAGAGGATTTTTCCCTCGGCAGCCACAAGAGGCGTTCCCTTGCAATCTATCAGTCGTTGCTCGACAGGGGGTGATCGCGTTGTCCGGTTAAGATAGTGCATACGGGCAAGAGGCAGTATCATAGACTAATAAATCCCCCTCAATCCCCCTTTTTCAAAGGGGGAGGTACAGCCATTACTTGCAAGACAGGCAGTGTATAAAGTTCCCCCCCTTTGAAAAAGGGGGGCGAGGGGGGATTTTGACGGTTTGCTTGATATTGTCATGTTCTCACCGGACAACACTGGTGATCATTAACAAAAAAAAACTAAAACATAATACGAATCAAACAATCGGCTGTTACAACCTTGTAGTCTGTCTTGCGAAACAACTTTACCCACGGGGCCGGCAAAGGAAATTCGGGGAGGATGAGCGTGTCTGGGGAAAATAACATGACAAACGGCGATGAGAAAATCACCACCATTATCCGTTGCAAAAAACAGAGCGATAAGATCAGCAGGCTCTTCGAATACTTCCAGACGCTCAAGGATGATGAACTCACCGGCTATATCAAGGTAAACTTCAACCAGGGCAATATCTGCAAGGTGGAAAAGTACGAAGAGATCCTGCGCAAATAGTTTTTTGGTTTGTAACATATTGAAATAGAACGATAAAAAAAAGTATTCCGGCATCGCTCGATACATTTAATTCAAAACTGATTGAATAGTAACATCAATTTAACAAACACCCTTTACAACGATCACAACGAGAGTGGATTGGAAGTCGGGAGGGCAGACCCGGAATCCGAACTCGACAAAACCCACGGCACAATAAAAGCTGGGAACCTCGCTGGCCAATAATTTGGCACCAGAAGGCCCGAATCAGATGCGAAAAAATCCGCGTCCTGGCCTGGGATTTTTTTGTTTGGGGATTTAATTCAAAATTGATTGAACAGTAACCTCAATCTAACAAACACCGTTTAAAACGAAAAAGACGGGATTTTGATTCGCAAGCGGGAGGGCAGTCCCGGAATCAGAACCCCGACATAACCCCGCGGCAAAATTAAAGTTGGGAACCTCGCTGGCCAATAACCTGGCACCAGAAGGCCCGAATCAGATGCGAAAAAATCCGCGTCGTGATTGGGGCTTTTTTTGTTTGGGGGTTGATCCTTCGGAGAGTTTTTCGAGATTAACTTCAGCCAGGGAGGTGGATTTACGAACGTACGCATCAAGGGTAGAGGTGTAAGGCGATGATCCCGCCGGACAAGGATCAGGGGAGATTTTTGGATTTTGATGATTTGTTTGGATTTTGATGATTTGTCAGAAACGAAGAAACGAAGAAACGAAGAAGAAAAAAATCTAACGAAGAAAGGTGAAGAAAATGAAAAAGACATTAGCTATCGCAGCAGTTGCAGGTTTGACGATGTTGGGCGCGGCTGGGCAGGCCTCGGCTAACTTCGAGACTGGCAACCTCATTCTGGTTGCCTACAATCAGGATACCGCCGAGATCGGCGTGGATCTCGGCAATGTTGATTACGTCAACGGCCTTACCGCCGCTCCGACCGTTCTCGCCACCGGCCTGGATTTCAGCGCCGCCGGCCCCCTGAACACCCTGAGCATGGGTATGTATGAGAGCAACGCCGACTTTACCACCTATGCCTGGGACCTCTACTTTGCAACCACCGTCCCCACTGTTTCCGCCTACAGCCATAACTGGTCGAATGGTATGTATTTTTCTAGCCAAGAGAAGTCGATCGGCGGGTACTACAATGGTCTGCCGGGCACCAATGTCGTTGTCGCCGACCCCAAGCATGCCAGCTCCTACGATGTGCTGATGAACATGGGGTCCACCGGCCCGGGCAACTATGGCGGCATGAACGGCGACCTCACCGTGGGCGAGGCCAAGCTCGGCACCGATCCGGTGGACATGTACCTCTACCACTTCAGATCTGTCGGCTACTCCGGCATGGAGCTCGTTATGTCCGAGGTTGTTGCCGGACAGGATTGGGTCGCCAAGCTGACCCTGGACAACGGCACCCTGACCGCAGTGAATCAGTTGCCTGCTTCCGAGGTGCCTGTTCCCGCCACGGTGCTGCTCTTCGGCTCCAGCCTGCTGGGCCTTTTCGGCATCCGCCGCAAGAATTCCTAAATCTTGGATAAAAAAAGGGTGGGGGCGGCCCTGCATGGCCGCTCCACCCACCAAACGATGCAACTAACGTAATATAACAACATTCTGGAGTAAACAAAATGAAAAAAGTTATCAAGGTTTCCGTATTCTGCGCTTCCGTTCTTGCCGCGGCCACCAGCGCCCAGGCTCTTGACCTCAACATCTACGGCGCTTCCGCCCAGTATGAGTTTTGGCGTGAGGCTGCTCCTCTGTTCCTGCAGACCCCGGTTGCCGACGGCGGCATGGGCTGCACCGGCGTTCAGGTCGGCACCCTGAAGTACACCAACCCCATCAATGGCGTTACCACCGATAACGGCGCTGCCGCCGGCTTTAACTGCGCCGGTGCTGCCGGCGAGACCGTCAACATCCGTTACTCCTCCAACAAGTCCGTTGAAGGGCCCCGCGCCGTTATGAACATGGATCCCCAGGAGAACGACACCTGCATCACCGGCGACCCGACCAACGACAACCTGCGTGAAATGCTCACCATCGACGCACTCGGCGTTAAAACCATGGGCTGCCAGGACGTCAACCTGGGCGCTTCCGATGTTGCCTCCGAGGCCTTTACCCAGGAGAGCCATGGTTGGGAGAACGGTATTTACAACCAGACCCAGTTTGACGAGGTCCTCGATCCCGCCACCATCCCCGGCGCCTCCACCCCGGGCATGACGACCTGGCAGCCGATTGTTGTACCCTTCAGTTTCTTCGCCAACACCGCTCTCACCGACACCGATAACCTGACCCGGTTGCAGGCCGTGCTGCTGATGAGCGGCAACGTGTCCAACTGGGATCAGTTCGGCTACACCTCCAACTGGGTTGTTTCTTGCATGCGCCATGCCGGCTCCGGCACCCACGCCAGCCTGGACAAGGCGGTTATGCGCGGTGACAGGGGTCTGGTTAAAGATCAGGTTTATCTCCCCTTCCCGGCTCCGGTGCAGACCGTCCTCTTCCACACCAGCTCTTCCGAGCTCACCAAGTGCGTGAATGAGAATGCCCTGAAAGGTCCCGGCTACGTTGCGGTTGGCTATGCCGATACCGACAAGATCGTTTCCAGTATCGCCGCGGACGGCAGCGAGCTCAACACCAAGTACCCCAGTGTTAAGCGTCTGAACTACAACGGCGGCGGCATGGGCAAGGTTGCCGGTTCCGGTACCAACCCCGCGCCGATCAAGACCGAGATCGCCAACGGCATGTACGACTTTTGGGCTGCTCAGTGGATTTACATGAATAAGGCCATCGAGCCCACCGCTGTGTACGATGCTGCCAACACGATGATGACCTTCGCCGGTAAGGCCGTCAACCTTCCTGCTGCCAAGAAGTACTACTGGCTGGCCAAGGAAGAGTTGAATGTTAGCAAAGAGAACGATTCTGTTCTGCCGCATTTCTAAGCAGCACTGTTTCGCTGGTTAGTACCCTGCATTGCTTGGAGGGGCTCCGATAATGGGGGCCCCTCCTTTTTAGGTTCAATAGAATTGACCCGTTTCGCTTTATTGTTGGATCTAATCAGTTTCTAACCCAAAACTTATCCCGCTCTCACAGACAGGTTGTAAATAAAAGTTGCAGATAAAATGTTGCTGGGCAAAGGGAAAGAGGATGTGCCTTTTTTGTTTTATGAGCTTAGGAAAACACCCCTTTGACAGGGCTCTCCTGAGCTTGCCAAAGGACTGAGGGCGAACGGAAATTCTCTTAACGTAGCCATCTTCACGTTTGTGCTGAGCACGCCGAAGCACCTGTTTGAAAAACAGTAAGCGATTTACGAGTGCAGCAAAATATATCGGCTTCCGCAGTGTGTCTTGCGCGGAGGCCTTAACCGAACCGGGAGAGGAACAACGGTATGCGCCATAAAGCAGGGATTGCAAATATTTTCATCGCGGTAGCCGGTCTGGCTTTGCTTTCCTCTTGCGCGGCCAAACAGCAGGCCGCCATTCGCCTGGTACAGCCCGGAGATGCGCTGGCTGTTAACTACACCTGCCGCTTGACCGATGATTTGAGCCTTGCCGCCACCACCCTTGGCCCCGTGGCCCAGGGGGAGACAAAAAAGTCCTTGGTCTACCGGCCGCGCGAGAAGTTCGGTCCCATCGATATCCGGGTTCCGGACGCTTCGACGCAGGCGGCCACCAATCCTGCAATGGGCTTTGAGGAAACGCTTGCCGTCGGCATTGCCAATACAATTGCCCAGGCCCCCATGGACAGGCCGGTGCATCTGGCCTTGAGCCATCCCGGGTATCAGGGACTCGAGGATCGGGACCGTTACCTTGAGATCGCTGCCGAGATTGTCCGCGACCGGAGGTATACGATCGGTTTTCAGGAATTTGCACAGCGCTATAAAGACGTCACTCCGAGCCCCGGCATGACCGTTGGGGCGGATACCGACTTTCCGGCCCTTATTGAGGGGGTGCAAGACGAAACGGTCACTCTCTACTATTCCGCCAAGCCCGGCAGTCTTTTTCCCACGGGCTTGGGGCAGGGGGTGGTCAGCGAGGATGGCGACAAATTCAGAATCCGCCTGCCCCTGCAGCCCGGGGAGATTTTCCGCGCCGGTCCTCTGGTGGGAGAGGTTGTGAAAGTGGACGAGAAGCTGATCACCATTGATTTCGCCCACCCTTTCGGCGGCCGGACCCTCGACTGCGAGGTGGTTGCCGAGCCCCTGGCCGAGGCGTTGGCAAAGATGGAACAGAAAAAAAGCGTTGTTTCCTGGGTTGATGATTTTGACCAGGGGCTGGCCCTTGCCCACAAAGAGGGCAAGCCCGTGGTTCTTGTTCTTTATGCAGAATGGTGCAAGTTTTGCCACAAACTCTTCGAGGAAACCGCCCCTGACGCACGGCTCGATGATCTGCGCGCCGAATTTGTCTGGTTGAAAATCAATTCGGATCTCAATCCGGAATACGGCGATCGTTTTGGCCAGGAGAAATTTCCCCTGACCGTGGTCCTTGATGAGAAGGGGAAAGAACTGGCAAGGCTTCCCGGGGCTCAGGACCCGGAATCGATGCATAAAGAGCTGAGCGCGGTGCTGGCCGGCCGTTCGAAGAGTTGACCGGCAACGCCGATTGATTCTTTCTCGCAAGTGGCGGGGAAATACCATGGCACATGCAACCAGACAAACGGATATTACTGAAGATCTCAATGAAACATACTTTACAGCGACATATTGCCTTTTCTTTACTGCTGCTCGCCATTTTCTGTTCCTTTGTTGCCGTGGTTTCGGCCGAGGAGGTCCAGCGCTTTCACATCAAAGGGTTCATTGTCGAGGGCAACACCTTGCTCGCCGATAAACCTTTTGCTGAGATATATGACGATTCCCCACGCTTCGATACTCTGTCCGTCCAGGAGATTCTTGAGGAGTTTCTGGGCCCGGACCAGACTGTCGAGGTTATCGAGGCTGCCCGGGACAAGCTGGAGCGGAGCTACCACGAGCAGGGCTACCCAACCGTGCTGGTGAATATCCCCGAGCAGACCGTGGAAGACGGCTTTGTCAAACTTCAGGTGGTGGAGAGCGTTATCCGCCGGGTGCGCGTCACCGGCAACCGCTATTTCACCATGGAAAACATCCTCAAGGACGTTCCCACCCTGGATGAGGGGGAGATTATCTATATGCCCCATCTTCAGGAGGAGTTGGCCCTGGTCAACCGCAATCCGGACATGCGGGTGGAGCCGGTGCTGGTGCCGGGCAAGACCTTCGGCACCGTGGATGTGGAACTCAAGGTCACGGACAAACTGCCGCTGCACGGCAGCCTGGAGCTGAACAACCGGGCTTCGGCGGATACCAGCCCCCTGCGGCTGAACGGGGTGCTGCGCTACGATAACCTCTGGCAAAAGGAACACTCCGTTTCGCTGCAGTACCAGACCGCCCCGAAAAAAACCGAGGAGGTGCAGGTGATGGCGGCTTCCTATGTGATGCCCACGCCCTGGAACGACGACCATCGACTTGCCTTCTTCAGCGTCTGGTCGGACAGCCAGTCCGCATTCGGCGAAGGGTTTCAGATGATCGGCAGCGGCTATACTTTCGGGGCCAGATACGTGATGCCGCTTGCTCCCTACAAACTGTACACCCACAACATCTCCGTGGGGTTCGACTATAAGGATTTCAACGAGACCGCCACCTTTTTCGATGAGGATCTCAAAACGCCGATCACCTATCTGCCCCTGACCTTTTCCTACAACTCCTCGCTGCCCGATGAAGGGGGGGTGACCAGCTTCAGCTCCTCGGTGAACATGTCCATGCGCGGCCTGGTTGCCGACCAGCGCGAATTCGAGATCAAGCGCTACAAGGCCCGGGCCAATTATATCTATCTTACCGCCGGCGTGGAGCGGATGCAGAAGCTGCCTGCCAAGTGCAGCCTTTTTGTCAAGATTGACGGACAGATATCGGATCAGCCCCTGATCTCCAACGAGCAGTTCACCGCCGGGGGCATGGATACGGTGCGGGGGTACAAGGAGAGCAGTGCGGCCGGCGATGAAGGAATCCATGCCACCGTGGAGCTGAGCGGGCCGGATATGGCGGAATATTTCGAGTTTGCCCGTAAAGCGGATCTCTTTCCCTATCTTTTTTACGATTGGGCCGCCATGAAGATCAGAGAGCCGTTGCCGGGCCAGGAAATCAGCATCGGTCTGGCAAGCACGGGGTTCGGCCTGCGGGGCAAGATAACCCAGTATTTGGATTACGAAACGACCTGGGCCATGGCTTTGAAGGACCGGACCCCGACCGAGGCCGGGGAGTATTATTTCAATTTTAAGCTGAAGATGAATTTTTGATGAATTTTTGGTGAGTCAGTCCAACACAAATGGGGGGGGAACATCGATGAACGGGAAATTTTTTACCATATTTGCCTGCGGAGTATTGACTTTATTTTCACTCTCCTTCAATGCCCGGGCACAGGTATATGATGATTGGTCTGGGTATGATAGCAGTGCACACGAGGATATTTTCATGAAGAGTTCAAGCGTAACCCAGGAGAGAACAATGGAAGTTGTGAGATTCGAACGAACTCGTCCGGGCCGTGAAATTAATCCTCGTCTTCGAGAGGAAGGGGATATCGCGCTGTCGCCGGGCGGGACCCTATCGCTGCCAACGCGAGGTGGAGATGTTTCGTTGTTGCCTGGAAGTGGCTCCATTTCGCTGTCATTTCGAGGAGGAGATATTGCGATGTCGCCTGGCGGAAGTATTTCGGTGTTAGAGCGAGGCGCGGATATTGCGATGTCGCCTGGCGGAAGCATTTCGGTGTTAGAGCGAGGCGGAGATTTTCCGGTGTTTCCTGGTGGAAGACTTTCTGTGTCAGCGGGTGGTGGAGACATTCCCGTGTCGGCGGTGCCCTTGCCCGGCGCGCTTTGGTTGCTTGGCTCCGGGTTTGCCGGTCTCGTTGTTGCACAAAGAAAGAAGCAGTAACTGAAGGGGGCACACAAGAAAAAGCCAAACCCGGGGCAACCCGGGGACGGAAAGCCACAGACCCGTATTCCGGGTGGCTGGGCTGCCTTAACCGCACCATAGCGAAATCTGATTAGTGCTAATCTTCCGTAAGACGTAATTTGTACATGAGGAGAGCCATGCGAAATCTCCCTCTCCCTCAAGGGCGAGGGAATTTGCGGAAGATTAGCGCTAATCAGGTAGCGAAAAGACATGTTTTTTCCACGGGAACAAGCTGTTTCCGGTGGAAGGGACAAACGGTTTACAGGCAGCGCAACCAGTTTCGGAGGTCGGAGATGAAAAAGAGATACCCCGGTCTGAGTAAACAGATGATGATTCTCGGTCTTTGTCTGCAAACGACCTTGGCGACGGAAGCCGTGGCCGCACCCACCATCCCGGGCTATTACGGCGATGTCTCCAAGATCATCCCGCCTTCCCCCACGGCGGTGCCCACCGGCGGCCAGGTCGTGCGAGGCAGCGCCTCCATCTCCGACACCGACTACGGCAAGCTGGTCGAGCAGGAATCCTCCAAGGTGGTGATCCACTGGCAGAGTTATGACCTGGGCGAAACCCGCACCATGCGCTACAACCAGCAGAGCAAGGAATGGGCTGCCCTGAACGTGGTCAAGGGCGACGGCTACAGCAAGATATTCGGCACCATCGAGGCCCAGGGCCGCGTTTATCTCCTGAACCAGAACGGCATCCTGTTTGGTCCCAGCTCCCGGATCAATGTGCACAGCCTCACCGCCTCGGCCCTGAACCTGGACGAGGCGCAGTTCTATTCCGGCCCGGAATTCGCCGACGCGGGCTCCGAGGTCTATGCCTACCAGGCAGGCGCTCCCATTGATGCAACCGTAGCCAATTACGGCGCCATCAAAGCCGGAAACCTTGGTTCGGTTTTTCTGCTCGGTCCCCAGGTGGAAAACCACGGCGCCATCGAGGCTCCCGGCGGCGATATCGGTCTGCTGGCCGGGGGCAGCATAACGCTTTCCCAATCTACTGATGGCAAGACGGCGACCAACGAATTCAATGCCACCGTGGCGGCTGGAGCCACCCCGGGCATTGCCACCAACTTTGAAGGGGGCAGCCTGCTTTCGGATCAGGGCTGGACGGGGATGTACGGCAGCTTTGTCAATCAGGAGGGGTTGATCCGTTCGGTCACCGCCCTGGAGGCCAACGGCAGGATCACTCTCAAGGCCAGCAACCGGGTGCATACCGGCAAAAACAGTGTTACCTCCTCCCCCATCTCCGATACCGGGGACCGCAAGGTGGTGGATGAGAGCAGTTTTGAAAAAAGTTTCATTGACATAAAAAGCGACGGCACTATTGAGCATTACGGGCAGATCATCGCGCCGTCCGGGCAGGTAACCCTTTCGGCCGAGGATCGGGTCTATCTTGCCGAGGGCAGCTCCATCGACGTGAGCGGTTCCTGGGTCGCGCTGTCAGGCGATGACCGCATGGTGGAGGTGCAGCTCAACTCCAAGGAGCTGCGCGACGCCTTTATCCATAAATACGGTCCCCTCAAGGGCGAGACCATCACGGTGGACACCCTCACCGGCCTCTCCTTTGCCGATATCTCCGATTATCTGAACTCCAGGGTGAAATCAGCCCCGGAACTCACCACCAAGGGCGGCACCATTCTCCTGACGGCCGGCAAGGACAATGGGGAGGTTATTGTCAAGCAGGGCGCCAACCTTGATTTTTCCGGGGGCGGTCTCATTTATGGCGACGGGCTGGTCCAAACCACCAGGGTGCGGATCGGCCAGAAGATTTATGACCTTGCCGATGTGCCGCTCGATGTTCCCGTTGACGAGGTTCTGGGATACCACTCGCGCAATCATGAACGCTACGGCATTACCGAGGAGTGGGAGGGCATGTACTACGGCGGCTCCTCCGCCTATGTCAGGTATCTCCCCTCCTTTACCCAAGGCGCCGATGCCGGCAAGCTGGAAATCCTGGCCAGAAAGACCATTCTGGACGGGAGCATGCATGCCTCGGTTGTGCGGGGCATCTACCAGAACGCCCTGGCTGATCCCACGGATGGGGATGGCAACATCATTGCCACGGGCCAGGCCATGCCCAGGGGTGGCAGCCTGATAATCGGTGACACTCTCAAAAAATTTGACAAAGAAACCAACTTGGGGGCGGATGCCATTGTGGTCAAGGCCGCGGTATCCCCCACTGTTGTGACCGCGGATGGGGCGTTATTGGACCACGGGGCAGCGGTCCGGGTCAGCGAACTCTCGGCCGAGCGCCTTAACGAGGCCGGGCTGCGCAAGATAGAACTTATGGCCAATCAATCGGTGACCATTGCTCCGGAGGCAACCCTTATAGCCGCAGGGCCCGAGGCCAAGGTCGCCATCGAGGCAAGCCGCATTGAACATCACGGCCTTATCCGCGCAGTCGGCGGGGAGGTGGAAATGACCATCCCCGATATTACCCCGGTGTTCAGGGCTGAGCACGAAGGAATCTTTCTGGCCGATGCCAGCCGTATTGATGTGTCCGGCCAGAGGATGAATAATGCAGGAGCAACCCTTGGCGCCGCCTATGAATACGGATTGCTGGACGGCGGCAGCGTTGCCCTGAAATTCAACAACCCGGAGAGGGCCGGCGAGGTCGTCATGGCCAGGGGCGCCCTCATCGACGTGAGCGGCGGCTACTCCCTGGAGCACGGCGGCGGAATCAAGGGCGGCGATGCCGGCACGGTGAGTTTCTCAGGCCAGGCGGTGCGGCCGGATGGCGAACTCAGGGGCTTGGCCCTGGAGGGGAATACAGGCGGGGAGCTCTCCATCCATACCGGGAAAATCACCGTGGCCCAGGACGGAACACAACTCTTCGAGGGTTTCGGGCCAACGGATTCCTTGCCCGGCGATCTGGCAGAGGGATTGGTCCTGGCTGAGGATCGTTTCGCCAATACCGGGTTCAGCCGGATCACTCTCAAGAGCGGGGGTGATCTCATCGTCGAAGGGAATGTGCGGCTTGCGCCGTCTTCCGAGCGGCTGGCCCGGCCGGTCCGCACCATGGCCGGGGTTGATCTGGCCCGGACCGATACCGTTGCCGCGCGCGACGAGCTGGCCGGACCCACCTCCCTTACCCTGGCCGCAGGTCAGAAGATGCTTTCCAATAATAATAACCGCGGCAATGTCATAATCGAGCAGGGCGCCTCCCTGGCGGTGGCGCCCCAGGGAGAGATCACCCTGGAAACAGCCTATGACGATGTGGTCGTGGCCGGCAGCCTGACAGCCCATGGCGGCACGATCAATCTTACGGCAACCAACAGCAGCGAAGTGCTTCTTGCCTCCACGGCCCGAGTGGATGCGTCCGGAACTGCTCTTGATGATCCGGAGCATTCCCTGCCCCTGCGCCCCCTCAACCGGCAGGTGGTAGCCGGCGGCAGCGTCAGCCTGTCCGGCGGCAAGGTTGTCATGGAGCAGGGCAGCCGGGTGAATGTTTCCGGTTCCGAAGCGGTGACCAATACGATCTCTGATAACAAGGGCGGATATGTCGCAACCACCGTGGCCTCGGCTCCGGGCTCGGTCTCGGTTACCTACGACAAGGAATTTGCCAATGGGGCCGAGCTCAGTGCCAAAGCCAACCAGGCGGGTCTGCCCGGCGGCTCTCTGTCCATTACCAAAACACTGGCCGCGGACCAGGTGGGCGAAGCGGGCAATTACTACAGCAGCACCATGGTGGTGAAGGAGGATGATGTAACCGGTTACCAGGCCGGCGGCTTTGACGACCTGACCTTTTCCAGCCTGCGAGCCCTGGAATTCAGCGAATCCGAAACAGACCATGATCAGCAGGTCCGCCTGAACCTGGCCAGAAGATTGACCCTGAACGCCTCGGAGATTCGGGGCCTGGCGGGCCAGGATATCCGCCTGACCGCGCCTTGGCTGCGCTTGTCCAACATCGTGCCGGGCACCAGCGTTGACTACGCAGGTGTACGCATCAGCGATGCTGCGGTAGGAGTCGGCACCGCAACCCTGGCCCTGCAGGGGGAATTCATCGACATCCAGGGCAATGTGGCCCTGTCCGGCTTTCAGCAATCCAGCCTTGCCGCCGAGCGGGACATCCGGCTCTTTGATTACAAGTACCTGAAGAATGGCACTTCTTATTATTCCGGCGGTCTGCGCAGCGGCGGCGACCTGAGCATGCAGGCAGCGGCCATCTATCCCGGCATGTACCACGGTCAGGAACCCACGGATGTATCGGAGCGGGAACGGGAGCACAACATCCTGCCCTCTGCCTTCACCGTCCAGGCCGGCAACGCCCAAAACGGCTGGAAGAAGATCACCATTCTCGAGCCGACCCATCCCGAAAACCGCCAAGCCATCTATTCGGCCGGCGGCTCGCTCACCCTGGAGGGTGGCGACATCGAACAGCGCGGCAATCTGGCCGCGCCCATGGGCTCCCTCATCCTGAAGGCCCATCAGGACGACAAAGGTGCGACCGGCCGGGTATTTCTGGCCGACAACAGCCTCAGCTCCACCAAGGGCGAGGCCATGACTCTCTATGGCAATTTGGACACCGAACAATGGCTGGTCAAGGACCACACGACCGCGATAATACAGAAGGAGGTGGCGGACACACCCCCGGTTAAGAGCGTGACCATCGAGGGCAAGGAAATCATCCAGACCCCCGGGGCGGTTATTGACCTGAGCGGCAATGAAAAGGCCGGGGTTTTTGCCTATGAGTTCCTGCCCGGTTTTGACGGCAGCCATAATCCCCTGGCCAAGGAGGGCCGTTATGTGATTATGGCGGACAACTCGGTGCACTTGCCGGGGCAGGCCGTGTATCTTGAAGGATCAGCGGGGCTGCCGGCCGGAACCTATTCCCTGCTGCCGGAGGAATATGCTTTCATGCCCGGGGCCAAGGTGATTGAGCTCACCTCCACAACCCTGATGCCCGGCGAACAGCGCACCACCCCGGCCGGCTACACCATGGTGGCCGGTTATGAAACCGTGCAGGGCACAGCGATATCCTCCCCCACCCGGCAGGGCTATATTGTCCGTGATGCCGAAGAGGTGCTGAGCGAAGGGGCTTTTGACGTTAGCAAGGCGGTTGCCGGCAACGGCGGAATCATGAGCGTTTCCGCTCCCACCACCATTCTGGCCGGATCGATTCAAGGCCGGGCCCTGCCTGGGTATATCGGCGGCACCCTGCAGGTGGCCGGGCAGGAGATCGACCTGGGCAGCAGCAAGGGACTTCCCGATACCGCCTGGTGGCAGGCTTTTGCCTTTGACAGCGTCATCGACGATGCAAACCTGGCCAACAAGCTGATCCTCGATACCCGGCAAATCAGTGGGCAGGAGAGCGGTCTTGCCCAGCTTACCCTGGGCGATGCCAATACCCAAAAAATCACCATGGCGGCCGATTCCAGCCTGAACGGCATCGCCCAGATACACCTCACGGCCACGGATTCGGTCGCGCTGGGGACGGGGGCCAAGATCGACGCCCTGGGCGACGACACCACAAGCGGGGAACTGCTCATCACCGCCAAGAGCGTTACGGCTGGGGAAAACAGCTCCCTGCACGCCTCGGACCTGCTGCAGTTGAACGTTGACAACCTTAATGCCGTTCCCGGCACCTTCAAGGCCGATCTCGGGGTTGAGCACGGAACCCTCGGGCTTGCCGGCAAGAAGATTTTCGTTGAACCCAAGGATTACGGGGGAAGCCGGGCCGAGGGCATCTACCTGGGCGAGACCATCCGCAAGGAGTTCAAGGACGTTGATAAGGTGGCGCTCAGTTCCAAGGGCGAGCTGGTTTTTCTCGGCGATGTCGCTCTTGAGGCGGGCAAGGATCTCACCCTGGATGCGGCCCGGATCACCGTGGCCAATAACGGGGCTGCCAACACCGTTACGGTGGCTGCCGGCAAGGGGCTGCGGATTCAAAACAGCGGCGCAACCTCCATTGGAGACGATTCCCAGAACAGCAACGCCATACGGTTTTCCGCCGAAACCATCACCTTCGGCTCCGGCGATGCCAAACTGGATAATTTCAAGACGGTCAACTTTGCCAGCAGCGGCGAGACGGTGTTCAACGGCGAGGGCACGCTTACCGCCGATCTGGATGCCAACGGCAGCCTCACCATGGATGCCTCCCGCTTCATCGCCACCATGACCCCGGAGATCGTCGGGGATTCGCTGGTATTCAACCCCGTCAACTACACGGTGGACAGCAAGGACGGCGCCCTGGCCTTTTCAGGCAACGACGCCAAGCAGGACACCGGCATCATGGCCATGCCCGGGAATCTTACCCTGAAGGGCAAGACGATCGATCTGAACCGGGCCCGCTTTGAGCTGCCCGCCGGAAACCTCCTTTTTGAGGCCACCAACAACATCACCATGGCCGGGGCCTCCATCCTCGCCCGGGGCGGCGCCTTCAATTTCCCCATCCAATTCGGCTCCGAGCAGTATGACAACCTCTTTGCCCTGTCCGGCGGCCAGGTGGCCATGAAGTCGGAATCAGGCATAATCACCATTGACGAATATTCCGAGATCGATACCTCGATTGACAAGGATAAAAACGATCCTTCGGCCACGGAGGATCTGGAGGGCGGCTTCATCTCGCTTGCCGCTGGGACGGGGGGCGTTGATCTGGTCAGCGAAAAGCTCAAGGGCGACTTCTTCAGCATGGACACCAACACGATCGGCGACTTCGGCAAACTGGCCCGCACCCTGGCTGCCGGTGGCTTTGCTCGCCAGATCAGCCTGCGGGCCAGGACAGGCGATGTCCTCGTCGGCTGGGGTGCTGATGTGGCCACCGAGCACTTCAAACTGGTGGCGGACGGTGGCAAGATCGATGTCGCGGGCACTGTGGATGCCTCGTCCGCAACAGGGGGCGGGACCATCGAGATGTATGCCGAAGATGATCTGAACCTTCTACCCGGAGGCAAGCTCCTGGCCAAGAGCACGGAAGGAGACGGCGACGGCGGCCAGGTCTTTCTTGCCAGCGAGACCGGGGTGGTGACCACCCAAGCCGTTGTCGTGGATCCGGAGTTGGGGCCCATCGGCTCCCTGGCTTCCCTGATCGATGTTTCCGGCAGCGGCTCCGGACAGGGAGGCACGGTCACCTACCGCGTGAATCGCGACAAACTTGCCGGGGTCACGCTGGACGGAGTGGTTACGGGAGCCGACCAGCAGGAGCTCCATGCCGTTAAGGCGTATACCTCCAACACCGTCACCGCGGCTGATCTTGCCCAATTCAGTTTAGTCACAATTCCTGAAGCGTTGCCCTTATACGGATATAAGGCGCTTGATATAAGCTGGAGTGCTCTGTATGGGTGGCCCAGTTCCGCCATTTGGAACACGGTGTATCCGCAATGGCTTGCGCTTATACAGGATAACTGGGGGGTGAGCCTCACCGAAGCACAGTTGAAAAACATAGTGAGCTGGAAGACCGGCTCAGTCTTATACAACCGGAATGAAACCAAGCTCACCTCCGGCTGGCTCATGGAGGCCAAGGTTTTTCAGGATGCCAATGCCGGCTGGGCCTATAAAGACAGCGTGGACCTTGTTTCCGAGGTGGAGATCCGTTCCGCCTCCGATCTGACCATTAATGGAGCGCAGATCAATCTCCATGATTTCATTGCCGCGGGAGTGAGCCCAGGGGTGATCACCTTCCGGGCTGCCGGTGATCTGAAGATGGAGACCAACATCCTCGATGTCCCGGCCGGCAGCGGTAATCCTGTTTCCGGCAGTCAGTTAGGCGGCGGCGCCACGGTTATCCCGGTGGCGGACGGCACGGTTGATTCCTTTGACCTTAACTTTGTGGCCGGAGCTGATACGGCTTCCGCCGATTTCATGGCGGTGAAAACGCTGAAGAAAGAGGAGACAGGCACGCCGGGCAAAGGCCGTTTCATCATCGGGAAAGAGAAACTGGATTTAGGCGGAAAGGTGACCGGTTATGACAGCAAGCTGATCTATTCGGAGAGCGGCCACCTGCGGTTCGCCTCGGCAGGCGACACCGTAATCGCAAAGGCGCTCTCCACCTCCAATCTTTACCAAAACGGCCAGCCCATGCCCGGCCCGACCGATTACAATATCGGCACCTTTGACGGAGACATCGATCTGCGCGCGGGCGGCAGCCTCATGCTGAAAGGCGGGATTATTCAGTCCGCCCTGGGCGATATCGACGTCGCGGTGGGCAGCAACCTTGAGTTGAACTACTCGGAAGGATCAACCAAATACTACGGCGCCATCCGCACCACCGGCCGGGCGCCCCTGGCCGAGGAGGTTCCGGAATTTACCGCCGCCGTGAAGGCATCGTGGATGAGCGGTTTTCTGGATTATCTTCTCACGGACCGGTTCTGGGACTACCGGGAGGGCGGCAATATTTCCATCAGTGCGGGAGGAAAGGTCAACGGCAGTGTTGCACAGCCCGTGGGGAGTGGACTGAACCCCTCTTTTGCCTGGGATTTCGTGTATCAGGATGAGGTGCTGGGGAACTTGCTCGGCCTGACAATAACCGAGTCACCGGTCTATTGGGGGGCTGATTACGGCCACAAGAGGGCGAAAGTGAAAGTGGCTCAAGACCCTTCCACCACGGCCACCCACGGCATTGCCACCATGGCCGGGGGTAATATCAGGCTTGCGGCCGGAGGCGATATCTACACCCAGGTCGGCGCTTTTAAGCAGGGCACGGTGGAGGTGATTGCAGGAGGCGACCTGGACGGCCGCTTCCTGGCCATGGACGGCGACCTGCTTCTTGCGACGAAAGGCAGCTTCGGCACCATCGGTCGTCCGGATTCAAACGCAACGGTGAGGGAATCGTTGGTGGAGCTGGGCGACTCGCGCGCGACCATCAGCGCTTTGGGCAATCTCGAATTGGGCATGGTGCGCAACCCCACCTTGGCCCGGCTCAGCAATTGGAATCTGAGCTTTTCCGAAGAGACCGGGATATTGCTCAACGCCGCCCTGGGAGACATTACCCTGCAGGGGGTAAATAGCTTCTTGAAAACGTCAGAGTCCGACAAAAACGGTGCAGGATCTATCATCCCCGCCACCCTGGAAGCCACGGCAGCCCGTGATCTCCGGATCAACAGCAAGCTGGTCATGGCCCCATCGGCCACGGGCAATCTCAGCCTCGTGGCGGGCCGGGACATCGACGGGCCTCTGGACGAAAATGCCTCCCATGAATTGATCATGTCCGATGCCGACCCAGCCACGATTTACGGCAGGCAGGAGAAACCCGGCGATATCGCAGAGGGCCATGACCCGAAACTTCTCCACGGCAATGATCCGGAACCGGTTGTCGTGAAGGCGGGCAGGGATATCAAGTCTCTCTCCCTCAAGGCAGCCAAGCGGGCCGAGATCACGGCCCAGCGTGATATCCGCGATCTTGGTTACTGGGGGCAGAATCTCCATGACACCGATGTTTCGTTGATCTCCGCCGGGCGCGATATCATCCAAGTTCCCAAATATACATACAGTGACAAGTTCTATATGAAGCAGGCCGGGCCGGGGTATCTCCTGGTTCAGGCCGGCAACTCCCTGGCTCTGGGCAACAGCGGCGGCATTCAATCCACCGGCCATAAGATCGGCGGCACGGCACCAAAATATATCGACAACACCGGCCTCGCTCTGGAGCGCGATGCCTTCGGCCGGGTCAAGGGCGCGGACGTGGGGGTTATCGTGGGGTATGACATCAAGCTGAGCCGGAAGGAATTCAGCGACTTTTTTGGTCAGCTTAATGAAAAAGGCGCCGAATACAGCCGGTTGATGGCCACGGGCAAGGAAGAAGATACGAATGCCGCCGCCCGTCTCAAGGCCGAGATGCTCGCCGACATCATCGACCCGCTTCTGAACGGCAAGCAAAGCGGCGACGGCACCATCACCATGACCCAGTCGGCCATGGTCACCAATTCCGGGCAGGATGATCTCAATATTCTGGCGGCCGGACGGATGGAGGTGGGCACCACCGTGCTCAACAATGGAGCGGACAGTTCGGTGAAGGGGTTGCAGACCTTCGGCGGCGGCAACATCAATGTGTTCAGCCAGGACACCATCAATGTCAATGAATCCAGGGTGGTCACCAATTTCGGCGGCAATATCTTTTTGGTTTCCAATCATGGCGATCTCAATGCCGGCCGTGGTTCCAACACGGAAGTAAGTTCCTCGGCCCAGGGATACATCCCGGTGGGCGGCAAGATGGTGAAGGCTTATGGCGCGCCCGGCGTGGGCAGCGGCGTGCGCACCCTGAGTTATGATCCGGACGGCGACGGCCCCATTGGCAAACCTGAGCAGGGCGCGGCCTACCTTATTGCCTGGGAGGGCGTGATCGATGCCGGCGAAGCGGGCATTTCCGCCAGCGACGTTATCCTGGCCGCCACCAAGGTGCTCAACTCGGAGAATATCAGCTTTTCCGGCGCCGGCGTCGGCGTGCCGGTGACCGGGGCGGCCGGGCCGAGCCTGGGCGCCATGGCCGGGGCCAGCACGATTTCCGATTCGGCAAAAGCAGGAGACGCCATGGGGATGAACTCCGGCAATGACTTGGCAAGCGCCATGGCCAAGGTGGCCGAGAACTTCAATATCAAGATGGTAGTGGTCAAGTTTATTGACTTTGAAGATGGTTCCAATACAACAAACATGGGTGGTTCAAATGGGATTTAACGGTTCAGGCAGCAGAGGGAGGAGACAGCAGTGGTTCCCCCTCCTTTTCGTGGCAATTTTTCTTTTACTCGCAGGCACGGCCCAGGCCAAGGAATGGTGGAACGACGACTGGGAATACCGGCGGCAGATCGACCTTGACACCACGGCCCAGGGCGCGGATATCCAGGAGAAGTTGAGCGATATCCCGGTTCTGGTCCGGTTGCACGCCGGAAACTTCAATTTTGCCAATGCCAAGCCGGATGGCAGCGACCTGCGCTTCATGGCCGGAGATAACGAAACCCAGCTCAAGCACCAGATCGACTCCTTTGACGCGGTGGACGAAGTCGCCCTGGTCTGGGTCAAGGCGCCCAATGTCGCGGCCGCCGGACAGAGCAAGATCTTTTTGTACTACGGCAATAAGAATGCGGTGGACAGCCAGGACGCGTTCGGAACCTTTGCCAATAAATACGGCATGGTCATGCATCTGGGCGAGGCCGAGGGCGCGCCCAAGGATGCAACCGCCAATAAAAATAATGCGGGCAGCTTTGCCGGCGGCCAGGCTCTGCCCAGCGTCATCGGCAACGGCATGGCCCTGTACGGCGGCGCCGACAGGATGGTGATTCCGTCCGCGCCGTCTTTGAACATGGCGGACGGCTTCACCTTTTCCGGCTGGCTGCGCGTGAACCAGGCCCAGGAGGACGGCTACCTCTTTTTCCGCGGGGAAGGAGGCAACAGCATTGTTATCGGCGTTGCAGGCACCACCCTGTATGCCCAGGTCAGCAACAACGGCGCCACGGCGCGCACCCCTGCCACCGCGACCCTCACTCCCGCCACCTGGCATCACATCGCAGTGACCGCCAAACCGGGGGAGAAGCTTACGGTCTACATCGATGGCCAGGCCGTGGCGGATGTTGCCCTGCCCGGGCCGATTCCGGCCTTAAACAGCGATATTATCCTGGGCGCCGCGGCAGAGGACAGCAACCATTTTGCCGGGGACCTCGATGAAATCCGGCTCAGCACCACTCCCCGCTCCGCAGGCTGGATCAAGGGGCTTTTCTCCTCCCAGGGCTTGCAGGCCAAGCTGGTCGGTTACGGAGCCGAGGTGGCCGGCGGAGGCGGCGGAAGCGGCCGGACCGTGACCTATCTGAAGATCGTCGCTTCCAACATCAGCCTCGACGGCTGGCTGGTCATCGGGGTGCTCATGATCATGGGGTTGATGAGCATGGTGGTTCTGGTGATCAAGGGCTTTCACGTCCATCTCTATGAAAAGGACAACAAGGCGTTCATGGCATCGTTTCAGAAGCACAGCGGTCTTTTCTGCCTGGACGGCCATTACGAGGAATTCGAGAATTCTCCCCTGCACCGGGTGTACCGCACCGGCTGCGAGACCCTGACCAGGATCTTCGGCGGCGGCAAGAATGCAAGCGCTGATCCCCGGTTGAACAGTAAGGAGCTGCACGGCTTCAAGGCCGCGCTGGAGCGAGGGTACATCGAGGAGACCAAGGGGTTTAACGACCGGATGGTTGTCGTGATTCTGGCCATCTCCGGCGGCCCGTTTTTGGGTCTGCTCGGCACGGTTTGGGGGGTTATGAACACCTTCGCCGCCATGGCCGCCACGGGCGAGGCCAACATCATGGCCATCGCCCCCGGTGTTGCCTCGGCCCTGGCCACCACCGTAGCCGGTCTGCTGGTCGCCATCCCCTCCCTGTTCGGCTACAACTATCTGGTCGGCAAGCTCAAGGCGCTTACCGCGGATATGGGTATCTTTATCGATGAATTTATTATCAGGGTTGATGTTCAGCACGGGGAGGAGCCATGAGTAACAGAAGATCCGTATATGCAGAGCATGCCGCGTATGACGAACTGAATGTAACCTCGCTATTGGACCTGGCCTGGACGCTGCTGGTGGTTTTTATTATCGCCATCACCGCCTCGGTGCAGGGGGTCAAGGTCAACCTGCCCAGCGCCAGCGATTCGCCGAGCTTGAACAAGCCGAGAACCAAGGCGGTTTCCATCATGGCCGACGGTCAATTATACCTGGACACCTATCCGGTGACCATCGAGCAGTTGGAGTCCACCCTGCGGCAATACAAGGCGGCGGACCCGGATTTGCCGGTGATCGTCAAGGGGGATGCCCAGGTGCAGTATCAGTCGGTGATCACGGTTATGGATGTTATGCAGAGGCTGGAGATTAATCAGTTGGGGCTGGTGACGCAAAAGCTGGTCAAATAGGAATTTCCGAGAAAAAGCCATGTCCGAGCTGAAAAAGAAAAACGCTAAAAAACAGAAGGCGCTTATAGCCTCCGTGGTCGGGGTGTTTGCGCTGTGTGTGGCCGTGCTGGTCTTTTCCGTGTTTTTCACCGGCAAGGTGGATCAGCGCAAGAAAGAGATACAGATGATCACCCTGCTGCCGCCGCCTCCGCCCCCCAAGGTGGATATCCCCCCGCCCCCCAAGGTGGAGGAGAAGATCGAGGAGCAGATTCAGGAGCCCGACGAGCCTGAGCAGGAAGCGGAAGCGCCGCCCCAGGAACTGGGCGTGGACGCGGAGGCCGGCCTGGGCGACGATTTTGGCCTTAAAGCCAGGAAGGGCGGCCAGGGGCTGATCGGCGGGCAGGGCGGTTCCATCTACGGTTGGTACACCAACCTGCTCAGCACGGACCTGCAGAAGATGGTCAACGAAATCATCCGGAAGGAGGGCGGTCTGCCGGACGGCAAGTGGCGGACGGTGGTCAAGATTGAGCTGGATGTGTCCGGCAAAATCAAGAATTTTTCCATCATCGGCTCCTCCGGCAACCAGAAGATGGACGCGGCGGTGAACAAGGCCCTGGCCTCGGCGCAGGTGAATGAGCCTCCGCCCCCTGGCATGCCGCGGATCATGAAACTGAGTTTTACCATTTAGAAGCCGTTGAACCTTTTGCAAAAAGAGAAAAACACCCTTCGACAGGCTCAGGGCGAACGGTTGACATCTTGAAATCATTATAGGGAGCCTTGAAAAATTCAAGGCTCCTATAGTTTCTTCCGTTCATGCTGAGCCCTTCGGCAAGCTCAGGAGAGCCCCGTCGAAGCATAACAAAGCTTTTTGCAAGAGCCTCAGTTGTAGGGCATAAGTCAGAATGCCCTTTTTATGATCGCATCCGGCTTTGCCGGGTCAGTGTAACCATACAATTCGGAGTTATCGGCACATGAAATCGACCAACAGGAAACACCATGTCAGGGCCGCTGTTATCGGCCTGGGCGTTGCCGCCTCGCTTTTGTCCGTTCAACAGGGCACGGCCCTGGCCGCGGAGGAAAATTTCGATTCCACCGCGGCGGCGATCATCAAGCTGCTCAAGGAAAAAAATATCATCACCGACGCCGAGGCCAAAAACATCCTCAGTCGGCAAAAACAAGCGCCGGTGGGGCAGTTGAGCTCGCCGCCGCCAGTCACCGTGGTGGTGCCCGAGGGCCAGCAGTATCTGCAGACCGTCACCGACACGGTGGCCCGGGACATCAAGGACGAGGTCAAGCAGGAGGTCAAGCTGGCCCTCAAGGAGGAGATTGCCCGCGAGGTCAAGCTGGAGGCCTTTACCGGTTCGGTGCCCGCCTGGACCAAGCGCATCCGTTTTGGCGGCGATGTTCGGCTCCGGTATCAGGGGGATTTTTTCGACAAGGGAAATGATCCGGAGATCAATTATCCCACCGGTGACGGCACCCAAATCATGAACAGTCTGGTCAATCGTAACCGTGGCCGCTACCGGGTGCGTATTGCCGCCAATGCCAAGGTGAACAACCAGACTGAGGTTGGCGTGCGTCTGGCCTCCGGCAGCAGCGGCGACCCGGTTTCCACCAACGACACCCTGGGCGATTACATGAACAAGGATTCCGTGAACATCGATCAGGCCTATGTCAAATGGAGCCCCATCCCGGAGACTTTAGCCTGGACAGGGGAGTGGAATATATTGGGTGGCAGAATGCCCAATCCCTTTATCTCCTCGGATCTTGTCTGGGACAACGATATCAATTTCGAAGGTCTGGCCACCAGCCTGAAGGTGCCCATCAACGCACGCTGGAAGGGGCTGTTCAATGCCGGCGTCTTCCCGCTCCAGGAGTCTGAATTTAGCAGTGACGACAAATGGCTCTATGGCGGGCAGGTCGGCTTTGAGTACGCGCCGCAGACCACCCTTAATTTTACGCTGACAACCGCGTATTACGAATATAAAAATATTCAGGGCAAACGCAACCCCGCCACCACCTTCGACGTAGGTATTAACGATTACACCGTTCCCCTGTTCCAGCAGAAGGGCAATGTTGTCTTCGACATCAACGACGGTACCAGCGCGGACACCAAGTTTGCCCTGGCCTCCAACTATAATGAGCTGAACATCACCAGCACCCTGGACCTTGGGTTCTGGAACCCGGTGCATGTGGTGTTGCTGGCTGATTATGTCAAGAATGTCGGTTTTGACCAGGAAGAGGTGTCCGCGTTGGCCGGCACTCCCGTGCCCAAAGAAGATACGGGGTATCAGGTGGGGTTGACCGTTGGCTATCCGAAAATGCAGAAGCTCTGGGACTGGCAGACCTACCTTTTTTACAAGTATTTGGAAGCCGATGCCGTACTGGACGCCTTTACCGACTCGGATTTTCACCAGGGCGGCACCAATGCCAAGGGGTGGATTTTGGGCGGCCAGCTCGGGGTGGGTGATGGTTTGTGGGTGAACACCCGTTGGATCACCACAAACGAAACCGTTGGGGTTCCCTTTGCCATCGATACCCTGCAGGTGGATTTAAACGGGCGGTTTTAGGAGGGCATGATGCTTTTTTTTAGCGGTAAAGGACGTAATCGTCTGGGTATCGGTCTGGCCATCGTTTTGGCGCTCGGCTCCATGTACGGAGTGTACAGCCTCTTTTCGCAACGCAATGCGTTGCGCGGGGAGGTGGCCGAGCTGAACGTCAAGGTGGTGCAGCTTAAGAATAAATATGCCGAGCAAAAGGCCATGGCCGAGGCCATGCTCCGCGCCAAGCAGGCGGCGGACAGCGGCAGCCGCGTGGCTGAGAGCCTGAAGCTGGAAAACGAAAAACTTCAGGCAGAGAAGCTGAAGGGCGAGCAGGCATTGGCCCAACACCAGGCCAAACACCAGGAACAGATGACGGAGCTGAAGGAACGTTTTGCCCAGCAGCGTTCCGCCTTGGAGAAGCTTAAGGAGGAGAGCGGTCGGGCCATCCTCGAAAAGGATCAAAAGATCACCGCGCTTACCGGCGAGAGAGACTCGCTCAAGGCTTCCCTGACCCGGGAAACCGATCAACACGCGCGCTGCAAAAAGAACAACGCCCAGTTGGCCGCGCTCTCCACCGAGGTGGTGAAAAAATATAAAAACAAGGGGGTGCTCGGCTCTATTGCCGGCGGCGAGCCCCTGACCCAGATCAAGAAGGTTGAGCATGAAAAGCTCTGCCAGGAGTATCTCGATACGATCGATAAGGACACCCTGTGAAACGGAACCGAAACGGAATCAGTCGCATCCTGCCCCTTTTTCTGTTGACTCCCCTGCTGGTTGCAGGCTGTGCCGGCCTGAACGACCGGCAGCTCATGGCCGATCCGGTCATTTACGAATCCGGGGTCGTGGTCAAACGGGCGGATACGAAAAAGGCGGAGTTCGACCAGCTTGTCGCCGAGTACGCGGACACCCGGAAAGGCGTCTATCTCCAGCGGATGCATGCGCTCATCGATTCGATGCACAAGGACATGGATCTGGCCGCCGCTTTCCTGGACCGAGGCAAGTATTATCCCAAGGGCATTTCCTTGTATCGCTGGCAGGCGGTCACCCATGCCCATGCTCTTACCGGCAGGCATCTGTGTGAAATGATGCTCACCACCGCCGAGCTGGAGATGATTTTCGCCGACCGGGAAAAGGCCGCGGCCCTACTGGAGAGGCTGCTGAGCACCTTTCCCGGGGAGGAGTTCGCGGGTTACCGGGAGGCGGCGCGAAACAGGGCGGACGAACTGGGCCAATACTCCGGAGTCAAGGAGGCCCAGGCCGCCATGGAAACAGGAGGTAGGCAATAATGGCCCTCGCGGCAAACAAGGTGGATTTTATCTCCATCCAGCCAGAGCAGCGCCTTGAGGAAAGGCAGAGGATGCTCTCGGCATCTCTCCGGAATCCCGGGGCCTTTGCCGAAATCATCACCGTGAACGCACGGATGCTTACGGTTCTTCGCCAAGTGGAGGATATCTCCATCAGCGGCCAGCCCGTGTTGATCACCGGCGAGACCGGCTCCGGCAAGGAGCTTTTTGCCAAGGCCGTTCACCGGCTCAGCGGCCTTGGCGGTGAATTCGTTCCGGTCAACGTGGCCGGGCTCGACGACAACGTCTTCTCCGACACCCTGTTCGGCCATATCAAGGGAGCGTTCACCGGGGCGGACCGTCTGCGCCGCGGCATGGTGGAAAAGGCTTTGGGCGGCACCCTTTTTCTCGACGAAATCGGGGATCTCAGCCCCGCTTCCCAGGTCAAGCTGCTCCGTCTTTTGCAGGAGAGGGAATATCTGCCCCTGGGCGGCGATGACTGCAAAAAATCCCAGGCCCGCATCGTGACCGCCACCAACCGCGATCTCTGGGCCTTCCAGCGCACCGGCCAGTTCCGCAGCGACCTCAACTACAGGCTCCGCACCCATCATGTGAACATTCCGCCCCTGCGGGAGCGGCTGGACGACCTGCCCCTGCTGCTTGACCATTTTCTGGAGCTCGCCGCGCAAACCTTCGGCAGAAAACGGCCCACCCCGCCCCGGGAGTTGCTGCCGCTTCTCGGGAGCTATACCTTTCCCGGGAATGTGCGCGAACTGCAGGGCATGGTGTTTGACGCGGTCAGCCGCCACCAGGAGAAGATCCTTCCTCTGGCGACCTTCCATGAACATGTGGCCAGGTTCCACGAGCACAACTTCACCCCCAAAGGCGGGCGGTCAAACATCGATGACCTGCCCATTCCCTTTTGCAACAAGTTCCCCACCATCAAGGAGGCGACCCGCCTTCTCGTGCTTGAGGCCTTGAAGCAGGCGGACGGCAACCAGTGCATTGCCGCCCGGCTCCTCGGCATATCCCGGCAGGCTTTGAACAAGCGGCTGGGCAAGATATCCGAGGAAACAGAATCGTTATAATTCCATTTCCAAATCAAAAGTGTATTTTTTGAAAGTTCCCTCCCCCCTCGGGGGGAGGGCGAGGGAGAGGGGGAAGGAGCCATGAAATCAGCAAGTTGCAACTTCACCCACCCCCAACCCCTCCCGTCAAGGGAGGGGAGCTTGCTTCACCCAACGAGCTTCGTTATTGAACGATTGATTTAGAAATGGAATAACAACGATAGAGCCAG
>Ga0180009_10000390_pt1 | contig 62990 bp, 56 predicted proteins | sample OS_PC_MetaG_FD_123537 | JGI IMG/M metagenome (GOLD analysis project Ga0180009, IMG submission 123537) | Groundwater microbial communities from the Aspo Hard Rock Laboratory (HRL) deep subsurface site, Sweden - OS_PC_MetaG | ecosystem: Environmental > Aquatic > Deep subsurface > Groundwater... | reverse complement strand
GTTCTTCAATGGTGGCAGTGTGTCCAGTTGATGAAAGATCACTTGGCCCGCTCGGGATGACCGCGTGGTGGGACGGCTTGTTACTGGCGATCCTGGGCTTGGTTTTGCTGTGCCCTCACCCCGCCCCCCCCCGCGATGCAGGGGAGGGGGTTGGGCTGCGTTTGGCGTCAGTGATAGCCGGGAGTGATTGGTGGTTGCTGAGTTGTGTGAGGTGAGATCCCTCCACTCGCTGCGCTCGGTCGGGATGACTGCCTCGGTTCTTGCTGGTTGGTCGGAATAACAGCCTTGGGTATTGCTACTTGGTCGGAATGACTGTGAGCCCAGGGTATGGCGGAACGTGATGGATTTATTCCGTCATCCCGGTCGCATCAGTCTCGCTGTCTTCCAGCAGCACTCCATCCAGTTCCACCAGCAGGTCGCTGCGGCAGATGTCGCCGTGCAGCGGCACCAGCCGGGTGGCATCGAAACCGGCCTGTTGCATGCTTGCCAGCACCTGTGGCCAGTCAGCGGGGCGACGCAGGTACACCCGCAGGCGCATCTGCTCCGGTGCGTAGGGCATGCCGGCGGCGGAGATCAGGCTGCGCAGGTTCAACAGCATTTCATCGGTCTGGGCCGCGCAATCACCGGGATAAGCGGTGGCGTGGCCGGTGACGCTGGCAGTACCGGAAATCAGCAGCAGCCGCTGCGTGCCCAGGCGCAGCACGCTGGCACGGGAAAACAGCGGGCTGGCCGGACCGTACTGCGGCGGATACTGCCAGGCGCTGACCTGGCGCGGGTTTTCCACATTGGCCGGAGCGAGGGTGCCGGACAGCCAGTAAAACACTGCCCGCTGCGCTGCTGGCCAGCCCTCATTACCGGCTTGTTGCGGTGCAGTAAATCCGCTGTCCGCCGCCGCTGCAGCGAGCGGTATGCCGATGGCTGTGGCCGCCGGCATGGTCGCGGTGATGTGCTGATCACGCAGAGCCTGGGCCCGACCGACACAGAACTGACGGTAAGTCTCCTCATCCCCCTCCCCCACGTTGATGCCTGGCAGGTAGTGCCAGATCTTCAGCAACTGCTGATGATTGCTGATGGCCAGGTGGTTGAGCAGCTCGTGGTAGGCCCAGCGAATGGCGGCGGCGGTGTCGGCATGCGCAGCCAGATCAAACTGCAGCCAGCTCATCGCCAGATGGCCGGCATAGCGATGCTGCAGCGCCCAGCCCTGGGCACTGACCGAGCTTGCTGTGACCGTCTCATCGAGCAGCCAGGTTTCGTCCAGCACTGACGCCGTCAGCGCCGGCAGCGGCAGCATCCAGGGCTCTTCTGACGGCTGTGATTGCAGGCGCAGTCTGGCCAGGCAATGATGATCAGCCTGCTCGGCTGGCGCAGGCGGCGCGCATGCAATGCTCAGGTTCATGGTGTTGGCTGGAATTCAGTCTTGCAGATCCGGCAGATCGCGGAACAGTTCCAGCGCCTGCGGATTGGCCAGTGCATCGGTGTTTTTGACCTCGCGACCGTGCACCACATCGCGCACCGCGATTTCGCTGAGTTTGCCGCTGATGGTGCGTGGCAGATCGTCCACGGCCACGATCACCGCCGGCACATGACGCGGACTGGTGTTGGCGCGGATGGTGCGGCGGATCAGGTTTTTCAGCTCTCCGGTCAACAATTCGCCGGCAGCCATGATGACAAACAGCACGATGCGTTCGTCGTCCTGCCACTGCTGACCGATACACAGGGCCTCGGCAATCTGCGGCAGCGTCTCGACCTGACGATAGATTTCGGCGGTACCGATGCGCACGCCACCGGGATTGAGTGTGGCATCCGAGCGACCGTAGATGATCACGCCGCCGTGTTCGTTGATGCGGGCAAAATCCCCATGCGACCAGATGCCGGGAAACTTCTCGAAATAGGCCTGCCGGTAGCGACTGCCGTCGGCATCGTTCCAGAACCCCACCGGCATGCACGGGAACGGTGCCGAGCAGGTCAGCTCACCGGTCTCGTTGATCACCACTTCGCCGGCATCGTTACGAATTTCGACCTGCATGCCCAGGCCAATGCACTGCAGCTCGCCACGATACACCGGCAACGTCGGGCAGCCCAGCGCGAAGCAGGACACGATGTCGGTGCCGCCGGAGATCGAACTCAGGCAGAGATCGGCTTTGATGTCGCGGTATACGTAATCAAAACTGGCCGGCAGCAGCGGTGACCCGGTGGACAGGATCGCCTTCAGGCTGTGCAAGCGATGCGATGCACGCGGCTTGAGACCGGCGCTTTCCCAGCCGGCGATCGACTTGGCGCTGGTGCCCAGCACGCTGATGCCCAGCTCGTCGACCAGATCAAACAGCGCTTCCGGGCCGGGCCGGAACGGCGAGCCATCGTACAGCGTGATGGCACAACCCGAGGCCAGTGCCGAGACCAGCCAGTTCCACATCATCCAGCCACAGGTGGTGAAGTAGAACAGGTTGTCGTCGACCCCCAGGTCGGTGTGCAGCTGATGCTCTTTCAGATGCTGCAGCAGCGTGCCGCCAGCGCCGTGGGTGATGCACTTGGGCACCCCGGTGGTGCCGGACGAAAACAGAATGTACAGCGGATGATCAAACGCCAGGCGCTGATAATCCGGTGCTGGCGTGCCCGTCTGCAGCGCCTGATCGGCAGCGCCCATGCAGTCGTCCCAGAGCACCGAGTTGGCCGTGCTGACCGCCGTCTGCACGCCTTCATCACTGGCCACGTATGGCACCACGATGACCTGCTCGATGCTGTCGATGCGGCGATTGATTTCCAGCACGTTCAGCGAGCAGTCGTGGGTCACACCGTTGTATGGACAGGCCGCCACCGCCACCATGACTTTAGGCTGGATCTGGCCAAAGCGGTCGCACACCGCGTTGACGCCGAAATCGGGCGAGCACGACGACCAGATCGCCCCCAGCCGCGTGGCCGCGAGCATGGCAATCAGCGTTTCCGGAAGATTGGGCAGATAGCCGGCAACCCGGTCGCCGGCCTGCACGCCCATACCCTGCAGTGTGAGCGCCAGTTGTTCCGACTGCCGACGCAGATCGGCAAAGCTGTAGCGGCGGCGCTGCCCGGATTCATTGGCAAACAGCACCGCCGTGCGCTCGGGAGTCTGATCCGCCCAGCGCAGCAGGTTTTCGGCGTAGTTGATGCGCGCAGCGGGAAACCAGCGCGCACCGGGCATCTGCTCACCGTTGACCAGCACCGGGCCGCTGCCACGCTCGCCAAGCACCCCGGTGTATGTCCACAGCGTCTGCCAGAAGTCAGCCGGATGCTGCAGCGACCAGCGCTGCAGGTCGTGATAGTCAGCAATGGCCAGGTCGTGCTGCGCCGCCACATGCTCGCTGAAGCGGGTGATGTTGGCCGCCGCGCAACGTCCGGCGTCGGGCTGCCACATGATCGACTGCTGGCTCATGCCGGTGAGTTCAGATGCAGGCTGCTGACATGGTTCAGGCCAGCTTTTCCTGCAGCGCCGGGATCACCTCGAACAGGTCTCCGACCAGTCCGATGTCGGCGACATCAAAAATCGGCGCGTCAGCATCCTTGTTCACCGCCACGATGGTGCCGGCGTCCTTGATCCCGGTGAGATGCTGGATGGCACCGGATATGCCGAAGCACATGTACAGGTCAGGGGCGATGATCTTGCCGGTCTGGCCCACCTGCAACTCGTTCGGCACATAACCTGCGTCCACCGCCGCGCGCGAGGCACCCACCGCCGCGCCCAGCTGTTTGGCCAGTTTGTACACCAGGTCGAAATTATCGCTGGAAGCCAGCGCGCGTCCGCCGGAAACAACGATGTTGGCGGTGGCCAGATCCGGGCCGTCCCCACCTTCGCTGATGGTTTCCACATAGCGCGTGTGAGCTGGATGTTCAGCCTGCGCATCGATGCTGACGATCTCGGCACTGACCGCGCCGGATTCCGCTGCCGCCCACGATGCGGTGCGCGCGGTTGCCACCACGGTGACGCCAGCAGGCACGCTGACGCGGACGATGGCGGCGCCGGCATACAGCGGACGCTTGAACTCACGCTCGCCCAGTACCGCCATGACCTCGCTGACCTGATTGACGCCGATCAGCGCCGCTGCCCGCGGCAGCACATCCTTGCCATACATGCTCGATGGCGCCAGGATGTGGCTGTAATCGCCGGCCAGCGCGGCCAGTTCCGGTGCCAGATGCGCCGCCAGCGGATGCGCAAAGTCATCGTGCTGACAGCACAGCACACGCGCCACACCCTGCAGCGCGGCGGCCTGCTGCGCCAACGCAGCGGCGGCATCGCCGGCAGCAAACACCACCACATCAATGCTGCCCTGATTGTGCTCGGCAATGGCGGCGGCGCAGCTCACCGTTTTTGCGGTGGCGGCGGCCAGCTCACCGTTGCCGTGTTCGGCCAGTACCAGTATTTTGCTCATGGCTTGGATTCCTTGCTGTGTGTCCTGATTAATCCGGGCTTAAACGAGACCGCGTGACTTCAACTCGGCCACCAGCGCATCGACGCTGTCGACCTTGATACCACCGCCGCGTTTGGGTGGTGCCTGCCAGTCGCTGATCTGCAGCGCCTGCTCAGCGTCAGCATCAATGTCGGCCTGTAGCTCAGTGATCGCCAGCACGTCCAGCGGCTTCTTTTTCGCTTTCATGATGTCGGGCAGCTTGACGAAGCGTGGCGTGTTCAGGCGCAGGTCGGTGGTGATCACCGCCGGCAGCTGTAGCTCCAGCACTTCCAGACCATCATCGACTTCGCGGGTGACCCGCACGCTGCCGTCTGCCAGCTCGACTTTGGCTGCGTTAGTGGCCTGCGGCCGCTGCCACAATGCCGCCAGCATCTGCCCGGTCTGGTTGTTGTCGTTGTCAATCGCCTGCTTGCCCAGCAGCACGATGCCCGGCTGCTCGCGCTCGATCAGAGCCTTGATCACGCGCGCTGCCGACAAGGGCTGCAGCGCATCGTCGGTGGCCAGATGAATGGCCCGATCGGCACCCATGGCCAGCGCCGTGCGCAACTGCTGCTGACAGGCCTCGCTGCCCATGCTCACCACCAGCACTTCTTCAGCATGACCGGCTTCACGCAGGCGCAGCGCCTCTTCCAGCGCAATCTCGTCAAACGGGTTGATGCTCATCTTCACACCATCGGTCTCAACCCCGCTGGCGTCCGACTTTACCCGCACGCGGACGTTGTAATCAATGACCCTTTTGACCAATACCAGGATTTTCATGATGACGGGATACCTCAGCGACTTGAACTGGCGCAAAACAAACTATGATAAACCTTCGCAGCAGCGGTCACAACGGCTGCAGGGTGTTGACGGCTAGGCGGTTGGCATCCATCCCGGCAGGCCTTTATACTCACAAAAACAGTCCGAATCTGTCTTTCTCCAGCATATGCCGTCGTATAGCATGCATCACTTCACTGTTTTCCCGTGTCTGTTTCCACCCTGTTGATCATCAACCCCGGCAGCCGTTCAGGCAATATGGCGCTTGACGAGTTGATCGCGCCTCTGGGGGCACAGGGCAACATGCTGGTCAAGCGCCCGATGCAGGCGCAGGATCTGCCCGAGGTGATCCGCCGTCATGGGCCCGAGTTTGATCGCGTGGTGCTGGGTGGTGGCGATGGCACCATCAACCTTGCTCTGGATGGCTTGTTGGAGATCGGACGCCCGGTCGGACTACTGCCACTGGGCACGGCCAACGATCTGGCACGCTCACTGCAGATTCCGCAAAGTCTGGAGCAGGCGGTGTCAGTGATTGTCTCCGGCCAGCAGCGACCGGTGGACATCGCAGTTGCCAACGGCAAATCGTTCATCAATGCCATCGGCATGGGTCTGGGGCCGCAAATGACGCGCGAGCTGGACAGCCAGAGCAAGTCCGACTGGGGCGTGCTGGCCTATCCGGTCGCCATGCTGAACGCCATTCGCGAGCCGCGTCGATTCCATGCAGTGGTGGTCGCCGACGGTCACGAGGAAAGCTTTGACTGTGTGCAGATCACCGTGGCCAATGGCATTCATTATGGCGGCGGCCTGACCATTGTCGACGACGCCAAACTGGATGATGGCCGTTTGGATGTGCTGATCGTACATGAGCAGAATCGGGTAAACCTGCTGGCCAGCATTGATCGCCTGCGCAGTGGCCGGACACGCACGTCCGACACCATGTGGCACATTCGATGCCAGGAGCTGTCCATCAGCACTGACCCGGTGCTGGATGTCAGTTTTGATGGTGAGATTCTCGCCAGCACACCTCTGAACTGCATGGTCAAGCCACATGCGCTGCGGTTTTTCGCCCCGAACACAGGAGCAGCAACGTGAGTCTGACTTATTCCGAAACCGAGGCGGCGCTGTTGCAGGCCGCCCGTCTGTGTCGCCAGTTGACCAGTCGCTACCGGCATGCGCTGGCGCATCTGGTTGAAGGCAAACCCATGCGCGCATTGCTGCAACAGCGCGCGGACGAACTGCAGGCGCATGGTGATGCACTGCAAGCATGGATCCGCTCGCGCGATCTGCTGCCGCGTGACCCGCACACGGAGCTCAGTGACCTGCAGACATTGGCCGACGACGTCACCGGCTGGCTTGACGATGACCAGGCCAGCGCACTATCGCAGCGGCTTGCCGATGAAGAACGCGAGTTACTGAACGAACTGGCCAGCATGCGCCAGGACGACAGCCTGGCAGAGCCGGTGCAGCCAATGCTGGAGGCGGCCAACAGGACAATCAGCAGACTTGCACACGGCACCACTACATAATCCATGCGGCAAAGGGACTGATTTCTCTGCCACCAGAAGTCGTGAGCAGCGACGGCAGCATGGCATACCTGCCGGAATCACAGTGACATTCAGAACGCTGGGTGCGCCTTCAGTACCCGGCGCGATGCGCATCAAAAGTGCCTCGTCCAGCATTGCAATACGTCAATTCTGCTCACCGGCGCTGCAGTCCGAACAGCTTCCTTGCGCAGGGTTGAGATATGGAAATTCGATGCCAGTTCTATTTGTGAACGTCGGTTATTGCAAACCCGACGCAGTCAATGCATGAGAGTCCATGCAGCGAATTTCAAGCAAATGGAGGCACTATGTCGACAACGACAGACAAAGAAATGCAGGCTTTACGCGACGAGTTTTCCACGCTGAAAAGTGAATTGTCCGAAGTGGGAAAAACCGTCTCCAAACTGACCCGCGCAGCAGGCGATGAGGGTCGCGACCGCATCCGGGCTGCAGCGGATCAGTCGCGCCAGCAGGCACGCGAAACCTGGGGTTCATTCGAGAGTGAAGTCGAGCAGCGCCCCATGACCAGCATTGCAGCCGCGCTTGGCATCGGTTTCATCCTCGGCAAACTACTGGAACGCTGAGCCAACTGCGCAGCCAGTGGAGCTGCTGTCCATGCTGAACCAGCTTAAAAAGCGCATTGAAACCGGCGCGATGGTGACCTTGGTGCTGGTGCCGCTGGCGCTGACCGTGTGTGCATTTCTCGGTCTCGCCGGCTACTTCGTCCTGCGCAGTTCATTGCCACCGGCAATGGCCTCGTTGGTGGTAGCCGCAGCTGGCATTGTGCTGATCACGGTGATCCTGATCATGGTGCGACTCAGTGGCGGTATCAGCAACCACAGCAGGTCATCACCAGAACAAGCTGATTTCGACATCAGTGAAGATCTGGAACGACTGCTACGTGAGCAGGCCGATCCGGTGCTGCGTCAGTGGATTCGCGAAAACCCGGACCGGGCCGCACTGACCACGCTGTGTCTGGGCATTGCCGCTGGCTACAGCGGTCGCTTCCGCCAGTTGCTGCTGGACATGTACTCACGCTACGCCGATACCGAGACGTTGCGCCAGTCGCGTCGGTGACAGGTTATTGTGCGTCTGTGCCCCTCTTGCTGAGGCTACATACGGGTTTGCAGCACGTGACACGCCAGTGGCGACATTGCCAATCAGTCACCGCCACCTGCATCAGCACCACATGCGCCTTCACCGCCGCTGCCTGTTGCCGCGAACACGGTATACAGCTTGGCAGCGTTGATTGTACTGTTGCCGTCGAGAAACCGGTCGATCACTTCATTGCGCAGGGTGTTGTAATCGCATTGCTTACCGGTTTCGGCATGGTGGCGATCGAAACTTTCGCGGTCTGCAAACATTGCCAATGCATACGTGGCATGTTCAAGATTCATGCCGGCCCGCTCAATCGTGCTCCTGACCTGCCTGGCCGTATACAGCTCGGACATGCCGTAATCCTTGACCAACAGGGCAGGAAGCTGCTGCAGATAAGATCTGATCGCCTTGTTTTTGCGTGCGTTGTTGATCATTACCGCGTTGCCCTCTCGCAATTGTGTATGCAGGACACTATTCTAGAGTGTCACATGTCAAATAATTTCTCGACCTCATGCGTATAACAGCGATGCAACTCATACACTGGTCAGATCAACGTATAGCTCAAGATATGCTTCCTATTTTGATCAGGAGACTTATTTCCGCAACTTCACAGATAAAGGCCCTTGCTATGCCCGGCGGCGAGTCCGTGAACCTGCCAGGGTGGGATGGCATCGTGAGTGTAGACAAAGGCAACGCCTGGGTACCGGATGGACCGAGCTACTGGGAACTTGGTACCTCGAAGGAACCGGCAAGAAAGGCGACAAGCGATTTCAATAAGCGTCTGGGACAGCTGTCTACTAAAGAAGCAGCGGAATCGGCTTTTGTTTTTGTAACCTCCCGACGGTGGCCAGGAAAGGCGGCGTGGCAGAAGAAGAAACGTAGTCAGAACGCCTGGCGCGATGTGCTGGTCTGGGATGTGGACGACTTGGAAACCTGGCTGGAAACATCGGCAGCAACCTCATTGTGGATCGGGATCCAATTGGGTATAGCTGGCCACGGTGTTGATTCTGTCGAGAATTACTGGGGTCACTGGCAAGGCCAATCAAGCCCCTCGATAACTGCTGCTGCGTTGTTTGCCGGGCGCGAACAATCGAAGGACGAACTGCGAAAACAACTCCAGCAGCACGAGCCACTGATTGCCGTTAAGGCGGACAGCCAATCGGAAGCAGTTGCGTTTATATGTGCCCTCTTGATCGAGGGAGGGTATTCCCAACGAACTGCCTGCATCACGTCAGAAGAAGGTTGGCAATTTGTTGATGCCAACCCTGGGATAGAGATAGTAGTAACTACTGACAATCAGCTTGGCAATCATCGTGCTCCCCGAGAAGGAATGAGCCTGATCGTACCGCTGGCCTTCGGAGATCAGGGTTTCAACCTTATGGGTATCGGCGCCACGGCGGCGAACCAGAAAACTATAGAGATTCGGCGACCAAAGCCTGATGAATTTGAAAAATCGCTGCATGAACTTGGCATCGCAGCATCTGACGCAGCCCGATATACCCGCACACTGGGAAGATCCTGGACTGTGTTTCGTCGTTGGCATGCGCTGAACCCCACTATCAAAAGACCGGAATGGGTCGATGCTGCCAACACCACAAGTTTGCTGGTTCTTACCTTGGTGGGAGCCTGGAATGGTGCATCCGAAGGTGACAAGGCATGCATTGAGAAGATTGCCAACAACGCATATGAGGACATTGAAAACGAACTACTGCAACTGGTCGCACTCGATGATGCGCCAGTGGTAAAAATCGGCTCGCTCTGGAAAGCCAAGGCACCGCTGGAGTTGTTGCATCTGATGGCACCCAGGCTGACGGGCGTCGTCTTGACGAGATTCTTCGAGGTCGCCTGGGCTGTGTTCGAAGAACCTGATCCGGTTCTGGAACTTGAAGAAGACAAGCGCTGGATGGCTTCAATCTATGGCAAGGTTCGTGAGCAGTCCGGTGTTGTGTTGGACGCCATGGCGGAATCCATCGCAAAACTGGGTTATTTTGCTGACAGCGCCAATCATATCGCTATCGGCAACCATGTGCGGAGTTTTGTTGAGCATCTTCTCGAAAATGCTGATGGGGAGCGCTGGCTTTCCGTTTCATCCTTCCTCCGGTCTTTTGCCGAAGCGGCTCCCGATGAGTTCCTGAATGCGATACAAAGCAGTTTGCACAAGCCTGACAAAACAGCTACTCGGATAATCACGGAAACACAATCATCTGGGATATCCGGTCGCTGCTGGCATGCCAATCTGCTTTGGGCTCTGGAGTTGTTGGCGTGGTACCCCGCCCGACTCGGTCGAATTGCAAACATCCTTGCTGAACTGTCTGATGTGGAAGTAAGGGGCAATTGGAGCAATACACCGTTCAATTCCCTGGTCTCCCTCTTCCGGCCATGGTACCCGCAGACGGCGGCTTCAGTAGCGTTGCGGCTTCGGGCCATTGGAAACGTAACCGAACGATACCCTGAAACAGCCTGGAACCTATTACTGGCATTGCTACCGGGGCAGCACGATATGGCATCGCCCAATGCAAAGCCACAATGGCGGGATGATGACGCTGGTGCGGGTGGTGTCGTCACTTATGAAGAAATTCGACAACTCGTACTGCCCGTCGCAGATTTGTTACTTGAGCAAGCTCAGGGAAATGCAAAACACATCGCCGACCTGGTACCCAGGCTCGATGAACTGGATAAGAATTTTCGTGACAAGATAATTACATTGGTTGCCAGCGCGAAAAGCTTCCCAGATGAAGATCGGGAAATTGTTCGCAGTGCAGCCAGGAAATTCCTGAACAGGGAGAACTCGTTTAATCAGGATGGTAGCAGGCATGATCGCTATTCAGCCGATACACTGAGGCCGTTATTCGACGCACTGGCCCCCGGTGATTTGGTCATCCGGCATGCCTGGATTTTCTCCAATGGCAGGGTAGCGCTCCCTGATGGGCGGGAGAAAGACTACAAAGAAGCCGACAACGCGAGAGCGGCGTTGCGCACCATGGCAACTCGGGAGATATACGAAACCCTGGGTTGGCAAGGCATTTACAAATTAGTCAAACGGTGTGGGAAACCACAGCTTGTGGGCTGGGAACTAGTTAAGGAGCCGTTTGAACGTGGCGATTTAGCAACATGGTTATGCCAATGGTATGTCAACTTGCAGAACACATCGTTGTTTGACTCATTGACCTGCGGGGTACTGCATGCTGTACCTCAAGAAGAATTCGCTGATTTTCTGCAAACATGCCTGCACTTGCTTGAGAAGCAAGCTGAGTCTCCGGAGAAAGTAGCCGATTTTATAACCAACGCTCCACAATCCATGGCTTTATGGGAGCTTGTCGAAATCCAGCTGCCGAAGGTTCATGATCATTTCTGGCTAGTTGTCAGACCGTATTACATTCAATCAGACAGAGATCATTTATCTTTCTGTATGGAAAAACTGTTGGCTGCGAGCAGGCCGCGAACAGCCATGGAAGCCTTGGGAGATCGCGCAACGGAGCTACCCAGCGACCTCCTAATCCAAATGCTCAAGGGGATAGCTGCTGGTCAGGAAGACAATGCTGCCCTTGCAGAGTCGTGGCATATCGCTCGTGTATTTGAGGCGCTTTCCAAAACTGACTGCAGCCAGTCTGAGATGGTCAGCCTGGAATTCGCTTACTACCCCATTCTGGAACATGACACGTATGGGGTGCCCCATTTGATGGCGGAGATATTGAGCGTGCCAGAATCCTTCATGGAACTGATATGTCTTGCATTCAAACCTCGTAACGCCGAGGGCGAACCTATACCCGAAAACCTGCATACAGCGGCGGAAACAGCCGGTTCTATGATCCACCGTGGACGCGGTGTTCCAGGGAAAAAATCTAATGGAGAAATTGACAGCGAGTTGTTTTTCTCCTGGATCAACAGGGTGCGAGACCTGGCAAAAGAGAAAGATCGGGAAGCGGTCACTGACCTGACGGTCGGTGCCTGGCTTTCCGACTGGCCTCTGAACAAAAATCTGGAGTGCTGGCCAGACCCGGTCATTGCTACGCTATTGGATCAGGATGACTGTGAAGACATCAGACGAGGTTTCCATACAGGAGTACACAATTCCCGAGGCGTTACCTCTCGCAGACCCTATGAAGGTGGGGACCAGGAGCGTATCGTTGCCGAGGAGTTCAGAAGATTTTCCATCCATTGGAAAGACTCGAAACCAATCCTTGCAGCAATGATCGAAAGTATCGCTAAATCATATGAATTTGACGCGCAGCGAAGTGATGATGATAGCTTATGGTCTCAGGAAACCACTTAAAACAATCTTTCCACATTACTTATACCTCGAAGGCCAAGATATTGATCAAGATCGTCAAATCAATTACGACATTAAGATCTATGCAAAACTGCAAGAGATTTCGATACACTTGACTAATGGCCGCCCTAACGAAGTCAATGTATTCGATTACATCTATGGCGTTCTACATTGCTCCGCCTATCGTGAGACCTATGCCGAGTTTCTCAAGATTGATTTTCCGCGCATTCCCTGGCCAGCCACGCCGGACGAGTTCTGGGCCATCAGCGATCAGGGCAGGCTGCTGCGAGAGTTGCATCTGATGCAGCCAGATGCTGTTGGCGAGACGCCATATCCGTTTCATGGTGAGGGTAACGGACTGGTGGACAAACCCCGTTATGCCGACGGCAAGGTGTGGATCAACGCGCAGCAGTATTTCGATCAGGTGCCTGAGGTTTCCTTGGGTTTCTACATCGGCGGCTATCAGCCGGCACAGAAATGGCTGAAAGACCGCAAGGGCCGCAAGCTATCATTTAACGATGTCAAACATTACCAGAAAATCATCAAGATTCTGGCCGAAACCGACCGCATCATGTCGAGCATTGATATGAGCCTGCCGGAATAAAACTAGGAGCAGCTGCCAGCAGGCGCTTGCTTCTGAGCGAGCAGGCTTGCTTGCTGCTCTTCGCCTGCGCCTTGATGCCCGCGGGGACGCTGTCCCTCCTGAGCTGCGTTTACATTTCCACTCATAGCCAGCGAGGACGCTGGCGCTCCCAAGCTGCGTTTACCTTTCCAGCTTGAACCGATCGCGCGCTTCACTGCAGCGGCTCCCTTACTCCGGGCGCAATCATTTTTCGACCTTGCGCAGCAGCTTGCGATCAAGTCTGAGCAACGCGGCCAGCGCCGGCAGCACGCCCAGGGTGAGGACGGTGGACACCAGCAGCCCGGAGATGATGGTCCAGGCCATCGGTGGCCACAGCGTGCTGGCGGTGGTGGTAAGCGGATACAGGCCGGCCACCGTGGTGGCGGTGGTGAGCAGCACCGGCCGGGTACGGCGGGCGACGGCTTCGATCAATGCCGTGCGCAGGTCGTGGCCTTCGGCCAGTTGCTGATCGACCACATCCAGCAGCACGATGGCGTTGTTGACAACGATGCCGGCCAGCGCAATCACCCCCAGCAAGGCCATGAAGCCGAACGGGTAGCCGGTCAGCAGCAGGCCCGGCACCACGCCGGCCAGTGCCAGCGGAATGGTCACCAGAATGAGACCGACACGACGAAACGAGTTGAACTGCAGCAGCAGGAAGAACAGCAGCAGCAACAGCCCCAGCGGCAGGGTGCGAAACAGCGCGCTGTTGGCCTGGCCGGAGGAGCGCTGCGCGCCGCCGGCGGAAATCTCCACCCCCGGCGGCAGCCCGTCGGCGGCCAGCTGATCCAGCATGTTCTGATAGACCAGGTCATAGGTGTAGCCGCTCAGCAGTTCGCTGAAGACGGTGGCCGATGGCTGCAGATTGAAGTGGTGCCGCACCGCCGGCTGCCAAGCCAGGCGGGCATCGGCCAGCGCCGCCAGCGGCAGCGCACGCTGGCCATCGTCAGACCAGGTCAGGGTGCTGTCGAGACGCCCCGGATCGGTGTATTCGCCTGCGCTGGATCGCAGCACCAGCGGAATGCTGTCGCGGCCGGCACGGTATGCGCCGATGCGCAGCCCCTGACTCTGCCGTGCCAGCTGGTCGCCGACGCTGCCGCGGTTGACGCCGGCCGTGGCCAGTTGCCGATCATCGATGTCGTAGCGCAGCGTGGGTATGCCGACCCCGAGATCATGGCGCACGTCAACGGTGCCCTCCAGCCCGCGCAGGGTGGCGGTGATCTGCTCAATCGCCTGCACCAGCGTGGGCCAGTCGCCAGCGGTGGTGCGCACTTCGATCGGTGCCGGTGTCGGTGGCCCCTGCTTCAGCTCGCGCGGCACCAGCTGCACCTGTGGCCAGCGCCGGTGGCTTTGTTCGCGCACCCAGTCGCTGACGCGGGCCACATCGGCGTTGCTGCGGGTCAGCACCACCACGCGGCCAAGATGCGGCGCGCTGGGTGTTTCGTTCAGGTTGTAATAAAATTTTGGCCCGCTGTTGCCGGTGAACAGAAAGGTCTGTTGCACGGATGGCAATTGCCGCAGTTCATGCGCCAGCTGCTGGCCAAACGCGGTGGTCTCGGCAATCGGCGTGCCCTCGGCGAAGTAGATGTCCACCACCAGTTGCTCGCGGTCGGTGGCGGGAAAAAAATCGCGCTTGACCTGGGTGCCCGCCGCCACCGCCAGCAGCAGGAACAGCACGGCGGCGGCCAGCATCCAGCGCGCATGCAACACGGCAAACTCGCCCAGGGCTCTGGCCCGCTGCATGATCCAGTCATTCAGCCTTTGTGTGCGCTGCGGTTGGCCGTCGGCATCCTGACTGCTGTCGCTGAGCAGCCAGGTGGCCAGGATCGGCGTCACCATCACCGCATACAGGTAGCTGATCACCAGCATGAGGATGATCATCACCGGCACCGCGCGGGTGAAATCGGCGGTGTCGCCGGTGGCCAGCACCATGGGCATGAACACCGCCACCGTGGTGCCGGTGGCCGCGCCAAGCGGGGTGAGCAGTTCGCGCACCGAATGCCGGGCCGCCTGCGGTTTGGGTTTGCCGCGATCGATGTGCCACTGGATGTTCTCCGACATGACGATGGCATTGTCCACCAGCATGCCCAGTGCAATGACCATGCCGGCCACCGCCATCTGTTGCAGCACGCCACCTCCCAGCGAGTAGATGGCCAATGCCGTCAGCGTCACCAGCGGCAGCATCAGCCCGACCAGCACGCCCAGCCGAAGCCCCATCACCAGCAGCAGGATGCTGACCACAATGACCACACCCAGCAGCAGGTTCTGCCCCAGTTCCTGCAAGCGCTCATGCACGTGCTGCGGCTGATAGAACATTTCCTCGATGGCAAGCGGTGCAAAATCTGCCCGCAGCGCCGCGACTTTTGCCCGCAGGTCCAGCCCGAACTGCTCCACATTAAGCACGTCGTTCTGCGCCACCACGGCCACCACCACAGCACGCTGATCGTTGTACCAGGCGGTCTCGCGTGCCGGTTCGGCCGGCGTCAGCCTGACTTCGGCCATGCTTGCCAGCGGCAGTGTGTTGCCATCAGGCAGGGTAATTGCGAGCTGGCGCAGCGCCTCGATACTGTCGACGTCGGTCTGCGGACGGATCTGCAACTGCCGCCCGGCGGTTTGCACATAACCTGCCGGCACGATGCGGTTGCTGCCCTGAATCTGCGTGGCCAGCTGGGTCGGGCTGATGCCCAGTGTCTGCGCGGTGGCGTCGTCATAGGCGATGGTGACCTGCTCGTCGCCGTGGCCGAACAGGCGGATGCGCGCCACCCCCGACACCGACAGCAGGCGGTCGCGCAGCCGCTCGGCGGCATCCTGCCGCTGCACCTGGTCGTCGCCGCCGGTGACGGCATACACCACGGTGGCGGCATCAATGATGCGGTCATCCACCTCCGGTGCCTGCGCTTCGGCGGGAAACCGCTGCGCGGCCAGATCGGTGGCGATGCGCACGCGCTCCCAGGCGGTGGCGGTGTCGTACACGTTTTGCTGCATGACCACGATCACCAGACCAAAACCGGCGCGCACGGTGGTGCGCAATTCGTCGACGAACTCGACCTGGGCCAGCTCCTGTTCCAGCGGATCGATGACCAGGCGCTCGACCTGATCGACGTCGGCACCGGGAAACTGCACGGTGACAAAACCGTAGCGATAGGGAAACGCCGGGTCTTCCTGCCGGTTCATGTTCAGCCAGGCTCCCAGCCCGACAATGCCCAACAGCAGCACCGAGGCCAGAATCAGCTTGCGCTGACCAAGCAGGTTGACCAGCACATTCATGGTGGTGACACAGATCCGCTGCCGGTCATCCCGGCGAGCGCGGCCTGCACGCGGACCTGCTGGCCATCGACCATGGACAGATTGCCGGCAGCAACGACCAGTTCACCGGCCTGCAGCGCCGCACTCACCGCCACCTGACCTTCTGCCAGACCCAGCACCTGCACCGGCACTGCGGTGACTGTGGCCAGACCGGCGCTGGCGCGATCGCGCACGCCATCCAGTCGATAAACACGGGCCGCGCCGCCGGTGGGATCGACGATGGCGTTCAGATCCACCAGCAACTGATCACTGCCGATCAGTTCGAACACGGCACTGACACGCTGTCCCGGGCTCCAGCGTGTGGGTGACTGCGCGTCGCTGGCCTGCGCCGGGTCGTATTCCAGCACCAGCGGGTAGAGTCCGCTGCGAGCATCGGCCTGGGCACCTAGATCGCGCACGCTGGCGGTCAGCGGCAGACTGTCATTGGCGTACAGATCCTGCACACTCAGCGGCACTTCGGCACCGGGCTGCAACAACTGCCAGACCGCATGCGGCACCTGCAGCTCGACCTCCAGCAAGCCATCACCGGCAATTTCCAGCACGCTGGCGCCAGCCTGAACGAATTCGCCGGGCTCGCGCAGCACGCTGACCACGGTGCCGGCAAAATCGGCGCGCAGCGCGGCATCATCGGCGCGCTCGCGGCTGCTGCTGAGGTTGGCATTGGCCTCGCGCAGCTGGTCTTCCAGCGTGGTCAGTCGGGTCTGCTGTTCCTCCAGCTGCTGCTCGCCGATGGCACCATCACGAAACAGATCCTGCAGTCGACGCAGATTGCGCTGCGCCTGCACGCGCTCGGCCTCCAGCCGGGCGATGCTGGCTGCGGCAGCCTGCAGCGCCGGCTCCAGTTCCGGATTGCGCAGCACCGCCAGCAGCTGGCCGGCCTCAACACGATCACCCAGCCGCACCAGCCGCTGCTGCAGAATGCCGCTGGATTGAAATGCAAGTAGCGCTCTCTGCTGTGCGCGGCTGATGCCGGAGATTTCAATCTGCCGCTGCAGACTGCCACGGCGCACCTCGCTGACGGCCACCAGTTGCGGCTCGGCCTGGACGGGTGCCGATGGCTTGTCACAGGCCGCCAGCAGCAGGCTGCCTGCAAGCAGCGCCAGCAGGCGTTGCATGGATCGGTCAGTGTCGGCCATCCGCATGCTCATGCTTCGCCCCCTGCCTGCCTGACTGTGCTGACGCCGTTCACCAATAGCTCGATAAAGGTTTCCAGAAACTGCTCATCGGCATCACTGTCGCCGGCCAACTCGTCCCAGGTGAGAAACTGGTGGCGGGCCTCCATCCATTGCGTGGTGGCGCACAGTATCACTGCCAGCAGATACACCGGCTTGATGTCGGCGCGAAAAATCCCCTGGCGCTGGCCAGCGCTGATCTGGCTGACGAAAGCGGTGACCAGTTCCTGCTGAAAACGGCTGCAACCGATGTCCTGCTCCAGTTCAGCACGGGCCAGCAGCTGCACCAGCTGCGGATCGTCTCGCAACAGCACGAAATACTCGCGGATGGCGCGCAGAAACAGCGACAGATCCAGTTTTTGCGTCTGCAGCAACGACTGCTGCTGTGCCACAAAGCCCTGCATGCGCCGCTCCTTGACCGCCTCCCACAGCGCCTGCTTGCTGCCGAAGTGGTGCACGATCAGGCTGTTGGTGGTGTCCGCCGCCTCGGCGATCTGGCGCATGGAGGTGGCGGCGAAGCCCTGGCCGATGAAGCAGGCTTCAGCGCAATCGAGAATCTTGTCGCGGGTGTCTTGTGCAACCGGTCGGGACATGGCGGACGAACTCGTGGCAGATGTTGGCCACCGATGATATGATTGACTGACTGATCAGTCAATCTATATGCGACGAAACGTATCAGTGCTTGGTTTACACGGTGTGCACACCGGGGCGAATCAAAGGCTGCTGGTTACCATGAAACATTGCCCCAAAGTGCAACAACGCTCTGGAGCGCCAGCGTCCCGGCTGGCATTCGGGTCGGTATGTGGCATGGCCCGTGCGCAATTTGATTGCGAGATACCTCGACTCGCTGTGCTCGCTCGGCATGACAGCCTGAATGGATGGTTTGCGAGTCGTCGTCGAACGACATTGCGCTCGCTCGGCATGACAGCCCAATGGTGTGGTTGATGGGGCGTTGCCGAGTACAGATGCGCTGGCCGGGCATGACAACCCGGTCCGATCTACCAATCAATGATATGCCCAACCCGGGGCATGATTACTCCACCGCAACCTGCGACAATATAGCGATGAGCACAGACCGCCTCGACCACACCGCACGGACCGCCGAGCCGCCACCCGGCATGGACATGGAACTCAAGCAGCTGGCAGCCGCCAGGGCGCTGGTGCGTGATCTGTTCCAGCCGCAAGCCCGGCTCTACTGGGGCGATTTTCTGCTGCACGCAGCTCTCGGTTGGGCGGCGCTGATCGCCATCGCGGTGCTGGCCATGCCCTGGTGGCTGCTGCTGGCCGGCTGGCTGCTGGCGGTGCTGGCACTGTATCGTGCGGTGATCTTTATCCATGAACTGGCGCATCTGCGCCCCGGTGCCCTGCCCGGCTTTCGTCTTGGCTGGAACCTGCTCTGCGGCATTCCCATGCTGGCTCCGTCGTTCACCTACAGCGGCGTGCACAACCATCATCACAAGCGTGATGTCTACGGCACTGCAGGCGATGGTGAATACCTGGCGTTTGCACGTTTTCCACACTGGCTGCTGATCGGCCATCTGCTGCTGGGCGTGCTGGTGCCGGCGCTGGTGCTGCTGCGCTTTGTCCTCATCACGCCGCTGGGCTGGATCGTTCCGCCGCTGCGGCGCTGGAGTTTTCGCAGCGCCTCCTCACTGACCGTGGATTTTCGCTATCGGCGCGAGGCCTCTGAGCGCGATGACAAACACTGGCGCTGGCAGGAGGCCGGAGCCTGGCTGTGGGGCAGCGGGATGCTTGCACTGATGGCCACTGGCGTGCTGCCATGGTCGCTGCTGATCAGCTGGTATGCGGTGCTGGCCGGCATCATGATCACCAATGGTGTGCGCACGCTGATCGCCCACCGTTACCTGCACGACCGCCGCAGTGAACTCAGCCTGATGCAGCAGTTTCATGATTCCGTTGATGTCAGCGGCCATCGCTACCTGACTTCGCTGTGGGCGCCGGTGGGGCTGCGCTATCACGCCACCCACCATCTGTTTCCCAGCATGCCCTACCACAATCTGGGCACGGCGCATCGGCGCTTGCGCGCGGCTTCTGGCATCAGCGAATGGTATCTGCAGGCACACGAACCCAACCTGCGCCGGGCCTGGTCACGCCTGTGGCAGGCGCGCGCGGCTTTGCGGGCCGCAAACCCGCACTGACGCTGGCGTCAGCCGCGTTACGATGATGACGCGACTTTCATCCTTTTATGCTATATTCATCGGCAACTGTCTGACAACACTGGTACTTTTATGTCAGTTCAATTCCAGAACAACGCCATCCGGCAAAAGCTCAATCATGGTCTGCCGCGGCGACTGCTGAAGCTCGGCCTGCTCGAAAGCAGCGCCCTGGAAAGCATCTGCCTGGACATTGAAAAAACCAACGAATCGCTGGTTGCCTATCTGCAGAAAAGTCCGGACAAGATCAGCGCTGAAGACCTGGCCATGGCGATCAGCTATGAATACGGCTTGCCGATGGTGGATCTGACCGCGTTTGAGCTGGGTCAGGCACCAGTCAACCAGATCAAGGAACAGCTGCTGCGCAAACACGCAGCGGTGCCGCTGATGAAACGCGACAAGCAGCTGTTTGTGGCCTTTGCCGACCCCACCCGGGAGGCGGCCATCAGCGAAATCGCCTTCAATGCGAACGCCGTGGTGCAGCCGCTGGTGGCACCGGCCAACCAGATCGAAAAAGCCATGGATCAGGCTTTTGAACAGTCTGCCAGCATGATGGACGATCTGGAAGGCGAGGAAGGACTGGATGACCTCACTTTCGAGACCGAGGACGATCAGCGGAAACGTGATGAGCAGGCGAACGATGCCCTCAGCGATGACGCGCCGGTGGTCAAGTTCATCAATAAGGTGTTGCTGGATGCCATACGCCGTGGTGCCTCAGACATCCATTTCGAACCCTATGAAGACAAATACCGGGTGCGCTTCCGCATGGACGGCGTGCTCAAGACGGTACTGCGGCCACCGTCGGGCATGGCACCGAAGCTGTCGTCCCGCCTCAAGGTTATGTCCAGCCTGGACATCGCCGAAAAGCGCATTCCGCAGGACGGCCGCATCAAGCTGAACCTGGGACGTGGCGCGATCGATTTTCGTGTCAGCACCTGCCCGACCCTGTTCGGGGAAAAAATCGTGCTGCGTATTCTGGACAGCTCGGTGACCAAGATCGGGGTCGAGAGTCTGGGCTTCGAACCCGAACAGATGCACCTGTTTACCGAGGCCATTTCAAAACCTTATGGCATGATTCTGGTCACCGGCCCGACCGGCTCGGGTAAAACGGTGACACTGTATACCGGCCTCAACCTGCTCAATGACGATGGCCGCAACATCTCCACCGCCGAAGATCCGGTGGAAATTCGCGTGCCAGGCATCAATCAGGTGCAGCAGAACGTGAAACAGGGCATGACGTTTGCCCGCGCCCTGCGCGCCTTCCTGCGTCAGGATCCGGACGTCATCATGGTCGGGGAAATTCGCGATCTGGAAACCGCAGAAATCGCCATCAAGGCGGCCCAGACCGGTCACCTTGTGTTGTCCACGCTGCACACCAACGATGCGCCGCAGAGCATCACCCGCCTGGTCAACATGGGCGTGCCGTCCTACAACATCACCTCGGCGCTGCATCTGGTGATTGCCCAGCGACTGTCGCGACGCCTGCATACCTGCAAGAAACATGCGGATATTCCCGACGAGGCATTGCGCGAAATCGGCTTCACCGATGCCGAAATCGAGGAAGGCCTGCAGATCTATGAGGCCAACGGCTGCAGTCAGTGCAATGAAGGTTACAAGGGACGTGCCGGTGTGTTCCAGGTGATGCCGATCACCGAATCCATTGAGCGATTGATTCTTGAGGGCGGTTCTTCCATGGACATTGCCAAGCTGTCGAACGAACTGGGTTTCAACGACCTGCGCCGTTCGGCCCTGAACAAGGTCAAGTTCGGCATGACCAGCCTGATGGAAATCAATCGCATCACCAAGGAATGATGGGGATGCTTGCATCGGCCACAACCAAACCATCAGCAGGGATGCGCTGATCAGACATTAACCACGGACTGTTAGAGATTGCACCATGGCTGTTACCAAAGAAGACGTCATTTTTCAATGGGAGGGCACCGACAAGCGCGGTGTACGCCTGAAGGGTGAGAAAACCGGACGCGACCAGAGTTTTATCCGCGCCGAGTTGCGCCGCCAGGGGATCACGCCGCAGCGCGTGCGCCGCAAGCCGAAGTCGTTCAAGCTGGGCGAACGCGTCAAGGCCAAGGACATTTCCATCTTCAGCCGGCAGATCGCCACCATGCTCAATGCTGGTGTGCCGCTGGTGCAGGCGCTGGACATCATCAGCACCGCCAGCGAGAACGAGAAATTCCAGAAGCTGATCACCAGGATCAAGACCGATGTGGAGTCAGGCAGCAATTTTGCCGACACCCTGCGCCAGCACCCGGTGCACTTTGACGAGCTGTACTGCAATCTGGTAGAAGCCGGCGAAGAGGCCGGCGTGCTGGACACGGTGCTGGAGACCATCGCCACCTACAAGGAACGCATCGAGGAAATCAAAGGCAAGGTCAACAAGGCCATGTACTACCCGACCGCCGTGGTCGCCGTGGCCGTGGGCGTTTCTGCCCTGCTGCTGATCAAGGTGATACCGCAGTTCGAGTCGATCTTTCAGGGTTTTGGTGCCGAACTGCCGGCGTTTACCCAGTTGATTGTCAGCCTGTCCAATTCGCTGGTGGAATTCGGCTATCTGTATTTTCTCGGCATCATCGGCATCGTGGTCGGTGCGGTGATGGCGAAAAAACGCTCGCCGCGATTCCAGCATTTTCTTGATCGCAGCTCACTGAAAATTCCGGTGGTCGGCGGCATTCTGCGCAAGGCGGCGCTGGCACGGTTTGCCCGCACGCTGGGCATCACCTTTGCCGCCGGTGTGCCGCTGGTGGAAGCGCTGCGCACGGTATCCGGCGCCACTGGCAACGAAGTCTACCGGGAAGCGGTGCTGCGCGTGCGCGAGGATGTTGCTGCCGGACATCAGCTGCAACTGGCGATGCAGCAGACCAATGTGTTCCCATCCATGGTGGTGCAGATGACCGCCATCGGTGAGGAGGCCGGCTCATTGGATCAGATGCTGAAAAAGGTCGCGGAGTTCTATGAAGAAGAAGTCAACAATGCGGTGGATGCGCTGAGCAGTCTGCTGGAGCCGGTGATCATTCTCATCGTCGGCGGACTCATTGGCAGCATGGTCATCGCCATGTACCTGCCGATCTTCAAGATGGCCGCCGTGGTCTGATGCCTGCTGGATGCGGGAACTGCTGCGGCCATCGGCAGCAGCGGCCAGGTCTTGCCTGCAACCGGAACCGATGTTCATGATCGACAGCATTATCCAGCAGCCCTGGTTGCTATACACCGCGCTGGCCCTGTTCGGGCTGGTCATCGGCAGTTTTCTCAACGTGGTCATTTACCGCTATCCGCAGGTACTGCTGCACAGCTGGCGGCAGGAATCGCGCGCTCTGCTGGCCGAACATGCCGGCAGCGATGTCGAGGCAGCGATCAGCGATGCCAGCGATCCGCCACCGCCCGGACTGGTCTGGCCAGCCTCGCACTGCCGCCACTGCAAGGCCAGCATCCGTCCCTGGCACAACATTCCGCTGCTTGGATTTCTGCTTCTGCGTGGTCGCTGCCGGGACTGCGGCAAGCCGATCAGCTGGCGTTACCCGCTGATTGAAACACTGGCTGCGGCGGCCACGGTGATCATCGTCTGGCAGTTCGGCCTGGGCGGATTTGCCCTGCTCTGGATCATCGCCAGCTATCTGCTGCTGGCCATGACCATGATCGATCTGGATCACCAGCTGCTGCCGGATCCGATGACCTACCTGCTGCTGTGGCTGGGGCTGCTCGGCAGTGTCGCCGGCATCAGCGGCGTGACGCCGGAAGATGCCATCGTCGGCGCGGCCGTCGGTTATCTGCTGCTGTGGGGCTTCTATCATCTGTTTCGGCTGCTCACCGGCAAACACGGCATGGGCTATGGCGATTTCAAACTGCTCGCTGCGCTGGGCGCCCTGCTGGGCTGGAGCATGCTGCCAGCGGTGATTCTGGTCGCCTCGATCAGCGGTGCCGTGCTCGGCATCGCCTGGCTGATGATCAAGGGACAGGGCCGGCAGACGCGTATCCCGTTTGGGCCGTTTCTGGCGCTGGCCGGCTGGGTCGCCTTGCTGTTCGGACCGCAGCTGCAAGCCATCTACTTCTGAACGACGCTGCGCATGGCGATTGTGGTGATCACCGGCGGCGCAGCCAGCGGCAAATCCACCGCCGCCAGACTGTTTCGCCAGCTCGGTGTTGAGGTCATCGATACCGACCAGCTGGCGCGTGAACTGGTAGCACCGGGCCAGCCTGCGCTGCAGGCCATCGTCTCGGCATTCGGTGCCGCAGTGCTGGATGCACAGGGGCAGCTCGATCGCCCCCGCATGCGCGCGCTGATTGTCAGCGACAGGCAGCTAAAAAAGCAGCTGGAAGACATTCTCCACCCCTTGATCATGCAGCTGGCCAGACAACGCTGCGCCCAGGCCGAGGCTGCCAGCACGCTGCCTTACGTGCTGCTGGAAGTGCCGCTGTATGCCGACATCAGGCCATGGCCCTGGATTGATCGCGTGCTGCTGATTGACTGCGAGGAAGCCACCCAGCTGGCCCGACTGCAGGCGCGTGACGGCGTCGATGCCGAGCAGGCACAAGCCATGCTGACAGCGCAGAGCAGTCGCGCCGAACGCCTGGCGATCGCCGATGATGTGATTCGCAACGATGCCGGCCTGGCCCAGCTGGAGCAGGCGGTGGCAGCGCAGCACGCCGCCTATCTGCGCCGATTTGACTGATCACTGATCCGGCGTGGGCGACATCAGTTCTCGCAGCAGCGGCCTGGTCGGGCCTTGCCCGCTGATCAATACGCGCTCGCACAGCTGTTGCAACAGGCGCAGCAGCTGTGCCTGCTCACGCACCACCCGGCTGAGCAGATAGGCCAGCACATCCGTCGCGATGGGAATGTTGTGTCGCGCCAGATAAGCCTGCACGAACTCTGCCCGCTGTGCATCCGGCAATGCCTGCACCCGGTGCTGACTCATGGTCGCCAGCCGTGAGCGCAGATCCGGCAACAGGCCGGTCATGGCGGCCAGTGGTGTGCGCCCAGCCATGACCACGGCAAGCTGCTGCTGTTGCGCCCGCTGCATGGCATCAAACAGCGCCTGTTGCCAGCTGTGCGCAGCGCTCAGCGCTTCGGCATTGTCCAGCAACAGCAAATCCTGACCCTGCAACTGCTGCAGCACAGGCAGCGTCGATGCATCCCCAATCTGCACATACAGCGCCTGCCAGCCATGCTCAAGGGCGGCCGTCTGCAAGCCCCACAGCAGGTGGGTTTTGCCACAGCTGGCCTGGCCATGCAGGTAATGCCAGCCGTCAGGCTGCTGCGCTTGCCGCTGCAACAGCTGCAGCAGCGCACTGTTGTCGCCACAGAAAAAATTGTCCAGTTGCGGCCGGAAAGGGCCGGGAAAGTCCAGCGGCCGCTGCGACCGCATGTCGGCCAGTCTGGTCATCGACTCAAGCGCTGTGGTCCGCATCGGGATCCGTTGCTGTAGCTCGTTGGCGCGGGCCGCTGCGGGGTGCTTGCCCACTGGCATGATTGGCATCGGACCTGGCCTGCTGGTCTGGCCGGCCAGCGGGTTTGCGGGCACTCGCCTTGCGGGTGGTTTTTTTGCTGCGCGACGGCTTGCTGCCCGCCTGCGGCGGCTGCTTTACTGCAGCGCTTGCGGACTGGTCTGTTGCAGCCAGGGCTGATGTGGGCGGGCTACCCTGATACAGATAGCTGCGCGTGTAGGTGTCGTGGGCAAAGCGCAGCAGCACCATCGCCACCGCCGCCACCGGCAGCGCCAGCAGCACGCCAAGAAAACCGAACAGAATGCCGCCGGCCATGACGGCGAAGATCACTGCCACCGGATGCAGACCGATGCGGTCGCCGACCAGCCAGGGCGTCAGCACCATGCCTTCCAGCATCTGGCCCACCATAAACACCGCCGCCGCCAGCAGCAGATGCAGCCAGTCTCCGAACTGAACGCCAGCGGCGATCAGTGCTGCCGCAATGCCGATGATCGAGCCCAGATAGGGCACGATGCTCAGCAGCCCGGCCAGCAGGCCGATCAGCAGCGCCAGTTTCAGCCCGATCAATGCCAGACCGGCGGCATAGATCAGGGCCAGCGCCAGCATCACCAGCAATTGTCCGCGCAGGAACGCCGAGAGCACTTCGTTGGCTTCACCCGCCAGCCGCAGGATGACCGGCTCTGCAGAACGCGGCAACAGTTCTCGGATGCTGGCCATCATGCCATCCCAATCGCGCAGGAAGTAGAACGTCACCACCGGAATCAGGGTCAGGTTGACCAGCCAGCCGATCACTGCCATGCCGCTTTGCGTGACCGAGCTGACCAGCACGGCGGCAAAACTGCCGGCACTTTGCCAGTGCTGACGCAACAGCTCGATGATCTCGCTGCCATCGGGCATGCTCAGTTCGATGCCGGTGCGCTGATTCAGCCATGGCAGGACAATGTCGGCAAACCAGTTCCAGTAGTCAGGGAAGCGTTGCAGCAGATAATTAACCTGCTTTTCCAGCAGCGGAATCAGCACCAGCAGCAGACCGATCAGCAGCACGGTCATGAACAGGAACACCACGATCACCGCCAGCGTCCGCGACAGCCCCAGATCCTCGAGCCTGTCGACCAGCGGATCGCCCAGATAGGCCAGTGCTGCGGCCACCGCAAACGGCGTCAGAATGGGCGACAACAGGCTGACCAGCCAGCCGAACACCAGTGCCGCGATCAGCCACGGCAGCCAGTGATCCAGCCAGCGCTGGCGCCAGGGTGCGGGCTGGTTCATGAGCTTCTGCGCCCCTTGTTGCGCCACACGTCCTGCGCCTTGCCGGACCAGACAATGACGTATTGCAGCATGGACAGCACGGTGGTGACGGCCACGGCATTGACCATCCACTGCACCAGTGTGGCGGCGTGCCAGTAGCCTGCGGCCTGCAGCAGCACCAGCGCCAGCAGAATGATCTGCAGCAGGGTATTGAGTTTGCTGGTTGGCGTGGGCTGGGCCTGCACCGGCTCCACGCGGTAGTGATAAATCAGACCACCGGTGACGATGACCAGATCACGCAGCAGGGTCAACGCCACCAGCCACCACGGCAATAAACCGACCCAGGCCAGGCTGGTGAAGGCGACGATGGTCATCAGCTTGTCCGCGAGCGGATCGGCGATGCCGCCGAAGCGGGTAACCCAGCCGAATCGCTTGGCCAGGTATCCGTCCAGCGCATCGGACAGACCGGCCGCGATGGCCAGCCAGAAGGCCGGCTGAAAATGCCGCTGCACGATCAGCAGCGCCAGCACCGGCACCATGATGATGCGCGCCACGGTGAGCAGATTGGGGGTTTGCTGCAGCACGGGCAATCAGGGCAGGATGCTGATGGGGATGCGGCTGCGATCCAGCCCCACTGCCATGTCTGTGGCCGATTGTCCGACCGGCAGCAGCCACAGCTCATCGCTGTAATCAATCGCCTGGCGCAGCCAGTCCTCGTCGGCACGCAGTTGCAGCAGCAGGTCGATGCCATCGCTGCCAGCCTGCAGCAACTGCACCGACTCCACCTGGCTGAGTGTGGTCAACGCCTGCCAGGCGCGCCCGAACTGTCGCGGATCGTCAATCTGCGGCAGTCGTGCCGTGACCCTGACCGCGCCATCAGCGATCAGCCTGACCGCAGACTGCTGCGCAGTGAGCTCGGCCAGACGGTCAATGCCTGCGACCAGCGCCCGCTCCAGCTCGCTACCGTTGCTGGTAAAGGTTTCCAGACCCTGCGCATTGTGCAGTCGCCAGCGCACCTGCCACTGGCCTTGTGCCGCCAGTCCGACTCTGGCTGCCGTGGCGATCACGGTCTGATCTGCCGCATAGCGCTCGCTGGCGAGCAAGGCGTCCTCAGGAAAACCGCCCCAGATGGACTCCGGCTGCACCAGCGCATAATCAGTCTGGTCCTGCAACGGCAACAGCAGTGGCAGCCCGCGATAATCGGCACGCTGCTGCATGGCATAACGCAGCGCCTCCTCGTCACCGGCGAGCATGCGACGCTCACCGTCTTCCTCAATCGCCAGCCACAGCAACAGCTCCGGCCGCTCCAGTGTCCACAGGGCGATGCCGGCGCGTTGCAGCCGATCCTGCACCTCGCGCTGGTCAAAGCTCGCCACCAGATAGCGATCGGCCTCATCGAACACATTGCCCGGCGCGCGCTGCTCGCGGTAACTGAAGCGAACCAGCAGCTTCTGCGCATCGGCCAGCAGCGGCTGCACATCTGGTGCATCGACGATGTCGGCGCGGCCACTGAGCTTGACCAGCACATGCGCCAGCGCAGCAGTAATCAGCGACGACTCACTGATCGCGCCGGTCTGTTTGGCCATCCCGGTGAAATAATCGTCGGCAGCGTGCGCGCTTGCAAGCAGCCATATGCCAAGCAACAGCAGTGCTGCCAGCCGCAAGGCTGGCAGATCGACCCCACCTGTAACTCGGTACCCGCTCATTGGCATGTCATCCCGTCAGTTAAGTCAGCAGTGCTCAGTCGTGGCTGTCTGATCGTCGCCGCCAGCATGGCGGCCTGCATGGCGACCATGACGCCTGATTATACGCGTTTGGCGCACAATTCGCGCCGCCAATGCCGCTACAATAGCCGCCATGAGCAAACTCGATTACCGTGCAGCCGGCGTGGACATTGATGCCGGCAATGAACTGGTGCAACGGATCAAACCGGCACTGCGCAAAACCCTGCACCAGCATGTTCTGACCGGCATTGGCGGCTTTGGTGCGGCGGTGGCGCTACCGCCCGGGCTGCGCGAACCGGTGCTGATCAGCGGCACCGATGGTGTCGGCACGAAACTGCTGCTGGCCATGCAGCACAACGATCACACCGGCATCGGCATCGATCTGGTCGCCATGTGCGTCAACGACATTCTGGTGCAGGGTGCCACGCCACTGTTTTTTCTGGACTACTATGCCTGCGGCAAGCTGGATGTGGCGCAGGCTGCAGTGGTGATCGAGGGCATCGCCCGCGGCTGCGAAATCGCCGGCTGTGCTCTGGTTGGCGGGGAAACCGCAGAAATGCCCGGCATGTATGCCGAACAGCACTATGACCTGGCCGGATTTGCCGTCGGTGTCGTCGAACGCGAACAGATCATCACCGGGGCCGACACTCGGGCCGGCGATGTGCTGATCGGGCTGGCGAGTTCCGGTCCGCACAGCAATGGCTACTCACTGATCCGCCGCATCATCGCACACAGCGGTGCCGACCTGTCTGCCAGCATCCATGGCAGCGATCGCAGCCTGGCTGAACTGTTGCTGCAACCGACAACGATTTATGTGCCGCAGGTACTGCGCCTGCTGCAGCGCTTTGCCATCCATGGCATGGCCCACATTACCGGCGGTGGCCTGACCGAGAACATCGTACGGGTGCTCGATGACGGGCTTGGGGTCGCCATTGACCCGCACAGCTGGCCACGCCCAGCGATATTCCACTGGCTGCAGCAGCAAGGCGACCTGGACGAGGCAGAAATGCGGCGCACCTTCAATTGCGGCATCGGCTTCGTGCTGATCGTGGCCGCAGCCAGCGCCGACGATGTGCTGGCTGCGCTGGACCAGCCGGCCTGGCGCATCGGCACCGTGATCGAGGCCCAGGGCAGCGAGCGCGTCCGCTTTCTGCCGGCGTGAGCACAGCCCAGCCCAGCACGCTGGCAGTCACCGGCAGTCTGCCCATTGCCGTGCTGTTTTCCGGTCGCGGCAGCAATCTGGCTTATCTGCTGCACTGCATGAACGCCGGCCGGTTGCCGGCACACATCAATACGCTGATCTGCAACCGTGCCGATGCCGCTGGCCTGCAGCAGGTGATGCAGCAGGCGCTGGCCGTGGACATCATTGACGATCGCCAGATCGGCGCCTGGCATAGCGACGCCAGCGGCAACAGCAACCGCGCGGCCGCTGCCAGCGCCTTCGAGCGGCGGCTTGGCGACGCCATTGCTGCCGGTGGTGCGCAGTGGATTGTGCTGGCTGGTTTCATGCGCATTCTGTCGGCCAGCTTCATTGCCCGCTTCGCCGGCCGCATCATCAATCTGCATCCATCGCTGCTGCCAGCGTATCCGGGACTGCATACCCACGCCCGCGCCCTGGCCGATAGCGCCAGCGAGTATGGCGCCAGCATCCACTTTGTCGACACCGGGGTCGACACGGGTCCAGTGCTGGCGCAGCACCGCATGGCCATCGAACCAGACAGTACCCCCAGCAGCATGGCCGCCGACCTGCTGCCGCATGAGCATCGGCTGCTGGCCGCCTGCATTGCACTTTTCTGCCGCCATACAGTCACATGCGACAATCGACACATCGTGATCGACGGCCAGCCCCTGCAGCAGCCGCTGCTGCTGGATCGTGATCTGCACTGGCCCTGATCGCTGCCATCATCACCAGCGAACGACACCTGCATTACTCCGCAAGAGGTTTATCGTTTATGTTTTTTCATCCGCCCGTTATCCGCCTCAGTCCGCGCCGTTTGCGGTGGTGCACAATCGGCTGCGCCCTGCTTGCCGCCGCTGCGCAGCCAATGGTGGCGGCAGCACAGGAAGACAGCGAGCCTGCCGAGCAGACCGCCGTGCAGTCCGATGCAGTCACCGCCGACAACGACCAGACGGCTGCCGCAGTAGACAGCATTGCTGTGGTCGAGGACTTTGCCCTGGCCCAGCCGTTCGCGGCCCGCTTTGATATCCAGCTGGATGGCAAGCCTATGGGCTTCGGCGAAATGAATCTGCAGCGCCTCCCGGACATCGAAGGCCGCGCGGATCTGCAGCAGTTTGAAGTGCTGTTTACCAGCAAGGCGACCAGCGGCGTGGCCAAACTGGCGCGCTTTCGCGGTCGTGAACAGACCAGCTTCGTGGTGCAGAGCGGCAAGGTGTTTCCCCTGCTGTACGAACAGAATGAATCCATGCTGTTCAGCAAGGATGTCTGGCAGGCCTCGTTCAACTGGGAAGATGACAAACTCAGTGTCAGCAGCACTGATGGCAACTGGGCGCGAACCATGCAGGTGCAGACGGTGGATTCCCTGAGCATCTATCTGCTGCTGGCGAGTCAGGCATTGCGTGGCGTGGATGCGTTCGGCCTGTCCCTGCTGAAAGAGGACAAGATCGCGGATTACCAGTGGCAATTGCTGCCCGGTGAAACCATCAGCAATGCCTGCGGGGAGTTCGAGACCGTGGTTTATCAGGGCAGCTGGCCCGATCAGGACAAGACCATCTGGACCTGGCATGCGCCTGATCTGCACTGGCTGCCGGTGCGCATCCGCAAGCAGCGCGATGCCGACAGCCACTTTCAGATCGATCTCAGCGCCATTGCCTGGGGCGCGGACGAGCAGCGCAACTGCGGCCAGTTCCCGGCTGCACCAAAGTCGGGCTGAATTCGCTATCATCTAGATTGTCGATCAACGTGACACAGGTTTATCCCATGCTGACCAGAACCGCAAGCAAAACCCTGCGCCAATGCTGTCTCACCCTGCTGTTGCCACTGGCAATGCTGGCCCTGCTGCCTGGATGTGCCACCAACCCGGTGACCGGCGGTAGCAGCCTGATCTTCATGCCGGAGAGCTGGGACCGTCAGGTCGGCGCGCAGCAATACGCGCCTTCGGTGCAAAGCCAGGGCGGCGAATACAACGTGGATGCGGGGCTGACGCGCTATGTCAGCGGTGTCGGACAGCGGCTGGCCCAGCATGCCGATCTGCAGCTGGATTATGAATTCACCGTGCTGAACAGCGATGTACCGAACGCCTGGGCCTTGCCCGGCGGCAAAATTGCCATCAATCGCGGACTGCTCACCGAACTCAATTCGGAGGCTGAACTGGCGGCTGTGCTGGGACATGAAATCGTGCATGCGGCGGCGCGGCACGGTGCCCAGGCGCAATCCCGCGGCACCCTGCTCAGTGGTGCCGTGCTGGCTGCCGGCATCGCCAGCCGCAACAGCGAATACGCACAACTGGCTGGTCTCGGTGCCGGTCTGGGTGCACAACTGATCAATACCCGCTATGGCCGTGAGGCCGAACTGGAATCCGACGAGTATGGCATCCGCTATATGGTTGCCGCCGGCTACGATCCGCAAGGGGCGGTGGATCTGCAGGAAACATTCGTCCGTCTTTCCGAAGGGCGCAATCAGGACTGGCTCAGCGGCCTGTTCGCCTCCCACCCGCCATCGCGCGAACGATTGCAGAAGAACCGTGAGTTGGCCGCAAGCCTGCCGGCAGGCGGCGAGCTCGGTGTGCAACGCTACCAGCAACAGATTGCCGGACTGAAAAAATCTGAAAAAGCCTACGAGTACGCCGCCCTCGGCCGCGAGGCGCTGCAGGCTGGACGCCTGCAGGAAGCGGAGCGCTGGGGCAAGCATGCAGTGATGATCGAACCCAGAGAATCCCGCTTTCATGGCCTGATGGGTGACATTTCACTGGCACAGGAACGGGAATCTCTGGCCGAACGCTACTACGATCAGGCGATTGCCCGCGACCCGAACTGGTTTTATTTTCCATTGGCACGCGGCATGCTGCGCCAGCGCATGAACAAGTTGTCCGCTGCCCGTGAAGACCTGCAGCGCAGTCTGCAATTGCTGCCCACCGGCATCGGCTATTTTCAGCTGGGAATTCTGGAAAAGCGGGGTGGCAACCGCGATCTGGCCGTGCGCTATCTGCAAACCGCGCAACAGGCCGGTGGTGAGGTGGCCCAGCGCGCGGCGGCAGAGCTGCAAACCATGCAACGCTGAACCCCAACCTTGCTGTCACAGACTCGACTGGATCGGGCTTTCAGGACACCGCTGCCATGCGCCGGCTGTCCTGATGCTGATTGGTGATGCGGCGGATGTCGGCACCCAGGGCAGACAGTTTTTCTTCGATGTTCTCGTAGCCGCGATCAATGTGGTAGACGCGGTCGACGCGGGTCTGCCCTTCTGCCACCAGCCCGGCCAGCACCAGTGATGCCGAGGCGCGCAGATCGGTGGCCATGATCGGTGCGCCGGAAAGCCTCTCCACACCTTTGACGATGGCATTGCCGCCGCGCAGCTGGATGTTGGCCCCCAGACGCTGCAGCTCGAGCACATGCATGAAGCGATTTTCGAACACACGTTCGGAAATCACCGAGGTGCCCTCGGCGATGGCATTGAGCGCGGTGAACTGCGCCTGCATGTCGGTGGGAAAGCCGGGAAACGGTGCCGTGGTGATGTCCACCGCCTGCGGTCTGCGTCCATGCATGTCCAGACTGATCCAGTCGGGCCCGGTACTGAGTTCGGCCCCGGTGGCGACCAGTTTCTGCAGCACCGCATCGAGCGTGGATGGACGCGCGTTGCGCAAGCGGATGCTGCCACCGGTCATCGCCGCTGCCACCAGATAGGTGCCGGTTTCAATGCGATCGGGCAGCACTGAATGCACCGCACCGCCAAGTCGTTCGACACCTTCAATGTACAGCGTGTCGGAGCCGGCACCGCTGATGTTCGCGCCCATGGCATTGAGACAATCCGCCAGATCAACCACTTCCGGCTCCTGCGCGGCATTTTCGATCACCGTGCGGCCTTGCGCCAGGGTTGCCGCCATCATGATGTTCTCGGTGCCGGTGACGGTGACTGTGTCCATGACAATGCGCGCACCGACCAGTCGATCGGCGCGGGCATGGATGTAGCCGTTTCTAACTTCAACTTCTGCGCCCAGCGCCTGCATGCCGCGCAAATGCAGGTCCACCGGCCGGGCACCGATGGCACAGCCACCGGGCAATGAGACCTCGGCACGTCCGCAGCGCGCCAGCAGCGGCCCAAGCACCAGAATGGATGCGCGCATGGTGCGCACCAGGTCATAGGGTGCTGCATGTGAAGTCAGATTGGCGGCGTTGATACTGATCGCCATGCCATCGTCCATGGAGATTTCCGCGCCCAGTTGTGCCAGCAGCGACATGGTGGTGGTGACATCCTGAAGGTGCGGCACATTGCGCAACTGCAGCGTCTGATCGGTGAGCAGACTGGCCACCAGAATTGGCAGCACGGCGTTTTTGGCCCCGGAAACGGCCAGCTCACCGCTCAGTCTGCGGCCACCGTTAACCTGGATGATGGCCATGTCAGGATGGATCCGTAGAGCTGTCGGCAGGCACGCGGGTTTGCAGGCTCAAGGCGTGTATCTCGCCGCCCAGCGCCGGTCCGATGATCTCGTGCACCATGCGGTGCTGGGCAATGCGGCTGAGACCGGCGAAAGCGCCGGATTCAATTTCGGCAGTGAAATGCACACCGTCCGGACTGCTCACCAGCACCCTGGCATCCGGCATCTGCTGCTCAATCGATTGCTGTATCTGTCTGGCATCCATACAATGTAGCGTCTTGTGTTGTGTGATCAGGGTCTTATCTTAACTGTTCACAGCCCGTTTCGTAAGCATTGAGAACATTGATCGCTCCTATCACTGATACCGCCAGCAGCTCGCCAGATATCCTCGTGAACCAACACAACTTTCTGAACCCTCACCTGTGCTGATTTCTGTGTTGCAGATACTTGGCGGCTTTGTGCTGCTGATATGGTCGGCCGACCGCCTCGTCGCTGGCGCTTCATCCTGTGCCGCACATTATGGTATTTCCCCGATGGTGATTGGTCTGGTCATCATCGGCTTCGGCACCTCGGCGCCGGAAATGGTGGTCTCGGCCGTGGCCGCGCTGCAGGGCAATCCTGGTTTTGCCGTCGGCAATGCATTGGGCTCCAACATCACCAATGTGGGTTTGGTGCTGGGGTTTACCGCCATGCTCTATCCGCTGCAGGTGGATTCGCAGACCCTGCGCCGGGAAGTGCCGGTGCTGTTCGTCATCATGCTGCTGGCCACGCTGCTGCTCAGCGATCAGCGGCTGTCGCTGGGAGATGGTCTGGTGCTGCTTGGCGGCCTGGTGCTGATGCTGTTGTGGATGGCCCGACTGAGTCTGAAATCCGGCAAGTCAGACCTGCTGATGGTTGAGCTTGAGGACGAGATTCCCACCGACATACCCCTGCCCAAGGCGATCATGTGGACACTGATCGGCCTGGTCATGCTGCCGTTGAGCTCCACCGTGCTGGTGGATGGTGCCACTTTCATCGCCACACGTCTGGGCGTCAGTGACGAGATCATCGGCCTGACCGTGCTCGCGATCGGCACCAGTCTGCCGGAACTGGCGGCGGCGCTGGCATCGGCGATGAAGAAGGAACACGAACTGGCGATCGGCAATGTGCTGGGATCGAACATGTTCAACCTGCTCGGCGTGCTCGGCATTGCCGCGGTGATTGCACCGCTGAATGTCTCGGCCGAGATTCTCAGTCGCGACACCGTGACCATGTTTGTGCTCACCGGTCTGCTGGTGCTGTTTGCGATCCGTCGTCGTGGTACCGGTGTGGTGCAGCGCTATCACGGGGCGATACTGCTGGCGATTTACTGCGGCTACGTCTATTTCCTCGCCACCACCATCGTGCGGGCAACATCGTGAGCACTCAGCAGGCGCTATAATCATGCCGTGACCGCCGCTGCAGACTTAGCCCAACCATCATGACCAGCAAGCAGAAAACGGCCCTCGCGAGTGCCGCCAAGGCCAACGCCGCTGACAGCGACGACGCCATCGCGCGCAGCCTGTCTGCAGTGCTGCAGATTGAGGCGGACGCGATTCGCGCCATCGCCGATCAGGCCATGCCGGCACTGATCCTGGCCAGCCGCATGCTGTGGCAATGCCAGGGCCGTATCATCACCGCCGGCATGGGCAAGTCCGGACACGTCGCGCGCAAGGCGGCGGCAACGCTGTCGTCCACCGGCAGCCCCTCCATGTTCCTGCATCCGGCAGAAGCCGGCCATGGCGACCTTGGCATGCTGGTGGCCGGTGATGTGCTGCTGATGTTTTCCAATTCCGGAACCACCGCAGAACTGCACAATCTGATGCCGGCGGTAAAACGGCTGCAGGTGCCGGTGATTCTGATCTGCGGCCGGCCTGATAGTCTGCTGGCACGCGATGCCGAGCATGTGGTGGTGATCGAGGTCGAGCGTGAAGCCTGCCCGCTGGATCTGGCACCAACGGCCAGCAGCATTGCCATGCTCGCTGCCGCCGACGCACTGGCCATCAGTCTGCTGGAACGGCGCGGCTTCACCCGTGATGACTTTGCCCGCGCCCATCCCGGTGGTCAGCTTGGACGCCGGCTGCTGCTGCGCATTCGCGACATCATGCACAGCGGTGCCGACATACCGGTGGTACAAAGCGGCACCACCATCAGCCACGCCATTGTGGAAATGACGCAGAAACGCCTCGGCATGGTCGCGGTGACTGATGCCCGGCAGCAGGTCTGCGGGATTTTCACTGATGGCGATCTGCGCCGCAGTCTCGCGCAGCAGGAAAACCTCACCGGCATGCGCATCGATGGCCTGATGACCACTGCACCACTGACCATCGAAGCCGACGCACTGGCCGTGGAAGCGGCAGCACTGTTGCAGCAGCACAAGGTGCAGGCCTTGCTGGTCACCGAGCAGCAGCGGCTGGTCGGTGCCCTCAACATTCACGATCTGCTGCAGCACGGCGTGCTGTGACCGGTACCCGCAAGCCATGACTGTCAGCCCGGATGTGCTGGACAAGGCGCGCCACATCCGCCTGCTGGCGGTGGATGTGGACGGCACCCTGACCGACGGCCGGGTCTACTACGCCCAGGACGGCGGCTCTCTGGTCGCCTTCAACACCCGTGACGGCTACGGCATCAAGCAATGGCAGCAACTGGGCCTGCATTTTGCTGCACTCAGCGGCCGCCACTCCGAGGGGGTGCTGCGACGCATGCAGATGCTCGGGGTCAGCGACATCCTGCTTGGGCTAGAGGATAAAAGCGCCCCCCTGCAGCAATTGCTGGACAAACATCGACTGCAGCCAGGACAGTTGTGCTACATCGGCGATGACCACATCGACGTGCCGGCCATGCAGCTGGCCGGGCTGGCCGTGGCGGTGGCCGATGCCACCGGCTCCTGTCTGGCCGCCGCCGATCACCAGACCCGACTGGGTGGCGGCATGGGCGCGGTGCGCGAAGTCATTGACCTGCTGCTGCAAGCCCAGGGTCTGAGCATGCGGCATGGCGTCAGCGGCTGATGTGGCGGCGCTGGCTGATCATCAGCGTAACCCTGGTGCTGGTGGCGCTGGCGCAACTGTGGTGGCGCCAGCTGCAGGATGAATCCGGCAGCAGCAGCCCGGTACGCAGTGAAATGCAGTACCGCATGCTGGATTTCACCATGCGCATCATCGCCGCCGATGGCAGTGAACAATGGCGCATCACGGCACCACTGCTGGTCGACCGGGGTGAGGGGCTGCCGTCCGAGCTGACCGACCCGGTGGTGACCAGCATGCAGGGGGCACAGAACTGGCAGATCAGCGCCGACCGCGCTTTGCTGGATCGACAGTCCGACACGGCTGAATTCATTGACAGCGTTGTGGTCAACAATCTGGACAGTCAGGGCAGCGCGCGGCTGGAGACCGGCTATCTGCGCTTTGACCTGGAAAATAAAACCATCGATAGCCCGGAGTTGGTTACAATCACCAGACCGGGGCTTTTGTTGCGGGGTATTGGTCTGCAGGGGGACATCGATACGGCGCACTATCATTTGCAAACAAACGTACAAGCAACCTATGTTGATCAATAGCCCAATGACCCGCACTGCCCGGCTTGGCAGCTCCCTGCTGCTGCTGCTGTGTCTGCTGGCGACCGCTGGCTGGGCAAAAAAATCGGACCGTGAGCAGCCGGTCGACCTCACCGCTGATCAGTCCGAGTTCGATGCCGAAACCGGCTTCACCCTGATCACCGGCAACGTGGTGATCGAACAGGGCACCCTGGAAATCCACTCCGATGAGGCCCGTGTGTTCATGCAGGATGGGCGCATGTCGCGCATTCTGCTGGACGGAGAGCCGGCCACCTGGCGGCAACAGCTGGAGAGCGGTGAATGGATGGATGCCGAGTCGCTGCAGATCGACTACGACGTCAATGCCGAGCAGATCCTGTTGATCGGCAATGCGGTGGTGGATCACCCACAGGGCGAAATCACCGGCGACCGCATCAGCTATGATCTGGCGGCGGAAAAGCTCCGTGGCGACAGCCGCAATGGCGGCCGCATCAAGATGCGCATTGATCCCGATGTGGTCGAGAACGGCAGCAGCAACGCCCCCGCCACCGACAGCAAGCGCAGCGCAGAAGACCCCGCCGACAGCGCGAATGCCGATGCATCAGACGTTGTCAGCGGCGACGCCGACAGCTGATCCAGACGCCTGCGCATGCTGCTGAAAGCCGAACATCTGCAGAAAAGCTATCGCCGCACCCAGGTGATCAGCGATGTGAGTATGGAAGTGGAACAGGGTGAAGTGGTCGGTCTGCTGGGCCCCAATGGTGCCGGCAAGACCACCTGTTTCTACATGATGGTGGGCCTGGTCAATGCCGATGGCGGCCATGTGTTTCTGGACGACGAGGACATCACCGACGCGCCCATGCACAAACGTGCGCGCAAGGGACTCGGCTATCTGCCGCAGGACGCCTCCATCTTCCGTGGCCTGTCGGTGCGCGACAACATCATGGCCGTGCTGGAACTGCGTCGGGAACTGAGCCAGCGCCAGCGGCAGAATGAACTGGAGCAATTGCTGGACAGCCTGCAGGTGTCTCATCTCGCCAACCAGAAAGGCCAGAGTCTGTCCGGTGGCGAACGGCGCCGGGTGGAAATTGCCCGCGCCCTGGCGGCGGCACCAAAGTTCATCCTGCTGGATGAACCCTTTGCCGGGGTCGATCCGATTTCAGTGGGCGAGATCCAACGCATCGTGCGACAGCTCAAGGCGCAGAACATCGGCATCCTGATCACCGACCACAACGTGCGCGAAACACTGGGCATCTGTGACCATGCCTACATCATCAGCAGCGGCACCGTTCTCAGCCGCGGCACCCCCGAGGATATTCTCGCCGATGATGCCGTGCGCGATGTGTATCTGGGACGAGACTTCAAGCTCTAGCGCTGCCACAGCATGAACAGGCCCATGGCTCCCGGCTTGTCGCTGCGGCTGCAGCAGCGCCAGAAAATGGCCCAGCAGGTTCAGCTCAGCCTGCGCTTGCTGCCTCTCAATCAAAGCCAGTTACAGCGCTACCTGTCGCAGCAGCTGCGCAGCAATCCGGCACTGGGCTGGCGCACCGGCAGCCTGCCCGCCGCCGCAGGCAGCGCAACCACATCGGCGCACGATATCGCCCTGGCCACCCATGTCGGCAATCCCACCTTGCATGAACATCTGTTGCAACAGCTTTATCAGCACCCAGCCAGCGACGAGTTGAAACTGCTGGCAGAAATCATCATCGATGCGCTGGACGAGGACGGCTACCTGACCCAGCCACTGGCCACGCTGCGCGCCGAGCAGCAGACTGAGCAGGCGCTGCCCGCCATAGCAATGCGCCACTGGCGAGAGGCGCTGCAACTGGTGCAGGCGCTGGAACCTGCCGGCGTCGCCGCCAGCGATCTGAGTGAGTGTCTGCGGCTGCAGCTGCAGCTGGAACCCGACAGCCCACAGCGCCAGCTGGCCTGGCATCTGATCAGTGATGACCTGCAGCAACTGGCTGCTGCCGATGTCGCAGAACTGGCGGCACAACAGCACAGCGATCCGGCCACGGTAACCCAGGCACTGCAGCTGATCCGCAGCCTGGAGCCGAAGCCGGGACGCCCCTATGCTGCCGCAGCCGACATGGTGCAGGCCGATGCCGAAATCACCCAGGCGGCTGACTCGCAGCTGCAGGTCAGGCTGCTGCAGCCGGCCAGTGAACAGCTTGAACTGCTCAGCACCGCCCGCGCCAGTGCGGCGCAGAAGCAGGCCGCCCGGCAACTGCTGCAGGCTCTGCAACTGCGCGAGCAGAACCTGTACAACATCATCAGCACCGCAGCCGCGCTGCAGGCGGACATGCTCATTGCCCAGGACCAGACCCTGACCAGACCACTGTCACAGGCTGAGCTGGCCAACCGTCTGGGCTTGCATCCATCCACCGTCAGCCGCGCCGTGCGCACCCGACACGTGCTCTGGCGTGGCCAGTTGATGCCGTTGCGTCATCTGTTCAGCCGTGCCGTGGATACAGCCGATGGTGGCAGCGTGGCCACCACCGCCATCAAGGCCGCGCTACAGCAACTGGTGGACGCCGACTCGCCAGAGCAGCCCGCCAGCGATCAGCAGTTGCAGCACAGGCTCGCCGAACTGGGTTATCCGATTGCCCGTCGCACCGTGGCCAAATACCGGCAGCAGCTCGGCATCGCCCCGGCGCACAGCCGACGCAAGCGTCGATAACAGCTGCAGTATCGCGAAGCTGAAGATCAACTGACAAAAGTCTGCACAACTTGATAGCCACAAAACGGTCATCATATTAGACTGGAAGCCTACCCCATTGTTTGGTCACAAGGAAAACGCATGCAAATCGATATCACCGGACAACAGCTCGAAATCACCGATGCCATCCGCAACTATGTCACTGACAAGATGCCGCGGCTGGAGAAGCATTTCGACAACATCATCGGCGCGCACGTCATTCTCAAAGTTGAAAAATACATCCACTCCGCCGAGTGCACGCTGTTGGTGGCCGGCGGCGGGCGCTTGCACGCCGAGGACAGCAACACTGACCTGTATGCTGCCATCGACAGCATGCTGGACAAACTGGATCGCCAGGTTCGCCGGCACAAGAGCAAACTGACCGAACACCGCAAGTAGGCGGCAGCGGCGGCAACATCAGCATGCACAGCGAAGCCGCCGGCAACGCGAACACCGACACCCCGGCGCTGATCATTCTCAGCGGCCTGTCGGGCAGTGGCAAAAGCACCGCGCTGCAGGCCCTGGAGGATCAGGGCTACTTCTGCATCGACAACCTGCCCGTGCAGTTGATTCCGGCATTGCTGGAACAGCAAAAGATCCAGCCACAGGAGTACCCGCGCCTTGCCGTCGGGCTGGACGCGCGCAGCCGGCGCACGGCAGAGCTGGCCAGCACGCTGGATACCCTGCGCCAGAGCGGCCAGCATCCGCGCCTGCTGTTTCTGACCGCCAGTGACAGCACGCTGGTGCAGCGCTACAAGGCCACCCGCCGGGAACACCCGCTGGCCGATGCGGAAGGCCTGAGCGCGGCCATCGGCCGGGAGCGCAGACTGCTTGCTGCCATCAGCGAGTATGCCAGCGACATTGTCGACACCAGCCTCATGAACGTGCATGAATTGCGCCTGCACATCATCGAGCTGATCGGCATGCGGCCGGGCTCGCCACGTCTGCTGCTGCAATCGTTTGCCTACACGCACGGTCTGCCGGCAGATCTGGACATTGTCTTCGACGCCCGCTGCCTGCCCAATCCGCACTGGCAACCGGGCTTGCGAGAACTCACCGGGCGCGACCAGCCGGTGGCCGAGTTTCTGCAGCAATCTGCCGCCGGCAAGGCATTTGTCGCCGACATCCTGCAATGGCTGTTGCGCTGGCTGCCTGACTACTGTCACAGCACGCGCAGTCAGATCACCATCGGCTTTGGCTGCACCGGTGGTCGTCATCGCTCGGTGTATGCTGCTGAGGCACTGGCAGCCGCGCTGGCCGAGCATGCCATGCACTACAGCAGCGGGCTGCGCGTGCGACATCGCGATCTGGGCTGAGCTGCAGCAGCGCAACCAGCGACGAGTCAGGCGCTGGCAAAACCCCGAATCGCGGCAATGCCATAGGCACCATTGGCGCGCGCCTGATCCAGATCAGCGGGCTGTAAACCACCCAGCGCATACAGCGGCAGATCCGCCTGCGCCGCCAGGCTGCACACTGTTTGCCAGCCCAGCGCCGGTCGCTGGGGGTGACTGGCGGTGGGCCTGACCGGCCCGATCAATGCATGGCTGCAATCCGCCTGACTGGCCAGCAGCAATTCCTCGGCAGAATGGCAGGAAGCCCCCAGCAGCGCCTGCGGATGCTGAAGGCGCCAGTCCAGCAGGCGCCGGTCTGTGCCTGCTGCGGGCAGTTCGGCGGCGCGCAAATGGATGCCATCCACCGGCAATGCCGTGCTCCCGGTTGGCAAATCGAGGAACTCACGGTTGCACAACACCCCGGCGGCGTGGGCATGACACAGTGCTGCGACCTGCTCCAGCCAGTCCATGAGCTGCCCGGCAGCCAGTCCGGTCTGACGAAAATATACCAGGCCAGCACCCAGCAACAAAGCCTTGCGCACGGCTGCCAGCAGGTCTTGGCGCTGATCTGTGGCGCTCATGGAGGGGGTAATGTAAAGCAGTGGTGGCAGCCGCAGCAATCTGGCGATCCGGCCATCGGCCGCCGACAGCAGCGTGGGTGCCAGACCGGCATGATCAAACCAGCCGAGCTGCTGCTGCTCACGCGGTTGCGGTTGCCCTCGCCAACGCAGCACACGGCGCACCTGCAGGCGCACGTTCACATCCGGATACTGATGGTGGAAACTGTGCAGTGGTTCGCTGGTGAGCAACTCGATGCCGAGCTCCTCGTGCAACTCGCGACGCAAGGCCTCATGCGCGGTCTCGTCGCCATCCAGCTTGCCACCGGGAAACTCCCATTCCCCGGCGCGCACCTTGCCGGCTGGACGGCGCGTCAACAGGTAGCGGCCCTGGTCATCCTGCAGCACCGCTGCCACCACCGCCACGCTGGACATGATTACGCGCCCGAAGCGGGGCTAGCGTCGCCTGGTATCAGCCAGTCGAATCAACTGACCCGACCGTGGCACTGCTTGTACTTTTTGCCCGAGCCACAGGGGCACGGTTCGTTGCGACCGATCTTGCGGCCATCCCGCACCACCGGCTGGGCCGCCGCAGCGGCTGCAGCATCCGGGGATGGCGCGGTGGGTCTGGCATCCGGGTCGGCATGCTGGTATTGCATGTCGGCGCTGGCGCGACGCTGGGCAGCCACCGCATCGACGTCCTCTTCGGTGCGCACCTGCACCCGTGACAGCTTGCTGATCACCTCGCGCTTGAACTGCTCCAGCATGTTGCTGAACATTTCAAACGATTCCCGCTTGTACTCCTGTTTCGGCTGCTTCTGGGCAAAGCCGCGCAGATGAATGCCACGCCGCAGATAGTCCATGCTGGCCAGATGCTCCTTCCATTGCTGATCCAGCTCATTGAGCATCAGCGCCTTTTCAAACTGGCGCATGACCTCAGCGCCGGTGGCCTCAACCTTGGCGGCAAAATGCGCACTGGAGGCCGCTTCGATGCGTTGCAGCATGGCGTCTTCGCTGATTTCAGGCTCCTGTTCCAGCCAGTTGCTGACCGGCACCTGCAGCCCGAAATCTGACTCCAGCACCTTTTCCAGTCCCTTGATGTCCCACATTTCCTCCAGGCTGCCCGGCGGTACGTGCGACTGGAACTCGACCCGCATGATGTCTTCGCGGATGTCATCGACCATGTCGCTGACATCGTCACTGGCCATCAGGTCGTTGCGCATCTCGTAGATGACCTTGCGCTGATCATTCGCCACATCATCGTATTCAAGCAGGTTTTTGCGCATGTCGAAGTTGTGGCCCTCGACCTTGCGCTGGGCGTTTTCAATTGCCTTGCTGACCCAGGGATGTTCGATCGCCTCGCCTTCGGTGCCCAGCTTCTGCATCATGCCGCCAAGCTTGCCGGAGGCAAAGATGCGCATCAGATTGTCTTCCAGCGACAGGTAGAAGCGCGACGAACCGGGGTCACCCTGGCGACCGGAGCGGCCACGCAACTGGTTGTCGATGCGTCTGGACTCGTGCCGCTCGGTACCGATGATGTGCAGGCCACCGGCGTTGAGCACCTGTTCGTGACGCTGCCGCCAGTCGTCCTGCAGATCGGCCAGCTGGCGCTCTGTGGCGCTATCGCCCAGCGCCTCGATTTCCATCTGCAGATTGCCGCCAAGCACGATGTCGGTGCCGCGACCGGCCATGTTGGTGGCGATGGTCACCGCGCCGGGTCGACCGGCTTCAGCAACGATGCTGGCTTCGCGCTCGTGCTGCTTGGCGTTGAGCACCTGGTGCTTGATCGACTGCTGCTGCAGCAGGCCGGATATCAGCTCCGAGGTTTCGATCGAGGTGGTGCCGACCAGACACGGCTGGCCACGCTGCACGCAGTCCTTGATGTCCTCGATGATGGCGTTGAATTTTTCCCGCTGCGACATGTACACCAGATCGCCGCGATCCACCCGCACCATCGGCCGGTGGGTCGGGATCGACACCACTTCCAGCCCGTAAATACTCTGGAATTCATAGGCTTCGGTGTCGGCGGTGCCGGTCATGCCGGCCAGTTTGCCGTACAGCCGGAAGTAGTTCTGGAAAGTGATCGAGGCCAGCGTCTGATTCTCGCGCTGAATCGGCACGCCCTCTTTTGCCTCCACCGCCTGGTGCAGACCATCCGACCAGCGCCGGCCGGCCAGCGTGCGCCCGGTGAATTCATCCACAATCACCACTTCACCGTCACGCACGATGTAATCGACATCCCTGCTGAACAGATGGTGTGCGCGCAATGCGGCGTTGACATGATGCAGCAGATTCAGGTTGCCGGCATCGTAGAGGCTGCCTTCACCCTGCAGCAGACCGGCTTTCGTCAGCAGTTCCTCAACGTGCGCCATGCCATCTTCGGTGAGATAGACCTGCTTGTTTTTTTCCTCGATGCTGAAATCACCGGGGCCCTCTTCTTCTTCCTGCACGCTGAGTTTTGGCACCAGCTGATTGATGCGGGCATACAGTTCCGGACTTTCCTCGGCCGGGCCGGAGATGATCAGCGGCGTGCGTGCCTCGTCAATCAGAATGGAGTCCACCTCGTCGACGATGGCAAATGCCAGCTCGCGCTGCACCTTCTGTTCGCTGCTGAAGGCCATGTTGTCGCGCAGGTAATCAAAACCCAGCTCATTGTTGGTGGCATAGGTGACGTCACAGGCATAGGCAGCGCGTTTTGCGGCCGGACTCATCCCCGGCACCGCCACCCCCACAGTCAGGCCCAGCGCCTCGTACAATGGCCGCATCCAGTCGGCATCGCGACGGGCGAGGTAATCGTTCACCGTGACCAGATGCACTCCCTTGCCGGTGAGTGTGTTCAGATACACCGCCAGCGTGGCCACCAGGGTTTTGCCTTCACCGGTTTTCATTTCCGCGATGCGGCCCTGGTGCAGCACCATGCCACCGATCAGCTGAACATCAAAGTGGCGCATTTTCAGCGTGCGCAGCGCGGCTTCACGACATACTGCAAACGCTTCCGGCAACAGCTGATCCAGTGTTGCGCCATCGCTGTAGCGCTGTTTCAGCTGCGCGGTTTTATCTTGCAGGGCATCGTCGCCAAGTGCCTGTATGTCCGGTTCCAGGGCATTGATGGCAGCGACATCACGCTGCATGGTTTTCAGCAGGCGCTCATTGCGTGAGCCAACCAGGCGGGTAAATAACTTGTTCAGCATGGGTAATCGATCCGTGTGTTTCGTGCCATGGCAGCAACATCACTGTGCATGCTGCGGTGGGGTGCCGACGTCCTGTGACGGTTGCCAACGGCAGCGCCTGCCTGGTACAGCATGCTGGCTGTCGGCACCAGCCAGTGCTGAACCCGGCAGACTGTTGTCTTCCAGCGCCCGGCACTTGTCATATTGGGCATGACCCCGGTCGATGCAAGCTCCGGCAGTGTGCAACTGCGAATGTAAGCGACTATGATACTTTATTGTCAGCAGACACTGAGTCACGCTTATGGATAAATCCAGCAATGAGACGGTCGCCAGCATCGTCGCTGCCTTGTGTCAGCAAACTGCTCGCAGCCGGCAGCAACAGGCTGGCGCTGACGACGCCGCCATGCTGGGTCAGCTGCTGTCGCAGCAGGCGGCCTGTCAGCAATTGCAGACACAGTTGCAGCGAAGCGTGGAATTCTGGCCAGCGCGCACGGCCAGCGTAAGTCATGTCCAGCAACACGAACTGGTCATCCGCTGTAGCGACGGCAGCACTGCCAGTCGGCTGCGCTTCATCCAAAATGATGTGTTGCTGGCGGTACAGAACTTTGCCAGCACCAGCAGCGACGCCAGTGTGCGCGACACGCTGGGGGCGGTGACCCGGATCCGGGTGATGGTGGTTGCCTAGGAGCCTTTCGGAGTTAATTTGATCTATTGCAGCAAACCTGAATTGCGCCAGGTTGTACGATCTTCATCGTTAAACAGCCCCCCACTCAGCAGGCTGTTCAGCCGGCCTGGGCCGGATGCAGGTAGGAGATCGGCGCTGCGTCCTGATCGGCAAAGCTGATTTCCTCCAGCGCGCCGCTGGTGGCGAGTGCCTTGCGCAGCAGGCGGTTGTTCAGGTCATGCCCCGACTTGTAGCCGGAAAAATGCGCCAGCACCGGGTAGCCCAGCAGATACATGTCGCCGATCACATCAAGTATTTTGTGTCGCACCAGTTCGTCATGCGTGCGCAGGCCTTCCTCATTCAACACCCGATAGTCATCCAGCACCACCGCGTTGTCCATGTTGCCGCCCAGCACCAGATTGTTTTTGCGCAGCGTTTCCAGATCGCGCATGAAACCGAAAGTTCTGGCGCGGGCGATTTCCTTCAGGTATGCGGTGGTGGAGAAATCCATCACTGCCTTGGTGTTCTGCGCAGTAAACAGGGGGTGATCGAAATCGATTTCAAAATCCACCCGCAGGCCATCCCAGGGTTCCAGCACGGCCCATTTGTCGTCCATTTTCAGTTCCACGCGTTTGCGCACGCGCAGAAACCGCTTCGCCGCCTTTTGTTCGGCGATGCCGGCAGACTGCAGCAGAAACACAAATGGACCGGCGCTGCCGTCCATGATCGGTATTTCCGGCGCGTTGACGTCAATGTAGGCGTTGTCGATGCCCAGCCCGGCCAGTGCCGACATCAGGTGCTCGACGGTACCGATGCGCACGTCACCGCTGGCCAGCGTGGTGCAGAATCGGGTGTCGCCGACATTGCTTGCATGAGCCCTGATTTCGACCACCGGATCCAGATCGACACGCCGAAACACGATGCCGGTGTTGACCGCAGCAGGGCGCAGGGCCAGTGACGCCTTGCGGCCACTGTGAATGCCGACACCCGTTGCGCGAATGACGTTTTGCAGGGTTCTTTGCTTGATCACGTTGTTACATTCCTGATGCCATGTGTTGATGCCATGGCATGATCGACACCAGCTTCGCTGTCGCTGATCCAGACCATGCTGCCAGATCCATCTGGCATGCAGCTTATCGTTGCCGTGTGAACTGACCCTGAACGGCAGGGCGACTGCCCGCGCTGGCACTGGCATCCCAGCGCTGCGCGCCCGCGAGACGGATACAGTTGGTCGGCTATTATAGTGTCAATCCGCCTGATTGCGCAAAAATGCCGGGATGTCCAGGAACTCGATGTCCGGCTGCACCACCTCGTTGTCGCGATCGGATTTCTGCGCCCGGTTGCCGTTGTCATCGCTGTTACGCAGTGGCGCTGCATTCACCGCCTGACGCTGCATCTCATCGGCCTGGCTGACCACGCTGTCGCTGTAGCGCAGCTGTTCACGCTGCTGACGATGCTGCTGCTGATGCCTGTGCTGCTGACGCTGCTTGCCCAGTTGAATGTGCGTGACCGCGTCGTCATCGCCTGCCTGACGATCGCGATCCAGGCCGGTGGCCACCACGGTGACACGCACTTCATCGCCCAGTTCTTCATCAATGCCGGTACCGACCACGATGTTGGCGTCTTCGGAAGCCAGATCGGTGATGGTGGTATTGATGTCACTGAACTCGGCCATGGTCAGGGTGTTGGACGCAGTGATGTTGACCAGCAGACCACAGGCACCGGCCAGGTCGATGTCTTCCAGCAACGGGCTGCTGATGGCCATGGTTGCCGCCACCACGGCGCGATCCTCACCACGCGCATGGCCGGAGCCCATCATGGCCATGCCGGTTTCGGTCATCACCGTGCGCACATCGGCAAAATCGACGTTGATCAGGCCCGGACGGGTGATCAGCTCGGCAATACCCTGCACCGCGCCATACAGCACTTCGTTGGCCTTGCGCAGACCTTCCTGCATGGTGACGTCACCACCGAGTACGCTGAGCAGCTTGGCGTTGGGGATGGTGATCAGCGAATCGACATGGTAGCGCAGCTCATCAATGCCGGCCTGGGCATACTGCATGCGCCGCTTGCCCTCAAACGGAAACGGCCGCGTGACCACGGCCACGGTCAGGGCACCTGCCTCGCGTGCGGCCTGCGCAATCACCGGTGCCGCACCAGTACCGGTACCACCGCCCATGCCGGCGGTGATGAACACCATGTCCGCACCTTCAACCATCTCGATGATGCGGTCACGGTCTTCCAGTGCCGCCTGACGACCGGTTTCCGGGTTGGCACCTGCGCCCAGCCCCTTGGTCACGGTGCTGCCGATCTGCAGCGTGTGTTTGCCGCTGAAATTACGCAGCGCCTGCACATCGGTGTTGACGGCAATGAAATCCACCCCGCTGATGCCGTCAGTCACCATCTGATTCACGGCGTTGCCGCCGCCACCGCCGACGCCGATCACCTTGATGACCGCGCCCGGTTGATAATTGTCAACGATTTCAAACATTTTCTTCTCCTGTGTTGTAGCTTGTCATGGTCTTTGCCCAATGCATCCGATCTGCCCTCGGCAGTGTTGTTTTCACCTCAGAACTCGCCCTGGTACCAGCTTTTCAGACGTTGCAGAATGCCGCCTGAAGACTGGCCGTAACTGCGCTGCACGGCGCGACCGGCGTATTCTCCGCCCTGCAGCAGCATGCCGATGGCCGCGGCATAGGTCTGCTTGCCGATAACCTCCGACAGACCGGTGACCTTTTGCACGCTGCCGAGGCGCACCGGCATGTGAAACACCTCTTCGGCCAGTTCCACCGTGCCCTCCAGTTGTGCTGCACCACCGGTAATCACCAGCCCGGCGCGGATCGAATGCTCATAGCCACTGCGCTGCAGCTCGGCCTGCACCAGCTGGAATATTTCCCGCGAGCGTGCTTCGATCACCTGCGCCAGGGTCTTGCGCGCCAGTCGCTGTGCAGCGCGGTCACCCACCCCGGGCACCTGGATGCTTTCCTCGCCGGATGTCAGCATCTCCAGCGCGCAGCCATAGCGGATCTTCAGCTCCTCGGCATGCTGGGTCGGCGTGCGCAGCGCCACGGCGATGTCGTTGGTGATCTGGTCACCGGCAATGGGAATGCAGGCGGTGTGGCGGATGGCACCATGCACAAACACGGCAATGTCGGTGGTGCCGGCACCGATGTCCAGCAGCGCGATACCCAGATCCTTGTCGTCGTCGGTGAGCATGGCGTGACTGGAAGCCAGCGGCTGCAAGATCAGGCCGTCGACCTGCAGGCCGCAGCGGGCGATGCATTTGGACAGGTTCTGCACCGCACTCTGGGCGGCGGTCACCACGTGCACATGCGCCTCCAGGCGCACACCGGACATGCCCACGGGCTGGCGGATACCGTCCTGCTTGTCGATCACATATTCCTGCGGCAGCACATGCAGAATGCGCTGGTCTGCCGGCACCGCCACGGCCCGCGCTGCATCCAGCACGCGCTCGACATCGGACTCGGTGACCTCCTTGTCCTTGATCGCCACGATGCCGTGCGAATTCATGCTGCGGATGTGGCTGCCGGAGATGTCGCTGAACACCGACTGAATCTGACAGTCAGCCATCAGCTCGGCCTCCTCGATGGCGCGCTGGATGGCGTATTCCGTGGCCTCGATATCGACCACCACGCCGCGCTTGAGACCACGTGATGGCTGCCGCCCCACGCCGATCACCTCGATCTCGCCATCGGCGTGGCGCTCGCCGACGATGGCGGCCACTTTCGCGGTGCCGACATCCAGTCCGACGACCATGGATTTGTCGTGTTTTCTCGTCATTGTCCTGTGTCCTGTTGTGCCATCAGCCTGCTCTCGGCGGTGCTTTGCTGCGGCCCTGCCGGTGCCGCCTGCACCAGATCGTCGGGCGCGGCATTGATCACTGCCGGCCTGCGGATGGCAAGACCGTTGCTGTATCGCATGTCGATGTATTGCGGCAACTGGCCGCCCCTGCGCAGCTGCGGCCACACCGCCAGCAGGCGCTGCATGCGCTGCGCCAGCGCCTCCCTACCCAGTGCGACCTGGCTGCCATTGTCCAGCTGCAGCAGCCAGCTGCCGCGCTCGCTGAGTTGCACACTGGCAATGCCGATGCCGATGGGCAGCAGCTGATCACGCCACGCCAGCCATTGTCGCAATACCTCATCACGGCGCTGCGGCGGACCGCTGAGCCGCGGCAGTTCACGGATCACATTGGCGGCGTCGGCGGCGAACAGCACGCCGTGATCACTGATCAGTTCACGCTCGTTCCAGTACGCCACCGGACGGTGTTCACGGATACTCACCTTGATCGTGTCCGGCCAGCTGCGCTGGATGCGGGCCGAGGCAACCCAGCTGAGCGCTTCCAGTTGCTGCACCATGTGACGCAGATCGAGGCTGAAAAAGCCACGCTGCAGATGGTCGCGCAAGCGCGCCCTGATCTGCTCGGCACTGACCCGCTGCTCCGGTGCGGTGATCTCAATCCAGCGCACCGGCCAGCGGTCGCTGGCGATCCAGCCACGCTGAAACCACAGCAGCAAAAGCATGATGCTGATCGCCACCATGCTCCACCACAACCAGCCATGCACGCGCATTGCTGGCGGCTGCTCGTTGCTGCCTGCAAGCTGTGGCTGACGCATGCTGCTCATCGGCTGGTCTCCAGAATGCGCAGCACCAGCTGATCAAAATCCATGCCGGCGGCCCTGGCCGCCATCGGCACCAGCGAATGCGATGTCATGCCCGGTACGGTGTTGGCTTCCAGCAGCCAGAAGCGTCCCTGGCGGTCGCGCATGTAATCCACCCGCCCCCAGCCGCTGACGCCCAGCGCGGCGCAGGCCTGCAGGGTCAGCTGGCGCAAGTGCTGGCGATCGGCATCGTCCAGCACCGGGCTGTCATAGCGGGTGTCGTCGCTGTGATACTTGGCCGTGTAGTCATACAGGCCCTTGGCCGGCCGAATGCGGATGTGCGGCAACGTGTCGTTGCCCAGCAATGCCACCGTGTAGTCCTCGCCGTCGATGCGCTGCTCGATCAGCACCTGCGGGTCGTGTCTGGCTGCCATGGTCAGGGCATCACGCAGCGACTGGAAGTCGTCAACCAGGCTCAAACCCACGGTGGAGCCCTCGCGATTGGGCTTGACCACCAGCTTTTGCATGGCTTCGATCTGCGCCTGGTGCCGCTGCAACTGCGCCGCCACCGGGGCACGTCCGTCAATCAGCACCGCCGCCGGCGTTGGCAGGCCCAGCTGCTGCCAGATCTGCTTGCTGCGCTGCTTGTCCATGCTCAGCGCCGAGCCGAGCACATCACTGCCGGTGCAGGGGATGCCGTAGGCCGCCAGCAGCCCCTGCACCACGCCATCCTCGCCACCCCGGCCATGCATGACATTGAACACCCGGTCGATGCTGCCGGCGCGCAAGCACGCGCACAGGTCAGCCAGACCATCGATCAGCAATGCATCCTGCTGCTGCCGCAGCAGCGCAGCATGCACCGCAGCACCGCTGGCCAGCGCCACCTCGCGCTCGGCCGAATCGCCGCCGGCAAGCACGGCGATGCGACCGTAATCGCTGTGCGATGCGCTACTCATCGCGGCACTCCCGGTTGTGCTGCCGGTGCGGCCGCAGCCTGCTCCAGCAGCAGCGTACCCAGGGTACCGATGTCACCGGCACCCAGCAGCAACAGCAGATCTTCAGCCTGCAGCAGATCCGGCAACTCCAGCAGCAGCTCATCGACACCGGACATCAGCAGCGGATCGGTCTTGCCGCGAGCACGGATCGACTGACACAGGCGGCCGCTGTCGACACCGTCTATGGCTGTCTCACCGGCGGGATAGATGTCGCACACAATGAGCATGTCGGCGCTGCCGCTGAGCACGCGCACAAAGTCGTCAAACAAAGCCTGGGTGCGGCTGTAGCGGTGCGGCTGAAACACCACCACCAGCCGTCGCTGCGGCCAGCCCGAACGCGCCGCCTGCAGGGTCGCCTGCAGCTCGGTGGGGTGATGGCCATAGTCCTCGATGATTTCCACACTGCCGCTGGCCAGCGGCAGGTCACCAACGTGCTCGAATCGTCGGCCGATGCCACCGAACGCCAGCAGCCCCTGCTGCATCAACTCGGCGCTGATGCCCAGTTCATGCGCCACCGCAATGGCACCCAGCGCATTGCGCACATTGTGCAGTCCGGGCAGATTGACCTGCATCGGCAGGCTGTCGGCGCGCTCCGGCAGGTGCAGGTCAAACAGCATGCGACGCCCCTGCTGACGTACGTTTCCAGCACGCACGTCGGCGCTTTCATTCACACCGAAGGTGAGCACGCTGCGCTTCACCTCAGGCAGCAGCCGCGCGATCTCGGCGTCGTCACTGCACAATACGGCGACGCCGTAAAACGGCAGATGATGGAGAAAATCCAGAAACGCCTGACGCAGGCGGCTGAAGCTGTTGCCGTAGTTCTCCAGGTGATCCTGGTCGATGTTGGTGATCACGGCAATCACCGGCTGCAACAGCAGAAACGAACCATCGCTTTCGTCGGCTTCGGCAATCAGAAAACGCCCCTCGCCAAGTCGGGCATGACTGCCAAAGGCATGCACCAGACCGCCGACGACAAAGGTCGGGTCCATGCCCGCTTCAGCCAGCAGTCCGGCGGTGAGGCTGGTGGTGGTGGTCTTGCCATGGGTGCCGGCCACCGCAATGCCCTCGCGAAAGCGCATCAGTTCGGCCAGCATCTCGGCTCTTTGCACCACCGGCAGTCGCAAATCGTGTGCGCGCTGCAACTCCGGGTTGTCCGGCGGCACTGCCGTGGACACCACCACGACGTCGGCAGCGGCAAGGTTTTCGGCGCGGTGGTCGATACTGATGCTGGCACCCAGCTCGCGCAAGCGCCGGGTCACCTTGCTCTCGCGCAGGTCCGAACCACTGACCTGAAAACCCAGATTCAGCAGCACTTCGGCGATGCCGCTCATGCCACTGCCGCCGATGCCGACCAGATGCACACCGCGAATGCGACGCATCATGCTGCTCTGGGACTGGCTCCCGATAGCTGTGGTCAGCGTGCTCATCGGCACAGCTCCAGGCAGGCGTCCGCCACGGCTGCGGCGGCATCGCCTGCGTGCACACTGGCGGCGGCGGCAGCCATCTGCTGCAAGACCTGGCGATCGGCACACAACCGCTGCAGCAGCGTGCTGGCACGGTCGTCGTGCAGCGCCTGCTCCGGCAACAGCTCGGCCGCGCCAGCAGCAACCAGCACCTCGGCGTTGGCGGTCTGATGATCGTCCACTGCATGCGGGTACGGCACCAGCACACTGGCGCGCGCTGCCGCTGCCAGTTCACTGACGGTCATGGCACCACTGCGGGCAATGACCAGATCGGCCTGCTGATAGGCACTCGCCATGTCGTCGATAAAGGTCTCAATGTGCAGCTCAATGAAGGTCTGTGCATGCCCGGCATAGGCTGCGCTGGTGATCTGCTGCCAGCGTTCACCGCACTGATGACGCAGCGCCAGGCGCGCGCCGCTCGCGGCTGCGGCTGTCGCCAATGCCTGCGGCAGGGCCTGATTCAGCGCATTGGCGCCCTGACTGCCCCCCAATACCAGCACCTGCAGGGGACGGGCCGGGTCAGTGCTGGCCTCCGGTACAGCCTGCCCGGCCAGCGCAGCGATGTCGGCACGCAACGGGTTGCCGGTGGTGTGTGCCTGCCAGCGCGGAGCAAAACTGTGGGCAAATCCCTGACAGACCCTGCTGGCAAAGCGCACCAGCAGCCGGTTGGTCAATCCGGGGATGCGGTTCTGCTCATGCACCACCAGCGGCACCCGTAACAGCCAGGCCGCGATGCCGCCAGGTGCAGCCGCAAAGCCGCCCATGCTCAACACGCAGTCCGGGCGCAGTCGCCGGAGGATGCCAATTGCCTGCAGCACCGCACGGGACAGCAACCAGGGCATGATCAGCTTGCGCTTGAGCCCACTGCCACGCAGCCCACGGATGGCCATGGCATGGAACTCCAGACCGCGCTGCGGTACCAGCCGCTGCTCCATGCTGTCGCTGCTGCCCAGCCAGCTGACCCGGTGCTGGCGCGCCTGCAGCCTGTCTGCCACTGCCAGCCCCGGCATGATGTGGCCACCGGTGCCTCCGGCCAGGATGGTGATGTGCGCAGGTGCCGCGGTCATGCCACCACCTCGGGTGACATCCAGTCCGGTCGCAGGCTGGGACGCTGCAAGCGCAGACGCTCGATTTCCAGTTTGATCCTGACCACCAGTGCGATGGCCGCCACCGTCATGAGCAGACTGCTGCCACCGGAACTGATCAGCGGCAGGGTCAGGCCCTTGGTGGGCAACAGCCCCAGGTTGACCCCCATGCTGATGATCGCCTGCAGCGCCAGCCAGATGCCGATGCCCCAGCAGACATAGCCCATAAAGCCCTGTTGCAGATTGTGCGCCTGGCGACCGACCAGCATGATGCGCATGATCAGCCAGCAATACAGCAGCATGACCACGACGATGCCAAGCAGGCCGGTTTCCTCGGCCAGCACGGCAAAAATGAAGTCGGTGTGCGCTTCCGGCAGATAAAACAGCTTCTGAATGCTGGCACCGATGCCGACACCGAAGAATTCGCCGCGACCGATTGCAATCAGCGCCTGGCTGAGCTGGTAACCGGAGCCGAAGGCATCGGCGAACGGATCGCGGAACGACATGATGCGCTGCAGCCGGTAGGGCTCTATTGCCGCCAACCCCAGCAGCGGCAGCGACAGCGCGCCCAGCGGCAACAGGTACCACAGCGAGGTGCCGGCCAGAAACAGCAGGCTGACCACAATCGCCGTCAGCACCATGGCGCTGCCGAAATCCGGCTGCTGCAGCAGGATCAGTGTCAGCACAGCGGTCAGCAGCAGGGGCTTGACGGTTTCCATCAGCCGCTTGTCGAGCAGACCGGAACGGGCGTTGAGGTAGCCGGCCAGATAGATGATCAGCAGCAGCTTGGCCAGCTCCACCGTCTGAAAGCGCGACACGCCAAGGCTGATCCAGCGCTGGCTGCCGTTCACCTCCACGCCGATGCCAGGCAGCATTGGCAGCAGCAGCAACAGCACGATCGGCCCCAGCATCAGCTTGCTGACCGCTTCCAGCCGGGCCACCGGCAACCAGCGCAGCGCCAGTGCCAGCGGCACCGCCAGGCCGAGAAAGACGAGGTGGCGCAGCAGATAATAGTAAGGCTCCACACCATTGCCTTCGGCCACCGCCATGGATGCCGAGCCGACCATGACCACACCGATCATCAGCAGCAGCACGGTGGGCATGATCAGGCCGGGATCGGGGCGCAGCTGGCGCACGCGATCCTCTCGACGGTAGGCCTGTTTGCGAGCAGCAGCCATCAGCGCACCTTCAGCGTGGCCAGACTGAGCAGGACCAGAATCACCGAAATGATCCAGAAGCGCACGATTACGCGCGGTTCCGGCCAGCCCTTGAGCTCAAAATGGTGATGGATCGGCGCCATGCGGAACACGCGCTTGCCGGTGAGTTTGAAGGAGCCGACCTGCACGATCACCGACAGCGTTTCCACCACAAACAGACCAGACATGAGAATGAATGCCAGTTCCTGGCGCACGATCAGGGCGATCGTCGCCAGTGCCGCGCCGATCGCCAGGGCGCCGATGTCGCCCATGAACACCATGGCCGGATAGGTATTGAACCAGAGAAAACCCAGCCCGGCACCAGCCAGGGCGGCGCAGAAAATGGACAACTCACCGGCACCCGCCACATACGGAATGCCCAGGTAGTCGGCGAACACGCTGTTGCCGGCGGCGTAGGCAAACACACCCAGCGCGGATGCGATCAGCACCGACGGCATGATCGCCAGCCCGTCCAGGCCATCGGTCAGGTTGACCGCGTTGCTGAAACCGACCACCAGCAGATAGGCCCAGCCAATGAACAGCATGCCCAGCGGAATCAGCCAGCCCTTGAACACCGGCAGCAGCAACTCGGTCTGGGTCTGATCCGGCGCGCTGGTGTAGAGATACACCGCCACGCCCAGACCCAGCAGCGACTGCAACAGGTATTTCCAGCGCGCCGGCAGGCCGCGGCTGTTTTTCTGCATCAGCTTGCGATAGTCATCGATCCAGCCGATGGCACCAAAACCGGCGGTCACCAGCATCACCAGCCAGACATGACGGTTCCCCAGATCGCCCCACAGCAGCACCGCCAGCAGCAGCGAAAAAATGATCAGCACTCCGCCCATGGTGGGGGTGCCGGCCTTGCTCAGGTGGGTTTGCGGGCCATCATCACGGATCGGCTGGCCGATCTGGCGCAGGCCGAGATGGCGAATCATCCATGGTCCGCAGACCAGCGCCACCGCCAGCGCGGTGAGTGCAGCCAGAATGGAGCGAAAAGTCAGGTAACCGAACAGGCTGAAGTCCGGATTGATCGCAGTCAGCGTATTGGCCAGCCACAACAACATCAGCAGGACTCCTGCAGCAACGCCGCTGCACTGGTTTGTTCGCTGTCGTCGCGTGCGCGCAGCGCAGCCACCAGCTGCTCCATGCCGGCCGACCGCGAGCCTTTGACCAGCACCGCCACACCGGCGTGCAGTTGTGCCGGCAACGCCTCTTGCAGCGCCGTCTTGTCGGCAAAGCTGTGACCGCCTGTGCCAAACGCTGCCGCCGCATGTGCCGCCAGCGGACCGCAGGCAAACAGCTGCGTGATGCCGGCGGCTCGGGCAGCCTGCCCGGCGCTGGCATGCAGTGCCGCAGCAGTCGATCCCAGTTCCGCCATGTCGCCCAGCACCAGCCAGCGCTCCTGCGCGGGATAACGCACCGCCAGCGCGGCGACGGCGGCGTCGAGCGATGCCGGGTTGGCATTGTAGCTGTCATCGATGATGACACTGCCGGCGATACCGGCCATTGCCTGGCCGCGACCCGGCACCGTTTGCATGCCGGCCAGTGCGGCTGCCACGGACTCCGGCGCGATGCCCACAGCCAGCGCCGCCGCCGCCGCCAGCGCCGCATTCGCAGCGTTGTGTGCACCCGGCAATGCCAGGCTTGTGTGCAACTCCACGCCGTCTCCGCGTAGCGTCCAGTTCTCACCGTCCAGCTGCCATACCCAGTCGGCCGGCAGTGGATCAGGCGCGGCCGACTGCAGCGCACAGCGCGCCGACTGACGCAGCACATCAGCGTGTTCGGCGTCGGCCGGATACAGGGCCAGACCATCCGGTGGCAGCTCGGCAAACAGCTCACTTTTCGTCAGCGCCACGCCCAGCAGGGTGCCCAGCCGCTCCAGATGGGCCGGGCCGATGCTGGTCACGATGCCGATGCGCGGTCGCACCAGACGCGCCAGCAGAGCAATGTCGCCAGGCTGTCCACAGCCCATCTCGATGACGGCAAAACGGTGTTGCGGCTGCAGACGCAGCAGGGTCAGCGGCACGCCGAGTTCATTGTTGTAATTGCCTGCGGTGCACATCCAGTCGCTGGCCGGCAACGCCTGGCGCAAGCTGGCGGCAAGCATTTCCTTTACCGTGGTTTTGCCATTGCTGCCGGTGACCCCGATGATGGTGACGCGCATCTGGTCGCGCCAGCTGCGGGCCAGTTCAGTCAGCGCCAGGGCCACATCAGCGACCACCAGCTGCGGCAGCGGCGTGTCCTGCGCGGCGCTCACCAGCGCTGCGGCAGCACCAGCCTGATGGGCTGCGGCAACGAACTCATGCCCGTGCACCCTGGCCCCCGGCAATGCCACAAACAGATTGCCCGGCTGCAACGCGCGGCTGTCCATGCTGACGCCGTGCACCGCCTGTTCCGCTGCGGCACTGGCGGTAATCCGGTGCAGATCTCCGCCCACACGACGCTGGATGTCGGCAAGACTTAACTGCATCATGCCGGCACCCCGGACGGTGTGTGCTGCGCATCCCGCTGATGCTCATGTTCGGACAGAAGACTGGCAGCAATCTCAGCGGCAATGGCGGCATCATCAAACACCAGCCGCTGATGGCCGATCTGCTGATGGCGCTCATGGCCCTTGCCGGCGATGATGACCACATCCTCGCAGCTGGCCTGCTGCAGCGCCATCGTGATCGCCAGTCTGCGATCCGGCTGACACTGCACCATCACCTGCGAGGCCACACCGCTGCGTATCTCGCTGATGATCTGTTCCGGTGCCTCGTGGCGTGGATTGTCGCTGGTGATGACGATGCTGTCGGCCAGCCGGCCGGCGATTTCGCCCATGCGCGCCCGTTTGCCACGATCACGATCTCCACCGCAGCCGAACACGCAAAAGAGTCGGCCGCGACAGAACTCGCGGGCACTGCCAAGCACGGTCTCCAGGGCATCCGGCGTGTGGGCATAATCAACGATGATAAGTGGCTGCTGCAGACCCGGTAGCAGCTGCATGCGCCCGGGCACCGGTTGCAGCCCCTGCAGCACGTCAGTGATGTCTGTCCAGGACCAGCCCAACTGCCCCAGCGCACCGATCACAGTGGCCAGATTATGCAAATTGAAATGTCCCAGCAGGCCGGTCTGGATCTCACCGCTTCCCCATGGTGATTGCACCTGAATGCGCATGCCGTGCCGGGTTTGCTGACGATTGGCAGCGAGGTTTCCGGACGCCACTGCCTGCACGCAGATGTCGGCTCGGTGCTGCGGCACAGTCGAGGTGGTCAGTACACGCTCACCATGGCCGAGTTGCAGCAGCTGCTGATGCATGTTGCGGCAGTAGGGATCGTCCACGCTGACCAGCATGTGCTCCACCTCATGCTCGGTGAACAGTTTCAGCTTGGCTGCCGCATAGGCCTGCATGTTGAGGTGGTAATCCAGATGATCCTGGCTCAGATTGGTGATGGCAGCCACACTGAACCGGCACGCGCTGGTGCGTCGCTGCGCCAGCGCGTGCGAGGACGCTTCCATGGCCACCAGCTGCGGCTCAAGCTGACACAGTTTTGCCAGCCGCCACTGCAGCTGCAGCGCATCCGGGGTGGTGTGACGGCTGTCATGCAGCGCGTCCAGCAGCCCCCAGCCCAAAGTGCCGATCATGCCGCCCCGCTGCTGGCCAGACGGTGTCGGCGCGGAAACCAGTGCCGGTGCCTGCGCGAGAAAGTGGGCACAGGAGGTCTTGCCATTGGTGCCGGTGATGGCGATCACTGGCAAGCGTCGGCTGGGGTGTCCGAAAAACCTGGCACACAGCTCACCGATGGCATGCCGCAATCCGGTCACCGGTAGCACCACACCGGCACGCTGGGCCGGAATCTGCAGCTCATCGGCAGCGATGTCTGAGTCCACCAGCACCAACCCGGCACCATTGGCCAGGGCAGCGCTGATGTACTGGCCGCCATGCTGCTGGCCGCGACCGTCGTGCAGCGGATAGACCAGAAAACAGTCGCCGGCGGTGACTTCACGTGAATCCAGGGCAATGCCGGTGACCGGGCGATCCTGCACGTGCAGCGGCAGATCAAAACCCAGACCGGCACACCATTGCGCCACCGTCAGTCGCGGCAACGACGGCAGTGTGCCGAGGCTGCGATCGATCATGGCTGCCCCCCGGAAGCTGATGGCTGTCCTCCGGAAACTGGTGCACCGGAAATGGCAGCTGGCGTGGCCGCAGCCATGCCGGCCTGCCAGTTTTCCGGCAAGCGGTCGGGCGGGATGTTGAGCAGGCGCAGGGCATCGGTCATGAACCGGCTGAACACCGGTGCTGCCACCAGACCGCCGTAGTAATCGGTGTTGCGCGGCTTGTGAATGACCACCGCGCAGACCAGGCGTGGCTGGCTGGCCGGGGCATAACCGATGAATGAACTGATGTAGTCGTTGGAATAACCATTGACACTGGCAATGTGCGCGGTACCGGTCTTGCCGGCCACCCGGTACATCGGCACTGCCGCCAGGGTGCCGGTGCCATCTTCGGTCACCACGGTTTCCAGCATCGCGGTGATGCTGCGGGTCAGCGCCGGATCCACCACCGATGCCGGCGGCTCCGGTGTCGACATGACCAGACTGGGCCGATACAGCAGTCCGCCATTGGCCAGCACACTGTAGGCCTGGGCCAGTTGCAGCGTGGTCACAGACAGACCATAACCATAGCCCAGCGTGGCCTGTTCCAGTGCCCGCCAGCGCTCCGGCTGGCGCAACACACCGGCCGATTCACCGGGAAACACCACGCCGGTCAGGCTGCCGAATCCGAACCGCGTCAGCACCTCGTGCAGGTGGCCGCTGTCCAGTTGCTGCGCCAAGCGCGCCATGGCGATGTTGCTGGACTTGGTCAGTACCCGGGTTGCCGTCAGCGGGCCATAGTAATGGGTGTCGGTGATGCGGTGTCCGGACACATTGTAGCCGCCGGCAGGAATGTCGAGCACGGTCTGCGGCTTCACCGCACCGGCCTGCAGCGCTGCCAGCATGATGAACGGCTTGATCACCGAACCCGGCTCGGACACATGCGTGATGGCGCGGTTGTAGCGCTGCAGCACCCGGCTCTCTTCCAGGTTGTTGGGGTTGTAGCTGGGATGGTTGACCATCGCCAGCACTTCGCCGCTGTGCACGTCCATGAGCACCAGCGAGGCCGATTCCGCAGCATGCTCCAGCATGGCCCGCTGCAGTTCCTCATAAGCCATGTACTGCAGGCGGCGATCGATGGTCAACTGCAGGGTTTCGCCGGGCTCGGCCGGTTGCAGCAGCTTGACTTCCTCCACACTGCGGCCGAGGCGATCCTTGATGACCAGTTTACGGCCAGGCTTGCCGGTCAGCTTGTCGTCGTACATGTACTCCAGGCCGGTGAGGCCGACGTCGCCGGTGCCGGTGTGACCGATGATGTGGGCAGTGACCGCACCGTCGGGATAAAAACGGCGGTACTCACGGCGGAAGTTGACGCCGGGGGCGTCCAGCTGACGCACCTGCTCGGCCATGCCGGGCAACAGCCTGCGCCGCAGCCAGTAGAACTCGCGATCGCGCCGCTCAGCCAGCGTCAGCTGCAGTTTTTCCTCATCCCCCTCCAGAATGTCGGCCAGCGGCTTGATGTAGCCGGGATGCTTGAGCAGTTCCCGCGGCACCACCCAGACCGACTCCACCGGCGTACTCACTGCCAGCACCTCGCCGTTGCGATCGAGGATCTCGCCGCGCGTGGTGGGTATCGGTGCCTCACGCAAATACCTGGCCTCGCCCTGATCCTGGAGAAAATCCTTCTGCGTCACCTGCAGGTTGATCGCCTTCGCCAGCAGCGCCACCATGCACAGCAGAAAACACAGTGCGAACACCAGCAGGCGACGTGCGGATGGCTGCGCGGCCGCGCTCATGAATCGTCTCCCGAGCGCTGATCAGGCTGCGTCGGCAGGGCCATCAGCAACACCTGATCCGGCGTGTGCATGGCCAGACGCTCACTGGCCAGGCGTTTGACCCGGGCGATGTTGGCCAGCGTCGACTGCTCCAGCTGCAGCCGCGAGCGCTGCATTTCCTGCTCATCCAGCTGCGCACGCACGCGTTGCAGTTCGACGAACATCTCGCGGCTTTGCTGACGATAACTGACCACCCCCAGCATGCTGGCCGCCAGCGCCAGCACCAGCACCAGAAACACGGCGATCTGCAGCCGCGTCATGGCTGCGCCCCAGCGGTGGTGGGACGGTCAGCGCAATATTCGATCACCCGCAGCACGGCGCTGCGACTGCGCGGATTGCTGGCAATCTCCGCAGCCGTGGGCAGCCACTTGCCGATCAGGCGATAGTCGGGATTGTGTGCAGCAGGCTGCGGCAGCCGGCGATTGCCGACAGCGGGTCTGGCCAGCGCGTTGAAGCTGCGCTTGACGATGCGGTCCTCCAGCGAATGAAACGCCAGCACGGCCAGGCGACCGCCCGGCTCCAGCACCTGCAGTGCCTGTGTCAGCCCGCTGCGCAGCTCCTGCAGTTCATCGTTGATGACGATGCGGATGGCCTGAAACGTACGCGTGGCAGGATGTTTCTTTTGCTTGCGGGCGGCCGGCCCGAGGCAGTCGCTGACCAGCTCGGCCAGTTCAGCGGTGGTCTGCAGTGGCCGCTGCGCACGGCGGGTGACAATGGCCCGGGCGATGGCGCCAGCGCGGCGCTCCTCGCCATAATCAAACAGCGCTTTGCGAATCTCGTCGACCGTGGCCTGCTGCAGCCACTCGGCTGCGCTCTGACCGCTGCCCGGATCCATGCGCATGTCCAGCGGACCATCGTGCATGAAACTGAACCCGCGCTCGGGCTGGTCCAGCTGCGGCGAGGACACACCCAGATCCATCATGATGCCGGCCACCTGTTCGATGCCCAGCGCGGCGAGACTGGTCTTGAGCTCACTCAGACGCGACTGCCGGACGCAGCAACGCGGATCAGCACCAAAACGCTGATTCGCCGCTGCAATCGCCTGTGGATCACGATCAAACATGATCAGTCTGCCCTCGTCTGCGAGCATCTCCAGCAGCAAGCTGCTGTGTCCGCCTCGGCCCAGGGTCGCGTCCACGTAGTTTCCTTCCCGCCTGACGCTCAACCCGCTCATCATTTCATCAGGCATGACCGGCTTGTGTATTGTTGTTTCCGTGCTCATGCCTGTTGTATCCGTAACGCTGTCAATGCTCTAAAGTATTGCGAACTCCTCATCCTCAAACACATCGTCGAGTGCATCCAGATCGTCGCCGCGCATTTTCGCCAGCGCTTCCAGACTCCAGATTTCAAATCGTGTTCCCGAACCGGTGAAGCGCGCTTCACGATCCAGCCCGGCGGCATCGCGATGCTCGCTGGGCAGCAGAATGCGCCAACTGGCATCCGGCTCCAGCGGCTCAGCCATGCTCAAAAGACGCATCTTGGCGCGCTGGCGGGCGCGGGTCGGGCGAATCGGGTTGCCGTCCTGGTCACGATCCTGCAGTACGCGCTGGCAGTCTTCCTCCCAGCGCTGACGCGGATACAGCCACAGGCAGCCATTGCTGTGCAGACTCATCGTCAGCACCAGTTGCCGATCACCGGCGCTGGCCATGTCATCGCGAAAACAGGTCGGAATGGCCAACCTGCCTTTGCTGTCGATACTGACCGGTCTGATCTTGTGAAAGAACATTTCTACGCGCTGCAACCACTATTCAACACAATTACACACAAAAACCCACGATTTCCCACATTTCTACACGCAAAGATAGACCCATTTCCAGCCAGCGTCAAGCCGCATTGACGCAAACTGTTGAAATAACTTGGAACAATGGGTGGCCAGTGCATCGGCCATGGCAGGCTGTCGGCAGACCGCGTGGCCGGCCAGTGGAGGATCAGGCCGTCAGATCAACGGCAACCGGCCGCGACAAGTTGCCGGCGGGAGAGAAGTTCAGTGCTTGTGCCCGCGCCATGACTGTCCTGGTGAGCTGCTGGCGTTCTGCATGCCATGCCGGCATGCTTGCGCGCATGAGCATGCCATGGCGCTAGCTCGCATTATTCATGTGTCGACGTCGCGAGATGCTGCCAATGCCTGTAGCTGTGGTGTTTCGCAACTGAAGGAACCGCGCGAGTACTTGACCGTACGTTCAGGATTAATGACCGAGCGAAATGGCGCAGATGCGGGTACTGGAGGCATCGCAGTAGTCGGATGCATGAATAATGCGGGCTACACTAGTGTACCCCGCCGGAAATACTGTAACGTTCAGCGAGCCGGAAAGCGCTTAGCCGCAAGGCATGGCTCGCAGGTCATGGCCATTCCATGGCCAAGAGCCATAACACAGCGGATGAGTGCTT
>Ga0180009_10000389_pt1 | contig 63007 bp, 42 predicted proteins | sample OS_PC_MetaG_FD_123537 | JGI IMG/M metagenome (GOLD analysis project Ga0180009, IMG submission 123537) | Groundwater microbial communities from the Aspo Hard Rock Laboratory (HRL) deep subsurface site, Sweden - OS_PC_MetaG | ecosystem: Environmental > Aquatic > Deep subsurface > Groundwater... | reverse complement strand
AGTGATTCTAAGCTTTCAGTTGTATGCCTTTTTAGTATTATTTATGTTCTGGATTTCCGTATTCAAAAATCGTTCTCCCTGCTGAAAGCCAAGAATCTCTTGGTCGGGACGTACCAAACTGGAATTGTCCCGACAAAGAGCCGCTTGGGTTTGCGCATAAGTTCTTCAAAACACATTTCCGTTGCTCTCATCAATCTACTGTTCAAACCAGCAGTTCTAATTCATCAAAAATAAATTGTTTCAATTACCTTCTCCAAAAAAATCAATACTTTTATTCCCAATTCAGAACCTTAAAACCATGGCCAAAAACAAAAAAGCAAAAGTAGTTCAAATGCTTAGTCCTGAGAACTATATACGACAAAAAGCGAGAAGTCTGCCTATACACGAATGCACCATTAATACCAACTGGGAGGATTCTGGAATGGCTCAGATAATGGTTATCCGCAAACATGTCAATGACAATTTCACCGTTGGATTTTATCTGGTCGATCTTTTGTGTTTGGGTGTTAAAGATGCGCATTACGTTTTTAATATATCTCAGCATGAATTTAATGAAGGTTTCGCTATAAACGAATTAAAGCTGCTGACAGAAAAGATTCCCTATAATCTGGCACACAACATCATCTATGCAGGCATCGAATTTGCTGAGGACTATGGCTTTAAACCACATAAAACATTCACTTCGGTGGCGCAATACATTCTGGAAGAAGATACTGATGAGATCGAATACCTGGATATTCCGTGTGGCCATGAAGACGACGCCAAGCCCGTATTTTTTAAAGGGGCTGATGATGATGAAGCTTTCGTAAAGCGCGTATTAACACAACTGGAGAAAACTGCCGGACCAAACAATTATTACTTCTATGATGAAGACGCTAACGATCAATGGGATGATTCAGAAGAATTAGATGCAGATGCACCTCTTGATTTTCCAATCAGGGATGATTTTGGTTTATGGCTCAACGATATCATTGAAGATGAGCTCAATAAATTGGATGAAGCAAAGAAAAAAAACAGCACCACATTCCAGTTTAAAATACAGATCAAAAATATTTCAAAGCCTACTGTATGGCGCAAAATTTCTGTTCCTTCCTATTACAGCTTTGCGCTGCTGCATCATATCATCCAGGCTGTTTTCGGCTGGGAAAATGCCCATCTGTATCAGTTTTCGGACAATGGATTCCACTCCGATACCGTTATCACAGCTATTGTAGATGATGATTTCGACGACATGGGAGAGCAACGAGAAGCTTCGGAAGTGTTGTTGCTGGACGTATTTAAAAATGAAGGCCAGAAATACACTTACATCTACGATTTTGGCGATAGCTGGGAGCATGATATCGTTCTGGAAAAAATCATTCCGGAACAATCCGAAACACCAAAACTACTAGCTGGCAAAGGCGCCTGTCCGCCCGAAGACTGCGGAGGCCCCGGTGGTTACGAAAACCTGAAAACCATCCTTGCTGATCCAAAACACAAAGAATATAAGGATTATGAGGAATGGCTACAACTGTTTGAGGGGCAAAAATGGGACAGCGACGAATTTGATCTGGAAGACACACAATTGTATCTTGAAGAAATGTTTGATAGAGAATAGATCCTTCGGAATCTACATGTGAAAACTTTTCAATTCGTATCCCTGCTTTTGTTAATTTCTGGTTAAAATTTGAAAGACTATCGGTTTATTTTCAGGAATTCCTACATTTGATTGCCTGATTGCTTGTTAGAAGCGGTTTACAGTGCTGGATCTATTAAACTAAAACATACTTAATAACGGGGGTTTTTCCCCTGTTTAAAGGCATACTCTAACAAAATATAGTACGTTTCTTAGCAGCTTCAGCTTTTTTGTGTTTACCAGATAAATTGGAACAGAAGAATTAGGTACAATTAAATCCTATAAGTATGAAATCTATCAAAACCGAAATCAAATGGGCACTGATCTTTGTGATCATGTCGCTGCTTTGGATGTGGCTCGAAAAACTCTCTGGGCTGCACAGCACACACCTTGATATGCATCTTTACCTCACGAATTTGTTTGCCATTCCGGCAATCCTGGTTTACGTGCTGGCTTTGCGCGAGAAAAAGCGGAAGGACTATCAAGGGCAGATGACTTATCTGCAAGGGCTTTTTTCAGGACTAATTATCACAGCAATTGTCGCACTTTTTAGCCCGCTTACGCAATGGATTATTTCCACAATCATCACACCGGAATATTTTCCCAATGTGATCGCTTATTCACTTGAGACAGGCTATCACGAAAGCCTTGAAGCCGCCGAAGCGCAGTTTAACCTTCAAAACTATATCAAGCAAAGTGTGATCGGTGCTTTGGTTATGGGAGTGATTACTTCGGCTGTGGTGGCCATCTTTGTGCGCACAAAAAAATCTAAAACTGCAACTGATTAACAAAATTAAAACCCTTAAAAATCCAGTGATATGACCAGCGTAAATGTCTATTTAAACTTTGAAGGCAATTGCGAAGAAGCCTTCAACTTCTATCAATCTGTTTTTGGAGGCGAATTCTCCTATTTGGGGCGTTTCCGCGATATCCCACCACAGGAAGACATGCCTGCCATGCCGGAAGCCATGGCCGACAAAATCCTCCACATTGCCTTGCCCATTAGTAAAGAAACCATGCTTATGGGCAGCGATACAGGTGGAGAATGGGCGCCAGCCTTCAAACAAGGCAACAACTTTGCCATTGCCGTTTCTGTTGACAGCAAAGCCAAAGCAGATGAGATTTTCGAAGGCTTGTCGCAGAACGGAATAATTATTATGCCGCTGGCAGATATGTTTTGGGGCGATTATTTTGGCCAGTGCACAGACCAATTCGGTGTGAACTGGATGGTGATGTTTGATCCAAATCAGGCATAAGCTCCCATTAATTAGTGTTTGTCTTTAAAGTCCGATGGCTGCGTTATGCGCATCATTCATGTCTGTCAATCACTTTAGCTTGAAAATTGTGTGAGTTGGATTTTTTACAAGGGTTAGCTTGTTCAAAAATAAAAAATTTGTTTGGCGGCTTAATGCTTTGCTGAATTATCCGGCACTCTCCAAAGCACATCTGTGAACCAATTTCTCTGATCGGAAAACCAGGAAACGATTTCAAATCCCGACTGTTGCGCCATTTCCTCAATCATCGTTTTGGAATATTTTTGCGATTGTTCTGTAAAAATGCGTTCGCCTGCAGTCAGTCTGATGGTTTCATCGGTAAGTTTAAGCGTAACTTTTTGCTCTTCTTTGCTAATCAAATAACTGCTTGCCAGCCCATTATCAGGATTATAAACTTCCTGATGTTCAAAAAGCTCCAGGCGAAAATCGGCATCCATTTCTTTGTTGATCCGTGTGAGCAGATTGAGGTTGAATTGCGCAGTAAGTCCGTGAGGGTCGTTATAAGCCTGCAAAATGACCTCGGGATCTTTTTGCAAATCGAGGCCAAGCAACAGTTGATCGCCGGCATTTAGCACCTTCCTTAACTCACTTAAAAAGTTACGTGTTTGTTCCATCGAAAAGTTACCCAGGTTCGACCCCAAAAAAAGCAGGACTTTAGGTTTCTGATGTTGCCAATGGCTCAGCATTTCAAAATAATCGCCTTTAAGACCGCTCATCTTTATTTCGGGAAGGATACGTCTGATACTTTTCTCCAAATCGTTCAAAGCCGTAGCTGAAATATCAACCGGAATATAGGTGAAATCTTTTTTAAGTTGGCACAGCTTCTCAAGTAATACTTTGGTTTTGAGTCCATCGCCGGCTCCCAGTTCAATCAGATCAAACGCCTGACCATTCATGCCGAAAGCCTGAATGATGGCATCCCCTTTCTCCTTAAAAATATCCATTTCGCAATCAGTGAGGTAATATTCGGGCATATGCATGATCTGCTGAAACAAACGACTCCCGGCCTCATCATAAAAGTATTTTGAAGACAAATATTTGGGATCAGCACGCAACCCATCCATTACATCAATAGCAAAACTGCTTAGTTTCTTCTCCTGAATCGTATCCATAGGCAATAGCGTAATTAAATGTGTTGTGCTTGCATCCCATCAGGAACGCCTGTTTCAAAAGGATTTTGCGGGTCGTTGCTCCATTCAAACCATCCGCCGTCGTAAACCGAAACACGCGGCCACCCCATCAGCCAGGCATTGAACCAGGCCTCGCTGCCCCGCCATCCTGTTCCACAATAAAAAGCCAGGTGTTTGTCGGGCGTAATGCCATTGTTTTCCCAGATTGCTGCTACCTCATGATAATCGCGTGTAGTATGATCTTCGTTTCGGTAGTTTTCCATGTGGTAGGCATCGCTTCCACAGTCGGCAAATAGGACGCCGGGAATGCGTCCTTTGGCTTCAATATAGTTGTAGCCACTCACTTCACCAATATATTCGGGCCAGCTGCGCACGCAAACAAGCTCGGCATCTTTATCTGCCAGCATCTTTTTGGCTTCCGGCGTATCTACTGCAAGGCCAGCTTGAGCAGGGATTTGAGCTCCGAAATCTTTTACCGGCTTTTTGGGTACATCAGCCGTTGAAACCTCAAAACCGGCGTCCTGCCAGGATTGAAATCCTCCGTTCAAAATTCTCACATCCTTCACACCGGCATACAGCATGATAAATGCATTTCGAATAGCGCCAATGTCTCCCGCAGCACTGCCCGGAAATTCGCTGGCGTTATCCGGAAACATAAATTTGCCGTATAAAACAACCGTTGTATCGGCTGTAATTCCGTGTGCTTCAAGGGCAAGCTTAAGTTGCTGCGGACTTCGCCTATTCCAGGTTTCAGGGGCTTCCAGCGCCAAAGTGTCCATATCAATGGCACCAGGAATATGCCCGCTGAGGTAAGCCTTTCTGTTGCGATAATGGCTGTGCACAACAACATATTTATCATTGTCGTAATGCATAGGCTTTTCACCCTGAATTAAGTCATTTACCCATTCAGCTGAAACCAGCTGTTGGTAACGCTCAAGCCTGTCCATTGGAAGTGATTCGTTTTTTACCCATTCTGTGAGGAAATGCGGATAAATAAAAAGCTTTTCATAACCAGACTGTTCAAACCGCTCAGCGACATTTTCGGCAGTTGAAAGGTCATAGCCATAAAGAATCAGTGTATGATGCGGCAGGATTTGCTTGTGCCTGACGATTTCGATCCAGTCGATATAGTTTAACCATTTTGCAGGCAAACTTTTGGCACCGCCAATATGACCTGAGCGATTCTCCCCTTTCAAAGCCCAGCCATTAAAAGCATCCACCGACCTCACATCAAGTAGAATAGTGTCAGGATTTTGAATCATCTTTTGAAGCTCAGGTGTCGTAATTTCTTTCATAAAAGAGGTTTTAAAAAATAAATATACTTTATTTATCTGGTTATTCCATTCATTTTCAATCTTTTTAAGAATTATTTAAAGCGCTTTCAGAATTTCAGAAACACTGGCACGCTTTTTATAATCCGGATCAAAATGCCTCCAGGCTATTTTCCCATCCGGGTTTATCAGGAAGGTAGCAGGAATGGGAAGTCGCTGGCTATCATCAGAATGGGTCTCTTTGAGCTTGGCGCCAAGCACGGTGTTGTAAACAAAAAGCGTTTTGGTATCCGGCTTAAAGGTCACATCGTATGCGTCTGCAATACGGTAATTCTCATCATAAAGCAATTGAAATTCTGCACCGGATTTTGTTGCCATTTTATCAAGGTACTCGGGCTTTTCAGGCGAAACAGCAATCAGCTGCACACCTGCTTCCTGCAACAGATAAAGGCTATCCTGAAATGATGCCAGGTGTTTGTTGCATACCGGACACCAAAATCCCCGATAAAAAATAAGCACGACCGGACCCTGATTCAAAACTTCCACCAAATTAAACTGATTGCCATGCTGATTTGTGGCTTCAAATAAAGGGGCAGTTTGTCCGGGCACAAGTCCAACTGCTTCTTGTGCTGAGCGAAAGTCTTGTGCCCGAAGCGGCATCTCAGCCCAGGATAATAGTATGAGATTCATAATCAAAAAAGTTTTAAAAGTTTTCATAGTTCAGGTTTTAGTGCTCCATTTAAATCATCCCATTTTGGACATGAGGTATTTCTTCAGGAAGTGGTCCACACTGATTTTGCCAGGGCCATAAATGAACAAGCCAAAGAGCATCAGGAGGTAGTAAAGTGGTATTTCAAAGCCATTGTTTCCAGCTTCAAAACCATTGGCCCAATGCACGCTTTGGATGGCCACCAGCATCACAATCATTAATGGAACTGCAATAATGCGTGTACCCAAACCCAAAAACAGCAGCACAAAACCGGCAACTTCTGTATAGGTTGCCAGGTAGGCATTCAATGTTGGGAAAGGCATACCCATGCCTTCGAACCAATCGGCAATGCCACTAATATTGCCAAGCTTCATCATGGCCGGGCCATAAAAGCCGTAGGCAAGCACCAAGCGAAATAACAAAAGTGGAACATCAACCAGCGCATTCAGTTTTTCGATCATTTGTTGATAAAGGGCAATCATTTTCATTTTTTCAATTTTTATTGTTTGTGATGATTAGGTCGGCTATTTACTTTAAACCTGACAATTCAAAATCAACAGTTCCGTCAAACAACTTCCGGGAAATACACAATGAAACCTTTATAATACATTGATATAAAGATGGTTAAATCTTATCATTATTTCATAAGAAAGCAATAGAAAAATGATTCTGTCAGGTTGAGTCGCTTTATCCGACTGAGAAGTCAAATTCAAAACAAAAGCTATTATGACAAAAATTGCCCTTATTATTATGTCGGATACAGAAAGCATCGAAGCGCTCGGCAAAGTATCCAACGCCTTTATGTTAGCCCTTGAATCGATGGAACAAGGCGATGATCTCAAAATAATTTTTGAAGGAGCAGGCACCAAATGGATAGGCGCACTCGAAGACTCCTCACATAAACTTCATGGCTTGTATCAGTCTGTAAAGCCTGCAATAACTGGTGCGTGCTCGTTTTGTGCAACCGCATTTGGCGTGAAAAACACCGTTGAAAAGGCAGGTATTACTCTGTTATCAGATTATAAAGATCATCCCAGCCTGCGTCAATTGGTTGTTGATGGGTATGCCTTGATTTCATTCTAATCCCGGGTTTTGGTTTGGTTTGGTTTGCAGAAAGACGGCTTAGGCTGTCTTTTTGCATTTTTCCCTGCTATCATTTGTAAATTTATCAACAAAGTGATTAAAAGTTAAGAAAAACTTCTTGTTAATTAACAGATTCGTAAAAAAATACAGGCTAATAGTTAGGCGCCCACAGCCTCTGATTAAATTCGATTAGGCTGCATGGTTTAGTATTTCTATACCGTTCTTTTTAATTTCGGCAACCAGCGGATTTGAGTTATTAAAATCAGAAATTTTGAAGGGATGAGGTTCTATTAATAAATCGTCATCACTGCGAAGCTGCATCAATTGGATTTGCAAATCAATAATATCATCCACGGTTTTAAAAACAATCGCGATATCAATATCACTATCAGGGTGATTTGTACCTTTTGCAAAGGATCCAAAGAGAATGGCGCTTTCAATTTGAAACTTGTCACTAATTGAATCAATGTATCGTTTTGCAATCCTTATAGCTTCGTTTTTATCCATTCTCTAAGTATCTTAATATTTGTAAGCCAATTTATTGCATAATCAGGCGTGCATTTTTTATAAAATTCCTGCTTGTGGTCATCGTAACGTGCATTTATATTAAAAGTTGATATTAGTATTTATACCCTCCTCCACCATCAGTTTCCAGACCAATACCTGTTGCCAGCACCAGGCGGTTGACAAAATTAAAATAAGCAACAACCAGACTGGCATCCAGCAATTCCAGGTCAGTGAAGCCACTGTTTTTTAATTGCAACAACAACTGGTTTTGCTCAAAAGCAGCAGGATTGGCTGTGAGTTTGGCAGCAAGCTCTGCCAAAAACCGTTCGCGTTGGCTAAGCGGAGCAGACTTCCAATCGCTGATTAAAAGTTTCAATCGCTCATCATTTTTCCAGTAATGATGCAGCGCTTCGGCATGATGCTGCCGGCAATAAAGGCAAGCATTCGTTACCGAAACCACCACGGCCATCATTTCCCTTTCGGCTCTCGAAAGTGGCGATTTGCTAAACATGATCTCCATATAAAGCTCCATATGTTTAACAATACTTTCGGGATGCAGGCTTTGCATTTTGTGCACTTCGGCCAGTTTGCCTCGTTTTTGGATGATATCGTCGTAAATTTCACGCAGGCGGCCGGTGGATTCTTCGTAATCAATGATTTTAATTGTGCTCATAAGGTGATATTTGTCAGGAAAAAGTAAAAGTAACGACTTAAATTATAAATTAACATAAAAACCTATCTCTATGAAAGCGATTTGGAACGATAAAATTATTGCTGAAAGCCAAAACACCGTGCCTGTTGAAGGCAACCGCTATTTCCCTGCCGAAAGTGTTAACAGTGAATACTTGCGCAAAAGCGATACCCAAACCATATGCCCCTGGAAAGGCACTGCCAGCTATTATGATGTGGTGGTTGACGGGCAGGTAAACAATGATGCCGCCTGGTACTATGCCGATCCCAAGCCTGCAGCCTCAAAAATTAAAGGGCATATTGCCTTCTGGAAAGGGGTCTCGGTTTTACCCTAAATGAGCTTTAAATGGAGAAACCTTTAAATCAACATTTCTTCTTTGGAAAAAACAAAGCCATTATTGGATAGAACCCCATTAAACTAAAAAAGCCGGTGCCCTCAAGCAACCGGCTTTTCTACCCAAACCAAACTTATTACTAATCTATTTTCTATTTCGAAAAGACGTAATCCTTTGCTTTTGCTGCGGTATGGCACTGCAAACACATGCCATTCATCAGCTTGGCGCCACGCATGGCATTACCATTTTCGTCCTTTGCAATTTTTCCATCAGGAGCCAGCATAAACCATTCCCAATCGCCACCTTCGGGATTAAAGTCGTTGCCACGTTTTACCATAGCAGTCCGCTCGTCCACGGTTCCTTCAGGGTTTTTGGAATGTTTTACGATGATGGTTCCCACAGGATAGATTCCGTTTACAGGAGCCTGCCCATCTTTGAAATAAACATCACGCACCACGGTTTCATCGTTTCCGCCATGCGCCATTCCTCCCAGTGCAGGATCAGCGCCTTGTGCAGTGGCATCCTTGGACCAATTCATGAACGAAGCAAATGAATTGTCATCAGCCACAAACTCTGAAGGTGCAGGCGGGTTATCATCGTCATCATCTTTGCTACATGAGGTGATGATCACTGAGCTGGCAAAAAGCAAGCTGAATAAGAGTAAAAATCTGTTTTTAAGCATAATTTAAAGTATTTAAGGGTTAGTAAATCCAAGAATTAATTGACTTTGAATGCATTGATTAACAAATCCGGTAGCCTGTGGCAGATAATCCGGTTTGTAAGTAATATGCAAAGACTCACAGCTAAGTTTAACCAAAGCCGTCAGATCCATTTGTACGCCCTGCTTTAAGATTGCAATCATTTGCGCCGTTAGTGGCGAGAGATTGGTAAAGAGCACCTTGCCGCTTTCGGGATGCCGGTGCAGACTCACAAAGAAGTTAGAGCGGTCGTTGACACTGATTGTACCGGCCGGCTTCAGGTGAACCGGAAATTGAAAATGCAGGAGCTCCATCTCCGGATTAAACACCACATTTTCTTTTTCGGCCTGGCCGTCCAGTTTAACATTTACAGCCACATCAGGCATCATATAAACAGCCACTTCTGCCCACTCAAAGCGCATCAGATCAAGCAGAAAAGGGTATTTTCTCTGAAGGTGCAAATAGTCTTTTTCAACAAATGCTATTAGCACTTCGGGCATTCTCCAAATTTGTGGTGATTGCATTGCGCCGCTGCGGTAAAAATCTTTCACCAGACCAGACCATTCCGTTTGCGACAATAGATTTTCTGTCAATGGATAAGCAGACGTAATCGCCTCTTCGGCCACATGAAATACCATTCGGCGATATTGTTCGAGTGCCTCAGGACGAGAAAGTGTGCTTTTGAAAGCTTTCTCCTGCCGGATAGCTTTGGCAAAAGATGATTGCGTTTTGAAGGTTTTAACTGTGGTTTGCATATACCTGAGGTTTTAAGACTTGTTGCTGAATTTTTCTGAGTTGCTGTAATTCATGCTGCATCTCCGGTAGCTCGGGAATATTGAAATCACGCTCCAGGAGAACCGGAACCGGACGACCAATTTGCTGCATAGTAAAAGAGAACAGCTCATAAACCGGATCAATAATAGCCTGTCCATGTGTATCAATAATCAGATCTTCAGATACTTGTTCGTGGCCGGCCATATGAATATAGCGGACCCGCTCGAGCGGTAATGCCGTGATAAAAGCTTCCGGATTATAATGATGGTTAAAGCCATTGACATAGATATTATTTACATCCAGCAATAAATCACAATCGGCTTCCTCTAAAATAGCATTAACAAACTCCAGTTCGCTGAGCTCGGGCGTGATCGCGGTATAATAACTCACTATCTCGATCGCGATACGGCGCTCCAGAATTTCTTGTACTTCCCTGATTCTTGAACTTACATGTTTTACCGCTTCAGCAGTAAAAGGAATCGGGAGCAACTCATACAAATGGGCGTTATCGCATTTGGCAAAACTCAGGTGTTCGGAATAAAGGCTAGCACCGGTTTCGTTGAGAAAGTGCTTGATCTTACGCAGAAAATCATAATCCAATGGATCAGGACTACCTACACTGAGCGACAAGCCGTGTGTAAAAAAAGGATAGCGTTCTAAAGCTTTGTCGAGCAGCTTTTTCCAATAGCCACCAACATCTATCCAGTTTTCGGGTGCCACCTCAATAAAATCAGGAGTGAGCTGGTTCGAAGCCAATAATTCTTCTGCAAAATCACGTCGAAATCCGATGCCGGTCATAGGAATAGTTTTTAGGAATTAAAATGAAAAGAAAAGTGGAGGTGACCGATCGTTTCTGGTCACACTCCTTGGGATAAGTGGTTTAGAAAGTCCCGCATTTACCTTCGCCACATTTGGCTTCAGAGCTTTTGCTTTCTGACTTTTTTTCGGCTTTTTTCTCGGTTTTCTGCTCGGTTTTTAAGTCAGCTTTCTTCTCAGATGATTTTTCAGCTTTCTTTTCGCCTTCGCCACATCTACCTTCACCGCATTTGGCTTCCTTTGTCTTGCTTTCTTTGTTGGCTTCACCGCATTTAGCTTCCTTGGTTTTGCTTTCCTGCGTGGCTTCGCCGCATTTCAACTCGAACTTAAGATCAGGGATGGGTGTAAAAAGCTTGGTGCTTAGTGCCGATCTTACTTCGCTGCCCGAGCCCAATAAATTGGCTGTGAAAGCGTTTTCGGCTTGTACGTTAAGAGCTGCTCCGCCGCTGATCAATGCACCGGCTACTAAGGTCGTTTTGATAAAGTTTTTTTGATTTTTCATTGTTACAGGTTTTTTAATGTTTTGAACGATTTAAGATTAAATTCATTAACCCAGTCGCACGATTTTAAAAAACCTGACAGCATCAACTGAACTTTTCGGTGTCCAGCTTTTCTTTTAACTTATTAATGCGCTGATTATCTGATTCTTGATCAATGGATAATTTTTCTTCTTCAAGTGACTCCAATTCCTTTTGAATCACCTTGTCGAGTAATTCACTTTGCTGTTGATAATTTCGACAGGCATCACAAACACGGGTGTGCATAAAAAGCTGTGCCTTCTCGACAGGGCTTAACGAAAACACAGTTTTCTTCTCAATCAACTCTGTTGCTTTATGGCAAGAGAGCATTAAGGTATTCATTATCTTTTTCATGCTGCAAACCAATTTTGTTCTATACATGCTCGCAACTGAAGTTTTGCCCTATGCAGAATCTGCCAGAAGTTAGCCTGACTGATTCCAAGGTCTTCGCAGATTGCGGGTCCTTTTTGTTCTTGTAAATATTTTAACTTCATAGCCACAGACCATTGTTCGGGCAATTGTTCCATGCAATAAAACAAAATCTGCCGAAACTGTTCGTTATCCAGTAATTCTTCATCTCCAACCGACCAGTTGCCAGGTTTTCTATCTTCGTTCCAGCTTTGATCCTTGCTAAAGAAGAGTCCGAGCATATCAGACTGGTTGTCGCCTGCATCCACAAATTGCATCTTATATTTTTGCCGAAAATGATCCATAATTTTATGCTTTAAAATCGAAAACAGCCAGGCTTTGGGGTTAACTCCTTCAAAGCCATCCAGCGCATGCAGCGCCGCCACAAAAGTATCCTGCACCAAATCTTCGGCTAATAAATGATCGCTGGTACGCTTATGCGCCCAGGCATGCATATGCGAGGCATACTCGCTAACCCAGCTGTTGAGCAGTTTTCGCTTATCGGTGGATTGATCCATAGGTTCAAAAGTACTATTCTTTTGCTGCTCCATAATTATTTAATAACCAATAATTTCCCTTTTGCCCGGATAATTTTTGCTGACGAAACTATTTCGAATACATATAAACCTGCTTCCAGAGAGCCGTCAGGAATTTGAAATTCTCTGCCATTTTGCTCATCCTCCCATATTAAGCGACCATTTAGGTTAAAAATGCGCAATCGCGCTACCTCAAAAGAAGGATTATCAAAAGCTATCGTACCGCCATGAACAAAAGGATGTGGAATCAATTGATAGTTTTTTGCAGAAAAATCAAACACTTTCAGCGATTCAACGAGTGAAAAGCCGAGATTACCCAATTCCAGCTTGTAATAACTGGTGGTATTCAGCAAAGGCAGCGTGTCCCAAAACTCATAAGAAACCGCTGAATAGGGGCTGCCACAAATACCCGCAATCTCACCGATCTGATCGAAATTGATCCCGTCTGCCGAGCGAAAAACACGCACCCCATCACAGGTATTACCGGAAGCGATAACCCAATTCAGGTAAACTTTTCCATTGGTTTCTGCAGCCGAAAAGGCATTCAGATAAGGTAGCTGCTGGGCATGCAAGGATGTGATTCCCTTTACTGAAACCAATGAAAATATCAGGTTAATTAAAATGATAAACCTGAAATCTAAAATACCGCTAAGCGTTTTTGTCATATCCAAATGTATAGTCGTAAACAGACATAAAACCTGACAATCCTTTGCTAAATTTTTAGCCTATAAAACTGCCAATTAATTGCGACTTAAATTATAACGATTGGATTAGGAGATTGTTTTTATACTATCAAAACCATTGTTGTCCGGTAACCTTTAATATAAAACTATGAAACCCCAGATATATCGCGTCCGGGACTTTAATGCATAAGGGGTTTTTTGCGTTCTACCAATATTTTGCCCCTACGGGACAGCCCCGTTAGGGGCGAAATATTGGTAGAACTGATGAATATTAAGTCCCGTCAGACGAAATAAATTTTTACCGGACAACAATGTATCAAAACCTCAAAGGTTTTAAAAACCTATGAGGTTTTAGTAATAAAAAAAGGGGTATGCCGCAATGGCACACCCCTTTTTGGTTTTGAAGTTGTAATAACTTCTATGAATTGTTATCTAACGATTGTCAGACGTTTTGTTACAACACCTTCGGTGGTTTCGATACGAATCATATAAACACCGGCTTCATAAGTGCTGGTATTCAGATCGTGACGTTGCTCACCTTCGATACCGCGGTCGATTACAACCTGACCAACAGCATTCATTACAGTGATGCGATTCATCTGAGCAGATTCAATCACAACATTGTTGGTTGCAGGGTTAGGATAAACGCGGGTATTGTTCAATCCGAATTCATTTGTATTGGTAACGAATACCAGTACAAAGTCGTCCTCCGGATTTTCAAGTGCCATAGCAGGATCAGACTCACAAGTACCATTGGTATAGGTGTAGAAAGCAGTTACCTGATAGTAGTAATCAGTCTGTGCTTCTACATCAGTGTCGAAGTAGCTGTATGCTAAAACGCCTTCTTCAAAAGGAACTGTGCTGAGTAATTCATAGTTTTCGTTATCAAGTGAACGATAAACATTGAATACATCCAATTCACGATCGGCTTGTGCTGCTGAAGCAGGAGCTGCAAACTGTGCACTTGGTTTACCAGTAACCTTCAATGGTTCGGTGTTGTTGCTGTAGTCGTCAACAGGTTTATCCATTGGCAAGGCAGCAGTAGCACCGGCCATCGTAGTAACAAAACCACGGAGGTTCCAGGTGTATGGTAGTGCAAAATCACTCAGGTGTTCCCAAAGCACGCCATCGAGGGTAATCAGGTCGCCGTTAGGCTCATTCTGAGTTGGTCCACAACCGGCAGGATAATTCACGCCATCAGTAGTGTAAACAGCTATCCAGAGTTCCTTGGTTACATCAATGAGTACAGCATCAGTCAATTCTACCTGCTCATATACTTCTATACCCAAGCCACTTAATGGCTGTGAGTGCAGCAGTGTTGCAGCATTGGTACCTTCGTAGATACGCAGCTCATCAGTTGCGCCTGTTCTGTTGTAGATTTCGATCTTTGTGAGCGAAGCTCCATCGTAATCAGCCAACTGAGCAGGATCAAACTTGATGGCCCAGGTAAATGAAGCGGGTCCACCGATACCGTCAACGTTAGTGCCGTCATCATAGTACAACCATTCAGCGATAGCTTCCTGTGGCGAATTCCACTCGAGCATTGATCCCCAGGCTTCTTCAGTCCAGAGATATGCTCCATAGAGTTCTTTAGGAGCATCACATGGGAAGGCAACTTCTACATCAACACATGTTTCGAAGCATGACTCGGCGCCACTTTCGTAAACATAAGTTACGCAATAAGTGTACATACCATATTCAACATCCATATCAACATAGAAGGTATCTGTTACCATTTCAGCGATTAGCATACCATCGCGATAGACGTTGGCGCCAAGCAATTCGCCTGGATCGAAGTTTCCTCCGCCGCCTCCGCCGCCACCGCCGGAGTTGTCGATAAGTTCGTAACCGAAGGCTAAGTCAGGAGTACCCTGAGCTGTTCCACCAAGGATTACTTTATCAGTAACGAGATCTTCAACAATATAGAGACCACCAGCGATAACATCGCCAAGATCGGTACTTACACTGTGTGAAACACCGGTCATAGCGCCAGCTGCAATATCATATTGCTCAACCTGACAACCACCACCAGTAACAGTACCTGTAAAGAACCACAAGAATGGACCACCATCACTGAAGTTGTCATAGGCTGCACCATACATGCTAGGCATGCCAGACAGGCTATTCAGTGTTGCTCCGGTTTCGTCGAAGAGCACCATATCAGTTGACCAGTTATTGCCCCAGAATGCATCATTATCAGCATCGTAAGCAATAGCGCGAACTGCAGTAGGAGCTGTAAAGCTTGAAACGAGTGTCTGGGTATTGAAGTCCATCTTATATACGGTAGTTGCAGCAGCAGCACCATACATATAGGTTCCGTCAAATGCCAGGTCTCTCAGGCCTGTAACACCAGGAATTGTGAATGTTTCGATGAAGTTTCCATCCATATCGAATTTCACAATTTCGCCACCAGCCCATTTGGTTGCATAGATAAATTCACCATCAGATTCGGCACCGGCAAGGCCAGTTAAACCAGAAGGTGTATCCATATCAAAGTCATACAGCAGATCCCACATTTCGCGGCTCATTTCAACTGTTCTGATATCAGCATCAGCGTCAGTTTCTGAGTTAAGTTGACGTGCAACGGCTGTGTTATTGCCATCACGTGCGTACATATCGCGGTTTGCAGAATTACTCTTACGGATCAGGCTTTCGGTATCGAAGGCCAGTGTTCTGCTTGCAGATGAAACAACGATGTTATCCACAAAGAAGATATACCATAATCCGGCATTGTCACCATCGATTGCCTGGAAGGCAAGATGTACATCTTGTCCTGCATAGCTACTCAGATCAACATCATAAGGGAAGTCGTAATAATTCCAGCCACCACTTAAGGTTGAAGCATCCCACAAGACGGTCCAGGTAGAACCACCATCAGTAGAAATCTTCACATAGTAGTGATCAAGGTAAGTACTACCCTGGTAAACCACACTCCAGAAGCTCAATTCAGCATCCGCTGGAACATTAAATTCAGGTGTGATCAACCACTCATCCTGGTGACCATAATCCCACCATAATCCGGCGTGATAGGTACCAAATGGAGTGAAATCAGCACTGATGTAATCGTTTACTGTCCAGTAGGATGGAGTAGCTCCACCGGTAGCGGTATTGGTCTGTTCAACCATCCAGTCTGCAGGAAGTGATCCGCCTTCGAAGTCTTCTTCGATTGCATCACCGCCCGGAGGTGGTGGAGGAGGTGCAGCACCCCAGGTAAGGGTTACATCTTGTCCGCTAGCAGAACCAGCAAGGTTTTCGGGACCAGGGAAGTTTTCACAACCGTAGTATGTCCATAGATAGCTCATCTTAGGCGACATGCCATTGGAGTAAACAGCTGCAACTTCTGCCAGGTATTCTTCACCTTCAACAAGACCTAAACCTTCAATATCATATTGATAGTAGGTTTCTTCTGTATCAGTAATGAAAGTACCCTCGTGCCAAACTTTGTAGTACTCAAGCTCACGGGTTCCGGGAGTGTAGAGCATTACGTTGTCAATATTCCACCAGTTCACGTTCCATGCTTGTCCATCGAATACGAAGGCAATCTGGAATTCTTCTGCGCCTACACCGTGATCAGAAGTCAGGGTAGTTACAAAGTTATTGGCAGGAATATCAGCTGAAGGATTCCATTCTTCAACAAGGTATTCTTCACCATCAGCAATGGTTACAACTGAAATGGTATAAGCACCACTAAAGTGATCAACAAAATGATCAAAGCTCAGTTCAATTTCAGTCTGAGTCAATGTGCTCATCATAGGTGAAGTAAAGTAGAATCTGTTGAGTGTATTCGGACTCCAGTAGAAACGTACTTCTGGTGTTTCGCCTCCTGCAAGGTTGGTTTGGCTCAATTGCCAGTTACCGGTAGCAGGTGTAGCTGTCCAGTTGTCGATACCTTCGGAGAAGTCGTCCATAAATGGTTCGAAAGGAATCACACCGCCGCTGCTCCATGTTGCAAAACCAGTTGGTGTTACATAGAGGTCAGAGACAGGGAGTAACAATTCTTCCAGTGTCCAGACGAAGGCTTCAGGTCCATCGATGAGATAATCAACAATTTCGATAGGATTGAAACCATTCTTCTCAACATAGATGTCATAAACACCTTTGCGGAATTCTTCCCACATAAAGTATCCTGTTTCATCAAGGGTAACCTCATAAACCAAACCTAAATCAGGCTCTGAAGTGTTTGTAAACATCACGTTCGTACCATCAGGCAGGTCGCCGCTATTGGTTGAAACATCAACACTAACGGTGGTAACCATGTCTTTGTCGAGGCAGTTAGAGAAGACAACTTCTGAGTTATTATCTTCGTCATAAACGGCAACAACACCCCATTTGTAAACGCCGGCTTCTACACTACCCCAGGTATTGTCGTTGAACAAAGTGTCCAAAGTAAGACCAAGGAATTCAAGATCACCGGTTTCACAAGTTGTGCGCCATACTTCATAACCGAAGAGTTCGCGTTCGGGAGCTTCTGTATTGCTCAATACAGGTGCACCACTGCGCGTTACTTCGTCAGTAATGGCTACATTGTCAACCGCCCAGTACCATGCCCAGCTGCCATTATCGAAATAATGGAAACGTACCTGGAACTCTTCGTTGGCATAAGCGCTAACATCAATCGACTGTTGGTTAGGATTATTCCATGCACCAGCAGTAGCAGTTTGGTTGAGAACAGTTACCCAATCAGTTCCATCATATACATCAACAGCACCATATGATCCTGTGCCAAGGTGACGATAATATTGATCGAATGTGAGGTAGAGTGTTTCAACAGTAGCTGCATTTATCACAGGTGTATAAAGCATTTCATCGAGTACAGGTCCGATACCTGCTCCATCAGAATCAACAAATGCCATTGGTGTTCCATCGAGTGTGCTGCCACTATAGCTAGCAACACCTTCCCATGTATCTGCTGTTGAACCTCCATCTTCTACAGTCCAATCAGCCGGAATTCCGCTGTCGAATGTTTCCATGATAGGCTCGAATGGTGCAAAGAAAGGATTATGCCATGTAATCAAGACGTTATCGTCGGTGATTTCTTCAGCAACAACAAGTATTGGAGGATAGGGGAATTCCATCAGTTCGAAGTCGTTGGTTACCGTTGCATTCAAAGCAATTGCAACATCTTCGAGCATCTCTGAAGTATAACCCATAGCACTTACGGTATAATCATAAGTACCGGCAATAACGCTGCCTTCGTAAGCACCTGTTGCATCAGTAAAGAATTCGAACGTCATGTCCGGATCGTCCACATTAACAAGCATTACAGAAGCCCCTTCGATAGGATCGCCACCGAGGTAAGCAGCCTGCATTACCATACCGTCAACGCCTGCATTTCCGTCGATTTCGATCTCGTCGGAGCAGGTTACGCCCTGGCAAGTTTCGGCACCACTGTCATAGATATAGGTTACACAATAAGTGTACAGTCCAAACTCGAGGTCTTCGTCCAGGAACATATCAACCACTTCTGTAGTGAAGTCGAGTTCAACATATTCTTCACCATTGCGATAGATTCTCAAAGCTGAGATCGTATCCAAAGCAGCAGCATCTACGTTAGTCCATTCGAGCATAATGTCGAGTGTACCTTCTACCTGTGCAGCAGCAAAAGCAGTTGGAGCACCATAATCACCACAAGGAACATAAATGAAATCTTTCTCTGTGGTGGTTGACTGACCTGTTGTGAAAACAGCAGCAACACCAGCAGTGTAGGTTTCATAAGGAGTGAGAGTAGCTACATCGAATTGATATTCGCTATCGGCAGTTTCAGCTACAAGCTGGCCATCGAGGAACACCTTATAGGTATCAAATGATTTAACTGAAGCAGCTGATCTTGTCATATCACCAACCAATACATCGTCAATGGCAACACCTTCGCGGGTCACTGAGCCATCTGATTGGAAACGGAACCGCAGCCATACATTTGGTAAACCAGCCAAATCTGGCATCATAGCTTCAAACAATTGGTATTCTGTATCGGAATCTCCAGACCATTTTGGAGGTGCTAATGGACCAAACGAACTTGTGTTATTATAGAAGTCTTCACCTTCAAGCTTCGTCCATGTTGTACCATCATCGATAGAATACTCCATAATCATACCATCCCAATTATTTTCAGTTTGCAAAAGCAGCTGCATTGAGATATATGGATTAACAGCAGCACTAAAATCAAACTGACGCATCAGATAGATGTTCTGATTTGAGGAATAATTAGCTGTAAGGCCTGTAGCCCAAACATTTGTACCACTGAAAGCGTGATCAAGGTCTCCGTTAGCAGGAACACCCCATCCCCAGATGTCGGTACCAGCTATACTTCCACTTTCCCATCCACCGTTATCGGCTTCAAAATCAGAGAAGTATTCTTCAAAACCACCACCTGTGCCACCTTCCCAGGTTGCAAAAGCCGTTGGTGTTACATAAAGACCAGCCGGAGCAGCCAATATTTCTTCGAGCAACCATTCAAATGATGATTCGTCAAAGATTTCAACACCGGTTTCTGTTATAGTACCATAGCCAAGTTTAGCCACTTCGATGTCATAAACACCTCTACGGAACTCGTCCCATGCGAATAAACCAGAATTGTCAAGTGTGGTTTCGTAAACCAGTTCCAAAGCAGGTTCTGAAGTGTTTGTGAAGGTAACAGTAGTTCCACCAGGAGCTTCACCCGAATTGAGCGTTACAGCCACGTCAACCATTGTTAACATATTCTTATCCAATGTATTGGAATAAGCTGGTGCTGAAGTTTGGCCCGCTTCATAATTCACGGTAACCGCCCAGCGATAAACACCCCATTCCATGATTTCCCAATCAAAATCAACAAAGTTTTGCTGTGAAGTATTACCTACCTCGACCAAAGCTTCAGGTTGGTAAACTTTTTCACGCCAAACAGTGTAGTCAATTATTCCTCTGTCAGCAGTGCCTGAATTTTCTGTTTTAGTTTTCCAGACAGGATGCGGAACAAATGTAGGATAGTTGCGAATCATAGTAAGGTCTCCAGTACCAATCTTACCCTGTGGCGCTTCAGGTGCAGCAAAGGATAAAACAGCATTTTCAACGCCATACGCTCTGATCATATAGTTTACCTCGAATCCAAAATCACCAATGTCAGAAAAAGCCCCACTTGTATAATCCCCAGTAAAAAACTGTGTTCCGGGAACAAACTCATAAGGCTCACCTACACCATCATCAGTGCCAATACCAAGAAATCCGTTATAGGCAGCACCTATGAAAAATCCACCTGTTGCTTCAATTGGAGCAGGCAATACGTGTGTATTCCAAACGCCATCAACATTAGTTACAGATTCTGTATATAATACATTTGAACCATCGGGCGTACCGTCTTCATTTAAACCAAGAATGTATAACTGAATGGTAGCATGAGGTCCGCCACCTGTGGGGGCATCACTAAGCATCCAGCTAAGCTCTTGAAGTGTAGCATCTACAGCATGAGCAGACCCCAAAACTGTGTTAAGAGTTCCTGTACCTGATCCAAGCTGCGCAACACGTACGCCATCATCATAGCGGAAAGTAACCGGCTGTGGAGGTTCAGGGCCTGATCCATCCCAGGAAATCTGGACTGCATCTTCTGAAAGCTCAAAAGCGGTAACCTCGCCAACAGGTAATGGAACTTCCATCATATAAAAGTCGTTACTTGTTGTTGTACTGTGAGCAACTACAATTCCTACGAGGTTTTGTGATGTATATCCATCAGCTGTAACATTGACATCATAAGTGCCGGCATAAGCCAATGTTGAATACTCACCATCAGCATTAGTAGTCATTACATAAGTGCCTTCAGGACCCTGAACGCGCACAGAAGCACCTTCGATAGGATCACCTGAAAGGAAATCATAAACTACACCATCAGCCGTACCAACACCTTTTGTAGTAACGTTTTCAGTATTAGATGCTGGTGATTCACCCTCATCAAATACTGCAGTTACGTAATAAGCAAAAGTAGTATTACGTGCAAGACCAAGGTCAGTAAAGGTTTCTCCAATAACAGGATCAGTGTTGATTTTAATCGCGTCACGATAGATGTTGTATCCAATCAAAGCACGATTGAGCGGACTGGTCCATTCCAGTGTAGCGCTTACCGTAGTAGATGACTCACCGGGATCATTAACCGTTGCTTCCAAATCAGCAGGCGGTGTGATTGCCGTTGTGAATCCCCAGATAGGACCATTGGTTGTGCCATTGTTATTGCGCACGTTTACCTGCCAGAAATATTGCAAGTTTGGCTGTGTATTAGTCAAAGTATACATTTCTGCCAGATCAGCTGTCCAATCAACAACAACTGTTGCAGGAGGATACGTAGTTCCAAGGATCAACTGATACTCCAGTGTATTAGCACCAAAAGCCCATTCCAAATCATCACCATTGATAATGCCGGTAGCGCCATCAATAGGAGCAACATTGGTTACGGCATCAGGATCAGGCATGACCATATCCGTAATATCAAGCGTGAAATCAGCGCCAGTAGTACTTACAACCAGATAGTAAACACCTTCGAAGAGTTCGAGACCGGTTGCAGAAGTTGTAGCGCTGTATAGCTCATTGTCCATATCAGGACCACCTACACCTTCAAAGTCTGCAGGGTAAAGTGCCATTTTAGCATCTGTTCCTGTTAACGAAACGTCAACAACAACATCGCCTGCATCAATATCTATCATATATACTACATCCCATCCATCGTCAGTTGCACCAGGAAGATCGTAGTTATCCACAAAGCTGCCCATAGCCACATTATCTGGGAAGGTAACAGCATTTGCATCAAAAGCCATTTCCCAAACATCACCAGCAACTGGTGTGTAGGCGTTTCCAGAATAATCCGCTGTTAAAACAGCACGACTACCAAAGAACATAGCAAATGAACCACTAAATGGACCATCAGCAACAGGCGCTTCGCCATTGGTAACACCGAAATCAAATGTAGTTTCACCAGAAGCCAGTGTATAAGGCAATTGAGGAGTAACTACTTGAAGGTAACCACCAAAGTTATCGTCAATATCAGCCTCAGTGATTTCAAAATCTCCAGCGCCGGGATTATTAACGATTTCAAAAGCTGCCGGTTTCATCCAGGCACCAATCGGGCGATCGCCCATATCCAGGGTAGCGTTGACAATTTGCAGGCCTGGAGGAGCCATACTTGCATCAACTGTAACCAAGTCAACTACGTTAGCTCTTCCCCAATTATTAACACCCTCAAAAGCAACTTGATAGGTATCTGAAAGATTGGGCAGGTCTATTGTAATTTCAGTCCATGATGATACATTAAATGGATAACTGGCTAGCTGTACCCATGGATCAGTATCACTTATCCTATAGTAAACATTTGTGATATTTTGATCACCCCACCAGTCCTCTTGTGCATAAAAGAAATTTAGAGAGGCAGAGACATATCCGGTAAAATCAATAACTGGACTAACCAGTTTTGTGATAGGGGTTGAACTTCCCGAGCTAGAAACAAACCGAGCGTTTAAAGTTCCCTCATAGGCTGTTGTAACTGTACCACCAGATGATCCTGTGGCAAAAGTCCATGAGCCGGCTCCAGCTTCCTGAATCTGTGTCCAGTCAGCTCGGGTCGTAGAAGCAACTTCGAAAGTTTCAACAAACGGAAATGTTGTAATAGCTGAAGCAGAACGAGTTCCTTCATTGGGAACAGCCACAGCATCAGAAGAAGGACCATGGTTTCGCTCTTCTGCCATTTTCATTTGCACTATTTGTTCTTCACTCAACTGAGTGTAATCAAAAGCGCCAGATGACTGGGCAAAAGCCGTCCATGACCACATGGCAATCAGCATAAAGCTCAAAAGCCATCGTGAATAAGTAGGAATACTTTTCATAATGATAAAAAATTGGTTAATAATTAGAAAAATTGGTCCATAATGAGGTGCTAAGGTATAAAGCTTTTTTTATTCTACGCAAGTTTTTATTAACTTTTTTTTAAGTTATTTTAACAAAATAAATATTAAGGCAATAAAAAAGCCTGTTGACGGGCTGTCAACAGGCAATAAAAACAAATGAGACCGCATAATGCAGTCTCATTTGTTTTATCGAAATAAAATTCGATTTATGAAATTAGCGTACGATACTCATCCGTTTGGTTACCATACCGTTTTCGGTATTGATGCGAACCATGTAAACACCTGATTCGAGTGAAGCAGTGTTCAGCTGAGTTTTTGCAGCATCAACTTCGATGTCATAAACAACTTGTCCAACAGCATTGATCACAGTAACGCGATTAATACCAGTAGCTTCGATGTTTACCATATCGCTGGCAGGGTTCGGGAACAAACGAGCTTCGGCAGCACCGGTTTCATTTATATTTGTTATGAAAACATAAACGAAATCATCTTCAGGATTTTCCAGAGCCATTGCTGGTTCTGATTCACAGCTTCCACCTTCGTAAGTGTAAGCAGCAGTTACCTGATAATAATATTCGCCAATGGCTGCGTCAGTGTCGTAGTATCCAAATTCAGATACACCTTCTTCGAAAGGAACAGTAGCAATCAGGCTATAATCTGCTCCGTTTTCGCTACGATATACGTTAAATACATCGAGTTCGCGGTTGCGGGTGATATCCAGAACAGCATTTTCGCCGGCACCTTCGCCAGAAACTGCAAGTGCAGCTTGGTCGTCGCTGTTGTATTTGTCAACAGGAATTTCCATTGGTATTGCTGCCATAGTTCCAGCTGCAGTAGTTACGAAACCACGCAGGTTCCAGGTATAAGCAAGACCAAGATCATTCAAATGTTCCCAAAGTACACCGTCAAGTGTAATCAGGTCACTATTTGGGTTGCCTGTATAGTCACCACAACCAGCAGGATAACTCACACCATCAGTAGTGTAAACAGCAATCCAGAGTTCTTTGGTAACGTCGATCAATACAGCGTCGGTAAGTTCAACTTCTTCCCATGTTTCAATTCCCAGACCACTGAGGGTTTGTGTATGAAGCAGGGTAGCAGCATTGGTACCTTCATAAATGCGTAGTTCGTTTGAAGAAGCTACACGGTTATATATCTCAATTTTGGTGAGTGATGCGCCATCAAATTCTGCCAGCTGTGCCGGGTCGAATTTAATAGCCCAGGTGAAGGTAGCAGGACCACCAATACCATCAACATTTACACCGTCGTCGTAGAATAACCATTCAGCAATAGCATCCTGTGGAGAATTCCACGCGATCATCGCACCAAAGGCTTCTTCAGTCCAGAGGTATTCGCCAGTGAGGTCTTTCGGAGCATCACAAGGATAAACAACCTCAACATCAATGCAGTTACCAGCACATGATTCAGCGCCACTTTCGTAAACGAAAGTTACACAGTATTCGTGCATGCCATAAGCTACATCTTCGTCAACGTAGATTTCGTCAGTAACCATTTCAGCAATCAGTTCGCCATCGCGATAAACATTCGCACCAAGCAGTTCGCCTGTTTCGAAGTCTCCGCCACCGCCACCACCGCCGGTGGAGTTGTCGATGAGTTCATAACCAAAGGCTAAGTCAGGAGTACCCTGAGCTGTTCCACCAAGAATCACTTTCTCAGTATCGAGATCTTCATAGATATAAAGACCACCAGCGATATAGTCACCAAGATCGGCACTTACGCTATGAGAAACACCAGTTAATGCACCAGCAGCAATATCATATTGCTCAACCTGACAGCCAGCACCGGTAGTAGTTCCTGTGAAGAACCACAAGAATGGTCCGTCTTCGCTGAAGTTATCGTAAGCAGCACCATACATGCTTGGAGGAGCTACAATAGTGTTTAATGTTGCTCCGGTTCTGTCGAACAATACCATGTCTGTTGCAAAGTTATTACCCCAGAAAGCATCATTTACATCATCGTATGCAATTGCACGTACGGCTGTAGGTGCAGTGATGGTTCCAACTAAGGTCTTATTTGTAAAGTCCATTTGGAATACTGTTGTTGAAGCAGCAGCTCCATACATATAAGTACCGTCAAATGCCATATCCCTTACAGAAGATACTCCAGGAATTTGGAATGTCTCTACATATGTACCATCCATTGTAAACTTAACAATGTCGCTACTAGAAGACCATTTGGTTGCATAGATAAATTCACCATCAGTTTCAGCACCGGCAAGACCAGTTAAACCAGAAGGTGTATCAATGTCGAAGCTGTATTCAAGATCCCACATTTCGCGACGAACAACACGTTTGTCTGTTGCAACGTCATTTGATTCAGCATAAATATTATTTGAAGCAGCAACCTGAGTCACAACTTTTTCAATATTCTCAGAACCAATACCTTCGGCAAGTGGCTGTGCACGCTGTGTAGCAGGACCAACATAAACATTATCCAAGAAGATTGCTGCACCATCATTGAAGTTATCAGCAACGGTTTCGCGGAATGCCAGGTAATAAGGTGTACCAGCATCAACAAAATCTTCAAGGTCATAAGTATAAAGTTCCCATTCAACACTGCTTCCAGTACCAAAGTCGATGTCGTCAACAACGATGTCGAAGTCACCGGTAGAAGTTTGTGAAGCGGTTGAAATCAGGATTTGAACGTTGTCAGCGTAAGCATCTGGCCAGTAGCGCAGGTAGAATGAAATCATTTCACCGGCAGCAGCAGTCAGCTGTGGAGTTACAAGCCACATATCGTTAGCGCTTGCTCCGCCACCTTCCCAGCTTGCATAAGCCATAGATGATCCACCATCAGGTGCAGCAGTAGCTTCTCCACCAGTCCAACCTGGAACAGGAGTAGTACCAACAGCTAAAGCAGACCAACCAGTACCACCATCAGGACTGAGTTTTGCCCAATCAGCAGGTGGGAATGCGCCTTCGAAGCCTTCTTCAAAAGCTTCTCCCGGAGGAGGTGGAGGTGTAGAACCGCCCCATGTAAGGGTAACTTCTTGTCCGTCAACTTCGCCAGCGAGGTTTTCAGGGCCAGGATAGTTTTCACAGCTGTAATAAGTCCAGGTATAGCTCATCTTTTCCGACATGCCATTGGAGTAGATAGCAGCTACTTCTGAGAAGTATTCTTCGCCTTCTACCAAGCCGTCAACATCATACTGATAGAATGTGTTTTCGGTGTCAGCAATGAAATTGCCATCCAACCAAACTTTGTAGTATTGTAATGCGCGCTCTGATTCGTCAGTTTCAGTAACAACAACATTATCAATTGCCCAGTACCAGTTCCAGCCTGGTGAGAAGTAATGAAAACGAATCTGGAAGGTTTCGTTCATATACTCAGTAACATCCAAAACCTGGTTGTTAGGAGCATCCCATGCACCAGCATCAGCAGTTTGATTGAGCACTGTTACCCAGTCGCTACCATCAAATACTTCAACTTTAGCATATTCGGATGATGAAAGGTTATTGTAATACTGATCGAAATGCAGGAACAGTTGTTCTGCAGTTGAAGCATCAATTACAGGAGAAATCAGGATTTCGTCCATGGTGCTGCCGATACCGGCTTCATCAGAATCAACATAGGCAAATGGCGTTCCATCAAGTGAAGCACCAGCAGATTGTGGGTTGCCGGCAGGAGTTTCCATATACCAGGTGTCGGCTGTTGAGCCGCCAGGGATAATCGTCCAGGTTTCAGGAATACCTTCGTCAAAGTTTTCTGCAAAGCCTTCGAAAGGAACAATACCACCCTGACGCCATGTTGCAAAAGCTGTAGGTGTTACATACAGATCGCCAACAGGATAGAGCAGTTCGTTCAGAATCCATACGAAATCCTGAGCTTCCTGGATATCAACACCAGTAAGTTCAACGGTTTCAAAGCCGCGAAGCTCAACAAAGATATCATAGGTTCCTTTGCGGAATTCGTCCCATGCATAGTAACCAGTTTCGTCCAGTTCAACCTCGTAAACGAGTTCGAGACCTGGCTCTGATGTATTGGTGAAGGTTACGTCAGTTCCTTCAGGGCTATCGCCACTGTTGGTACTAACAGAAACACTTACCTGAGTGATCATGTCTTTATCCAGACAGTTGGAGAAGGTAACTTCGGCCTGATTGAGGTCGTATTCAGCTACAACACCCCATTTGTAAACGCCCGATTCAACACCACCCCAGGTATTGTCAGTAAATTGCTGATCAACAGTGAATCCAAGGAACTGAAGTTCGCCAGTTTCACAAGTTGTGCGATAAATGCTATATCCGGTCAATTCGCGGCTTGAAGCAGTTTCCATTGCAGCCATTTTGGCGTCAACGGCTTCTGTTGTCATGCCAGCAGTTTTGAAAGGAACAGCAGTGCTGTTGCCAGCCAGAACAGGCTCGGTATAAGCAGCTCTTGTTTCTGTATTGGTAACGGTTACATCATCAATTTTGATGAAATACATATCCGTTACATCAGCATGCTGGAAGGCAATGTAGATGGTCTGTCCTGCATAAGCAGAAAGATCCAATGTTACTTCGCCCCATGCAGCAGGAGAAACAGCATCGTGAAGGGTTTCAGTAAAGTCGGCAACTGCATTACCAGTTGTAGAAACTTTCACATAATATTGCTCATCAGACCAATCAGCATCCTGTGCAGCAACCCAGAATTTAAGTTCTGAAGCAGCCGTGATGTCCATAGCAGGCGTAACGAGCCAGTTATTAGGAGTAAGTGCACCTACAGTATTGAGGTAAGAAGCGCTGGTCATGCAATACAAACCATCATGTGCTTCAAAGATATCAAATTCGATAGCTGTATTTTCCCAATTGTAAGTATCACCATCTTCGTCGTAAGTAACCCAACCAGTTGGCAAAGTACCGGCTTCAAATCCTTCGAAGAAATCTTCGGTTGATCCGCCGCCACCTGTGCCGCTCCAGTTCAATTGAACAACATCATCAGAAAGTTCTGTTGCAACAACCGGTCCTGCAGGATAAGGGAATTCGAGTAAAGCAAAGTCGTTAGTAACAGTTTCGCCAAAAGCAACTGCAATACCTTCAATAGTTTGCGATTCGTAAGTGTTAGCACTTGCTGTAACGGTATAGGTTCCTTCAACTACTTCACCGGCGTATAAACCAGCAGCATCAGTAGTAAAGTCGAAACTGTAATCGTCATTGGCAAAAGTTACGGTAGCACCTTCGATAGCAGCATCACCAACGAAAGCAGTAACTGTTCCATCAACATATCCACCACCTGTGATTACAACATCTTCAGAGCAAGTAACACCCTGACAGGTTTCAGCGCCACTGTCGTAGATATAGGTAACGCAATAATTGTAAGTTCCGAATTCGAGTTCTTCGTCCAGGAAGCTTTCAACAGCTTCGGTGGTGAAGTCAAGTTCGGCATAAACTTCGCCATTGCGATAGATGCGTGCAGCAGCAATAGTATCCAGTGCATCGGCATCAACATTTGTCCAAGTGAGTTCGATGTCCAGTGTTCCAACTAGCTGTGCAGCAGCGAAATCAGCAGGAACATCATAATTATCACAGGCTACATAAGTCCAGTTGAAAGCAGCGCGGTCAGACTGACCAGTTGTGTAAACAGCTGCAACTTCAGCAAGATAGGTTTCACCATCAACGAGGGTTTCACCAAATGTAGTTCCATATTGATATTCTTCTTCAGTAAGTTCTCCAAGGAGTACTTCATCAAGGAAGAGCTTGTAAGTAGCAAATTCACGTGTAGAAGCTGGAACGTCTGTAATAACAAAATTGTCAATTGCCCAGTACCACGCGTATACATTATTGTCATCATAATGGAAACGCACCTGAAAATCTTCATTTGCATAAGCTGTTACATCTAGTACTTTATGATCTGGAGCACTCCAGTCACCAGCATCAGCTGTCTGGTTAAGAACAACAACCCAATCTGTACCATCAAATACTTCAACATTAGCAAAGTCAGTTGAAATATTATTGAAATACTGATCAAATTCAAGATATAATGCGCTTGCAATAGAAGCATCAACAACTGATGAAGTCATATAGCCATCAACTCTTACACCTGATCCGGCTCCGTCAGAATCAATCAGCATGAAAGGGGTGTTATCAAGCGTCTCATCTCCGGACCAGCTATCATAAAACTCAACCCATTGCCAATTATCAGCAACATCTGAGTTGGGTCCAAGTTCGATAGTCCAATCAGCAGGCATTCCACTGTTAAAGTCCTGCATCACTGGCTCAAAAGCACCAGCAACGCCAGCATCCCATGTTGCAAAACCAGTTGGCGTTACATACAGGTTAGCTGGAACAGCAAGGATTTCTTCTAACAACCACTCAAAAGAAGTGACGTCAAAAATATCCTGTGTTTCAGTGATGGAAGCAAAACCATTTTTAACCACTTCGATGTCATAAGTTCCTTTACGGAAAGCATCCCAGGTATATTCGCCACTTTCACCTAATACGATAGCGTATTCCAGGTTTAATGCCGGTTCGCTGATGTTGGTGAAAGAAACAACAGCGCCACCAGGACTATCAGCTGAATTTGTTGCAACAGTTACGTCAACAACAGTATTCATGTCTTTGTCGAGGCTGTTTGAAGCAACGAGATCAGAACCGTTGAGGTCGTAAACGGCTTTTACATACCATTTGTAAACTCCCCAATCCTGTACACCCCAGTCGAAATCAACGAAATTAAACTGGCTGGTAGTACCAACGAGTTCCATTGTACCGGGCAGGTACTCTTTTTCGCGATAGATTTCGAATTCAACCAAAGCGCGGTCGCTCAGTTCATTTCCTGAAGCAGTGAAATTATTTTCTACAATAAATTCGCTCCACATTTTTTCGATATCCTGGGCATTCATGCCTTTGGTATCGAAAGGATATTGCTGAGGAACAAAGTTTGCAGCATCCCATCCCCATTCGAGGAGAACGCGATCGTCATCCATTTCAACAGCAACAACGAAATCAACAGGGAAAGCTGTTTCGAGCAGTTCGAAATCTTCAGTAGTCGCAGCGTCATAAGTTACAACAACGCCTTCAAGTGTAGCGTTGATATAACCATCCATTGAAACAGTAAGGTCATATTCACCGGCTAACAGGTCGAGCGTGTAATCACCAGCTGCATCAGTAGTTGCAGTGTAAGTTTGCTCTACACCAAATTCGTCTAACCCTTCGATAGCAACAGTAGCACCTTCGATATCAAAACCAGTTACCATATCTGTAACATTACCATTCAGTGTACCTTCGCCGGTAACCTGAACAGTAAAAGGAGCAGAATGAGCTGATTCACCTTCGTCAAAAATAGAAGTTACAGTATATTCATATCCTGTCATATTGTATGCAGGAGTTTCGTCGGTATAAGAAGCTTCGGTAAGCATTGCAGCATTTTGCTTTACGCCATCGCGGAAGATATTGTATCCGAGGAATGCACGGTCAACAGGACTTTCCCAGGTCAAAACTACATCTTCGCCTTCATAAACTTCAGCATCAGCTGTAAGATCAGATGGGGGAGTTAAAGTAGTCGTGAAGCCCCAGATATCGCCCATAGTTGGGTTAGCATTGTTATTGTTCTTTGTATTTACCTGCCAGAAATACTGTAGATTAGGCTCAAGATTTGACAATTCAAAAGTTGTAGCCAAATCATCAGTCCAGTCAACAACAACAGTTGCAGGAGGATAAGTGGTTCCAATAACAACTTGGTATTCAAGTGTATTGTTACCAAAAGTCCACTCAAGCATTGTTCCGTTAATTACATCAACAGCACCATCAGCAGGAGCAACATAGGTTGCAGCTTCAGCATCAGGCATTACAGATGTAGTTACATCTAAATCGTAAGCAGCACCAGTTGTGCTGACTACCAGGTAATAATCACCGGCAAAAAGCTGCATATCTGTTGCAGCAGTTCCGGCAGCATAAAGCTCGTTGCCATCGGCAGGACCTTCATTAAGGCCAAAAGGCGCATAAACGGCCATTTTAGCATCAGCACCCGTCAGGTTTACTGAAACCAATTGGTCAGTAGCCAGTGTAAAAGCATATACTGCGTCAAAACCATCGGCAGTAGCGCCAGCCAGTAGATAATTGTCTTTAAAATCTACGGTTGAAACAGCGGCAGCATTGAATGGGAAAGCAGCGATTTCGAAAGGATTTTCGAAAACATCGCCCTGAACCGGCACATAGGCATTTGCCTGAAGTGGCGCAACAGTTACATCACGGTTAAAGCCCCATTGTGCTACAAAGTCGCCCTCTAAAAGGCCGGCTGTTGCTGTACCGTTAGTGTTTACGTAAACCTCAACAGCTTCACCCGGTTGAATTGTCATCGGGAAATTTGCTGCATCAAGGCCAAAAAAGGCCGGTGCATCAAGCTCCGCTGTATTTAAGGTTATTACATCGGTGGATGTGTTGGTAAGCGTAAAGGCTTCCGAACGCATCCATGCCTCAATTGGGCGTTCGCCTAAATCCAGATTGGCAGGCGAAATTTCCAATTTTTGAGCAGTGAGCTGAGTGCCAAACAGCATGATAGCCGCGGCAAACAGCAAAAACCATCGTTGGATGGTAGTTTTTCTGTTCATAATTAAAATTGATTTAATGAATAAATAAAATAGTGAATAAAACGAAACGACCACACCCATGAGCCGGCAGGCAGCTCTTGAAGCGCGGTCGCTAAAGTTTCCGAATGAAATATAAGAATTGATAAAAAACTCCATATTTTAGTTTTAAATAAACAATTAATGACATCAGCCAAAACGAAAATCACATAATGATTTCCTTTTGCGTTAATGTCGCAATTTGTTTTTTCAAGAAAATTGGAGTCGTAATATCTCTTTGGTTATAGCTAAGACAAAAAAGAGGCTTATTACCCCTACCCGACAAAATAAAAAATCCCAATAAAATCAAGGGTTATAGAAGCATTTTCAACCTTATGAGAACAGAACGTTCTTCTAATTAAGCGGTTATACAGCTATTTGTCGAACAAAAAAACTATTCAAATAAACAAAAAAAAACTCAGGCTACCCCTAAAGGGCAGCCTGAGTTGTATAATATCAAGATAGTTACCTATCTCGTTTTTTACGTATTAGCGTACAATACTCATACGTTTGGTAACCATACCGTTTTCGGTATTGATACGAACCATATAAACACCTGATTCAAGTGAAGCAGTGTTCAGCTGAGTTTTTGCAGCATCAACTTCGATGTCGTAAACAACTTGTCCAACAGCATTGATCACAGTGATGCGATTAATACCGGCAGCTTCAACGTTTACCATATCAGTAGCAGGGTTCGGGTACAGACGGGCTTCGGCAGCACCGGTTTCATTTGTATTGGTAACGAATATCATTACAAAGTCATCTTCCGGATTTTCAAGCGCGAAAGCAGGATCTGATTCGCATTCTGTTCCATCGTCATAGGTATGAAGCGCTGTTACCTGATAGTAATAAGTAACCTGAGCATCAGTATCTGTATCGAAATATTCATAAGAAGTAGTTCCTGCATCGTAAGGAACAGTGGTCAGCAAGCTGTAATCTGTTCCATTATCGCTGCGATATACATTGAATACTGAGAGTTCGCGTGTGCTGTTGCTTTCCAAAACAGGGTTTTCACCTGTTCCCTGGCCAGAAACAGTCAGTTCAGCGCGATCGTCGTTACTATAAGTATCTGCTGGTGTGTCCATTGGCAAGGCTGCTGTTACTCCGGCCATTGTAGTTACAAAACCACGCAGGTTCCAGGTATAAGGCAGTGCAAAGTCGCTCAGGTGTTCCCATAGTACGCCGTCCAAAGTGATCAGATCACCGTTTGGCTCGTTCTGAGTTGGTCCACATCCTGCTGGATAGTTAACTCCATCAGTAGTGTAAACAACAATCCAGAGTTCTTTGGTTACATCAATCAAAACGGCATCTGTCAGGTCAACTTCTTCCCAAGCTTCTATGCCCAGACCGCTGAGGGTTTGAGTGTGAAGCAGGGTAGCTGCGTTTGTACCTTCGAAGATACGCAATTCGTCTGAAGCACCTGTTCTGTTGTAGATCTGGATCTTGGTGAGCGATGCGCCATCGAAATCAGCTAATTGTGCAGGGTCAAACTTGATTGCCCAGCTGAATGAAGCGGGTCCACCGATTCCGTCAACGTTAGTGCCGTCATCATAGTACAACCATTCTTCCAGCGGTGCTGTTGATGGTTCCCAGGTGATGAGTGATCCAAATTCAGGATTGCCATTGTTGTATTCCCATAGGTATTCGCCTGTGAGGTTCTTAGGCGCTTCACAAGGAATGGAAATATCAAGGCAGTAAGCACCTTCGCATGTCATGGCGCCACTTTCGTATACATAACGGATGCAGTATTCGTATTCGCCACCGTTTACGCTTTCGTCAACGTAGAATGTATCCTGAACCATTTCGGCGATCAGCATTCCATTGCGATAAACGTTTGTTCCTACGAACAGGTCATCTTCGCGGCTGCTGGTGCTTTGTGTGATTACAGGGGCTTCAACAACTGGATTTACAGCTGATTTAGCCTGGGCTGCAGGAGCTTCAACATAGTCAAAGTTGATAGGAGTTGCTCTTACCGGGCCATAGGCTGTGTAGATGTACATTTCCATCAGGAAGTTACCAATGGTGGATGCACCAATTGCGTTGGGATCTGACAGATCGCCATAAATTGAACCTTGTGGGTTTGTTGCATTGTCGGATGACAAGTCAGGATAGGCATCTGTTGGACTGTTGCTCAGTGGCTCCATCAGGATGGCTACTGTGCTTACGCCGCCTGTGGCTATATCGCCAAGATCAACGCCCATTTCCCAGAGGTCGTTTCCGGTTGTGGTGATTGGTCCAACAGTTTCGATCAGGGTTTTAGTATCCCAATCGTAAATGTGGATGTTATATTCCCAGGTGCCGGTGGTTCCCCATGAAGCATGGTGGAAGTCGAGGCTGTTCACCAAGGCATCAGGATAAGCGCTTAGGTCATAAGCCACTCCATAGCCAAATCCATAGGACTGGAAGTATCCGTTTGCAGGTGCACCAGGATTTTGGGTGATCTGAATCAATTCCATTGGCTCAACATCTGACCAGGTCAGCAGAACATCATTGTTATTGATTACTTCGCCGTTATATACCTGTGGTCCGGCATAGTCTTCGCATGGAACATAAGTCCAAACGTACTGCATTCTTTCAGAGATACCGTTAGAATAAACAGCGGCTACTTCTGCAAGATAATCCTGACCAGGAACAAGGTTAGTTACATCATACTGCCAGAAAGTGTTTTCTGTATCAGTGATGAAGTTGTTATCCAACCAAACTTTGTAGTACTGCAATTCGCGATCAGCATAGCGATCCATATTGTCAGTAACAACAACATTATCAACAGCTACGTACCAGTTCCAACCGTTTGAAACATAGTGGAAACGTACTTGTAGCATATCGCTGGCATATTCAGTAATGTCGATCATTTCGCTTACTGTTGGTCCCCATGGGAATGGTCCGGTATCAGCTTCGCTACGGAAGATTTCAACCCAGTCGCCATCAACCATTACATCAACTGCGAAATACTCATTTCCAATATACTGATATACATAATCAAACATCAGATAGAGTTCTTCTGCATTTTCGGCATTGATAACAGGTGAGATCAACTGCTCATCCATTGTAGAACCTGAACCGGCTCCATCAGAATCAGCAAACATAAATGGTGTTCCGTCAACTGAAGAACCTGAAGACTGTGGATTACCACCAGGAGTTTCATTGTACCAGGTGTCAGTGGTAGAACCACCATCAACTACAGTCCATGTTTCAGGAAGACCTTCGTCGAAGTTCTCCATGAAAGGCTCAAATGGAATTTCTCCACCTGATCTCCAGGTAGCAAAACCAGTTGGTGTAACGTAGAGGTCAGCAACAGGTAACAAGAGTTCTTCGAGCAACCATTCGAATGCTTCAGGACCGTCAATAACGTAACCCATTAGTTCGATTGGAGCAAAGCCATTCTTTTCAACATAGATGTCATATTCACCTTTGCGGAATTCCTCCCATACATAGAAACCGGTTTCGTCCAGTTCTACTTCGTAAACCAGCTCGAGGCCAGGCTCAGAAATATTGGTGAACATAACGTCAGTTTCTTCAGGGCTGTCGCCACTGTTGGTAGTAACCTGAACACTTACAGCAGTGATCATGTCTTTATCGAGGCAGTTTGAGTAGGCCACTTCTGATTCATTGTTGTCATATTCGGCAACAACGCCCCATTTGTAAACGCCTGCTTCAACAGCACCCCAGGTGTTGTCAGTAAATTGCTCGTCCAAAGTGAATCCGAGGAAATCGAGATCACCAGTTTCGCAAGTTGTACGATAGATGCTGTAGCCAACCAGTTCGCGTGTTGTTTCGTGTGCATAAACAGGGAACTTAGCATTTGGTTTATCAGCTGCAACCATTCCGCGGCCACTTGAAACTGATTTTGCAACAGAATAATCTTTATGTCCGGTAGTATTGAAATCTCCCTGACCCAAAGCAACTTCACGGCCTGCTGAAGTGGTTACAAAACCACGTAGCATCCAGGCTTGATTGTTAATTCCATATTCACCGCTGATTGAAGTCCATGCAGCACCATTGTAAGCAAAGTAGTCATAACGGTTAGGAATCACTTGAAGTGCACCTGCAGTAGGTTCATTGAATACATCGCCAGGTCTTTCAACATACATGGCAATCCAAAGATTTTCAGTATTGTCAAAAGCAACAGCTTCGTCCAATTCAATAATGTTCCAAGAATCACCTGTTAATGTACCAGTTACATCTTGTGAGTAAAGTACGGTTTCACCATTTTCACCAGCCAGGATTCTTACTTCTGTAAGGAAATCACCAACTGCTGGTAATTGATAAACAGCAACTTTGCTTACATAACCAGTTCCGTATTCAGTTAACTGAGCAGGAACAAATTTGGAACCCCAAATTAAGCTATAATCAGCAACTTCTGCACCAATTCCACCGAAGCCCATTACGTCATTGTCGTAAATCAACCATTCTTCAACAACAGGTGCCTGAGCACTCCAGTCAACAAGAACTGAGTTATCATTGATTTCAGTTGCAACAACACCTGAAACAGGATAAGGGAATTCGAGCAGTTGGAAATCATTAGTAACAGTTTCACCGAAGGTGATCGTTACAGCTTCCAAAGTCTGTGATTCAAAAGTAGCAGCCGAAACGAGATAGTCATAAGTACCATCTACAACTTCACCTTCATATACACCATTGATGTCAGTAGTGAAATCAAAGCTATAGTCATCGTTAAAAATAGTAACAATTGCACCTTCGATAGCGTCGCCACCATCAAATGCTGTTACAGTACCATTAACATAACCACCACCGGTGATCACAACATCTTCTGAACAAACGGCATCAACACAAGTTTCGGCACCGCTGTCGTAGATGTAAGTAAGGCAATAGTTATAGGTATCAAATTCGAGATCTTCGTCGAGGAACATATCTACTGCACCTGCAGTGAAATCGAGTTCGGCATATTCTTCACCATTGCGATAGATTCTCAAAGCTGAGATGGTATCCAAAGCAGCAGCGTCAACGTTAGTCCAGTTGAGTTCTACATCCAGTGTACCAATTACCTGCTCAGCAGTGAAAGCTGAAGGAGCATCGTAATTGTCGCAAGCAACATACAACCAGGTAAATTCAGCAGTAGCTGATTGTCCGGTAGTAAATACAGCAGCAACACCGGTAGTGTAGGTTTCACCATCAACGAGGGTTTCACCGAAAGTACCATGTTGGTATTCTTCTTCTGTTACTTCGCCAAGCAAAGTACCATCGAGGAAAACTTTATAGGTTTCGAATGAACGAGGAGCAGGAGCAGCATTGGTAACCAATACATTATCAATTCCAAAGCCCCAAGCGTATGTGCCTCCATTTGTTGAATACCAAAATTCAAAATAAACAGCTGAAGGATCAGCATAAGTGCTTGGATCAAACATATAAGTTTTGTGAATACCACCAGAAGGATCATCAGCAGTTGCCCAATCTAATTCTTCTTCAAAATTAGCAGCTCCTGTTCCACCTGAATAAGTGCGGATAGCTATTTCACCGTCTCCGGCAAAATCCTGGAAATCACGATCATAGTCCAGATAGATGGTAGATTCGCCAGAAAAGTCAAATGCTGAAGTAAACAATCCTACATCAAATACGAGTGTATTATTGCCATCACTATCTGCTACAGCAAATTTTCCATCAGTATTGATTGGATCTTGGGCAGCTCCACAATTGTCGCAAAATTCCCAGAATCCATCTCCGCTATATGTTACTTGTGTCCAATCAGCTGGGATACCATCATCAAAAGCTTCCATAACAGGAGCAAAAGGAACTTCACCGCTTCCACCTGTCCATGTAGCAAAACCAGTAGGTGTTACGTAAAGATCAGCAGGTGTAGCCAGAATTTCTTCGAGCAACCATTCGAAAGAAGTTTCATCAAAGATGTCAACTCCGGTTTCAGTTACTTCACCATAGCCTGGAAGACTTACAAGGATATCATAAGTACCTCTGCGGAATTCGTTCCAGGTATTCATGCCACTTGCAGGAAGCAGGGTAGAATAAACCAACTCAGGAGATTCGTCCATATTGGTAAACTCAACCAGCGTACCGGCTGGGCTTTCAGCTGAATTGAGGGCAACAGTTACGTCAACAACAGTGTTCATGTCGTTGTCGATTGGGTTAGAAGCAACCGGAGTTGATTCGTTCAGGTCATAAACAGCAACAACATACCATTTATATACACCCCAATCCTGAAGACCCCAGTCGAAGTCAACAAACTGGTACTGCGAAGTAGTTCCAATCATTTCGAAAGCACCTGGCAGGTAAGTTTTTTCACGCCAAACCTGGAATTCAACCAGTGCGCGATCGCTTCCCTGTGCAGTAGCATCAAAATTATTTTCAGCGAGGAATTCATTCCACATTTTCTGAATCTGCGCTTCACTCATACCTTCTGTTTCGAAAGGATAAACCTGAGGCACAAAGTTAGCAGCGTCGAAGCTCCACTCGATCAGAATGTTTTCGCCGAATTCGCTGGCTGTAACAACAGCAACAGGATAAGGCACTTCATTCAAAGTAAAGTCGGTAGTTACAGTAGCACCATATGCCAGGGCAACACCAGTTACTTCAGCATTCAGGAAACCATCAGCAACAACGCGAATGGTGTAAGTACCAGCAAATACATCAGCTGTATAATTACCAGTTGCATCAGTAGTGGTGGAATAAGATTGGTCTTCGCCAAATTCATCCACGCCAGTCATAGTAACTGTAGCGCCACTAATAGGTGCAACAGGAACGAGGCTAGACACATTTCCGTTCAGTGTACCTTCGCCGGTAACCTGTGCTGTGAAAGGATCAGAAGGATCTGATTCGCCTTCGTCAAAGATAGCGGTAACGGTATATTCGTAACCAGGAGCCATATTGTAAGCAGGAGCAACATCAGTATAAGTTGCTGCTGTTAGCATTGTTGTGTTTTGCATAACACCATCACGATACACATTGTATCCGAGGAAAGCACGGTCAACAGGGCTATCCCATGTCAGAACAACATCTTCACCTTCGTAAACCTCAGCATTACCTGTAAGATCAGATGGAGGAGTTAAAGTAGTTGTAAATCCCCAAATGTCGCCGGGAGTTGTAAAGCTGTTGTTACGTGTATTAACCTGCCAGAAATACTGAAGGTTAGGCTCAAGGTTAGCCAGTTCGTAAGCAGTAGCCAGATCATCTGTCCAGTCAACAACAACAGTTGCCGGAGGATAAGTAGTTCCTAATACAACTTGGTATTCCAATGTATTGGCACCAAAAGTCCATTCCAGATCCATTCCGTTGGTGATATCAATAGCACCATCAGCAGGAGCTACATAGGTAGCAGCATCAGGGGCAGGCATAGCGGTTGCAGTATAAGTTCCGTTCCAACTATCAAGAGAACTTCCCACCAAGTAATAGGTACCTGCAAAAAGTTCAAAATCAGTAATAACATCAACTCCCTGAACCAATGCATTAGTAGCCATAGGACCACCTTCGCCATCGAAATCAGCAGCATATACCGCCCAGTTTACTGTACCTGATGTAACAGTAAGATCAAGCAAAACATCAGTAGCAGGCTCCATCAAATAAACAAAATCATTATCATTTGGACCTGATCCAACATCGTTTGGTAAAATGTAATTCTTATAAATTCCACTTAATTCCCTATCAGAAGCCATAGGAAGGCTTAATGGAGCAGTTGGAGTCATATCCAGCGGAACAGCTGTTTCAACAACATCAGCCGGAATCGGCTCATAAGCATTAGCCATAAATTCGGCAACTGCCACTTCACGACTACCACCCCATTGTGCAACAAAGTCGCCCATGAGCATACCAGGAGTTGCATCACCTGTGGCAGAGATACCAACCATTACTGATTCACCAGTTTCCAGCGTTACAGGGAAATCTCCGTGTACAGCAAAGAAATCGGCAGCAGCGATTTCGGCATTGTTAACTGTTAATGCACCTACGCCTGTATTTTCAAGGGTGAAGTAAGCAGGCTCAGTCCATGAATTGATTGGACGATCTCCCAAATCAAGTACTAAAGGAGAAATTTCAAGACGTGGAGCTGCCTCAGAAATGGTAACTGTGCCAGTTGTTGTGTGAGGAGCATCTCCATATACCTCTCCAATGATTGACCAGCCAATGTTCATATTTCCAGTAAAACCGGCATCAATATCAACGGTAACGGTAAATGGACAAACATCTCCATCTTGTAAATAATTACCATAGGCAGGAGCTGACCATGTGACTAAAGCACCGTCACCAGTCTGTCCATCATAATTAAGCCAGTTAGTCTGACCGGCATTCTCCATAATGGAAGCAGAAGTAACAGTTACTCCAGCAGGGAAATCCATTTCTACATCGCCTACCCATTCGCCAAAAGCGCCATCAGGGGAAACCATGTAAGTTGTAAAATCAAGCACAACACTAGTTGCACCCGCTGTGTAGAAAGAAGATTGCGCAGTAATCTCAGAACCAGTAATGTCCCGATTTCCATCTTGCGCCATCAGCTGACTTGACCCAAATAATAGGATTGCTCCTACCATAAAGGAACCAAGCCATCGCAGAAAAGTAGTTTTTCTGTTCATGGTTAAAATTGATTTAGTTAATAAATAATGATTAATTGATTGAGATATCGATTGAAATTGACTGCCTCTGTTGGAAGCAGCACACAATAAATCCTTGTTTAGCAAAAGACGTTGGTATGTTCTTTGATCCGGGTAATTCATAAAATATTTATCAATTACAACTGTTCACCTACAAAAAAACGGCTATCCAAAATACCTTTAAGGCAATAGTAACGAGATAATTTCAAATTCCCGTTCAAAAAACACTTAAATTTCAAGTATTTGTTAGACAGACTGTTAGGTTGTTAAGTGATACAAAATTGGTTAAAAATCGTGTGAACATTAAATTGTTGGTTTATGTTCCCACGTCTATAAGACAAACTGTAGTTGTTTTACCCCTACTCTTTTATTTAAAATTATTCTAAATTTCAGGGGGTGATGTTTAAGGGCGCAAAAGTAAGCATTAATCGCTTCAAAGTACTGTTGAACGGACATCTTGAAATTTGGTATCAGGCTTAATGTCTCAAAAACAAAATACTAAAGAAAAACTTTAACTATTGCTTAACAACTTTTCGGGAGATAAGCTGCTGCTCCGATGCTAAAACAAGGATATATACCCCATTTTTGAACTTGCGCATGTCAAGTTTATACGCGTGGTGGCCGGCTTTGTGTTTAGTAAGATCAGCAGCATGAACCAAAACACCAAAGAGATCATATACCATTAGCGTTTGGATATCCTGTATTTCAATAAACAGGTAGTCATTAACAGGATTGGGGTAAATCCGGCTTTCCGGCTCGAAGACCAGCTGCTCACCTTTGGCAGAAATACTGATTTTCTGATTCTCAATTTGAAAAACAGCCTCCGTAGAAACCTGCTCAGGGGAGAGTTGTATCACAGGGGACAGATTCAACGGATAGCCCGGTATCTCGGCATGAAGCCGGTAATTGCCATAAGCAAGACTGTCAAAATAAAACTTACCCTGATAGTCGGTGAGGGTATAAGCCAAAAGTGTTGTCAGGTCAGTATCATACAAGGTGATACTAATATTTGAAAGTCCGCCATCACAATACTGAAGGCTTCCGTCACGGCTAAACCAATCGCTGCAAAAAGTACCCAACTCCCTGAAACCATTTTCAGGCAACTCAAAATGACCGTTTATTACGGCATTACCAGACGGGAAACCCGACAGCGTTTTTTCCAAATGAATATCCACATCATAGGCGGGTTCTATCAGGGCTATTCGATGGGCCTTTTCCCAATGGCTTCTTTCGGCATAATAAGCCAATGACCGCCCTGTTCTGATGGTGTCGGGCAATGCCATTATCACATAATTGCCTGTAAACAACTTTTCGAATCGAAAGGCTCCCGAAAGGGAAGACTGCACCTTGGACAAGGGATTGAATCCATCCTCTGAGTATCTGAATGCCAATACAGAAGCATTACTGATCGCCTGATTATCGAACCAAACACTGCCCTCCAGACTATATTCATCAAGCAGCAGTAACCGCAAGGTGTCAGCATGATAACCACATTCAGAGCTGGCTTCAAGTATCAGACTCACCTCACCATTTACTTTATCCAACTCACCCGGTATATAATAGGTGTTAATTTCATTCGAGGATAAAAACGCGCCATCACCCGTTGTTTGCCAGTTGATGCTGGTAAAATAACTTGCCGAGGCAGTATTCAGTAACAAAGTACTGTCGCGGCCAATGATGGTGTCATTGCCAGCAAAAGCCAACGGATCTTCTGAAAACGCAAGCTTGAACGACTCGAAAAAAACCTCATCAGCGGTTGTAATCATAAGTGTTAATTTAACCTCACCGGTCTCATAATCTGAAGCGCCCGGAAAATAGCTTGTCTGCAGTTGATTAGGTTCAGTAAAACTGCCATCGCCCGAGCTTGACCAGCGTGATTGGTGGTAATCAAATGGGGCATTCGCGTCATTAATAGCAAAAAACACTTCGTTTTTACAAATTGAAGTATCACTTCCGGCATAAGGCGCTGCTTGGGCCAATGCATAAGGACTTTCGTAGCCCAAGAACTTGTCCTGAAAATCCATTGAAATGCGATCGGTAGCCGTAACAGCAATGGTATCTGTGATGGCTAAACGACTCAGGAAGATTACTGTATCCTGTACTTCAGCTATGCTATTTTCAAACTGATAATTAGTAAAATGCTGATAATATACTTTATAGCCATAGATATCTTCCTCTTCATTGGGTTGCCAACTGAGCCGCACACGGTCCTTAACCCATTGCTTTTTTACATTAAAGGGAGGGGCAAGTGGGGCTGTTGAATCAGCTGTTGTGAGGAAAGGAATAAAAAACAACTCGCCAAGTTCAGCATTATCATGCACATCAATAATTCGTTCAGCTATTTCGGTTTCCGTAACACTTCCCCAATAGTTTCCTGTGGCATTCATGTTTTGGGTGGTCATTAGCTCAACAAGGGTATCGGAAAAGCAATGAATAAAATTATTCTGCAGCAACACATTCCCAATAGGTTCGTCCAGTGTAACCACAGTTCGTTCATTTAGACTGAATGTGTTTTCCTTAATCGTATTGCGTTTTGAACCAGCCCTAACAGGCAAGGCATTGCCGTTTTCATAAAAACTGTTGTTTTCGATCAGGTTATTGGAAGAATTTCTAAACCAAACCGCGCTTGCATTTCTCCAGAAAATATTACGCCTAACCGTTGTTGAGTCCATTGCGAGATAAAGCCCGTAACCAAACCCATCACCATTATTAATAATTGCGTTTCGCGCAATCGTATTTCCACGCGAACCACTGAGGCCGCTATTGTCAATCCAAATGCCATTGATGCCATTCTGAACCACATTCTCAATAATTTGATTGCGGTATGATGAACCTCCGGTTTCGTTTATAATAAATATATTGGTGGTTTCATTGCGCATCACATTACCCTGAACAATATTGTCAAAAGTAAGCCCAAAAGCACCTTTGGCAAGTATTTCAACTCCCACATAATTATTATAAATCTGGCTATTGCGCAGTAGCACATCATGGCTGTTCTGTATGCTGATACCCCGCCAAAAATTATTAATAAAGCAACTATGCTCCATGATTACGTTACTGCTGTTGATAAGTTTAACAGCTTCTTCTGCATCGGTCACCACCACATACGAAAGTGTTGTTGGGTTGGATGCAGAAGCATTAAAAATTGTGATGCCTTTCCATTTCCATCCCTGAGCCGGATTGATATAATTGGGCACAAAAAGGATGGAATCAACTTGTTCGTTGCTTATGCCGATCGCCTCCAGCTTGCCTCCATCAACCAATAGACCTTTTCCCTGATTAAAGCGCAAGCTTGTTCCGGCCTCAATGCTAAGCTGAGCGCCTTGCGTTACCTTTAAATCCTCAACAATAATGTATGTTGTATCGCGCGAAAAAAACCGATCAGTAACCAAAACACCACCCACTTCTGCTAGTGGCTGGGCCATGAGGGCATTGCCAAAGCTTCCACCAAAAAGTGAAAGCAAAAAAAGCAGGTAATATGTCCGATTCATTCTGGTCACAATATCAAAAAATTCTTTTTATCAGAAATAATAGATCAAGCCCAAATTTATCCCAACCAGCCCTTGTTTTCTTTCGATTGGATAATTTTTATACAGATTACCCGAATAACTTCTGTAATAAAGCTCCGGCACCAAATCAAAAGCATCTGAAAGACGCATTCGGGCATTGACGCCAAGCATCCACGAAAACTTAAATGTTTCCATCTCAAGTTCTTTCAATGGAATAGCTTCATAATCGGGTTTCACCCCAATCCCGGTGCCCGATTGATAGATTAAAGCCGAGATGCCAAATCCGGCTCTCAGGTAAACACCCACGCCCGGGAAGCTTAACATGCGATAGGCAGCCTCTGTTTGCCACTCCAGATAGCCCATTCTGTTTAGGGTTGAATAATCATAATTTCTTTCGTCGAGTGGAATCCAGCTTGAATCTTTAACATGAAACCAACTGGTATCAGCTCCGGAAATGGTGTAATAAGTGTCAAGTGTATCCACATCAAAAAAACCGCCTGTACTGACTCTTCGGCTATAACTGAACTTTTCGGCAAAACCGGTCAGCGCCAAGCCAGAAGAAAAATGCCATTTTTGTGCATTAAAATGCCACTTAAAACCCAAGGTATGAGACCTGAAAGACGTTTTTACGGCATTATTCCAATGATTTTTCAGCACAGCTTCCGATTCATCCAGGAGCACAAATTGCTGAAAGGTAACTGCCCGGCCATAATACACCTCAAAAGCCTGACCCTGCTGCCGTCGGGCATCCTGATTAAATATATCTGACCGTAATGGTTTTATCTTCGCCCTTTTGGTTTCAGCAGGCGGTTCTCTGTAAATAGTGATGGTATCATAAATCACCAGCGTATCTTGTTTTACAATGGTATCAAACCTCACAATAGTATCGGTTCGCACTAGATTCTCGCGGATAAAAATGGTATCACCCAAGGCTTGTCCAGCATTATTCGGCTGTTCAGAGGGCGTTATCTCCGCCTCATTTTCAGTTTGATCATCAGCTTGATCCTGCTTGTAAACAATGTATTGATCGCCAATTTTTCGGAAATGGTAGCCCCGGTCTTTGAGCAGCGTTTCAAGCAGTTGCTCGGGTGTAGCCTTTAAATCCATTGTCAGCATTTCGTCGAAAACCGGATCGGAAGCATTAAAGGCAACCTTAATCTTATGCTTTTCAAAGAGCTGGTCAAGGATTGTTCCCAGGCTTTCGTTTTGCACCTTGAGTTCCAAAAGCTGCACACCAGCCTGTTGCGCCGGGAGGACATTGATGCTAAGCAGGAGTGTGAAAAAACCAGTCAGACAGGCTAAAAACATTGATTTCGCAGAAAACACAAACCCGTAATTGGTCATAGACATGGTATCTTTATTCAAAACAAAGCAGGCTACATTAGCGGCTGCTAAAGTACAAAAATCCCATAAAATTTGAGGGCTAAGAGAAAATTATCGAAAATATACCTGGCTGTCAGTGCGTATAACTTCGAACTGAAATATCGTTTGCAAGGATTCAATTAACTGATCGGCAGTTTCACCTTCAAAACGAGCGGTCAAGCGCAAGCTTTCATGCTGTGATGCCAGCTGAATATCCAGACCATAAACCCGGTTGAGGGTTTTTACAACTTCAGGAAGCGGGGTATTGACAAATTCTAAAATACCAGTCTTCCAACTCAAGAAGTTTTTATCTACAGCGGTGCTTCTTGACAAGCGTTTACTAGGCAAATCAAAAACACCTCTTTCGCCTGGAAGCAAAACAATTTGTTCAATACGGTTGGCAGGAGATTCATCAAAAGTGAACAACCTTACCTTTCCTTCAATAAGATCCAGCGTGTAGGTGTCAGAACCCGGCACAGCACGCAGATTAAATTTAGTGCCCAGCACTTCAACTCCCAAATTATCGAGCAAGAGCTGGAATGGCTTTTCAGGATTACTTTGCACCTCAAAAAGAGCTTCTCCGGTAAAATTGGCTATTTCCCTTTTCTTATCAAAAGCAGCCGCATATTGCATGGCCGATCCTGCATTCATGAATACTTCGCTGCCATCGGGAAGCACCACGGCCTCATTGGATTTTTCGTTCATCACTACGCTTTCCAGCTGCACAGGTTCGTCCTTGCGCAACAAAAACAAAACAGCCAGCCCGAGCACTAAAACTGCTGCAGCACTGGCGGTCCATTTTGTGAAACGATTTATCATTGAAATATGCTTCGGGGCGAAATACTGACCTTGCTCAATTGTGTCAATCTTTTGATGCACCTGGGCAAGTGCTTTGTCAACATCCAGACCATCAACACTTTTATGAGCACCCGAAAGCTTCCAGGCAAGTGATCGTTGCTCAAACCAAATTTTATTGGTTTCGGATACAGCAATCCATTGCTCCATAAGAGTTTTCTCCTCTTTGGAACAATTTCCAGTCAGGTATTTCACTGACAACTTATCATATCCGTTTTTACTGATCACTTTTTAAAATAATTTAACATTGCTACTAAATGACAATCTACTAAGGTGTTCCCCCTATCTGTCTTTATCTTTTTTTTAACAATTGTAATTTGTTCATGATTCAAAAACGTCCGAAAGTTAATAAAAACAACAAAACAAGTGGCAAAAATTGTTTTAAACTTTTTCTCAGTTGCTCTAAAGCTTTTGTCATCTGATTCTCGACAGTTTTAACAGAAATATTCAATTTCTCAGCAATTTGCTTGTTTTTTAAACCATCATGACGACTCATTTCGAACACCATTCTTCTTTTTTCGGGCAAATCCAAAACCGCTCTCTTGATTTCTCTTTCCAGATCGCTTTCCTGCAACTTATCGAGCGGACTTTCGACGCCATTCAAAGTTTGAAAGCCGATATAGCTTTTGTACTTATCCTGAATTTTCTGCTGATTCAAGTAATTAAGCGCATGATTTTGAGTAGCTCGATAGAGATAAGATTTCAGTGAACTGTTAACAAGCAGATCGTCGCGTCTGATCCACAATTTAACAAACATATCCTGCACAATTTCACTTGCCATATCCTGATCCACCACATAGCGCATGCAGAAATTGACCAGTTCAGCATAATACCTCCTGAATATCTCATCAAAATCTTTCCGACTACCGGCCTTAAGCCCTTCAATCCATTTGAGCTGATTGTCTGTCATGTGTTTTAATAATAAAAACCTTGAACATTTTTATAATTCAGCAGCTTTCTATTGTCTGATATAAAAAGCAAAAGTACTAATTTCAGCAAAAACTATCTGACACATCTATTTAATCCTGTGTTAAAGGGTTAGTTGACATTTTGTGCTTGGATTGAAACAGTCAGGATAAAAAAAATACCTTTGTCCGTTTTTAAACCGCAATTAATCCACAATACTAAACTGCAAAGAAGTTGGTTAGCAATACTAAAAATCTTTCGGACGATTCCTCAAAAGCCATCAGCCAGCCGCTGGTTGCCTGGCTGATACTGATCGGACTCGTACTCACCTGGGGAAGTTCGTTCATCTTGATCAAACGTGGTTTAGAACATTTTAGTGCCACCGAAGTGGGCGCCGTGAGAGTTGTTATCACCTTTTTGTTTTTGATGCCTTTTGCGCTGCGTCGATTGAGCATACTCAAAAGAAAGGATTTTCTCTGGCTTGGTTTGGCGGGTCTGGTAGGCAATTTTTTTCCTGCCTTTCTGTTTGCTGCTGCACAACAAGGTATTGATAGCTCAACGGCAGGATTGCTAAACTCACTTACTCCACTATTTACTTTAATTGTTGGATTGGTTATCTTTAAAATTAAAGCCGGGAAAATGCAGGTAATCGGGGTTTTCGTTGGTCTTTTAGGTGCTTTGGGTCTTGTGAGTAGCAGCGGTGGCAACACCTTCAGCTTCAATATTACCTATGCACTCATGGTGGTGTTAGCTACCATTTTTTATGCCATCAACGTAAATCTTATCAAGGCCAAGCTGAACCATATCAAAAGTATTACAATCACCTCCATCACCTTTTTTATTGTTGGGTTTCCTGCTTCCGTCATTTTATTTGCCACAACAGATTTCGTTCATAAACTTACAAACGAACCCGGAGCCTGGGCTGGATTGGGCTATCTTGCTATTCTGGCAGTGGTAGGCACCGGAGTAGCCATGATGGGATTTAATGTGCTTATCAAAAAAACCACTCCAATTTTCGCCTCCTCTGTCACTTATTTAATTCCGGTTGTGGCACTTTTATGGGGCATCATTGACGGTGAATATTTTGATCCTAGCTTCTTTTTGTGGATAGGGCTCATCATTGGTGGTGTGTTACTTGTAAACAAAACCGGAGCAAAACCCCGCAGAATTCGCAGAAAACGAATGGTTTAAAAAATTCTGCATCAAATGTTTGTCGTAACGAAATTTTTTATATTTTTGCGGTTCAAATTTTTGAGCAAAATCCGCAATTTCAAAACAGTATAATGTACGCAATAGTTGACATCGCAGGACAGCAGTTCAAGGTAACAAAAGGACAACAGATTTTTGTCCACAGGCTTGAACAGGAAGAAGGAAGCCAGGTTGCTTTCGATAAAGTATTACTCGTTGAAAACGATGGCGACACCAAAATAGGTGCTCCGCTTGTTGAAGGCGCAAATATCGAAGCACGCATTGTTGAGCATATGAAAGGCGACAAAGTGATCGTTTTCAAAAAGAAAAGAAGAAAAGGTTATCAAAAATCAAACGGTCATCGTCAGTATCTCAGCAAAATCGTGATTGAAAACATTACAGCGTAATTAACCCGTAAAATCCGAAAATAATGGCACATAAAAAAGGAGCAGGTAGTTCCAATAACGGTCGCGAATCAGAAAGCAAACGATTAGGCGTTAAAATATTTGGCGGACAGTTTGCCAAAGCAGGAAACATCATTCTCAGACAGCGAGGCACAGCCCACCGTCCTGGAAATAATGTTGGCATGGGCAAAGACCACACCATTTTTGCAATGGTTGATGGCACTGTTGAATTCCGTCGCAAAAGAGATGACAAGTCCTATATCTCCATCGTTCCAACCGAAGAAGTAAATTAGTTTTTACATAAAAAATATAAATACCCGGTTATGCTTGCATAGCCGGGTTTTTTGGCTTTTGGTAATATCAATTTCAAAAAACTTGCTTGTACTCCCTCAGAAAGCCGATGGTTGTGCAATCGACTAATTAGTCTGTCAATAAAGTCCGGTAGCTGATTGATTATGGTGCCGATTTTTAAGTAAAACCCTCCACTCAAAACGTCTTAACGTTTTGTAGATGTGATATTTATATTTTTCGCAGCAGTTGCTCCTGGCATAAATGCCTTGTATGCCTTTAATCAGCGACATAAAAACTGTATTTTTGCAAAAATTACCCTATCAAAATGTTACTGATACCCTATATTCGTGCCAATAAGGAAGAAGTACTCGTCCGTTTGGCCATCAAAAATTTCAAGCAGACCGAATTGATCGATGAAGTGCTCGATCTGGACGAAAAACGCAGAAGTCTGCAACAGGAGCAAGATGATTTGCTGGCCGAAGCCAATACACTGGCCAAAGAAATCGGTTTGCTTTTTAAGGAAGGCAAAACCGCAGCAGCTCAGGCGCTTAAAGAACGTAATAGTCAGATCAAGGAACAAACAAAAGCGCTATCTGCTCAGCTTAATGAAACCAAACAGCTGCTACAGGAGAAACTTGTTGAAATCCCCAACCTGCCACACGAAAGCGTTCCGCCGGGCAAACAAGCCAGTGATAATATCAACGAACACCAGGAAGGCGAGATGCCACAACTTTTTCCTGATGCTGTTCCGCATTGGGACCTGATCAGTAAGTTTGACCTGATCGATTTTGATTTGGGCAATAAAGTTACCGGAGCCGGATTCCCTTTTTACAAAGGCAAAGGTGCACGTTTGCAAAGAGCACTGATCAACTTTTTCCTGGATGAAGCCGTAAAAGCCGGATTTCAGGAAGTGCAGCCGCCATTGATGGTTAACGAAGATTCTGCTTATGGCACAGGACAACTTCCTGATAAAGAAGGCCAGATGTACACGATTGGCGCCGATAAGCTTTATATGATTCCCACAGCTGAAGTGCCCATTACCAATATGTTTCGGGATGTAATTGTACAGGAAAAAACACTTCCCTTAAAAATCACGGCCTATTCCAGTTGTTTCAGGCGTGAGGCAGGCTCCTGGGGAAAACATGTACGCGGCCTCAACCGCCTGCATCAGTTCGACAAGGTTGAAATAGTACAAATTGCCCATCCGGATCAGTCCTACCAATTGCTGGAAGAAATGAAAGCACATGTGGCAGGCCTGCTGCGAAAATTGGAGTTGCCATTCCGTATCCTCAAATTATGCGGTGGCGACATGAGTTTTACCTCTGCTTTAACCTATGATTTCGAAGTGTTTTCTGCTGCTCAGGAAATGTGGCTTGAAGTGAGCTCTGTGTCGAACTTCGAGAGCTTTCAGGCCAATCGCATGAAGCTTCGCATTAAAGATGCCAATGGCCAAATTCAGTTGGCACATACACTCAATGGCAGTGCATTAGCTTTGCCACGCATTGTGGCTGCATTGCTCGAAAATAATCAAACAAAAGATGGTATTAAAATTCCAAAAGCCCTGCAGGATTACACCGGTTTCGCTCTTATCAATTAGTTTACTGCTGTTGATTTTTAGCTTTAATGCCTGCCAGCAAAGCCAGGAACCTCAGCAACAGTTTCTGCATCAGATCGACTCGTTGCAACAAATTGTTTACGCTGATAGCCTTGCTTTCCAGGAACTTCGTGAAATTCCCTACGATAGTTTAGTGAGGCGATTAAATACAATACGACAGCAAATTTCCCCGGCGGATCCACTCTCCGAAAGTCAATATGCAAGTGTTGCAAATGCTTTGAGTTATCTCAGGCAATTGCAAACAGAAAGCGATCCGTTTTTAAAAGAGATTTCTTTTGCGGCGCAACAGCTGCGCAACTTGCGGTACGATGTAAGTCAGCAGATTCCGGATAGCCTCACAACTGCACAATACCTGAAAACGGAAGCCAGTGCAGTAAAACAGATTGAAGCTAAAACAGATTACTTTTTGAACAGGTTTAATGCTCAACTGTTATTGATAGAAACCCTGGAAAACAATTTTCAGGCTGAAAAGGACTGAACTTTATGAGAAAACACTTGCGTTTTTTACTATTTCCAGTTGTCATTTTTGTGCTTGCTACCACACATTTGCCGGCACAGCAGCTGCGCAATGCCAGCAACGTTAAGCAGGAACAACGTGTTGAGGACGAAAGGCTTGCCAGTCAATTCTATAGAAATCAGGAATGGGAGAAAGCAAAACCACTCTATCTCAAACTCTACCAGCAATTTAAGTCAACACATTATTTTTCCTATTATCTCAACTGTCTTATTCAGCTGAATGAGCTGGACGAAGCCGAGAAAGAACTCAAAACACAAATCAGCAAAAATCCGGCTTCTGTAAACTTTGTTGTTGAGCTTGGATATATTTTTCAGCTGCAGGGATCGCAACGCAAAGCCGAGCGAACTTTCGACAACATCATCAAAAACCTAATTCCCGAACGCAACAGAATTGCTGTAACAGCCAATGCTTTTCGCTCACGCAATCTGGACAGCTACGCGCTAGAGGCCTATGAATTTGGAAGCAACAATCCAACAGTGGATTATCCGTTTTATCTGGAGAAGGCAAGCCTGTATCAATATCAGGGAGATTATGAAGCAGCATTCGATAACTACCTGTTGCAGCTGGATTATCAGCCGCAGCATCTGGATCTGATTAAAAGTCGTTTGCAGAACGTTCTGAGAATGGATATTGACAACAGCATGACAGATTTGTTGCGCGCCAAATTGCTGCAAAAAGCACAAAATGCACCCGACAACCTGCTTTATGGCGAGCTGCTTATTTGGTTTTCGCTGCAACAAAAAGACTACGACATCGCACTGATACAAGCCAAAGCACTCGATCGCCGACAAGGCGACCGCGAATCACAGATTCTGGAGTTGGCTGATATCAGCATGACAAATCAAGCCTATGATATCGCACTTGATGGCTTTGAATATGTTGTAAAAAAAGGCACAAACAGTGTTTTTTACATCCCGGCTGTGGTTGGCTACCTGCAAGCCCGCTACCTGATTGCCAAGCAGAAAAACATAACTGATCTGGAGCATTACAACACACTTGCCCGCGAAATAGAAGAAGTTTTTGAAGCCATAGGCTTTAATCCCGAAGTATATCCTCTTACACTCACCTTATCTGAAATCTACGCCTACGAATCGAAACAGCCGGAGAAAGCTATTGAGCTGCTCGAAAAAACCTTAAAACTCCCACTCAGCACAGTAGAATCGGCATTGGTTAAACTTCAACTGGCCGATATCTACCTTTATACCGATGAAGTTTGGGAGGCTACACTGCTTTACAGTCAGATTGAAAAGCGCCTTGGTGATGAGCCAATAGGCCACGAAGCACGCTATCGCAATGCCCGTCTGCGTTATTATATTGGCGAATTCAGTTGGGCCAATACTCAGCTGCGTGTGCTAAAAGCTGCAACTTCAAAATTGATTGCCAACGATGCCATGAAGCTTTCGCTGCTAATCAAGGATGTGCTGATGGAAGATACCACCGGAAAAATTTTGGCGGTTTTTGCCAGGGCAGATTTATATAAACTGCAGGGATTTAATGACCGCTCAGCCTTTTTGCTCGATTCCTTGCTAACGACTACTTCAAATCCGATTATCCTGCCACATATTTTGATGCGGAAGGCAGGTATTGCTACTGAGAAAAATAACTTCAATGAAGCCGACAGCCTTTATCAACAGCTGTATAAAAGCTTCCCTGATAGCTATTTAGCCGATCAATCGCTGTTTGAAAGTGCACAACTCAACGAGTTGACCATGCAACAAATTGAAATAGCCCGTGAAAGATACCAACTGCTTATAGATCAATATCCCGGGAGTGTTTATGTGGCAGAAGCCAGACGACGGTATCGCATCCTCAGGGGCGACATTTTATAATTTATTGCTATGGTAAGACCAAAAAAACACCTCGGACAGCATTTTCTTACAGATCAAAATATTGCTCTAAAAATAACGGATCAACTAACCGAAAACGACGGAATTGTTGTTGAAGTGGGTCCCGGCACAGGGATTCTCACAAAGTTTCTTTTAGAGCGCTTTCCGGATCAATTGAAACTTGTTGAAATTGATACTGAATCTGCTGAATATTTATTGGAACAGTATCCCGAGTTGGCTAAAAATCTTATTGTAGGAGATTTCCTACGCCTGAATCTGAATGATTTTGGAGCCGAAAAAATTGCTGTGATCGGAAACTTCCCCTACAACATCAGCAGTCAGATATTTTTTCAGCTGCTTGAACACCGGAAGCTGATCACCGAAGTGGTTTGCATGATACAAAAAGAGGTGGCTGAGCGCCTCAGCGCAGGTCCCGGAAGCAAAACTTATGGCATTCTCAGCGTATTGTTACAAGCCTGGTTTTCGATCGAGTACGTTTTTACAGTGCACGAACACGTTTTTAATCCGCCTCCAAAAGTTAAATCAGCAGTGATCAAGCTGCGCCGCAACGAACTACAAGAGCTTGGTTGCGATGAGGTTCTGTTCAAAAAAATTGTAAAACAATCCTTTAATCAAAGACGGAAAACACTCAGAAACTCCTTGCGCTCTCTGCTCAATCCCACCATAATTGCTGATGAACGCTTTAACCTCCGACCCGAAAGGCTCAGCGTCAGTGCATTTGTAGATTTAACCAATCTGATCGACAGAAAAACCACAAAATAAATCAATCCGAAACCCGGAATTTTCGAATACGTTTCAGGGCTTTTGAAACAGTGAAAACCGCAGCACTACCACCAATAACCGATACCGTGGCAAATACCAAAAGTATATCCCGGATCTTCAACTGCACCGGATAGGCATCGATCACGAAAGCTCCGGCTTCGCCACCAAGTTTAAGCAGTCCGAACTCCTGCTGAATAAAAACCAGTAACACACCGGCCAGCAAACCAATTACTCCACCCGAAACAGCAATCAACATGCCTTCGGTGAGAAACAATCTGGATAAAAACCTTTGATCTGCACCCAGAAATTTCAGCACCTGGATATCCTTCCGTTTGTCAACAATCAGCATGCTAAGCGACCCAATAATATTGAAAGTGGCCATCACCAGAATAAAGCTTAAAATAATAAAAATTGCCCACTTTTCTGACTTCATGATGCGGTAAATTGTTTCCTGCTGCTCTATTTTGTCTTTTATGGTATAGCTGTCGCCCAAAATCACAGCCAAAGTCTTTTTCAGGGCGCTAATTTGCTTTTCCTCCAGCACAAATAATTCAACAGAGGTTACTTCCTGTTCATAATCCATAAGCTGTGCGGCCCATTCGTAGGGCACGATCACCAGACTCGCATCCAACTCCTGCTGACTTGTAAAAACACCCGAAACCTGAATTGTTGCCTGATTAAACGACTGTTCAAACTGAAAAGAAGAAGGGTTGCCCCGCGACGGCAAATAGACCTGCATCAAAGCTGCCGGATTTCGGGGATTAAGCCCCAGATACCAGGCAACACCGGCTCCTACAATTGCGAACTGCTGGGATTCAAATTTCAGCAGGGCCTCCCCTCTGCTGATCAGGCTATCAACCTGACTCACTTCGATATAAGCCTCCGAAACACCTTTAATAACACCAACATGCTGCTTATCGTTGAAGCGAAACAGCGCGTCCTCCTGCACCACCTTGATTAATTGATTCACTTCGGGCAGTTCGCGTAGCTGCTGTTCCGGAAAATCTGCTAACAGGATCGTTTTACCTTTCACAGGCTCAATCACCAGATCAGGGGCAAGCTGGTTTACCATCTTCGAAATCACCATTTCAAAACCATTGAACACCGATAACACGACAATAAGTGCAAAAGCGCCAACGCCAACACCCACAACAGAAATCATCGTAATGATATTAATCAGGTTGTGACTTTTTTTAGCAAGCAGGTAACGTTTGGCAATAAAAAATGGCGTGTTCACTTAGGTTATGATTTTAACTGGCTTTCCAGGCTTTTGCAATCAGACCTGTTCCGGTTTTATGGGATTGGGTTACGTCCATCTTATTCAATATCAAGGATACAGGAAATACAATCAGGTAATAGAAAGGCAATACGATAAAAAACAAACGGGAAGTGTTTAACATCAGGATGGGAGTTTTCATCGACAGACGCCAGGATAGCCTGCCCGGCTTACCATACTGGTAACGAATCTGATGGCGCTGAAATCCGGCTCGATCAAACTTATCGCCTAAATCCTTCACGCCATAGCCATCACGCACATGTTCGTCAATAAAACCATGCACACCATCCTCCTCATGCTCGTGGCTGTGTACATCAGAACCTCCCTGGTCAGATGGCGTGGAAATCAAAAGCATCCCTCCGGGTTTCAAAGCATTAAAATAATGCTTCAAGACCAACTCGTCTTCCTCAATATGCTCCATCACATCCACGCAAACTACCAGATCAAATTGATTGTCGAAATTAAGTTTGGTAAGATCTGCCTCTTCAAAATGAACATGATCAAAACCGATTTTTTTAAAAAATTGATTGCAATCCGCAATCTGTTCCGTTTTTACATCCACCGCTGTGATGCGCCAGTCGGGATGCTTTCGTCCCATATAATAATCATACTGTCCGAAGCCCGATCCGGCATCCAGCACAGCCGCTTCCGGGTTTTGCGCAGCCCATATTTTTAACTCTCTTTTTATGTGCCAGGTTCTGAGTAACAGCAAATCAAGCAATCTGTAAAACAGCTTGCGCAAAAACGGTGTTCGGTTAAATACCTCGCCCAATTGACGTTTGATCGGATCGTATTGCATGAGAAAAAATTTCGGTTTTATTGGTCTTCGTTCAGCAAGTTATCGAGATTATCAATATAATCCAGGGAATCATCTTCATAAAATCTGAGCTGAGGCACAACACGCAGCTGATGACGCACGCGCTGCCCCAGTAATCCGCGGATTTCACGGCTGCGCAAATTGACTTTCTCCACTACCGAAGCCTTGTCATCTTTACCAAAAATGCTCAGGTAAACCTTGGCAAAAGACAAATCAGGCGCAACATTAACCTTTGTTACCGTAATCATAGCTCCAACAGCCAATCCAGGCACTTCCTGAGTAATTATTTCACTCAAATCACGCAGCAATAAGCGTGAAATTTTAAGCTGACGTTTTGTTTCCATGCTGCAAAAATAGTGCAATTAATCTATATGCCGGCAACTCCTGAACTCAAGGTTTCAAAGGATGAATTATTCGTTGAACTTCAGCCGGGCGCTATTCTCGCGGTCAATGGCGCTGTCAATTGATTTTTTGTACTTTTGTGTACAACAAATCCTGAACATGCTTAAAAAACAAATACAACAGCTTACCAACGAATTCCATAAAGAAACCATCAGCAACCGGCGTCATATTCACCGCTATCCGGAGCTTAGCTTTCGGGAAGAAAAAACCGCCCTTTTCATCAGCCAGAAATTAACAGATTGGGGCATTCCTCATAAAACAGCTGTGGGTGGATATGGAATTATAGGTCTTGTGGGGAAAGCTACACCAAACGGCAAATGCATTGCCCTGAGGGCTGATATGGACGCCCTACCCATTGTAGAAATAAACAGCCATGATTTCGTTTCGGACAATCCGGGGGTGATGCATGCCTGCGGCCATGATGCCCACACAAGTATGTTGCTCACTGCAGCGCGCATTTTAAAACAACTGGAGGATCATTTTGAAGGCCAGGTTAAACTTGTTTTTCAACCCGCCGAAGAAAAGCTTCCGGGCGGTGCGCTTGGCATCATCAAGGATGGCGGACTAAAAAACCCAGATGCACAACGTATTGTAGGTCAACATGTTTTCCCGGGTCTTGAAGCTGGTTTTGTTGGATTTCGTTCGGGAGCTTACATGGCCTCAGCAGATGAGATTACGATAACCGTTCAAGGCATAGGCGGTCATGCAGCCATGCCCAACCAAATCAACGATACCGTACTCACCGCCGCGCAAATAATTGTGAACCTGCAACAAGTCGTTAGTCGCTTTGCACCTCCAGTTGTCCCTACTGTACTCTCATTTGGAAGAGTATTCGCCGATGGCATATTTAATATAATTCCTGATGAGGTATTAATTCAGGGCACCTTACGTACGTTTGATGAAGTGTGGCGTGCAGCAGCAAAAATGCATATCCGCAGAATTGCAGAAAATACTGCCCTTGCTGCAAACATGAAAGCTGAAGTAATGATTGAGGACGGCTATCCTTTTGTGATGAATGAAGAGCACACTACTCAAATTGCCAAACAAGCTGCCATCGATTATCTGGGTGCCGACAAAGTTGTGGATTTGGAACAGCGGATGACAGCCGAAGACTTTGCCTGGTATTCCCAGCAGATGCCGGCAACATTTTATCGGATCGGTACGGCAAACAAAGCCAAAGGAATTGTGAGCAATTTGCATACCAACACCTTTGATATCGACGAGCAAAGCCTCTTGCACGGGCCGGGTCTTATGGCCTGGATTGCCCTGGAGCAGCTGAAACATTTATAAAGTATTCACCAAAAATACATGCCATGTTAGTTGGAGAAAATGCCTATCAGACCGTATGGATGGAGGGTCAGGTCGTTAAAATGATCGACCAGAACGCCCTGCCGTTCGAGTTCAGGATTCATGACTGCCCCACTTATTGGGACAGTTGCATGGCAATAACCGACATGACAGTGCGCGGAGCCGGAGCAATTGGTGCTGCTGCAGCCTTTGCAATGGCACAGGCATTTCTGGAAGCCCCCGAAACCGATCATATGGTTTTTATTGACGATGCACGGGATGAAATCGAAGGCACACGGCCTACAGCACGTAATTTATTTTATGCCGTGGAAAAAGTGTATGCTGCCGGACAAATTTCGGCTGAAAATGCCAAAATTGAAGCCCAGCGTATTGCATTACAAGATATTGAAGATTCGCGGGCTATCGGAAAATTTGGTAACAAACTGATCAAAAACAAGGCAAAGATTCTCACGCATTGTAATGCCGGATGGCTTGCCTTTGTGGATTATGGCACTGCCCTCTCTCCTATCTATACCGCCAAAAAAGAAGGCAAAGAGATTTTTGTTTATGTGGACGAAACACGCCCGCGCAGTCAGGGAGCGCGCCTCACAGCCTGGGAGCTGATGCAGGAAGGTGTTCCTTTTACGATTATCCCCGATAATGCAGCTGCCAGCCTGATGCAACAGGGAAAAGTTGATCTGATAATTGTTGGCGCAGATCGTATTGCCCGAAATGGAGACGTCGCCAACAAAATTGGCACCCTCGGCAGGGCCATTCTCGCTCATACTTTTGGTATTCCCTTTTATGTGGCGGCACCCACTTCTACCATTGACACAGCTTGCAAATCAGGCAAGGAAATCGTTATCGAAGAACGCAGTCAGGATGAAGTGCTTTACCAGGATGGCATCGATGCCAATGGGAACAAGGTGAGGGTAATGGTTTGTGCGCCGGGTTCTACCGCTTACAATCCCGCATTTGACGTTACACCGGCCAGGTATATCACCGGTATTATCACCGAAAAAGGAATTATCAAGGCACATCATCAATCGATTACAAGTCTCTTCAATGAAATAAACCATGAACGAACTGAATCATTATCGTAAAGAAATCGCCTACTTTATGCGCCGGCTCTACAAACGCGGCCTCACCACCACTTCAGGCGGCAATATCAGCGTAAAGCTGCCCAATGGCATGATTCTGATTACTGCCTCGCAGACCGACAAAGGCCGGATGAAAGCCCAAGATATTGGCATGACGGATATGCAAGGCCGCCAGCTGAGTGCCAACGTAAAACTGAGCATGGAAACCGGCATGCACCTTGCCGTATATAAAGCCCGACCCGACATCCATACCATCGTGCATGCACATCCGCCAACAGCCACAAGTTTTGCAGTGGCGCACCAACCCATTAACCCTGATCTGATGGGAGAATCCAGGGCCGTACTTGGAAAAATTGCTGTTGCGCCATACAAACTCATGGGTTCGCAAGAACTAGCTGATGCTGTGGCGAAAGAAATAACAGATACGCATGTCGTATTGCTGGCCAATCATGGGGTGTTGGCTGTTGGGAAAAGCCTTTTGGAAGCCTTCGACAGGCTTGAAGTGCTGGAAGCCTGCGCCAAAATTCAACTGATGTCGAACATGATCGGTGGCGCGCATGCGCTGAGCCATTCCGACGTGCAAGCCATTGACAAAATGATGCAACAATGAATATTCCGAAAATTACAATTCATGAAACGCTAAGCCTACCAAAACTGGGCATTGGCACCTGGGAAATGGGTGGCCGACAAAACCCGGATAAAAGTGAGGATAACAAATTTATTCGCGCCATTCAGTTCGCACTTGAAAACGGCATCCGCCTTATCGATACAGCAGAAATGTATGGCAACGGGCACACCGAAGAACTTGTAGCCAAAGCCATAAAAACCTATGAGAGAGAGCAATTGCTGATTACCTCCAAGGTTTCCGGCGATCATTTGGCTTATCAGGACTTAATTAAGGCTGCCCACAACAGCTTGAAACGGCTGGAGACAGCTTATCTTGATCTGTATTTGCTGCATTGGCCAAACCCCGATGTGCCTGTTGAAGAAACCATGAAAGCCATCAATGAGTTGCTCGAACAAGGCTTGATCAAACATTTTGGTCTCAGCAACTTTTCGGCAGCCCAAACCGCAGAAGTATTAAAATGGACTGATGCTCCTATCATCACCAATCAGCTGGAATACAACTTGTTCACCCGTAACAATGGCCGTATTACGGAAGATGTGGAAGCCTCCATCATTCCTTTTTGCCATTCGAAAGACATCAGCATAACGGCCTGGCGTCCCGTTTTGAAAGGAGCTACCAATCCACTACAGCAGCCACTCATTAACCAAATTGCAGCAAAACATGAGGCCACACCCATGCAGATTGCGCTGGCCTGGCTGCTGAACAAACCTTTAACCCTGGCCATTCCGAAAATGACCAGCGAAAAGCATATTCTCGAGAATATTGAAGCAGCAGGTATTGAATTGGATGAACAGGAAATGAAGCTGCTGGATGAAATTGCTGATTAAGCGTACAGCGATTAATGGTCTTCACACAAAACCTCTTGTAAAGGATTTACCAACAAAGCGGAATTATTTTGGACTTGGAATGTTCGGCTATTGAACGCAAGTTGGCATTGGTTAAAAACACATTTTACTGTGCTTTAAACTTTATTTTTTTGCTGTAAATAAAAACCACAATTGTATCAGCTGCAAATTTTTTCTTGTTTTCTGTTACAAAATCAAAAAAAAATCCACCGGATTATCAAAAACACTCAGCTCGGACAAGTACTTGGTTTGAAGTGCGGCATTTATTGCAAAGTTGCGACAACGGGGAAAGATATTATGAACCAAAACTACTTGTAGTTTGATGGATAATTCGTTGGCAATGGATGAAAAATTAATTAACTGACCAATTCTGCCTGCACATAATGCCATGAACTTTTGAAAAGCATTGAGGTCTCCGATATTTATGATCTGTCTTACATCTCTCTCTACATAGGTTGCATTATAATTTCTCAGCCACTCGCCTGGATTGAGCTCCTTATCATAAATTCTTGGATAACCACCATATAATATAGCTTCCTGATAGGTCTGTTTTTCGAAAGGCGTCTTCTGGAGTTCGCTCATTGAAAAGGGCAATAAGTTAAATAGGGCTACCCTGCCTGCCAGGCTTTGATTGATTTGCTCCATGAGTAAAAAATTTTGAGAACCGGCCAAGATATACTGCCTGTCAGTATTGGAATCGACATAGAGTTGTATAAACGAGAAAATATCCGTTACATATTGTGCTTCATCGAAAATTAACTTTTTTCCTTTGGCATTGAGAAAACCTTTAGGGTCGGAAATGGCAAATTCTCTTTGCTCGATATCTTCAAAATTAACATAACTAAATGTTGAGCACATTTTTTAACCAAGGTAGTTTTTCCCGATTGCCTTGGTCCATTAATGGTGATAACAGGGTATTCCCCTACTTTCCCCTACTAAGGACTCTATTTTATCTTCTATCTGTCTTTGGATCATGGCACAAATACAGTTGGTACATATTAGAAACGCAAGTTCTAGTTTGTACTTTTATTAAAATCATTAATAACTGAATAAGCAGTCCTGGTATAAATCAATAAAACTATCCCGTTTACTGCAAAACAGTGTCACTTTTAATTGTTCACCCCTGAAACTGTTCATCAGCCGTATCTTTTCAGGCATAATTATCTAGTTCCCTGAAGCAGAAACCAATCAACCCAGGCGTACATTTGTTTTGCGGAATTGGGGCGTAGCGGAATTTTACGGTTTTAATCCAAAAAAACATCGTTGGGGTAGCTAAAACATAGTAGGTATTGACTATCGTGCTTTCCCATTTTTTGTAATCGCAAACTGAATTTGTGCGCCAGCACGGGGGCCATAAACATTGCTGATGTGCGCTAGGTGATTAAGGTTGAAAATAATATTATACGATAGTATCGAATATTTTTTACTATTTTTGTACGATAGTAACGTATATATCATGATCATGGAAACAACCTTATACAGATTCAATCCCTGGTGGGAGCAAAAACAAGCCTTTCAGCTTATTGACAGACCAGCTTATGTGAAGTTGTTGACGGATTCGCTTGACAATGATCAAATCATTTTATTGACTGGCCTGAGAAGAATTGGCAAAACCTCGCTGATGCGCCTTACGATATTATGGCTGATCAACCAACTTATGGTTAATCCTAAGTATATTTTTTATGTGAGTCTGGATGACTACACATTAAAAGATGCCAGCATTTTAGACATTATTGATGCTTACAGAAAAATACAGCAAATCAGCTATGATGAAAAGGTTTATGTTTTTCTGGATGAAGTGACCTACAAAGTAGATTATGCCTTGCAGCTTAAAAACCTGCATGATTCCCAACATACTAAAGTTTTTGCTGCTTCATCATCTTCCTCTTTGCTGATTGAAGGTAAGCACTATATCACTAGACGCAACAAGCTGATTGAGGTTTTACCATTGGATTTTAAAGAATATCTACAGTTTAAAGCGATTAAAATCAGCAAGGGCGACTCCCATCTGCTGGACAGTGAATTCGAAAACTTTTTAAAAACCGGTGGCATTCCAGAATATGTAACCAAAGGCGATCCAGCCTATATCCATGAATTGGTTGATGACATCATCATGAAAGATATTGCTGCAGCACATAACATACGGCAACCAAAAGTGCTTAAAGACCTCTTTTTGCTGCTGATGGAAAGAGCCGGCAAACAAGTGAGCCTGAATAAACTGGCGAAGATATTGGGCGTTTCTGTTGATTCGGTTGCGCGATATTTTAATTTATTCGCTAAAGCCTATCTTATTTATCCTGTGGACAGATACGGAAAAACCAATGAGCACCTCTTATCCCCGAAGAAAATTTATGCTCCCGATACCGGACTTCGTGTTTACTATACAGGCTTCAGAGACAAAGGCAGTTTGTTTGAAAATTATGTTTACCTCAAGCTCAAGTCTTTTCATCCGGAATATCTTTATACCGGCCAAACAGAACTGGATTTCAGACTTGAAAACGGACATATCATCGAAGCCAAGTATCACAACGAACCCCTATCCGAAAAGCAACAAAAAATTTGGGCTACGCTAAAATCTTCAGATCGCCATATCGTAAGGAATGAAGTTGAGCTTGAACAGCTTTGGAAAGAGATGATTTCAGGTTAAGTCAAATCGTGTGTCAAAACTTGTGAAGGAACAAATTCTTTTGTAAGGCAAGTTTGCAAAGTTTACTTTGAGATAGATGAATATGTTTTGGGGAAATATTTATGGCACACATTGCAAAATTGCGCCAGCGCGGGGTGACGCTGAGTCAGGATTCATATCTTAACATTTATGTGTTTGAAAAGCCAAGGTGAAAGCTATGGAAAATCTATTGTTTTTAATGATTTCTCACTTTGGATAACCTAAATTATTATAACATTCCAAGGTTCTTATAAAAGTCGACCAATCCATAAATCATTTCTGAGCCAAAGGGTGCTATAGCATGGGTAGTATCTTCTATTTTAAATATCCATGCAAGGAAAAAAACGATAACTATAAGAATCGAGATTATTTTTCCTTTTCTCCCCAATTTTTTGAAGAACTCTACATCTTTTAAATCAATTACTTGAATTACAATAATTGGCATTGCTAAAATAAAAATATAATACGAGTAAATAATCCACTTGCTAATGTTTAACTCCATCATTGGAGTGGTAGGGTTTTTAAGTGCAACAGAACTAACATAAGCAGCCAAAGGAGTACCTAATATGCCATAAATTTTTAAAGGCAAACTCCTAAGTACATGACAAAAATTTACAACAATTTCTAAATTCATCTAAATCATTTGAAAACAACACCTTAGCAAGATAAGTCAACCCATACTTGAATAAGCTTTTGGCTCTTCGCCCGTGCTTTT
>Ga0180009_10000388_pt1 | contig 63093 bp, 56 predicted proteins | sample OS_PC_MetaG_FD_123537 | JGI IMG/M metagenome (GOLD analysis project Ga0180009, IMG submission 123537) | Groundwater microbial communities from the Aspo Hard Rock Laboratory (HRL) deep subsurface site, Sweden - OS_PC_MetaG | ecosystem: Environmental > Aquatic > Deep subsurface > Groundwater... | reverse complement strand
TTTGACGAACTTCTGAAAGCAGAGGGTACTAGTAGAATATTGAATCTAGTACCGCTTTTCGATCAGAAGTCCCTGAAAGCGGTTGACTGATACGACACAGGGACTTCTGATCGGCGGTACTAGAATACCGAGAAGCCTTTCTCTTCAGGTAAACCAGGGCGCAACAATTTTAGCTAAATACCGGCGGATGCCTCGAGGGCGGGCTTGCTAGGGGCGCAACCGGGAAGGCATATAGTTCGAGGTGCCGTCTTTTACTCCAGTCCGCGCGTACACACCTTGATGACCTTCGATCCCCAAGCCTGCCAGACGACGGTTTTTGAAGCCCTGCTCGAAGCCCGTTCGCGCCATGGCGGCAGCAAGCTTGCGGTCGAGGACGCCGACCGGCAACGCCTGACCTACGACCGGCTCATCCTCGGCAGCCTCGTGCTCGGCAGCAAGCTGACTGCGGGGACTGGGCGGGGCGAAACGGTCGGCGTATTGCTGCCGAACGTCGCCGGTATGGCTGTGACCTACTTTGCCCTCAATGCCTTCGGCAGGGTGCCAGCGATCCTCAATTTCACGGCCGGTCAACGCAATGTCGTCTCGGCGGCCAGGACCGCGCTCCTGCATACGGTCGTCACGGCCCGGCGCTTTGTCGAGGCCGCCAAGCTCGAGCCGATCATCGCTGCCCTGGAGAAAACCGAGATCGCACCGGGAAAGCGGATGCGGATCGTCTACCTTGAAGACATTCGATCGGGCATCGGCGCGCTCGACAAGGCGCTGGGATTGTTGCGCTCGAAGTATGCAAAGCGGTTCCATCGCAGCCAGGGCGGGCGTGCGGACAGCCCCGGCGTCGTTCTCTTCACCTCGGGAACCGAGGGGCATCCGAAGGGCGTGGTCCTGACCAACGCCAATCTCGTTGCCAACGCGCGGCAGATGTTCGCCCATGCCGACGGCGCCTTCACCGCCGCCGACATCGTCATCAACCCGCTGCCGATGTTCCACTCGTTCGGCTTGACGGCGGGAACCATCATGCCGCTCGTCAGCGGCATGCAGGTGGTGCTTTATCCAACGCCGCTGCACTACCGCCAAATCCCGAAGCTCGTCAGGGACAAGAAGGCAACCGTGCTTTTTGCCACGGATACGTTTCTGCTCGGCTACGCGCGTGCCGCCGACCCGGGCGATCTGGCGTCGTTGCGCTTCGTCGTCGCCGGGGCCGAACGGGTCAAGGACCAGACGCGCAAGCTGTGGCAGCAGATCGGCACCGAAGTCCTCGAGGGCTACGGTGCGACGGAGTGCGCGCCGGTGATCGCCTGCAACCTTCCAGGCAGCAACCGTCCCGGAACGGTCGGCCGGGTGTTGCCGGGAATGGAGGTGGCGCTCGACCCTGTCGAGGGCATCGCGACCGGAGGCCGGCTGAAGGTGCGGGGTCCGAACGTGATGGCTGGATACGTTTTCGCCGAGCACCCCGGCGTGGTCCGGGCGCCGCCGGACGGCTGGCATGACACCGGAGACATCGTCGATATCGACGATGACGGGTTCATCGCCATCAAGGGCCGGGCGAAGCGATTCGCGAAGATCGGCGGGGAAATGGTGTCGCTGGCTGCCGTCGAAGCCCTGGCTGCCAATACCTGGCCGGATGGACAGCATGTGGTCGTCAACCTGCCCGACGAACGCAAGGGCGAGCAGCTGATCCTCGTGACCGACGTCGCCAGTGCGGACAAGGACGTCCTGCTTGAGCATGCGCGCATCCACGGTTTTCCCGAGCTTTGGGTGCCAAGGCATATCCTGGTCGTGGCAACGATACCGGTGCTGGGCTCGGGCAAGATCGACCTTCCGGCGGCGGCGGCCCTCGTGCGGCAGGCGCGGCCGTTGCTGTAAGCGGGTGCCGGACCGGGATGGTCGCGCTAATCCGAATCGCGTCCGCTTTCGATGACCCGCGTCCGCGCTCTGCGTCCTTGTATCCCTTTATCTCGGCGTTGACCCTCCAACAGTTGTCCGCCGGCCACGCCCTCGCTGACGAATATCTGTTTTCTGGTGCGACAGCTTGACCCGACGCACGTCATCCCCCATTCAAAAGCGGGGGCGGAGATCCGATGCGGCGCATCCGCATGCGCACCGGAACTCATTTGGTCGAGGGAGAATACCCGCATGACGGTCGGGGAATATGAGGCCGAAGCGCCTGAGAGAAGCCATGTCTATACGGCGGGCTGGTTCTTGAAGCGCTTGGCAATCGGGATTGTGATCCTGGTTTTGTCGATTGGCGGGCTCGCCTGGCTGACACATACGGCAATCGATCAGAGCCTGATCGAAGGCGACACGCTGCTCGATACCATCGGCCGGCTGACGGTCAATTTCTAAGCCCGGCAGCTATCCCAGTTCCGCCGGATCCAGGCCGCCCCATGATGGAGCGGCCTTTTCTTTTTAACTTCCCGGTTGCGGTTTGGCTGCGCCGACTTGATCGAGGCTCGCTGGTTCACATATGATCCTGAGGGCGGAATTCGGCTTCCAGGCAGGAACTGCAATTTTCAACGAGGGCGCAGCAGCAATGACGGCTCCGCATAAGAACTTTCCGGAGTTCTACATTACCGCGCCGCAGCCCTGCCCCTATCTGCCCGGCCGGCAGGAACGCAAACTGTTTACGCACTTGACCGTCGACCGCTCGCAAGCCCTCATCGACAATCTTCTCAAGGGCGGCTTCCGGCGCAGCCAAAGCATCGCCTACACGCCGCATTGCGAGGGGTGCAGCGCTTGCGTTTCGGTCCGGGTTCCCGTGGATTTATTCAGTCCGGGGCGCTCGATGCGGCGGATCACAAACCGTAACCGGGATCTGGTGGCACGGCCGGTGCCGGCGATGGCCACCTCGGAGCATTACGCACTGTTCCGCCACTATATCGATTCCCGCCATGGAGACGGCGGCATGGCCGACATGACGGTGCTCGATTTTTCCGTCATGATCGAGGAAAGCCCGATCCAGACGTTTCTCATCGAATACCGGGTGAGGCCGGCTTCTCCTCTCGAACGCGACGACCACCCACTCGGGCTACTCAAGGCAGTCGCGCTTTGCGACATGCTGTCTGACGGCATTTCCATGGTCTACAGCTTTTTCGATGCCGACGAAGATTGGCGCAGCCTTGGCACCTACATGATCCTCGAGAGCATCGAGCGGACACGGCGTCAGGGGTTGCCGTATCTCTATCTCGGCTACTGGGTCGATGGTTCCAGGAAGATGGCCTACAAGGCGCGTTTCCAGCCGCAGGAACATCTGACCGCCGACGGATGGCGGTCTGCCGGCCAGATCTGAGGCTTTTCCGATAGCCGCGGCGCGTCGAGGTCGGGCTGCCGCACGTTCAATCGATTGTGATGGCGACACGGCTGGGAAGCGGGTTTTCTCGCCGCTATCGCTTGGGCAGACTGCCGCGCATTCGGTACCTCTGACGTCGCGACGATCGGGCCGCAAGAGAGGCAAAAGTCTGAACCTACCAAGCGATACGACGCCGGTCAGGGCGATTGTGGCGCCGGCGGATGCGAGGACGCGATCAGGGAACGCCCGTTCGTCGCCAGAGGTTCGCGAAGCCGGCAAGGGACACCCGCAGGCCCGGCAGGCCGATATCAAATCAGGTAGAAGACGGTCAGAAGCGTGGCAAGAGCGGCCGCCATATACCAGAAGATGGTGTAGCCGGCGAACAGCGTCAGAAGCATCGGAGCATTGCGGCGCGACATCACCGGGTACATCTCCTGCTCTTTTTTGAGCCGGTCGGTATTGCGCTTTTCCGGCCCCCAGGCGAGACGTACGAAGAACCACTTGAAGGAGAGACGCAGGTCGCCCAATTCCTTGCTGCTTGGGGCGGGAGGCGCCATGCCAAGAATCCGATCGATCTCGCGACGCTGCTCGTCGGAGAGGCTGCCGGCAACTTCCGTCTTGAACTCACGCCAAAAGCGATCCGGTGCGACGCTGAATTCACCCATATCTCACTCCACATGCTGAATTGCGGTGCAACGGCCAGATTGATGGCTCGTGGCAATGATGTCGAACATGGCATCAAAGATTTACGATCGCGTTACCGCACTCGCACAGTTACATGCGAGCAACCTGAGCCGCCCGCAAATGGCGGCGACACGATGATCGAAGGTTGCTGCGTTACCAATGCGGCGGGCACGCCGCGACTGACCGAAGATCGAACGACGGTCAGTGTTCCGTTAGCTTTTTGCGATCAGCTTGAATGGGAAACGCGTGTGGTCCCGCCAGTCGGGTTGCCGCGAACAGACGCGGCAGTGTCGTTCGAGTATCTGAGGGTCGGTCGCCAAGAATTGCAAGCGGCGGGTTATTCCTCTTCGGGGAGGATACCGCTGATTGCCGCGGCCAGAAGGGCAACTGGTATCAGAATTGCGGTGAGGGTCAGAGCTTCATACATCATCGATCCCTTGAACGCGTGAACTGGCCGTAGCCTGACACGATAACGGCCTGACGTTAAGCAGAATTTTTGCGCAATCTGCGCTGAAATCATAGGCAGTAGAGTCGCTTGATTCAGGGCTGCAGCAGGCCTCTTCTGTGCAATATTCTTTCGATGAATTCTCGCGGCGCGCCCATCTTTCGAAAGCAGTTTTCGATATTGCTGATCCGGCTGCTTATGCTGATCTCCGGGAATCCGATCTTCTCCATTTCGCTACGCAGCGCAGAGGCAACCTGGTCGAACCCTGCCTTGTCATACCCGTCTTCATCCCGCAGGCGAAGAATCGCAACGCAATCGCTGATGCTCTCGTTCATCAGATGTTCTGGACCGTTGCGCGGCGGATGCGGTCGGTCGACATCGCCGGTCTGGTGATGGGCGCATTCATGGCGGTCGATGAAGCTTTGAAATACCGGCGGGGCCGCGGAATAGTTCGATCGCACGACGACCGGTTTGCCGCCCGCATCCCTGCGCGCCATGCCGGCGGCAATGCCTGAGCGGGCGCTGCCACTGTCGATGAAGCTGACGTCCTCTCCCTTATGGTTTGTGCAAACCGGCGGCGGCACGACATCATAAGTTTGAGATGCATTCGCGTCCCGCCCCAGGATAGTGACCAGACACGCCATGCCAGCGGATAGAACGCCAAGGGGAAGCAGCGTGGTTCGACAAGGATGCGCGGGCCGCAGCATCGTTCCTACTCCTGTTGATGGCAAAAAGCTGGCGCGACTTCAGGCGGGCCTAAGCTGTGTCCAACGGCGCATCAGGTAATGCCAAGGACCAGCGAAGCAACGCACGGTCGGACCAAGGCTTGCAACGAAAAAGGCCGCTCTGTCGAAGGAGAGCGGCCCAATTTTTTGCGCGGTCGGCTGTCAATCCTCGCGAACCGATCAATTGTCCAGGAAACTGCGCAGCTTGCGGCTCCGGCTCGGGTGCTTGAGCTTGCGCAGCGCCTTTGCCTCGATCTGGCGAATGCGTTCGCGGGTAACAGAGAACTGCTGGCCGACTTCTTCAAGCGTGTGGTCGGTGTTCATGCCGATGCCGAAGCGCATGCGCAGAACGCGTTCCTCGCGCGGGGTCAGCGACGCCAACACACGGGTCGTCGTCTCGCGCAGGTTCGACTGGATTGCCGCATCGATGGGGAGCAATGCGTTCTTGTCCTCGATGAAATCGCCGAGGTGTGAATCTTCCTCGTCCCCGATCGGCGTTTCAAGGCTGATCGGCTCCTTGGCGATCTTCAGGACCTTGCGCACCTTCTCAAGCGGCATGGCAAGCTTTTCGGCGAGTTCTTCCGGCGTCGGCTCGCGGCCGATCTCGTGCAGCATCTGGCGCGACGTCCGCACGATCTTGTTGATCGTCTCGATCATGTGCACGGGAATACGGATGGTGCGCGCCTGATCGGCAATCGAGCGGGTGATGGCCTGTCGAATCCACCAGGTTGCATAGGTGGAGAACTTGTAGCCGCGACGGTACTCGAACTTGTCGACCGCCTTCATCAGGCCGATGTTGCCTTCCTGGATGAGGTCGAGGAACTGCAGGCCGCGGTTGGTGTACTTCTTGGCAATCGAGATGACGAGACGAAGGTTGGCCTCGACCATTTCCTTCTTGGCCTGACGGGCTTCGCGCTCGCCTTTCTGCACCGCGCGCACGATGCGGCGGAATTCCGGAATTTCGAGGCCTGTTTCGCTGGCAAGCTCGTGGATCTCGGTGCGGATCTCATCGATCTGCTGGCGCTCGCCATCGATGAACTTCGCCCACTTCTTGCCCTTCTCCGACATGCGTTCGAGCCACGTCTGGTCGAGTTCGTTGCCGAAGTATTCGTCAAGGTAGGACTGGCGGGGAATGCCGTGCGAGTCGGCAAGGCGCATCAGGCGCCCCTCGTAGCCGACGAGACGCTTGTTGATCGCGTAGAGCTGCTCGACGAGGCTTTCGATACGATTGTTATTGAGCGATAGGCTCTTGACGTCGTTGACGATTTCTTCGCGCAACTTTTCGTAGGCGCGCTGCTGGGGCCGCGAGGACTGATCGCCAGCGACCTGCTGTTCGATCATCTTGTCCTGCTGTTTGCGCAGCTTCTTGTAGTTGCCGGCGATGTTGTCGAAGGTCTCGAGTACCTTCGGCTTGAGTTCGGCCTCCATAGCCGCCAGGGACATGGCGTTTTCGTATTCGTCCTCGTCGTCTTCCTCGGAATCGGCACCGACGGTTTCGCCGGCCTCAGCGCCTGCGTCGCTCACGGCCGGGGCGCCGTTGGCGGCACCGGGCTCGGCGGTCGGCACCGCCTTCGCCTCCGGTCCCTCGTAGGTCGCTTCAAGATCGATGATGTCGCGCAGGAGGATGCGGCCGTCGTTGAGTTCGTCGCGCCAGATGATGATCGCCTGGAAGGTCAGCGGGCTCTCGCAGAGGCCGGCGATCATGGCTTCGCGGCCGGCCTCGATGCGCTTGGCGATGGCGATTTCGCCCTCGCGCGAAAGCAGTTCGACCGAGCCCATTTCGCGCAGGTACATGCGGACGGGATCGTCGGTGCGGTCGGTCGGCTCGGATTTGGCCTCGGTCTTGGTCGGCAGCGCCTGGGTGGTCAGCTCGCGGCTGTTTTCGTCTTCCGCATCGTCGACGGCGGGCGTCGCCCCTTCTTCGGCCTCTTCGTCCTCGGATTCGACGACGTTGATGCCCATTTCGGAGAGTTGCGAATAAAGATCCTCGATCTGGTCGGAAGACACCTCTTCCGAAGGCAGGACCTTGTTGAGGTCTTCATACGTGACGTAACCGCGCGTCTTGGCCGCCTTGATGAATTTCTTGACGGCCGAATCCGACATGTCGAGGAGCGGACTGTCGCGCTCGCCATCGGTCTGGGCGGCGCCGGTCTGTTCCTCGTCCTTAACGTTTACGTTCGCCATGCTTGGTCTACCCTCTGTGGAATTGGGGTCATGTTGGTCTTGCGGTCGCTTCGGACGTCAGTATCCAGATGAGCGATCCCGCCCAATGGCATTGCGCCGGTTGGCTTTGGGCCGCAGTGCCATGCGCTGGGCCGCCGCTGGCATCAATCGCCTTTGCAGGAACATCGTCACAGACCACCTTCAGGAATTCTCATGCTCGCAAGACCGATGCAGCTTGCGCCGCTCGGATGGTTTCGCCGCCGAAAGCCGCCGTTTCGGCTGCCGACATTGGTCCGCCGGACGTGCGGCGGACTGAACTCCAGTCAGTGACCGCCGCATGATCCAGGTTCAAGCCCCGGAAACGGGCGGCCTGGTCGGCCGTATCGCTCCTTGCTGCAGCGCAACGAGATCTTCGAAGCCTTCCCGAACGGTGTCGGCTTCCGCGTCTGGGTCAGCGAAGCAATCTGACCGGTGTACCATGAGCTGTCCGATTCGGAGCAGCGTGTCGCCTGACCCCAACTGCTCTAGGTGTGAACGCAGGGTCGCCGTGTCAAGTGATTTTTCCTCTGCATGCGCGCAAAGTATGGCATCGCGCAGGTCGCGGAGCGCCCTGGAAGTGAGCTTCAGACCAGCTATATCCTCGGCATGCTCGTCGATCAGATAGGGATGATTAACGAGACATTTCAGAATTAGAGATTCGCGGGCCACGGAGGCCGATCCTTGTGCGACCGCCATGGAGCTTCGCTTCAGGCTCTCGCTGGCGAAGGCTGGCAGTGGTCCGGCCCCGGGCAGGCCCGGACGGCCGAATTTGCGCCCGTCGCCAATCCCGTGCGGGCGTTTGAGAAAAGGCTGCGAAATGCTGGCGTATTCGCCGCGGGCGGCCGCTCCCGGCGCGCCGGCACCGGCTCTGCCGGCCGGCGAATAAGTCGCATCGGTCCGCGCCATGGCCCGCCAGGCGTGAAACAGGCGATCCCGGATATTGCGTTCGTAGTGGTTGCGGACAGCGACATCGGCGATGCCGGCAACGATCTGGCGGAGGCGGAGTTCCAGTCCGGCCCGCCGCTCGGGCGTCGACCACTCGCCATCTCCCCATTCACGCTCGAACAGGACGTCGGCCAGCGGGCGGGCCTTGCCCAGGAGCGCGGCAAGACCGTCGCGCCCGGATTCGCGGATGACGTCGTCGGGATCGAGGCCGTCGGGCAGAAACGCGAAGCGCAGGCTGCTGCCCGGTTTCAGGTGCGGCAATGCGGTATCGACGGCACGGAACGCGGCTTTGCGGCCGGCCGCATCGCCGTCGAAACAGAGCATCGGTTCGGGCGCCATGCGCCACAACAGCGCCAACTGGTCCTCGGTCAACGCGGTGCCGAGCGGGGCGACGGTTTCGCGAAAGCCCGCCTGGGACAGCGCGATGACGTCCATGTAGCCCTCGACCGCGATCACGCTGCCGCAATCGAAGGCCGCCTGGCGCGCGGTGTGGGCGTTGTAGAGGATGCGGCCCTTGTGGAACAGCGGCGTGTCGTTGGAATTGAGGTATTTGGCCTTCTGGTCGGAGTCGAGTGCACGCCCGCCAAATGCGATGACGCGGCCCTTGAGGTCGAGAATCGGAAACATCACGCGGTTGCGGAAGCGGTCGTAGGGAACGCGGATGTCTTCGCCACCGATGGCCATTCCCGACAAGACGATCTCACGCTCGTTGAAACCGGCCTTGACGAGGTGCTGCTTGAGGTCGCTGCCGCCATCGGGAGAATAGCCGAGGCGGAAACTCCGGATCGTTTCTTCGGAGAGCCCGCGCCGCACCAGATACGCCAGCGCATTGCGCCCGGCACCGGAACGCAGATTGGATTCAAAAAAGCGCGCCGCCGCCTCGACGAGCGGATATAGGCGGTCGCGGATATCGATCTCGGCCTGGGCTTCTGGGTTGCGCGGGGCCTCCTTCGGCAGGTCGACGCCGGCTTCTGACGCCAGCTGCTCGACGGCCTCGGGGAAGGGCAGGCCCTCGGTCTTCATGAGGAAGGTGAAGATGTCGCCGTGTTCGCCGGTGGCAAAGCAGTGGTAGAAGCCTTTTTGATCGTTGACCGTAAACGACGGCGTCTTCTCGCTCTTGAAGGGCGACAGGCCGACCAGTTCGCGGCCCTGGCGCTTGAGGTTGACCTTGCGTGCGACGACCTGGCTCACCGGCAGGCGGGCGCGGATTTCGTCGAGGAGATGAGGCGCAAATCGCATGATCGCGTTCAGTTCCCGGCATGGAATCGCGACGCGGAACGAGAAGCGATGTTCGATAAGGATTGCCGATTTCTAGGTGATTCGGCGTGGCGATATCTGTTGGGGTCACGCGCGAACGACCTTTGAGGCCGATTGCGCACAGCACGTCCAGGGGCTTTCAACAGCTTATCCCGAGGCGTCGCAGAACCCGATCAGCTCTCCTTCAGGCCTTCCTTGACCATGGCGCTGACCCTGCCGAAGTCCATGCGACCGGTAAAGCGCTCCTTGAGGACGCCCATGATCTTGCCCATGTCCTTCAGCCCGCAGCAGCCGGTCTCCTGAAGCGCGGCCTTCACGGCGGCCCGCATCTCGTCATCGCTCATCTGCTCCGGCAGATACTCCTCGATGATGGCGATTTCGGCTTCTTCGCCTTCGGCAAGCTCCTCGCGGCCACCCTGGCGGTAGGTCGCCGCCGAATCGCGGCGCTGCTTAATCATCTTCTGCAACAGCGCCAGGATATCCTGGTCGGAAATCTTTTCGGTGCCCGTCGCCTGCCCGGATTCGTCGGCACGCGCGGCGATGTCGCGATCCTTGATCGCAGCGTTGACAAGCCGAAGCGTCGACAAGCGCTTCTTGTCGCCCGACTTCATGGCCTCTTTCATCGACTGGTTTATACGATCGCGCATGGAGCCTCCAATGGGCGGTTAAGGCCGGCGCGGTTTATGACGTGCCGCACGTAGCAGATGTTCCAACTCCGACGCCCGGTTCCCATGCGCTTCGGTTGCAACAGCAGCCAACTCGCTGCTTATGTTCTGTATTCACATTCGTTAACGGACTTTGACCGGGACTCAAGCGCTGGATCCAGAACACCAGATTCTCAACCTATATACGTTCATGAGAGAGTTGTTGCTAGTGTAGCGCATCTAACGTTGGTACCCACTAGCGGCTGGCGTATCGACCAAACGTTAGATGTAAAAGCTACACTAGAATCATAGGCTTGCTAGTGTTCCGGTTCCGACATTTGCTTCTCATTGCAGCAGGGCTAAGAGCAAATGTCGGAACCATAAGGAACACTAGATTGACCTGCAACGGCCTTCTCCTTAGGTTCTCCCCGGCATCAACCCGTTACTCCGCCGCCGCGGAAGCGCACGCACTTGCCGCAGGCGTTGCGGGGTGACATCGAAAGTCCGGCTCGACTATACCGTGAGGGAAGCGCGCGCCAGCCCGATGCGGCAACCGCACACGAAAAATTGGCACACATAACAACTGGGTCAGCTCTTGAGCACCACGACGTCAGATGGCTGGGCGGACGCCCCTACGACTGCGCGACTCGTATTGGCCGATGGAACCGTGATCGCTGGCCAGGGCCTCGGGGCCGTCGGCAGCGCGGTGGGGGAGGTCTGTTTCAACACCGCGATGACGGGTTACCAGGAGATACTCACCGATCCCTCCTATACCGGCCAGATCATCACTTTCACCTTCCCGCACATCGGCAACGTCGGCGTCAATGACGACGACAGCGAGGTGTCCAATCTCGCGGCAACGTCGGGGGTCCGCGGGTGCATATTGCGGGCAGCCATCACCGAGCCGTCGAACTACCGGGCAACCCGCCACTTCGATCAGTGGCTGAAAGAGCGCGGAATTGTCGCCATCGCGGGGGTCGATACGCGCGCATTGACGGCACGGATTCGCGCACACGGCATGCCGAACGGCGTCATTGCCCACAGCCCGGACGGCGACTTCGACATCGCCGCGCTCAAGGCGGAAGCCGCCGCCTGGCCGGGGCTCGAAGGCATGGACCTCGTCCCGGAAGTCACGACCGGCCAGTCCTACACCTGGAACGAGACGCGCTGGAGCTGGCTGGACGGCTACAAACGTCAGGAAAACGCCGGCGTGCACGTCGTCGCCATCGACTACGGCCTGAAACGCAATATCCTTCGCTGCCTCGTGTCCGCCGGTTGCCGCGTGACGGTTCTGCCGGCGACGGCGAGCGCGGAAGACGTGCTGGCGCGCCAGCCCGATGGCATCTTTCTCTCCAATGGCCCGGGCGATCCGGCAGCCACAGGCGAGTATGCCGTGCCGCAGATCAAGAAGCTGCTCGATACCGGACTCCCGATGTTCGGCATCTGCCTTGGCCACCAGATGATGGCGCGCGCGCTCGGCGCCTCGACCAGCAAGATGCATCAAGGCCACCACGGCGCCAACCACCCGGTCAAGGACCATACGACCGGAAAGGTCGAGATCACCTCGATGAACCACGGTTTCGCGGTCGACCGCGAGAGCCTGCCTGACGACGTGGTCGAAACGCATGTGTCGCTGTTCGATGGCTCCAACTGCGGGATTGCAGCCAGGAACCGCCCGGCGTTCTCGGTCCAGTACCACCCGGAAGCCTCTCCGGGGCCGCAGGACAGCCACTATCTTTTTGAACGTTTCATCGCGGCAATCGAAGCGCACCGACAGGGCGGCTGAAAGCGCCGAAACGCTCAGGTGCGCCTGATCGGGCTTTGAGCTTGGACCGGGCATTCAGGATCGGTCGCATCCGAAACGCTGCGAAAGCAAGCCGGAACGAGGAAGAGATGAAGACACTCGCGGCCGCCTGCATGGCAACGATCATCGCGGGCTTCGCTATGTCGGCTAGCGCGTTTGGCGATAATCGCGATCCGCCGCCACCGCCGACCGACTGGAAGTCGCAGGAGTTGCGCGACCACCCGCTTGTCGGCAAGGCCTGGTCGACTCGCGACAAGGCTTTCGTTCCACTGCGCGATTTCGGACGGTCGCTGGCGCTCGCCCGCTTCGTGCTGCTCGGCGAAGTCCACGACAATGCCGACCATCATCGGTGGCAGGCCTGGGCAATCCGGACGATTTCCAAGCTGCGCGGATCGCGTATCGTCGAGGGCGCGCCGCAAGTCGACATCATCGCGATGGAGATGGTGCGGGCCGATCAGAACGATGCGCTCGACAAGTTCTACGGCCGCAATGTCGCCGTTCCCCGGAACCGCAAGCCGCGCGATTTCGCGCGCATGCTGAAGTGGTCGGAGAGTGGCTGGCCGGATTTCGAGATCTACGCGCCGATCATCGAACAGGCGCTCTACGAGCAGATCGTCATCGTTCCAGCGAGCGTGTCCAGGGACTTCACCCGGCAGGTGTCCAAAGAAGGCGGGGCGTCGCTGGCGGAGGGCGAACCTGAGAGGCTGGCCCTGGCGGAGCCTTTCGATGAAGCGCGCGCCCAGGCCATGGCCAGCGAAATTCGCGATGCCCATTGCGGCCTGATGCCCGATGCCGCGATCCCGTCGATGAGCTTCGTGCAAAGGTTCCGCGACGCCATCATGGCCGACTCGCTGTTATCGGTGGCGGCCGGCAAGGGCGGCATCCTGATTGCCGGCAACGGCCATGTGCGCCGCGACCGTGGCGTGCCCTGGTACCTGGAGAAGCGCGGCGTACCGGCCTCGGCGATCGTGGCGCTCGAGCTTGCCGAAGTCTCAAGTGAGGCCAGCGATCCGGAGAAATACGTGGAGCGCGGCCCGGACGGAACGCCCAACGCGGACTTCATGGTCTTCACCCCGCGCGCGACACGCGAGGATCCGTGCACGAGAATGCGCGAACAAATGCAGAAAAAGCAAACGCAAGACCGAAGCTAGAGTTACCGGTCGCTCTTCATGAGCGGATCTTGCACGCAATACCCCCTGAACCGCCGCTGTCTGCACCAACGGCGTGCCAAACAGATGCATCCGCCCAGACAATGTCTTCCGCAAGCAATGCCCAACAATTCAATGTGGAGGCAACCGCTGGAGCCGCGCACGCATCGATCAACGCTCTAGCCAAATGCGCCCCACTGCAATAGAAGTCGCCCGCCATGCCAAAACGTACAGATATCAAGTCCATCCTCATCATCGGCGCCGGTCCCATCATCATCGGACAGGCGTGCGAGTTCGACTATTCCGGCACGCAGGCCTGCAAGGCCCTGAAGGCGGAAGGTTACCGCATCGTGCTGGTCAACTCGAACCCGGCCACGATCATGACCGATCCGGACCTGGCGGACGCCACATACATCGAACCGATCACGACTGATGTGCTGGCAAAAATCATCGCCGCCGAGAGGCCGGACGCAATTTTGCCGACGATGGGCGGACAGACGGCGCTCAACGCCGCGCTGGCGCTGGAAAAGCAGGGCGTGCTTGCCGAATTCGGCGTCGAGCTGATCGGCGCCAAGGCCGAAGCCATCGACATGGCGGAAGATCGCCAGCTGTTCCGCGAAGCCATGGCGCGCATCGGCCTCGAAACGCCGAAGTCGTTTCTGGCCCATAACCGTGAAGAAGCGGCCAAGGCGCTGGAACATATCGGGCTGCCGGCGATCATCCGGCCTTCATTCACGCTGGGCGGCACGGGCGGCGGCATCGCCTACAACCGGGAAGAATACTTCGAGATCATCGAAGGCGGGCTCGACGCCTCGCCGACGACGCAGGTGCTGGTCGAGGAAAGCGTTCTCGGCTGGAAGGAATTCGAGATGGAAGTGGTCCGCGACAAGGCGGACAACTGCATCATCATCTGCTCGATCGAAAACATCGATCCGATGGGCGTGCATACCGGCGATTCGATCACCGTCGCCCCAGCCCTCACCCTGACGGACAAAGAATACCAGATCATGCGCAACGCCTCGATTGCGGTGCTGCGCGAGATCGGGGTCGAGACCGGCGGCTCGAACGTGCAGTTCGCCGTCAACCCGGCCGACGGGCGCCTCGTCGTCATCGAGATGAACCCGCGCGTGTCGCGCTCTTCGGCGCTGGCTTCCAAGGCAACCGGGTTCCCGATTGCCAAGGTCGCAGCCAAGCTGGCCGTCGGCTACACGCTCGACGAACTCGAAAACGACATCACCGGCGGGGCGACGCCGGCCTCGTTCGAGCCGACCATCGACTACGTCGTCACCAAGATCCCGCGGTTCGCCTTCGAGAAATTCTTGGGCGCCGACACGACGCTGACAACCTCGATGAAATCAGTCGGTGAAGCCATGGCCATCGGCCGGAACTTCGCCGAAAGCCTGCAAAAGGCGCTGCGCTCGCTCGAGATCGGGCTCAACGGCCTCGACGATATCGAACTCGACGGCCTCGGGCTCGGCGACGACAAGAACGTCATCCGGGCGGAAGTCTCCAAACCGACTCCCGAAAGGCTGCTCAAGGTTGCACAGGCGTTGCGGCTTGGTGTCGATGTCGAACAGGTACATGCCTATTCCAGAATCGACCCGTGGTTCCTCGAGCGGATCCGCGAAATCGTGGTCCTGGAAAAGCGCGTCATCGATCACGGCCTGCCGACGACGGCGCGCAGCATGCGTGCGCTCAAATCGATGGGATTTTCGGATGCGCGCCTGGCAAAGCTTGCCGGGCTCGATGCCGCCGAAGTCACCGCCCGGCGCAAGGGACTTGGCGTGCGGCCGGTATACAAGCGGATCGATACCTGCGCAGCCGAGTTCGCGTCCCCGACCGCCTACATGTACTCGACATACGAAGCCCCGCTCGACGGGGAACCGGTGTGCGAGGCCGAGCCGAGCGACCGCGAAAAGATCGTCATTCTCGGCGGCGGCCCCAACAGAATCGGGCAGGGAATCGAGTTCGACTACTGCTGCTGCCATGCCTGCTTCGCGTTGACCGCCGCCGGCTATGAAACGGTGATGATCAACTGCAACCCGGAGACCGTTTCGACGGACTACGACACCTCCGACCGCCTCTACTTCGAGCCGCTCACGGCCGAAGACGTGCTTGCCGTGATCGAGGCCGAGCAGGCGCGGGGCACCGTCAAGGGCGTCATCGTACAGTTCGGCGGCCAGACGCCGCTGAAGCTCGCTTCCGCCCTCGAGGCCGCCGGCGTGCCGATACTCGGCACCTCGCCTGACGCCATCGATCTTGCCGAAGAGCGCGGCCGTTTCCAGGAACTCATCAACGAACTGGGGCTGCTGCAGCCGCCCGCCGGGATCGCTCGTTCGCCGCAGGAAGCGCGCGCGGTCGCCGACGCAACCGGCTACCCGGTCGTCATCCGGCCATCGCATGTGCTCGGCGGCAGGGCCATGGAGATCATCCACGACGGCGCCGAGATCGACCGGTACATCAAGCGGCTTTCCGATATTCTCGACCGCCCGAACGAACTGATCGTTTCGGAGAAGCGCCCGCTGTTGATCGACAGCTATCTCACCGACGCCGTCGAAGTCGATGTCGACTGCCTGTCGGATGGCAAGGACACGTTCGTTGCCGGCGTGATGGAGCACATCGAGGAAGCCGGCATTCACTCCGGGGATTCGGCCTGCTCGCTGCCGCCGCATTCGCTGGGTCCAGATATCATTGCCGAGATGGAACGCCAGGCCAAGGAACTCGCCAGGGCGCTGAACGTGGTCGGACTGATGAACGTGCAGTTCGCCATCAAGGACGGGCGCGTCTACATTCTCGAAGTCAATCCGCGCGCTTCGCGCACCGTGCCGTTCGTCGCCAAGGTCATCGGCCTGCCGATCGCCTCGATCGCGGCTGAGGTCATGGCCGGCCGGCCGCTGGCGGACTTCAACCTCAAGCCGCCGGTCTTCAACCACATCGCGGTCAAGGAAGCGGTGTTCCCGTTCGCGCGCTTCTCGGGCGTCGATCCCATTTTGGGGCCGGAAATGCGCTCGACGGGCGAAGTCATGGGGATCGACCGGGATTTCGCCATGGCTTTCGGCAAGAGCCAGCTGGGGGCGGGGCAGACGATGCCGATGACGGGCGCGGTGTTCGTCTCGGTCAAGGACGAGGACAAGCCGCGAATCGTCGAACCCTTGATGGAACTCGTCGAGATCGGCTTCAAGGTCATGGCAACGCGTGGGACCAAGCGGTTCCTGGAGAGCCACGGGGTGGCCTGCGAAGCTGTCAACAAGGTTCTCGAGGGCCGCCCGCACATCGTCGATGCCATGAAAAACGGGCAGGTGCAGTTGGTCTTCAACACGACGGAGGGTGCCAAAGCCCTGGCGGATTCGAAGGATATCCGCCGAACGGCCTTGCTTCACCATATTCCCTATTATACAACGCTGGCCGGCGCGAGGGCTGTCATCCGGGCCATCCGGGCGTTAAAATCGGATAGTCTCGAAGTTGCGCCATTGCAGAGCTACACAATCCGCATAACATGATCCCCCTGACGACCTGAGCGCGGAGCTGGGCCGTCGTTCCCTGATCGGTATGACTGTCAAGACGTTGAATTGGTCCCGGCACATCCGGCCGGGCCTCGTGGGAGGCTTTAAGAATGTCCACGGAACGGGTTCCTATGACGACGGAAGGCCACGCCCAGCTCGAGGCTGAGCTGTTGCGCCTCAAATCCGTCGAGCGCCCGCGCATTATACAAGCCATCGCGGAAGCCCGCGCCCATGGCGACCTGTCCGAAAACGCGGAATATCATTCGGCCAAGGAGGCCCAGGGGCTCAACGAGGCCTCGATTGCCGATCTGGAGGACAAGCTGTCGCGCGCCGACGTCATCGACGTCACCATCATGTCGGGCAAGACGGTGAAGTTCGGCGCGACCGTCAAGGTTGTAGATGAGGATACCGACGAGGAAACCTCCTACAAGATCGTCGGCGACTTCGAAGCCAACCTGCGCGAGGGCAAGATCTCGATTTCTTCGCCGATCGCGCGCGGCCTGATCGGCAAGTCGGTCGGCGACAGCGCCGAGGTCATGACGCCGAAGGGGCCGCGCTCGTTCGAGATCCTCAAAGTTTCCTGGAAGTAGCAGCGGGCTTGCCCTGACGCGCCTCCCCTGGCATTGCCATTCGGTGAACCGACATTCTGGCGGTGACCGATAATCTGGCGGTCAACCGACAATCTGGGGCGAGTCCGGTGAAGCGCGCGAAGACCATCCGGCCAGCGAAGATGATCCCGGAGAACGACTACAAGGCGGCGCTGCCGGAAGCCCAATCCTGCTATCAGACGGGCGGCAAGTTAGGTCACGTAAAAGAAGGCAAGTCCGGCCCGGTGCAAAAGCCGGCTGAGGGATAAACGGGAACTTTATGGCGACAGGTGTTCGCAAGCGTTCGGCGATCGAATGGCGCACGCCAGTCTGTGCAGAGAGCGGCGGCAGCGAAGTCAGCGCATGATCCTGGAAGACTGGCTCAAGCCGTTTCTTGAAATCCCGATCGATGCCTACTTCGCGTTGATGACGGCGGCCGTCCTACTGGCTGGATTTCTCAGAGGCTTCATCGGTTTCGGTGCTGCCCTCATCATCGTTCCCGTCCTCAGTCTTGTGCTCGGTCCGCAAATCGCGATTGCGGTTCTGACGGTGATGGGCTTCCCCTCGACGATCCAATTGCTGCCCGATGCGTGGCGGCATGGCGAGCGGGCGATCATCCTGCCGATGTCACTTGCCATTTTCACCGCAACGCCGCTCGGCACCTGGTTCCTCGTTTCCATCGATCCTAACCTGATGAAGATCGTGATCTCGGCTGCGGTCGTGCTGATGGTCGCATTTCTGGCGAAGGGGTGGCACCTGGACAAAAAGGTCGGCCGCCCCATCCTGCTGCTCGCCGGTACGGTCGGTGGTCTGGTCCAGGGCGCGGCTGGGATCGGCGGTCCGCCGGTCGTCGCTGTTGCATTGTCGAGGGCGGGCGCGCCCGAGCAGCAGCGCGGCAACGTTCTCGCCGTCATCGCCGCCACGGTGTTTTCCACCATCCCACCGCTTTTCTACTTCAATCTGTTCACCCCCAAGTCGGTCGCCTACGGCCTTGTCCTGCTGCTGCCCTACTCAATTGCGACCTGGGCCGGGAGCCGCTATTTCAACCGAGGCGGACAACGCCATTTCCGCAACGCAGCGCTGATCGTGCTGGCGATCATCGGACTGGCGACGCTGGCGGCCTCCGTTTGGAACGCGCTTAACCAGTCTAGTTAGCCGGGTCGGGCTCGCTCATCATTCATCACATACCGACGGGGACGCCGGGCTGGCGTTTCGCGCGGCGGATCGTGACGAACGTCTTGACGCTGGCGACGTTGGGAGCGGCGGTCAGCGTGCCGAGGACGAAGTCCTGGAAGGCTGCCATGTCGGGAGCGACGCACTTGAGGATGTAGTCGCTTTCGCCCGACAGCATGTGGGCTTCTCGCACCAAGGGCCAGCCAAGCACGATATCCTCGAAGGCGCGAAGATCGCTTTCGGCCTGATTGTGCAGCCGCACCATTGCGAAGGCTGTCAGGGTGAAGCCAAGGGCGGCTTCATCGAGGAGGGCCGTATAGCCTTCTATGAGGCCGGCTTCCTCCATACCGCGCACGCGTCTCAGGCACGCCGGCGGCGACAGCCCGACGCGCCTGGCCAGCAGGACGTTGGTGATACCCCCATCGGCCTGCAGTTCCTTGAGTATGCGCCAGTCGGTCTGGTCGAGGGCGAGGCCCATGAGGTCTCCTGGTCATTATTCCAGTTGGCCCAGCGCACCTGACAAGCGTTTGCCGGCGACGAGACGCATGGAATATTTGGGAAGAAATTAGCAGCCTTCGCGCAATAATCATAACGCGCTGACCGGCGACTGTCGCCTATCAAGATGCCCCCGGACATCTTGCCCCGCGGTCTCGACAATTCTCCCGCAGCGCGCCACAAAGCGACTCATGAACGCTTCACCTGCGCTAGATGCGCGCCCTCTTGCAGGCGCCAGCGCCTGGATCATCACCGACGGCAAGGCCGGCATGGTCGTACAGGCGCGCGGCGTCGCCGATGCCCTGGGCCTTGACTATGTCGAAAAAGAAGTGCGCCCGAAAGCCTTCTGGGGTGCGCTTTCCCCGTGGGGACCCGTCGGCCCCTCCGAGCGGCTCGGTCAACCGGGCAGCGCATTCGCCCCGCCGTGGCCCGACGTCGTGATCGCAACGGGGCGCGCCAGTGTTCCCTACGTGCGCGCCATCCGGCGCAAGGCCGGGCCACGTACCTATACGATCGTGCTGCAGGATCCGAAGACCGGCGCCAATACGGCCGATCTCATCTGGGTGCCTGAACACGACAAGCGCCGGGGTGCGAATGTCATCACCACACCGACTGCGCCGCACTCGTTTTCGCAGAGCCGGCTCGCAGCCCTGCGAGCGACGCCGCCGGCCGATATCGCAGCCCTGCCGGGCCCGCGTGTCACTGTCGTGCTCGGCGGCAAGAACGGAGTCTACAAGTTCACCGATGCGGACGACAACCGTTTCCAGGCAAGCCTTGCTTCGCTTGCCGGCCTTGGCGCGAGTTTCATGATCACGTCGTCGCGGCGCACCCATCAGCGGCTGATCGCGGCCGCCGAAGCCGCTACGCGAAACGCCTCGCGCATCCTGTGGACCGGAGAGGGCGACAACCCCTATCCCGATTTTCTCGCGTCCGCCGACGCCGTGATCGTGACCGCCGATTCGGTCAACATGTGCGGGGAAGCCTGCGCCACCGGAAAACCGGTCTATATCTTCACGCCGTCGGGCGGTTCGGCGAAATTCAGCCGCTTTCACAGCGCGCTGTCGGCGACGGGGGCGGTCAAACCGCTGCCGGAAAGCTTCAAGGCTCTCGTTTCCTGGGACTATTCGCCTCTCGATGCCGCAGAATCCATTGCAGCCGAGATCGAGCGGCGCTATGCGCGGCGCAGCCGCATGCTGCCGGGATTCTCACGGCCCACATGACGCACTGGCGATCTGTCGCTAAACTGGCCCGGCCAGAGGGCTCCTGAACCGCACCATCGAGGACTGACGTCATGGCCCATCTCAATCTCGACAAGCTGCGCGCCGCCAAAGTGGCGAGCGAGCCGTACATGTACACGGTGCTGCCGGGCTTCCTGTCACCTGACAGCGTGCGCGCAATCAACGCGACTTATCCGAATATCGAGAAGGGCGGTTCGTATCCAGTCGAAAGCCTCGAAGAAAATATGATCATCAAGGAAGTCATCGACGAACTCGACGGGCCGGAATTCGAGAAGGTCATCGCCGAGAAATTCGGCGTCGAACTCGCAGGCCGGCCGAAGATGTATTCGCTGCGCGGCTACACGCGCGCCAAGGACGGGCGCATCCATACCGACTCCAAGGACAAGATCATCACCGTCCTGCTATATCTGAACGAGGACTGGACGCAGGACGGGGGCCGCTTGCGCATTCTCAAAAACGGTTATGACGTCGACGATTACGTCGCCGAGGTTCCGCCCGACAACGGTACGCTCCTGGTTTTCAAGCGCTCGAACAATTCCTGGCACGGCCACCACCCCTTCGACGGTCAGCGCCGCTCGCTGCAAATGAACTGGATGACTTCGGAAGGTTCAAAGGGCTGGCACAAGGTGCGCCACAAGATTTCAGCGGCCATGAAGAAACTGACCAACGCCGGTTGAACAAAACGGCGCGCAGCGATCGAACGCCGCGCGCCTGGATGTTCCATGTCGTCAGATCGGGGACGCGAACTCGGCGGCGTCCATGGCGATTTTGCAGACTTTGCTGTCGGCGCCGAACTGGCGGCATTTGCGTTCGGCTTCGCGCTGCACGTGCCTCAAGCCCTTGCCGACTTTCTTGACGCCCTTCGCCACCGTCTGACAGGGGCCTTTGCAGACCTTCTTGAAGGCCTTCGAAGCGCCCTTCTGGACCTTGCCGATGCCATTGCTGGCCTTGCTTGCACCCTTGCGGAGGCCGCCGAAGCCCTTGCTGACGGCCTTTCCGACCTTGCCCTTGCTGGCGAGTTTCTTTTCGACCCAGCCGGCGCCCTTGCCAATCAGCTTGGTTCCCTTCTTGGCTTTCTTCAGAATACCGGCCTCGGCCTGCTGCGGGGCGAGCACCGAGGCAACCGAGAAGGTAACCGTTGATAGGCCGAGAGCGACCATCGCAGCGAAGAGAAAGCGCCGTGCTGGGACAACGATTTGTAACACAAGTGACTCCTGCTCGAGTGAGATTGAAGGTTTGCAGGAGGACGTTTCTCACAGCGGGGTGGCTGTCACTGTTACCGGCGTTACATTGGGCTTGAAGCGTTCCCGTTTACGTCCGCCAGGGGTGGGCGGGGAGATCGCAGACGCCAGCGACCTTGAGGCCGGCTTCGGCAACCTTGCGGTCGTTTTCGACCGACGATCCGGAAACGCCGATGCCGCCGATCAGGATGCCGTCCTTGTCGACGATCGGGAGGCCACCAGGAAACGTGATGAGGCCGTCGTTGGAATGCTCGATGCCGAACAGCGGGCCGCCGGGCTGGGAGAGCTTGCCGATTTCGTCGGTGGGCATGCCGAAGAACATGGCGGTCTTGGCTTTCTTGATGGCGATGTCGATGGAACCGGTCCAGGCATCGTCCATGCGCAGGAACGCCTTCAGCAACCCGCCGGTATCGACCACCGCGATACACATCTGCGTCTTCGACTTGACGGCGGCCTTCTGCGCTGCGGCGATAACCTTCTGGGCGTCTTCCATGGTGACGTGCATGTGTGGGTTCCTTTGTGGTGGGGGATGGGTGGTTCTGGTCAGTTGTTGCAAGTTGCGCAGTGACCTGTCCGGTGCAACTAGATGATGCACTAAGTTGGCGTCAGCACGCCGACGACCGCACCGGTCATCAGCGTTGCCAACGTTCCCGAAACGATCGAGCGCAGGCCGAGTTCCACGAGTTCGCCACGGCGTTCAGGGACCATGGTCGTCAGTCCGCCCAGCATGATGGCGAGCGACCCGAAGTTGGCAAACCCGCACAGCGCATAAGTCATGACAAGACGCGAACGGTCGCTCAAGGCCTCGGCTGGAAGTTTCGACATTTCCAAATATGCCAGGAATTCATTGAGGACGGTTTTGATCCCCATCAACGATCCCGCAGTTGCCGTCTCCGGCCAAGGAATGCCAATCAGAAAAACCAGCGGCGCGAAGACCCAGCCGAGGATCCTCTGCAGGGCCAGCGGTGCACCGGCGACGTGTGGCAACAGCGTGAGGGCCTCATTAATGAGACTTACAAGCGCGATGAAGACGATCAACAGCGCCAGGATATTGAGGTAGAGCGTGAGCCCGGCGGCGGTGCCCGTGGTGATGGCGTCCATGCTGGACTGGGCGCGCGAACCTTCGAGGCTAACGGCATCGGCGTCGCTCTGGGCGGATTCACTCGCTGCCGGGGCCACAGGCGGAACCATGATCCAGGCAATCAGGATGGCGGCTGGCGCGGAGATGACGGAGGCGACCACGAGATGGCCGACGGCACCGTCCAGTGTCGCGGCGAGAAATCCGGCGTACAGCACGAGCACCGTCCCGGCGATCGTCGCCATGCCAGTCGTCATGACCATGAACAGTTCCGAACGCGTCAGCCTCGCCAGATAGGGGCGCACGAGAAGCGGCGCCTCGACCATGCCGACGAAGATGTTGGCGGCGGTCGCGACGCCGACGGCGCCGCCGATGCCGAACGCGCGCCGCAGGAGCCACGAGAAGGCGGCGACGATGACCTGCAGGAAGCCCCAGTGGAACAGCAATGCGGATAGTGCGCTCATGAGCAGGATGATCGGCAGCGCCTGGAACGCGAGGATGAAACTTGCGCCGGGATGGCTTTCCGCAAACGGCAAGGGAGCGCCGCCAAGGTATCCGAAGACGACCCCGGTGCCGGCCTTGGATGCCCGGTCGAGTGCCAGGAATGCATCGTTGAGCCAGACGAACAATGTCGCGGAACCTGGAACCTTCAAAAGCAAAAGCGCGATTGCAAACTGCAACGCGAGGCCGGCGGCAAGAACACGGAGCGACAGGGCGCGGCGGTTCTCGCTCAAGGCCCAGGCGATCAGCGGCAACGCAATCAGGCCCAGCGCGCTCTGGAGTTGCAGACCCATGCGTTTCCCCCGATCGAACCGAACCTCATCTAGTGCGGTCTTGGGCCTATCTAATCGGACGAAGACAGGGAGTCCATCTCAAGGACGCGCGGCAACCGGGCTTGGAGCGCGACGCATTGGCTGATAGCGCCCGTAGATCATCGACCGCCAAAGCCACTCGAGTGGACCGATGCGATAATGGCGCAGCCAGATGTTGCTGGCGATCAGCTGAATGGCGATGACAGCGAGGAAGACCCAGGTCAGCTCGTAGCGTTCCAGATAGCCGAAATATCCAAGGCCGAAACCGTAGAAGAAGAGCACCGAGAGAACCGTCTGGCCGACGTAATTCGTCAGCGCCATGCGTCCGAGGGGCGCCAGATAGGGCGCGATGCGCGCGACGACTCCACGCCGGACCAGGATGCCGAATGTACCGAGATGGCCCAGCGTCATCATCAAGCGGCCGATGTTGTAGGGCATCATCAGAAACGGATCGCGGGCCTCCGAGTTGAAGTCGGCACGCCACAACTCGTAACATTCAACGCCGTGCAGCATGCCGCCTGTCGCATACCCGACAGCCGCCAGGATCAGGTAGAATCGAAGCGAGCGCTGACCGGTCAGCACGCCGAGTTTGAACAGCGCCATCCCGATCAGCATCATGCCGCCGACATCGAAGAAATGGTCGGAGTACATTTTGGAAGATTGCTGCTCGACGATGACAGGGATCTGCGCCTTGAAAATATCGAGATAGGTCGAGCGGTAGGTGTCGAAGTCGGCCTGGAAATCATCGAGGTTGTTCTTGCGGACCTGATCGCGGTAGTCGGAAGAGCGATCGAGGGTCAGCTGGCGCGCTTCCTCGTTGCCCTGGAGCGCTTCGTAGTTATCGCTGAAGGTGTTGAAGTCCGAAATGACAAACAGTGCCAGGGCGACCGCGATGAGCGTTGTCCCCTTGAGGTTGCGCAGCGGGAACAAGAACATGCCGAGCAGGCCATAGGCGTAGAGCAGGTCCCATTGGCCAAGCAGGATGAAGGCGTGAACGAGAGCGAACAGAATGAGCGTCAAGCAGCGCCGGTAATAGCGGTCGACAACGCGGATGCCGTCCTTCGATTCGAGCTTTGCCTCGTTGAGGAAGATCAGCGTGCTGGCCCCGAACAAAATAGAGAACAGGCCGCGCATCGCCCCTTCGACAAAGATTTCGCTGAAAGCCCACAGCCCGACGTTGAGCTGTCTTGCCTCACCCAGCAGTTCGGGGAGCGAATAAGCGCCGTGGGGAAGCGCGAAGATGACGACGTTGATCCAGTAGATGCCGATCAGGGCGATGCCGCGCAGGACATCGATCTCGACAATCCGCAGGTCGGGCGCTGGTTCAAATTGCGGCCGCGGATGGGTCATTCCGGCGACTTGCCCCGGGCTCCATGCCGGCACATTCCAATCCGTCTCTGGCGCGCCCGATTATGCGCGCGCAAGCGGACATGGCGGACCGGCGCGGCTGGAGCCCGAAGTCGCGCTGGCCGAGACGGGCGGCTTCTAGCCGGACGTTCGGCGCGTTCATTATTCCTATTCGCGGCAATGTCAATTGCGACATGCACGTCAGTTCGCGATCGCCTGTGAATGGTGCGTTTCAGGCGACATCAGCCTTGACGCGCCCCGGACGTTCCCAGACCCCGTCGACAGACCGCAAGGCTTAGGGCCTTGCCGCTTTCAGCCAGGATTGGCCTTCGCTTTCAAGGATCGCGACCGTCTCGCGGTAGTAGGCGTCGGCGCGCTCATGGGTCGGACCGATGCAGACAACGCCCAGCTTGCCGAATTCGGACAGGGCCCCCATCAGATGAAACGCGACGCCTTCCTGGTTGGTGCCGTGCCAGTGCAGGCGGTTCATGGCCGCGATGTCGATGAGGTCGAAGGGCAGGAGTCCGCGGTAGAGTTCGGATTCCAGATTGTCGGAGGCGATATAGTAGCGCGGCTCTCCGCCCGGCGTCAGGAACTGACCGGTCTTGCTGCAATAGGTGCCGTCGGTCAGCGATTGCAGCATGAGGAAGGGATGGGTCGTTCCGCCCTTGCGCAGGTTGATCTCGATGGCGAAGTGCCGCCAGCCGCCGGAGCCGTCGGGAACGGACAGGAAGTCGACGCTGAAGCGGCCGAGAGCGCCGCGCTCGGCCAGCGCCTTGGCGACGGCGAGACCGCGGTCCTGAATCTCGAGGCGATAGGTCGCGTCGGCGGGAAAGCGGCAGCCGAGAAAGATCTGGGCGTTGCCGCCACCAAGAAGCTGGTCGTGGGTCGAGATCGCTTCGATGGCGCCGGTCGGATCGATGCGCAATTGCGCCGACGGCGAGCGCTTCTCGTCGCCTTCGATGAACTCCTCGACGATGCCGCCCATGGCGACGAGCTTTTCCGAATAGAGTTCCCAGGTCATGCCGCTGGCTTCGAAGGCGAGGCGGGGCAGCCACTCGCCGACCCAGGACGCTGTCACCTCGCCATCGGGGGCGCCGCGGAAATCGAATACGGCGTTGCCCTCACCTGAGAAGCCGTCGTTGAGCTTTATCACAGCACGATTGAGGCGGGGGTGCTGCTGCTTCAATTCGACGAGGGCGCGACAGACGTCATCGGCGTTCTTGAGGTCCTCCACGCCGGCGGGCATATCCATGCCGGCTTGCCGGAACAATCGTCGAGAGCCGCTCTTGGTGCCATGGTAATAGAGTTCGGGATCGCATCCATAGACCGGCAGATCGAGCGCCAGCCCCAGCGCCCGCTCCAGCTCGGTGACCGTGAAGCAGGTCATGTGGGCGGTCTTGGGATCGGGAATCGCTTCGCGGATGCGCCGCAGGACCCTGGGGCGTTGCAGAAGCTTTTCGGCCAGCGGCGTCGGGGAAGCATCATCGCAGGAGATGAGGGTCAGGCGACGGCGGGCGTGCTGTGCTGGAATTCCCGGCAGCAGATGCAAATAGTAGTCGATGATCGGCTCTGCGATCGGGGTGCTCGACAGGTAGATGACACGCGTGCGGGGAAATCGCAGGAGCAACAGCATGCAGAGCTGGCGTTCCTCGTAATGGTGGACGCCGGAGATGCGCGCCAGGACCTCCTGGTCGAGCGACAGGCTCGGAACGATGACGACGGTGCGAGGCGCATTGCGGTCATCGCGGGTCGCGGCGAATGAGCGGGCGAAGCGCTCCTGCAATTCGCGAACCCGCTGGCGTTCGGCCTCGGTTGGTGGCGGCAGCTTGAGCATCGTGAGTATTCTCCCGCTGTTCCTGACGTTATGCCGGGCCGTCGAGAACATGTTCAGCAAAAGTGTACGCGGTTTTGCGGTTCGAACATGCCGACAAAACAGCGGCTTGAGAAGCGCGGCTGCGCGTGCATGAAGAGTGAACGCGCCCTAAGGCGTCTCGATCCGCCTGCCGGTCCGGTCGATGCGGTGCATCAAGTAGCCGAGGCAATCGAGGCGGACGGCACGCGGATCGCGCGTCAGCATCGCTGGAATCGCGCCCAGGGCCAAGCGGATCTCGCCGCCATCGTACGCGATATAGCCGTCCGGCTCGATTTCGAATTCGCCGCCGGGGACGACCGCAAGGCGGCGGTCCTTGTTGCCGCCGAGTTCGCCAAAAAGCGTCCCCGGCGGCAGCTCGGAGAAGTTCAAACGGTCGAGATTTTCGATGAAGCGGAAATCGGCATCGGCACCGCCATAGCTGAAGCTGGCGTCAGGCGGCACGCGCAGAATCACGGCGGTCTGCAGGAGGTCGAGATCATGGTCGGGAACGGGGTGTTCGGGGAACGCCTTCAGCGCCAGGGCGGCCTCGACAAACTCGGCGGCATGTGCGGCCGCCGCATCGCTTCCCGGCAGTCCGCATTCGACCGTGACGGCAGGACACAGCCGCGCCATCGCCGCCGACTGAACGCCGACGGGCCGGGTGAAGAATACGACCGTGCGAGAGAACAGGCGGGCCAGATGAAGGTAGCTTTCCTCGAGCCGGTTGACGCAGGCGTAATGGGGGTTGTTGCCGGTGTTGTTGTGGATGTCGATCGAAGCGAACGGGCGTTCGGCAGCGACGATCTCGACGAGTTCCCGCATCATGGCAGCTTCGGGGGCTTCGGGATAACGCGTGCCGGGCCATGCGCGGTTGTAGTCGGACTGGGTATCGAGCGTGCGAACATTTTCCTTTGCCGCCGCGATGTTGCCGACGAAGAGCAACATGCGCCGGGCCAGCGGAAGACCCGACTGGCGATACCGACGCAGCACGTTTTGCAATGCCGTCCAGCCGGTGTCCTCGTTGCCGTGCAGCAGAACGGAGACGAACAGCGGACGGGGATCGCGGCCGGCAATCTCGACCAACGAGGCGCCGGGCAAGTGCTGCCAGAGTTCGCGGGCCGCAACTTCGAGCAGCTGGTCGGGCAGGTCTTCGAAGCGGTGGAGCCGGAGGCCCGTGTTCGAGGTGCGTCCTGCGGTTTGCCCCATACGTTTCTAACACCTCGGGAAGGTTGGAAGAGGTTTCGTCATGGCCCCGATACTTGGCCCCGATACGTGGCTCCGATATTTGGCCCCGATATTTGGCTCGATAAAAGCCCAGCATATTCTGGCCCAGGTATATGGCCGTGCAAAACGATGCGGGTCAATGCCGGGAGCCGACAGGACACGCGCAACGCGCGCCGCTCCTTCAACGTGATGAATGGATGGACCGAAATTGCCCGAAAGGATCAGGCCAGCGCCTCGTAGGCGTAGCCGGCGCCCTTCTTGACGACGGTGCCGATACCTGGAGGCGGCAGGTGGTAGCCGATGATCCTGGCCTTCGAAGCAAAGAGCTGATCAAGAAGCCGCTTGCGGGTCGCCGCGCCGACTTCGGGGAGGTGATCGGTGCCAGCGCGCCACTCGGGGTACTCGAAGGAAAGCACAGGGTTGGTCAACGCGTCGCCGAGCACAACGATGCTTTCGGAGCCGTGTTTCAGTTCAACCGACATGTGCCCCTGCGTATGACCGAGGGTCTCGAACACCCTGATGCCGGAGACGACCTCATCGTCCTCCTTAACGAACTTCATGCGCTCTTCGATCGATTCAAAACGTGTGTTGGCGCCCACGACGAAGTTCTGGCGATCCTCGGGGAGCGACTTCATCGCATCGGGATCCTTCCAGAAGTTGAATTCCTTTTCGGCGACGTAGTAGGTGGCTTCGGGGAAGGTCAGTTCGTCGAAGTCGTTCAAAGCGCCCCACAGGTGATCGGGATGGCCGTGGGTCAGGATGACCTTCGTGATGTTCATCGGATCGATGCCGCCGTCGCTAAGTGCGGCTTCGAGCTTTCCGGTCGTGGGCACGAAACGCGGACCTGAGCCGAAGTCGATCAGAATCAGTTCGTCCGGCGTCCTGACCAGCGTGACGTTGATCGGCGACTTGTAGGTGTCGCCGGAGCGGCCCGCACGCTCCAGGACTTCCTTCCACTTCTCGGGATCGGCATTGGGCGCGCGAAGGGCGGCGGGCAAATTGATGTGCCCATCGGTAAAGGTCGTCACTTCGAAATCGCCCAGAGTGACCGTGTTGGCGGCGAAGGCCGGCAACGGCAGGGCCGAGCCAGCGGCCAGGGCTGCCGTGCCCGCTACGAACTCACGGCGATTGAGAAAAAAGGTCCTGCGCGACATTGCGATATCCTCGTATTTGCGAGTGCCGACCGTACCGCCGTCACTCGAATTCCATCTGCTCATAGACCCGTCCGGCGTTCCTGGTGGCCAGTTCCTCGAAGGTGTCCATGTGGGCATAAGGTGACTGGTCGACGTAATAGGCGTCCTCGAGCGTACCGCCCTTTTCGATGTGCTCGGCAATCTTGCCGCGCAGATAGGCGACGTAATCCTTGGTGTAGCGGCGCACCTGGTCCATGTTGGTCGGGTGGCCATGGCCGGGGATCACATAGACGGCGCCGAGCGCTTCGAAGTTTTCCCAGCTTTCAAGCCATTTCTTGGTATTCGTTTCGGCGAAGATCGGCGGGATGCGCTCGTGGAACGCCATGTCGCCGGAGATGACTATTTTCTGTTTTGGCAGCCAAACTGCGACATCGCCTGGCGAATGCGCCGGACCGAGGTTCAGGACTTCGATTTTGAAGTTGCCCATCTCGATCTCCTTCTTGTCGGTGAAGGTTTCCGTCGGGCCCACCAGTTCGGTTCCCTCGGCGCGCTCCTTCAGCACGTTCTTGTGATGCTGGAGGCTCTGAGGGCCCTCGTCGGCAAACGCCTTTGCCGCATCTTCCTGAGCGACGATCGGGACGCCCTGGGTTTTCCAGTAGCTGTTGCCGAGCATCGCGTGGCCCTGGCCGTTCTCGTTGATGACGAGTTTGACGGGCTGGCCGGTGATTTTCCTGATCTCCTCGTGCAGCGCTTTCGCCAACTGGAACGAGGCGCCGCCGTTGACGACGACGACGCCATCTCCGGTGACGACGAAGGAGAGGTTATTGTTGTGGCCACCGTTCTCATACGTCGGGGGCGAGGTGGCGCCGATCGCCGACCAGACATGCGGAATCGCCTCAACCGGCTTCGAATAGAGAACCGAGCCCGGATACTGATCGGGAATATCCTGACTCGCTTGAGCGGCTTGCGCCGCGACACAAAGCAGAACTGTCATTACCAGAGAACGCGTGATCATGTCGGTCGTCTCTCTATTCGATGGCACGCTTCGCCGCGCCGTTGTCGTCATTCTCCGGCGTGACGTCGAGCACGCGGGCGCGCATTGTCACTTCCACCTGCGGCTTGCAATCATTCATGCACGGCTCGCCGTCCTTGAGGGTGGCGGTATCGGGGCGATTATCCTCGATGAAGTTGTTCTCGTTGGGCAACCGAACGCTGTTGAAGTTCTCATTGGACAATGCGAACCGGTCGTCCGCAATGATGCCGTTCATCAGAAGAATATAGGCGATGAGCGCGTAGACTTCATCGGGTTTCAGCGACTGGGCGTTGCCGAACGGCATGGCGCGGAAGATGTAATCGTAGGCGGTCGAGAGATAGGGCCAGTAGGAGCCGATGGTCCTGACCGGGTTATCGGATTGCAGAGTCCCGACGCCGCCGGCCAGGGCCGTCCAACGGTCGAGGCCCTCTGCAAAATCGCCGTGACAGCTGGCGCACTTGTCGGCAAAGATCGGTTCGCCCTCGGCTGCGGTTCCTGAACCTTCGGGCAGCCCTCTACCGTCGGGGCGCACGTCGATGTCCCAGGCCCGGATTTCTTCGGCAGTTGCTGGGCGGCCGAGGCCGAAGCCCCTGCCCGGCTCAGCGGCACAGGCGGGGCCAAGGGGAGTTGCAGCCAATCCCAGCAGCAACAAAAATGCAGGCGCAAATCTGGCGCCGGACACACCGCGGGGAACGCGCTCAGGAGATCTCGACATTCTCCACCTCGCCGTTCTTTTTCAGGTACCAGGTCTGAATGGAGTTGTTGTGATAGACCGAGTTGGTGCCACGGACCTGGCGCAGTTCGGCCTTCGTCGGCTGGATGTAGCCCGACGAATCGACCGCACGCGACTGCAGCAGCACGGCTTCTCCGTTCCAGTCGAAGTCGTAATAGAAACGGTGCAGAGACTTATCGAGACTGGGGCCGTCAATGCGGGCTGCCACCCAGTTGCGTCCGCCGTCGAGCGAAACGTCGACGCGCGCAATCGTGCCGCGGCCCGACCAGGCAAGGCCGGTGATGACGGTCTGGCCGCGCTTGTGCTTCACAGGGGCCTGGGGCGAGGGGCTGGTGATGACGGACTTGCAGTCCATCTCCCAGGTGAAGCGGCGGGACTTTCCGTTCGCCAGAAGGTCGGTGTACTTGGAGGTTTCTTCGCGCGAGTGCCAAGGCTCGTCGCCGATTTCGAGCCGGCGAATCCACTTGACCCACAGGCTGCCTTCCCAGCCGGGAACGACAAGGCGGGCTGGATAACCCTGCTCGGGGCGCAGCGCTTCGCCATTCATCTTGAAGGCAATCATGCAATCGTCGAGTGCCTTCGACATCGGCAGCGACCGGTTCATGGCGGACGCATCGGCGCCTTCGGCCATGACCCATCTGGCGCTGGTCTTGAGGCCTGCCGCCTCGAACAGGAGGCGCAGCGGGACACCGGTGTACATGACGTTGTGCAGCATGCCGTGCGTGAACTGGCAGCCGTTGAGCTGGACGCCGCGCCACTCCATGCCGGTGTTGGCGGCGCACTCGAGGAAGTTGATCTGATTGCGGCGCGGAAAGCGCTTGAGGTCGTCGAGCGTGAAGACCAGCGGTCTTTCGACGAGGCCGTTGATCATCAAGCGGTACTTGTCGGGCTCAACTTCGGCAACGCCGGCGTGGTGGCGCTCGAAGCACAGGCCGTTCGGTGTGATGATGCCGTCGAGTTCGTGCAGCGGGGTGAAGTTCACCGCCGTTTGCACCGAAGGCGTGAGCCATTCGACGTGGCGGCGCACGACGTCTTTTTCGTGCGGAGAGGGCTGTCCGTAGGCCGTTCTATCGACACCCTTGCCGAGCCGGCGGGCCCAATCCTGGACTTGCGTGATCGCCGTGTCCGACTGGGCCCGCGCGCTTGACGATCCGGCGACCAGCGCGCCGCCGGCTGCGATCGACGAGCGCAGGAAGGCGCGGCGCGAACCGGAGCTGCCAGCTTCAATCGACGGTTTCTTGTTTCGGCTCAATCGAAGTTTTCCTGGTCAAGCTGACATACCCCTCCTCTTGAGAAAGGCCAATCATACGCCTTCGACGATGACCGAGGTGTTCGGCTCGACGCTGATCGTCTTCTTCCTGGTGAGGTAGTTTGAAACGACATCCCAGATCGGCGGACCCTCGGCGCCTTCGTTGACGGATGCCCAGCCGGCGACGACGTAGGTCTTCTCCGGATCGACCTTTTCTCCTGATTTCAAAAGCGTCATGTCGGTGATGCGCGAGCCGATCGGCTTTCCCACATCGATGCGGTAGCCCATGCCGCCGACGCGAACCATGTCGCCGCCCTGCTGATAGTAGGGATCGGGATTGAACAGGTTGTCGGCGACATCTTCGAGAATGTCGTGGACCAGCTTGCCTGTCATCTTCGAGCGGTAGGCCTGGGGATAGGTCATCGAGGTGGCGTTGTGCAGGAGTTCGACGGTGATGTCCTGATCGGGCAGTACGGTCGTGCCCCAGCGGAAGCCCGGCGACAAGGAGATGTCGGCCTCGCGCTCGGCGAGCAGCGCATCGCAGATGAGATCGTCGAAGGTGCCGTTGAAGTTGCCACGCCGGTAGAGAAGCGAATTGGTCTTGCCGAGGACGGTGGCGAGATCCTTTTCATAGGGCGCGCGAACCTTGTCGACGAGAGCGCCCGTTTCCTTATGGGGCGTAATGACGTCGGAGAAGATCGGGATCAGCTTGTAGCGATAGCCCTTCACCGCTCCGTCCTGCACGTTGAGATCGACGCGGGAGAGGAATTTTCCGTGCGAACCGGATGCGATGAGCAGCGTCTTGCCGACGATGACGGGTTCGGGGAGGGCGTCGTGGGTGTGACCGGTGAGGATGACGTCGATGCCGCTGACGCGGCCGGCCATCTTGCGGTCGACGTCGAAACCGTTGTGGGACAAAAGCACGACCAGTCCGGCGCCATCGGCGCGCGCCGCGTCGACGTTCTTCTGGACCTGCTCCTCGCGGATGCCGAAGGACAATTTGGGGAACATCCAGCGCGGGTTGGCAACCGGCAGGTAGGGGAATGCCTGGCCGATGACGGCGACCTTGACGCCGCCGGCCTCGAACATCCTGGTCGATTCGAAGGCGGGCTCTTCCCATTCGGAATCGAAGATGTTGCCGCCAAGAAACGCGAAGGGAAGGTCGTCGACGATCTCCTTGACCCGGTCGATCCCGTAGGTGAACTCCCAGTGCGACGTCATCGCGTCGGGCTTCAGGGAATTCATCACCTCCACCATGTCGGCGGCCTTGGTCTTGAACGAGGTGTAGCTGCCCTGCCAGGTATCGCCACCATCTAGGAAGAGGACCTTGTCGCCACGCTCCGCGCGTATCGAGTTGAGCACGGTGGCGATGCGATCGATGCCGCCCATGCGCCCATAGTTGCTGGCGAGAGCGATGTAGTCCTCGGAGGACAGCGCATAGGCATCCGGCGAGCCCGGCTTGATATTGTACAGCTTGAGGAAGTCGGCGCCCGTCACATGCGGCGGCAGACCCTTGGCCTCTCCGACGCCGACGTTGATCGAGGGCTCGCGAAAAAAGATCGGTTTCAGCTGGGCGTGGATGTCGGTGAGGTGAACCAGGGAGACGTTGCCCAGCGACGGGAACTTGAGGAGGTCCGCCTCGCTCATCAGCCGCTGGCCCGCAGCCAGCGCCCGCCAGGATCCCATGCCCGCCGTTCCGAGGATCGCGCTTGTCGCGACAGCCGCCTGGAGGAATTCGCGCCGTGAGAACATGGACAATCCTTTCCCATCGCGACCGCCTGTCGGTGCCGCCTGGTCATTGCGAATGAGGTTGTCTACAGCATCAAAGCATGCGCCGGGCCGCTTGAAGAAAGCGGCGCCGGCGCACGATCTTCATATGCGGTCAGTTTCGGACCGCCGGCGTCTCGACGGAGAGGCCCTGTCCGCGCGAGGCGGTGTAGAGTTCAAGCGCGACGAATTCGTCACCACCGACCTCGTAGGGTTTGGCGCGGATGTTCTGCATGCAGCCCTTGAAACGGCGATGGGTCGAACCGAGCTTCTGCCATTTGGAGCGATAGAGCGGGAAGCCGTTGATGTGACCCTGGCTCAGGTGGTCGGCACGGATCATCTTGCCATAGTTCTTTTCATGGCAACCCGCACATGACATGTCGAGTTGGCCGACCGGGGTGTAGTAGATCTTCTTGCCCTTCTCCATCCACTCCTTCATCGGGCCGTCGGTCTTGACATTGACCGGCATGCCGCGTGACTTGGACCCGATGAAGGCTGACATCCCGAGCATCTCTCCCGATTCCCAGTCCCAGGGCTTGGCCTTGAGATTGCCTTCGCGGCAGGCGTTGATCGTCTGCTCGAGCGTCATCGGCTTGCCGGCCTTGTCGTTCCACTTCGGCATCTGGGCGCGCACGCCCTTCATGCTTTCGGAGGCGTCGTTATGACAGGAGGCGCAGGACTTGCCGGCTTCCCCGTCAACCTTGGACCAGAGCTGTTCGCCGGTATCGACGTTGGGATAGCCCGGATTGTCGAAGTCATCGAGTTGCATGGCCTGCGTCGACTCGTTGCGGAAGCGCCAACCCGAATAGATCGTCTTGAGAGGACTGCCCTCGGGCCCCGGCAGTTCCGTCACGTATTCCTTCCCATCGATGATTAGCTTGTTGTCGTTGGGGCCGCCTGCAAACGCAATCGTCGCGAAACAAGCAGCCGCCAGGCCGGCGACCGCGGCGAGCCGTACGGGTAATGAGGTTGTCTGCCTAGTCGCCATCGAGCGACCCTCCCTGAATTCGTGTTTTTTTCGGTTGACCGCAGGCCGGATCAGCCCTCGACCTTGATGGTCTTTTCGTCGGTGTAGGATGAACCGTTGTCGTCCACCCAGGTGAACTTGAAGGTGCCGCTCTCGGCAACTTTCACCGTGAACTGGAAGTAGGGGTTCGCGGACACTGCCGGGCGGATGTCGGCAGAGAAAACGGGTTTGCCGTTAAACTCGGCGGTGAACTTGTTGATGATCTGCTGGGGAATCAGTTCGCCTTTCTTGTCCTTGCGAAATCCCGATTCCATCTTGTGGTCGATCAGCGTCTTGATCGTGATCACCTCGCCGGCCTTGGCCGTACCGGGTACTTTGACGCGTGGTTTAGGGTCTGCCATCGTTTGTCGTCCTCTCGAATCTCACTGAGCTGCCAATGCGGGGCTACACTAGCCGCCGCAGCCGCCGATGGTCACCTTGACCAGCTTCTTGTCCATGTAGAACGAGCCGTCGCTCATCTTGGCGACTGCCACGATGTTCTGCGTCTTGGCGAGCCGGATACGGGTCGATGCGGACGCTTCACCGCTCATGTCGGAGAAACGGAACGTGGCGACGCCCGGGCGCGGGTTGCCGTCGGCAAGAAGCATGACCTCGGTCACGTGGTTATCGCTCGTCATCGGGCTCTCCACCGAGAACGAAACCGGGACCGTGTTGCCGTTCTCGGCAATTTCGGGTGTGCTGAGTGTAACCTTGGCGGCCTTGGCTTCGGCGCCACCTGTGAAAGCCTTGAGCGCTTCATCGGCAGTCGGTCCGGCGGCGATGGCCGGAGTCAGGACGGGGCCGGCGACAATGAGCGCTGCCGCTCCCGCACCGAGGCCGAGTGCCTGACGTCGTGTCATGTGCATGGCTGCTCCTTTCGTCATCATTCGCGGATGTTCCGTTGTTTTGAGTGCTATTTCAGCGTTTTCAAATAGGCGACAATGTCCTCAACCTGATCGGCGGTGAGGATCGCCTTGCCTTCGAAGCCCTTGAGCGGGCGCGTAAAGCCGCTGTCCCGGTAGAAGGCGGGCATCAGCGTATCCGGTTTCAAGGCTTTCTTGGCGTTGACGACGATGGCGCGCAGATGCGCTTCGTCCCAGCGATCCGCGACCCCGTCGAGCGAGGGGGCGACTTCGCCATGGAACTGCTCCTCCTTCGCCATATCCGAGTTGTTGTGGCAGGCAAGGCAGTTGCCGAGCTTGCGATTGGCAAACCATTCGCGTCCCTTGACGGCGCTGCCGGGCTGGCCGGTCAGCGACTTCGTGATCTTGCCGTCGTCAATCTTGACTTCCCCGGGCGCAACCGGGCCTGCCGATGCTCCCACCGTGATCGCCGCTACGGCCAAAAGGCCCGCGGCTGCTGCACAAAGCACGCGCTCCATGTGCGCCCTCCCTTATGTTTTATATCCTTCTATCGTGCGACATTAGCGCACTGAAGGATGTGACACAATAACCAATTCGCATCTTTGAATGCGTGGCGGATAACTTTCGTCGGGAGTCCTGATCGATCGCGATATCGCACCCGCACAGTGTGCCTGCCCGAGACGTCATTGGACCGCCTTTGCGACAATCTTCAGACATGTAATCGTAACGCATGCATTTCTCGATATATCTTGCTAAGATGATGTGTCCGCCACAAGGGCTCCTCATATCTCGTTGAGATGATGTGTCCGCCACAAGGGCTCCTCATATCTCGTTGAGATGATGTGTCCGCCACAAGGGCTCCTCATATCTCGTTGAGATGATGTGTCCGCCACAAGGGCTCCTCAATGCGCTCGCTCTTCTCCATTATGTTGCTCTGGTCGCTTGTGGCCGCCATTCCTGCTGGTGCGGCGGGCGACATGGGCGATGGTCGCGAATCTGCGCAACTCGTCATGATGGAAGAAGACGGCTGCAGCTGGTGCGAGCGCTGGCTGCAAGAGATCGGCGGCCTTTATCCCAACACGCCGGAAGGCCGCATGGCACCGCTGCGGCGGGTCGACGTGCACGGTCTCCTGCCGCGCGATCTTGGCTTCCTCAAGCCGTCCTACTTCACGCCGACGTTCATTCTCGTGAGCAGCGGCAAAGAGATCGGCCGGATCCAGGGCTACCCGGGGGAGGATTTCTTCTGGGCGATGCTCGGCGATCTTCTGGCCAAGCTGAAACCCGCAGGCCCACTCGAGGCTCAGGCCGGACTATGACCGAAAGACAGACCGCCATGCTGGACCGCGCAAAATTCGAAGACGAGTCGGAACTCGACGAGATGGCTGAAAATGCGAAGCTCGCAACCGATTTTCTGAAGGCGCTGGCGCACGAGGCCAGATTGATGATCCTTTGCTATCTGGCGAGCGGGGAAAAATCGGTGAAGGAACTCGAGGACCTTCTGTCGTTGCGCCAGCCGACGGTATCCCAACAACTCGCCCGACTGCGCATCGAGGGCTTCATCGATGCCAGGCGCGATGGCAAAATGATTTACTATTCGATCGCCGACAAGCGCGCCAAGGTCATGGTCGAACAGATCTACGAAATGTTCTGCAAACCAAACAACGGCGGTTGCTGATCGGTGCGCAGGCCAGTACCGCGGGTGTCGTCGTTGCCGGCAACAGAGTGGTCGACGAGGCCGGATCGGGTAGTGACTTTTTAAAAAAGGAGCCGCATCAGAGCGGCCAACCGCAGCTCCGGAAAGTGGGCGCGTCATGGAGGAAACGACGGCGACGGTGACGGCATTTGCCGTCGGGCTGGCGGGCGGGATCGTCCTCGGTCTGGCGGCGCGGCTTGGGAAATTCTGTACGCTCGCAGCGATCGAAGACGCCCTGTTCGCGCAGAATACGACGCGGTGGCGGATGTGGGTGCTTGCCATGGCTGTCGCAATTCTCGGCGTCTACGCCGCCGAGTTCTACGGGCTTATCAAGCCCGCCCAGGCCCGCATCATCGCAACCGGCTTCAATCCGGTGTCGATCGTTCTCGGCGGATTGATGTTCGGCGTCGGCATGGCTTTCGTTGGAACCTGCGGCTTCGGCACAATCGTGCGGCTCGGCGGCGGCGACCTCAAGTCCTTGGTGGTCTTTTTCGTGCTCGGCTTGTCCGCCTTCATGGCGGCCTCGGGTCCGACCGCGGTGTTCCACCTGTGGTTCATCGAGCCATTGACGTTGCGCATGGAGCTTGTTTCCGATCCCCGCCTTCACATCGTTCTGGCAAAGCTGACCGGGCTTGCAGCCGAACTGTTCGCGCCCGCAATCGCCCTCGGACTGATCGCGTGGGTACTCTCGGATAAGGCGTTTCGCAGGCACCCAACCCGAATCGCCTGGGGCTTGCTCGTCGGCCTTGTCATCGCCTCGGGGTGGATTGGCACCGGCTACGTCGGCTTTGACGCCTTCGATCCCCAGCCTATCGTATCCTACACGTTCATCTACCCCGTCGGCGCGACCCTGATGTACGCCATGACATCGACGGCCTCGCAGCTGTCGTTCGGCGTCGGCAGCACGGTGGGCGTACTGCTGGGGGCTTTCGCCGGTGCGCTCTACAAGCGGGAATGGCGCTGGCAGACGCATGACGATACCGTCGAAGCAAAACGGCAGATCACGGGTGCCTTCCTGATGGGAACAGGGGGCATGTACGCGCTCGGCTGTACCTTCGGGCAGGGCTTGAGCGCCATCGCGCTCTTGGCGGTTTCGGCGCCGCTGGCGCTGGCATCGATCTGGTTAGGCGCGTGGCTCGGGCTGCTCTACCTGATGGAGGGGAGCCTGACCGGCATCTGGCGGCCGCATCATGCAAACCCGCGCAAAGCGGCCGCGGAGTAAGCCGCACCGCCGCCTTGGCCTGCCGCATTGTTCGGCGACAGGTACGTTCTGGTGAGTGGGATCGGCCACGCAGTCGTGATCGGCGGAATCGACGAATTCCGGGCCGGCGGCCAATTCCAGGGGTGTTTTTTTCCCAACGAAGTCTCTACTTTACGGACTCTGAGGAAAGTCGCATTACCATCGAAGCACGTTCAAATGGAGAGCGATACTTGCGAAATCATTTCATTGCACTGGCGTTGGCCGCACTGGCAATGACCGGCAATTCAGGCGCTTCCCTGGCCGGTTCGATCGGCGGCACGTGGAGCGGCGACGGCTATGTCGAACCGTCGAACGGGCAGCGTGAAGCCGTGCGCTGCCGCGTGACCTATTCGCAGCAGACAGACAAAGTGTTCGGCGTGTCGGCGGTGTGCGCATCGCCTTCGGCACAGATCCGGCAGACCGGGGAAGTGCTGATGGTCAATCCCGAGCGGTACGTGGGTGATTTCTACAACAGCGCCTATGATATTTCCGGGCGCGTCAACGTTTCCATCAGTGGCAACAAGCAGACGGTGTCATTCAAGAGCGCATCGGGGCACGGCTCGCTGTCGCTCAGCAAGCGTTAAGAGCGGACCAACAGGGGCCGCGCTCCCGTGAACCGGGACCGGCCGATATCAACTGAGCCGTTATCAACTGAGCCGGTATCAACTGAGCCGGTATCGGCTGAACAGGTGTCGCTGCCTGTCGCCTCAGCGCTTCCGCAGGGCGGCGACGCCCGGCAGCGTCTTGCCTTCAAGCCACTCAAGAAACGCACCGCCGGCCGTCGATACATAGGTGAAATCATCTGCGGCACCGCAGGCGTTGAGCGCTGCCACTGTGTCACCACCTCCGGCGACGGCCATGACGCGGCCGGCCTTGGCAAGTTCGCCGGCTTTGCGGGCCGCTGCATCGGTCGCCGCGTTGAATGGCTGCAACTCGAAGGCGCCGAGCGGACCATTCCAGACGATCGTGCGGGCGGCTTCGAAGCGGCGGCAGATGTCCTCGATCGATGCGGGTCCGGCGTCGAGGATCATCGCATCCGCTGGGCAGGAGTCGGCTGCGACCGTTTCGTGCGGAGCGTTGGGGGCGAATTCGCGAGCGATAACGACGTCGAGCGGCAGCACCAGTTCACAATTGGCGGCGCTGGCCTTCGCCATGATGTTGCGCGCCGTATCGAGGAGATCGTGCTCGCACAGCGATTTGCCGACCGGCTTGCCCTGGGCAGCCAGGAACGTATTGGCCATCCCGCCGCCGATGATGATCTGGTCGACCTTGTTCATGAGGTTGGCAAGCAGGTCCAGCTTTGTCGAGACCTTGGCGCCGCCAACGACGGCGATGACGGGCCGCTGCGGCGTGGCGAGCGCGTTCTCGAGCGCGGTCAACTCCGCCTCCATCTGGCGGCCGGCGACCGCAGGCAGCAGTTCGGCGATGCCGACGGTCGAGGCATGTGCGCGATGCGAGGCGGAGAAGGCATCGTTGACGAAGACGTTGCCCAGTTCTGCGAGTTGTTCGGCGAATTCGGGGTCGTTTGCTTCTTCCCCCGGATTGAATCGGATGTTTTCGAGAAGCAGCACTTCGCCGGGCTGCAGCGCGGCGACGTCTGCGTAGGCTCCGGAAGGATGGACAGCCTTGGAGAATTTCAGCGGAGCCCCGATGGCCTGCGCCAGCGGCGCGCAAAGCTGTTCGAGGGAGAGTTCCGGACTGGGTTGGCCTTTGGGCCGTCCGAAATGGGCAATCAGGATCGGGATGCCGCCGGCGTCGATTATCGTGCGCACGGTCGGGACGATGGCGCGGATGCGGGTGTCGTCGGAGACGCGGCCGTCCATGATCGGAACGTTGATGTCGACGCGAACGAGTACGCGCTTACCTGCCAGATCGGCATCATCGAGAGTTGTAAAGGCCGCCATTTGCGCTGTTCCTCTGTGCCGCTGCCCTGCTCGCGCGCAGGTCTCGCCCTCCCAATAAATGCTGTTGAGGCTCGCGACCAGCGGGAGCGCGGCAAAATTGCATATCCTTTCGTCCGAGGACGATGGCGCGGGCAGGCCGCTCTCAGGCTCGATCAATCGCGCGAAGATTCCAACGCATCTCAGATCTACGGCATCAGAGCTTGTTGACCGGCACCTTGAGGTAGGTCTTGCCATCGTCTTCGGCGGGCGGAAGCTTGCCGCCGCGCATGTTGATCTGCAACGAGGGGATGATCAGCTTGGGCATGGCGAGCTGGGCGTCGCGCTCGGTGCGGAACTTGACGAAATCTTCCCTGGTTTTGCCGCCGCCGACGTGGATGTTGTGAGCCTTTTCTTCGCCGACCGTCGTTTCCCAGCGGATCTCGCGGCCGTTCGGGCCATAGTCGTGGCACATGAAGAGCCGCATCTCGTCGGGCAGCGCCAGCACCTTCTGGATCGAGTCGTAGAGGATGCCCGCATCGCCGCCGGGAAAGTCGGCGCGCGCGCTGCCGCCGTCGGGCATGAACAGCGTGTCCCCGACGAACGCGGCGTTGCCGATGACGTGTGTCATGCACGCCGGCGTGTGCCCCGGAGTATGCATGGCGAACGCCGTCATGGACCCGATCCGGTAAGTGTCGCCGTCGTCGAACAGGCGGTCGAACTGGCTGCCGTCACGCTGGAATTCGGTGCCTTCGTTGAAGATCTTGCCGAAGGTGTCCTGGACGATCTTGATGTTGCGGCCGATCCCGATCCTGCCGCCGAGCTTTGCCTGGATGTAGGGGGCGGCCGAGAGATGGTCGGCGTGCACGTGGGTCTCGATCAGCCACTGCAGATCGAGGCCGCGGGCCTCGATGTCGGCAATGATCTGGTCGGCGTGTTCATAAGTAATGCGGCCGGCGGCGTAATCGATATCCATCACCGAATCGATCACGGCGCAGGCGTTGCTGGCGGGATCCTTGACGACGTAAGAGATGGTATTGGTCGCCTCGTCGAAAAATCCTTTGACGTCCGGCTTTACCGACATGTCGACAGGGTCGTTCGTCATGGCTTTCATCCTCTCAATTGTGGTTCGCATGGTCATCCGACCCGGGGGAAGTGGCCGGAAATCGGGGCAGACCGAGCCAGTGGAAGTCAGACCTTGGAAAAGCGTTCCAAAGATCATTTCATATTCACATTCTCGAATTTGTTGCTATACAGGTAGTGTATCTGTCATCGGTCAGCAACTCCCTGAACCGGAATAATCGTAGCATCTGCGGTCTTGAGCGCCCCAGCCGTATCGCCCGGCGACTCGATACCCTCGACAACTGGCTTACAGGCTATGGTGCGGCGAGTACTCGCGAATTGGTGGTTCTGACAAAGGGGGGAGCATGCCGGCTGCGGTTTCGGAATGGTTCGATCGAACCTTTCTCGATCTGTCGCGGCAGGTGAGATGGTCCTTCCTGCCGCCGCTGATGGTCTATTTCGCATTCGGCATCTCGGGGCTGACGGCGATCGTCGGGACGTTCTTCGTCAAGGAGTACCTGGGGCTTTCGGCGGCCTTCCTTGCGGGCCTCGGGTTCTGGGCGGGGCTGCCGTGGGCGTTGAAGATGCCGCTCGGCCATCTTGTCGATATCATCTGGCGCTGGAAGGCGCTGCTCGTCTATCTCGGGGCGGCGCTCATCGCGGCAAGCCTCGCCATCATGTACGCGCTCATCACCTACCCAGATGCCATGCGGGGGATCATGGCCGCGGAGGCCTGGTATGTCCTGAGCGTCCTAATGGCGCCAGCCGGCTACGTCATCCAGGACGCGGTCGCCGATGCGATGTCGGTCGAAGCGGTGCCGCGCGTCGATGCCGCGGGTCGGCCCATCGGCGAAGACGTCGCAAAGGCGCTGCATACGACGATGCAGACGCTTGGGCGCATCGCGCTGATTTCCGGGCTCGTGTTCGTCGCCGTTCTCAACATCGTCATGTTCTCCGGCGTCGAGGCCATGAGCCAGGACGAGAAGGCGGTCATCTACGGAAAGATCTATCTGTTTGCACTGGCGATACCGCTGGTCTCGGTGAGCGGGGTCAGCCTTGCCTACATCCTCAAGCGTCGCCACCGCAACGAAATGATCGCCAGCGGCGTCTCGGCAGAGGCCGCCGAAGCGCTGCTCGAACCGGAAGGCGAGCCGACCAAACCGAACCCGTGGTATTTCATCGGCGGTCTCGGTTTCGTCGCCGTCACGCTTTTGATCGGCCTCGGCGAAGTCCCGTTCGGACAGGAACTCGTCTTCGTGGCGTCGATGGGGATCGTGCTGGCGCTCATGTATCAGCTCTCGAAGGCGCTGGACCGGGCCAAGGCGCTCGCTCTCTTCGGCACGGCGCTCATCATTTTCGTCTTCCGCGCGACACCGCTACCGGGGCCTGGCTTGAGCTGGTTCGAGATCGACGTGCTCGGTTTCGACCAGCAGTTCCTGTCCGTCCTGACGTTGATAACCTCGCTGTTGACCCTCGTCGGCATGATCGTGTTACGGCCGCTGATGGCATCGAAGTCGATCGCCTACATCGTCGTCCTGCTGACGCTGGCTGCGGGATTGCTGTCGCTGCCCAATCTCGGTCTCTACTACGGTATCCAGAACTGGACCGCCCCGCTGACAGGCGGAATCGTGGACGCGCGGTTCATAGCGATCCTCGATACGGCGATAGAATCGCCGCTCGGACAGGTCGCGATGATCCCGATGCTCGCCTGGATCGCGCGCAACGCCCCGGAAAATCTCAAGGCGACGTTCTTTGCGGTGATGGCCTCGTTTACCAATCTGGCGCTCTCGGCGAGCAGCCTCATGACCCGCTATCTCAACGAGGTCTTTGTCGTCACACGGGAAGTCAAGAACCGCGAAACGGGCGTTATCGAGGTTGCGGCCGACTACTCGAGCCTCGGCTGGCTGCTGATCGTGGTTGCGCTATTCTCGGTGTTGGCGCCGCTGGCGACGATCGTCTTCGTCCAGCGCACGCGATGGCGGACCGAGGATTGAATGAAGCTCGAAAAATCGTGCGGTTGTCGCGTGGACGACAGATCGACGGCTGCAGAAAAGGTCGTAGTCGCATGTATGGGGGAGCGAGACGACAACGAGTTGCAAACCTGGAGGCTTCTCAATGGACCGATAGACGCCGCGCAATTTACATGGGCGAGGGTTTCACATCACCATCGCCTCCGACCGGTTAGGCTTTGCGCCGGCCAAAAACGTTCTCGAAAGGCACGGTGCAGGCCGCGCCATAGAGAGTAACCTAGTGTCCCGTCTGCGAAGTTCGCTCAGGCGGCTGCGGCAGAGTGGAGGCGAACTTCGCAGACAAAAGGGACACTGGAATCATAGAGTTGCTAGTGTAGCGCATCTAACGTTTGGTACCCACTAGCGGCTGGCGTATCGACCAAACATTAGATGCAAAAGCTACACTAGAATCATAGGCTTGCTAGTGTTCCTTATGGTTCTGACATTTGTTCGGAACTTGGCTGCAATGGGATGCAAATGTCAGAACCGGAACACTAGTGTGATTCAGATCCAGAAGTTCGCTCTCGACCGAGCCGCAGATGGTAGCGAAGTTCTGAATCATCACACTAGGCCGGCATGGCCATGGGAGGACGAATGAGCAGCAGGAGAGGCGAGCTTGATGGCGCAGGAGTTGCGCGGCTCGACAGCGAGCCAGCGGTGGAGCTTTCGCGGAACCCGGCCGACGAAATCAAGTACACCACCTGCTACATGTGCGCGTGCCGCTGCGGCATCAAAGTCTATCTGAAGGACGGCAAGGTCCGCTACATCGAGGGCAACCGGGACCACCCGGTCAACAAGGGCGTGCTGTGCGGCAAGGGTTCGGCCGGAATCATGCAGCACTATTCGCCTGCCCGCCTCAGGGCACCGATGAAGCGGGTCGGACCGAGGGGATCGGGCGAGTTCAAGGAAATCTCCTGGGAGGAAGCGCTCGACACGGCGACCTACTGGCTTGCCAACGTGCGCGCGACCGATCCGAAGCGGCTCGCCTTTTTCACCGGCCGTGACCAGAGCCAGTCCCTCACGGGTTTTTGGGCCCTCCAGTACGGGACGCCGAACTATGCCGCGCACGGCGGCTTCTGCTCGGTCAACATGGCCGCCGGCGGGCTCTACACCATCGGCGGCGCGTTCTGGGAGTTCGGCGATCCCGACTGGGAGCACACCAAGTACTTCATGCTGTTCGGGGTGGCCGAGGACCACGCCTCAAATCCGATCAAGATCGGTATCGGGCAGCTCAAGGGGCGGGGCGCCAAGATCGTCGCGGTCAACCCTGTGCGCACCGGCTACAATGCGGTTGCCGACGAGTGGGTAGGCATCCGGCCTGGAACGGACGGCCTGTTCGTCGGTGCGTTGATCCACGAGCTGTTTGCCAACCGGACGATCGATCTCGACTACCTCGTGCGCTACACCAACGCGCCGTGGCTCGTCATTGAGGACCGGGGCGCCGCCGACCATGGACTGTTCGTGCGCGACGAAAAAGGCGTGCCGATGCTGTTCGACAAAAAGTCGGGCGGCCTCGTCCACGCCTTGACCCCCGATGCTTCGCCGGCGCTCACGGGCGCACGAACGCTTGCCGACGGGCGCACTGCGCGACCGGTCTTCGAGTTGATGTCGGAACGCTTCCTCAGCGACGAATACAGCCCCGAGGCCGTCGCCGAGCAAACCGGGCTAAAGCCCGAACAAATGCGCCGCATCGCGCGCGAACTCGCCGAAGTCGCCTTCGAACAGGAAGTCGTGCTCGATCATCCGTGGACCGACTGGACGGGGCGAAGGCATGAAAAAATGATCGGGCGGCCGATCTCAATGCATGCCATGCGCGGTGTCTCGGCACACTCGAACGGGTTTCATACCTGCCGCATGATCCACATCCTGCAGGTCCTTCTCGGTGCGATCGATTGTCCCGGCGGGTTCCGCTACAAGCCGCCCTACCCCAAGCAGGTGCCGCCATGGCTGGTGCCGCACGGGGCGCTGCAGACGATCCGGCCGCTGGAGCCGCTGGGCGGTCCGCACCTCGGCTTCCCGCTCGGCCCGCAGCACCTGCTGCTCGACGACGACGGCCAGCCGAGCCGCATCGACAAGGGCTTCAGCTGGGACGCACCGCTGTCGGCGCACGGCCTGATGCACATGGTCATCAACAACGCGGCCAAGAAGGACCCCTACGCGATCGATGTCCTGTTCCTCTACATGGCCAACATGGCCTGGAACTCGTCGATGAATATTCCCGGCACGCTGGAGCACCTGACAGCCAAGGACGACAAGGGCGAGTACGTTATCCCGAAGATCATCTACTCGGATGCCTACTACTCCGAGATGGTGCCCTATGCGGACCTGATCCTGCCGGACACAACCTACCTCGAGCGCTGGGATTGCATCTCGCTCCTGGACCGTCCGATCTCGACCGCGGAAATGGCCGCCGATTGCATCCGCCATCCCGTCGTCAAACCCGACCGCGACGTGCGCGGATTCCAGGAAGTCGTGATCGATCTCGGGGCGCGTCTCAAACTGCCGGGCTTCGTCAACAAGGACGGCTCGCCCAAATACCCCGGCGGCTATCCCGACTATATGGTCAATCACGAACGCAAGCCGGGCATCGGCCCGCTCGCCGGCTGGCGCGGCGAAGACGGAACGAAAACCGGGCGGGGTGCGCCCAATCCCGATCAGCTCAATCGCTACCTGGAAAACGGCTCGTTCTTCGCCCATGAAATCGAGCCGCATATGGCCTATTTCCGGCACGCCAACCGCGACTACATGGAGTGGGCCCTCGAAATGGGATTCCGGGTCGAGACCAACCCGGTGATCTTCCAGCTCTACGCGGAGCCTCTGCAGCAGTTCCGGCTGGCGGCGCAAGGCCACGGCGAGCGGCAGCCGCCGGACAGCCACCGGGCGCGGATCGACAAGTACTTCGACCCGCTGCCGTTCTGGTATCCGCCGTTCGAGGAGGACATGGTGGATAGTGGGACCTTCCCGCTCCACGCCATCACGCAACGGCCCATGCACATGTATCATTCGTGGGGTTCGCAGAACGCCTGGCTCAGGCAGATCACCGCGCAGAACAGACTTTACATTCACCGAGACCTCGGCCGGGAACACGGCATCGAGGACGACGACTGGGTGTGGGTATCGTCGACAATCGGCCGGGTGAAGTGCCAGGTGCGGTTGATGGACGGCGTCAACCGCGACACGATCTGGACCTGGAACGCCATCGGCAAGCGCAAGGGCTCGTGGGGGCTCAGCGACGACGCGCCGGAATCCAACCAGGGGTTCCTGCTCAACCACCTGATTTCCGAACTGCTGCCGGAAGGCGGCGGCGGCTACCGCTATTCGAACTCGGATCCGGTGACCGGGCAGGCGGCCTGGTTCGACCTGCGCGTGAATATCGAGAAAGCCGACGGCGCCAGCGAAACCGAGCCGCGGTTCGAGCCGGTCAAGCAACCCTTCGAGATGGACAAACCGGATGTATTGAGCTTCGGCGCCGAATTCCGGGAGGGCCGGAAATGACAAGCCTGCCGCAGACGACGAAGAAGAAACTGGGCCTCGTCATCGACCTCGACATCTGCGTGGGATGTCAGGCGTGCGTGACAAGCTGCAAGGAATGGAACACCGGCGGCTACTCCGCGCCGCTGTCCGACATCGATCCTTATGGCGCCGATCCGCACGGCAGCTGGCTCAACCGCGTTCATGGTTATGAAGTGGGCGAAGGGGCGACGGGGCGCACCGTCCACTTCCCGCGCTCGTGCCTGCACTGCGAGACGCCGGCCTGTGTTACGGTGTGCCCGACTGGAGCCTCCTACAAGCGCGCCGAAGATGGCATCGTGCTCGTCAATCCGGACATGTGCATCGGCTGCAAGCTGTGCTCATGGGCATGCCCCTACGGCGCGCGCGAATACGATGAAAGCCACGGCGTCATGAAGAAGTGCACGCTATGCGTCGACCGCATCTACAATACGCATCTGGCCGCGGAGGATCGCATTCCCGCCTGCGTGCGCGCCTGCCCGACGGGAGCGCGCCACTTCGGCGACATCGGCGATCCCGGCAGCGCCGTCTCGAAACTCGTCGCGGAGCGTGGCGGCTACGACCTGATGCCGGAGATGGGATACAAGCCGGTCAACAAGTACCTGCCGCCGCGCGATCGCCGGGACTCCACGACCAGCACATTCCAGCCCGCCGTCGAAGCCCCCGATCACAACGGCGGCGGCGACCGTGCCACTTCGTTTTTCGCCTGGGCCGACAAAATGCTGTCGCGCTAGCGGCGCCGGCCGTGCCCTGTCCACCACGCTGATTTCGCCGGATACGAGACACCCATGCATCCCGCCTACTCCGTCATCTTCTTCACGACCGCCTCGGGCGCCGGTTACGGTCTTCTCGTCTGGCTGGCAATGGCGTCGGCGCTGCGCGGTTTCCCGGCCGACTGGGCGCTGGGCCTCATCGGTCTCGGGCTGGCGCTGGCACTCATCACCGGCGGATTGTTGTCGTCAACGGCACACCTGGGGCGGCCGGAGCGGGCATGGCGGGCGTTCTCGCAGTGGCGCTCGTCGTGGCTGTCGCGGGAAGGCGTGCTGGCGGTTGCAACCTATATCCCGGCGGCGATCCTCGGGATCTCGTGGGTATTCTACGAGACGACGCAGGGCGCGGTCGTTTTTGCTTCCGTGCTGGTATCGGTGCTGGCGCTTGCAACGGTTTATGCAACGGGCATGATCTATGCCTCGCTGCCGACGATCAGAGCCTGGAACCAGCCGCTGACGGTGCCGGTTTATGTCACGCTGGCACTGGCAACGGGTGGGGTTTTGTTCGTGTTCGTTCTGTCGCTGTTCACGCCGCTGCCGACGTGGGCGATCGTTCTGCCGCTTGCCGCTGTCATTGCCGCCTACTTCACGAAGCGGTTCTACTGGGAAGCCGTCGATGAAAGTCCAAGATCGCTGCGACCGGAAAATGCGACCGGCCTTGGACATCTGGGCAAGGTTCGGCATCTCGAACCGCCGCATGCGCAGGCGAACTACGTGATGCGGGAAATGGGCTTCAAGGTGGCACGCAAACATGCCGACAAGCTGCGGCGGTTGTCGGCCTACCTGATGTTCCTCGTCCCGAGCGTGTGCCTTTTGCTTCTGCTAGTGGTAAGTACATATACCGCACCGCTGTTCGCGCTGGTCGCCGTCATTGCCATGGGGGTGGGGGTCGTCATCGAGCGCTGGCTGTTCTTCGCGGAGGCCGAGCACGTGTCGATGCTGTTCTACGGGGCTGAGGCCGCCTGAACAACTGTATCCGAATATGGGTGTCATCCTTGGAGTTCGAAACATGACCGCACTCGCCTGGCAGACCATCGAGCCGATTCCCGCCCAGCGCATGAACGAAGCGCGGCGACAGGCGCATAATGCGCTGCACTGGCTGGCACGGATTGCCAACAGCTACCTTGGCGACGAAGAAGGCAATGCGCAGCTCCAACTCATATGGAACGATGAAGCCAATTCGATCAGGACCAAGGAATTCGGTCCGGGACTTTCGGTTGAGGCAAGGCTGGGAGTGCTGGAACTTCAATTCTGCGAAGACGGCAAGCCCGCCACTCACACCTTGTCGTTCGAGGAGCACACACCGGCCCATGTCGAAGCCTGGGTTCTCGTCGAACTCCTGCACCGCGACGTCGACCGCGACAAGTTCTCGAAGGACTTGCCCTATACGCCCAAGGACCTGATGCTCGGCGACAGCGAGGAGCACGAGGCCGAAGCCTACGCCGCCGAACTCAAAGCCCTGCAGGGATGGCTGCGCAACGCGGCGGCGGTGCTGACGGCTGTCCGCCACGATCTCTCGCGCGACGCAGACGCCGACTATTCGAAGCTGCCTGTCGCCTGCTGCCCGCAAACGTTCCAACTCAATCTCGAGCTGCCGCTGCCGGCGGGTAGTGGTGCCGGCGCATTGCGTGCGGGGCTTTCGGCCGGCGACGCGCTGCGGCCCGAACCGTTCTTCTTCGTCGCCACCGACGAGCAGGCGCTCGCCGGCAATTTCGACGCGGCAAGCATCCTGTCGGTGCAGCGTATTGCAGCCGACAAGCTTGCGGCAGACGACGTCATACAGTTCCTGCGCGATCAGGTGGCGGCCCACCGCAAGCGGCTGGCGAGCTGAGCGCCCGCCAACGGCTCACCTCGAGGCTTCACGACGACGCGTAATCGCGAGGCGCGGTCGCTTTCGCGGCACCAGAGCCGGCTGGCTTCTTGCCGCGCTTGCGCTCCTCTTCTCCAAGCAGGCGGCGCAGGTCTCCGGTTTTCTCGAACTCTTTGGCGATCGCCACCATCACGTTTGCCATCGGCATGACAGTCTCGCCTTCGGCCCAGAACAATCCGACTTCCTGGCTCACCTCGGGTTCGACAAGGGTCAGCGCCTTGGTGCCCGGGTGCAGGCCGGGCATGCGTGTGAAGTGCGAAGGGATCACAGTGCACAGCTCGGTGAACTGCACCTGGAACATCAGGTGCAGGATCGATTCTGATTCGACCTTCGGAACGACCTCGCAGCCGGCTTTCTTGAACGCCGCATCGACGAAGCGGCGCTCGTGCATCGAGGGACGCAGCATGGCCAGCGGAAGTTCGGCGGCTTCCTTCCAGGTGATCTGGGTCAGCCCCTCGAACTCATTGGTATCCGGCACCAGCAGGCTCATTCTCTCGGTGTAGACCGGAAGATAGTTGCGGCGGCCGAGATCGGCCTTCTCGAGGTAGGTGATGGCGCAATCGAGAGTGAAGTTGTCGAGGCCGAGCTTCATGGCTTCGTTGCCGATGAAGTGGACGTCGACGCGGACGCCGGGGTGGTGCTCGCGGACCTTTTGCAGGAGCACGGGAAGCACCGGCGACATCGACGGCATGGCGCCCATGCGCAGTGAGCCGTGCAGGTCCTTCTGCATCGCCTTGATCTCGTCGCGCATGGCGTCGCAATGCGAGATGATGAGACGTGCCCACTTGGCGATGTGCTCGCCCTCGGCGGTCAGCCCATGGAAACGCTGGCCGCGCCCACGCAAGAAGATCGGCACGCCGAGCTCCAGCTCGAGCTGCTTGATGCCACTCGACAGGCTCGGCTGCGTGACGTGGCAGCGGGTTGCCGCACGACCGAAGTGCTCTTCCTCGACGACGGCGACGAGATATTTGAATTGCCTGAGAAACACGGCATTTCCTCCACCAGTTGCCAGGCGTTCTCCCGAGACAGTGGACTTTCTCGCCCTCACCGCAGCATTGCGGTCGTGTCTCGCAGCTGGCTTATCCCTCCAATATAGAGGAGTTGTGCGAAATTTCCAGAACGATAAGCGGGATCAATTATCAAAAATTTTCTGGCGCCGATAGGAGAACCCATGGAAATCATCGATGTCACAACATTCGCTCTATTTGCGATGACCGCCGGTCTTCTCATTGGCTGCGTCGGGATCGGAGGCGTCATCCTGGTGCCGCTGCTCGCCTACGCAGGCGGCGTTCCAATCCACACGGCGATTGCCGCGGCGATGTTCTCCTACCTCGTCTCCGGTGCCATCGGCACTTTCGTATTTGCCAGGAACAAGTCGATCCGGTGGGATCTGACCGCCTGGATGTGGGCTGGAGCGATGCCAGCGGCGTTCCTGGGCGCGGTCACCGCCAGTGTCACCTCGGGATGGTTTCTGGAGCTGTGCATCGGCTTGCTGACCGGGGCGTCGGGTCTCAATACGCTGCTGGCAAAGAGCAACAAGGACGGGGAAGAGGCTTCCCAGCTCGGCAAACCGGCGCTGGCAGGCATTGGTGCCTTCACCGGGTTTGCCTCCAGCCTGACGGGGACCGGGGGACCTCTCGTCCTGGTGCCTATCCTGATGTGGCTGCAGATCCCGGTGCTGACAGCCATCGGTCTGTCGCAGGCCATCCAGCTGCCGATCGCCGTCCTGGCGGCCGCCGGCAACATCTATGCCGGAACACTTGACATCGTGCTTGGCTGTGTCCTGGCGGCGGGGATTTCGCTCGGCACCTGGGGCGGGGCAAAACTAGCCCATGTCCTGCCGAAGGCGACGCTGCGCCTGATCGTTTCAGTGCTGATGGTCATTATCGGCGGACTGATCCTCGTGAAAATCGCATACGGGGCGCTGGCTGGCTGACCATCCGTTCGTACGGACGGCCCTCATAGTCGAGGGCAAACGTGCCATAGGTTGTGCGGATTTGACTAACGGCTCCGTGAAAGCGCCCATTGTTGGCGTGAGGCTGCGGCCGGCGCGTCGACGCCGGCCGATTTGCGGCCTCCGTCAGTCGACAACACCGAAAAACGATTCCCCGGAGGAGCGCCATGGCCGAGGCCGCAAAGCCACGTAAGAAAGTCACCGTCAACACATTGATGGCAAAGAAGAAACGGGGCGAGCCCATTACCCAGCTCGCCGCCTATGACTACCGTACCGCGGTTGTCGCCGACCGGCTCGGCATGGATATCCTGTGCGTGTCTGATACCGGCGGCATGATCCTGTTCGGCCACCAGAGCACGGTCAAGGTCAGCTTCCAGGAAGTCATGATGATGAGCCAGGCGATCGACCGCGGCTCGAAGTACGGCCTGCGCATGGTCGACATGCCCTACTGGAGCTTCCATGTCTCGAAAGAGCAGGCTATCGAAAATGCCGGACGCTTTGTCCACGAAGCCAACGCCGAAGTGATGAAGTGCGAAGGCAACCGCCACCACGTTCCGGCGATCGAGGCCATCGTCAACGCCGGCATTCCGGTGCAGGGCCATATCGGCATCACGCCGATGCGCATGCCGCAGCTCGGCGGTTTCGTCGCCCAGGGCAAGACGGCCAAGCGGGCGCAGGAACTGATCGACGACGCCAAGGCGATGTATGATGCCGGCTGCTTCTCGATCCTGTGCGAAGTGACGACGTCGGAAGTCGCCGAGTATCTCGCCGAGATCCTGCCGATCCCGGTCATCAGCCTGGGTGCTGGAAGTCGTGCCGACGGCGTGCACATCATTTCGTCCGACCTCTTCCATCTGTGGGAAGAGCACGTGCCGAAGCATTCGCGCATCTACACCGACCTCATCCCGATCATGGAAGACGTTATCACGCGCTACATGAAGGACGTGGTCGATCGCGATTACCCGGGTCCGGCGGAAACGGTCACGATGGCGCCGGAAGAACTCGAAGCCTTCGCCAAGGCCGTGAAGTGGGAAAAGAAGCTGGACGAGATCAAGTCGGGGAAATAATTGCCCGATTGAGCTGATAAAAGCCTGTGACCCCGGCGCTCAGAGACCGGAGATGGTCGCGCGGCGGGTTAATGTGCGGACAATATCGCACCGTACCGACGGGCAACTCGACAAGCTGCATAAAAAGAACCCCGCGGAGCTTGCTTCGCGGGGAGTTTTTTTCCGGGGAGGGAAAAATTGCGGCACTTACGGCAGCCGCGCGCCGTTGTTCGCCCGTCAGCTTAGGGCGTTGGCAATCACCGCCAGGGCAAGGAGTATCCCAATCATGACAAATCCCCAGGCGAATCTGCGACCGGAGCGGGCGCGTACGCAGTCATAAGAAGCGGTGCAGTTGGAGCACTCTGCTGGTGTCGCGGCCTGGCAGGCGGGGCGATAGTGAAGTTCGTTTGCGGTTTGCATCGTCGTTGTCCTCAGTTCCCGTCGAATTCGATGAACCGAGTATTTCGCAACTCAAGGCGCCGGTCTTTGATTGCGCTCAATTCGTAAATTTATGTTTTGATAGAAGCGGTCTATATGGCCGGCTGTCGGCTCCGAGCCCCAGCCCACAAAAAAGCCCGGCGCGAGCCGGGCTTTTCGTGTTCGTGAACCGGAGGCTTACTTTGTCCGGCTGCCGATCATTCCTTGATCGGTTTGCAGTCCGACATGCAGCGGTCCGCCTTGGTGTCGGGACGGCTGTCGACCAAGAAGCCGTTCTTGTTGGGCATTTCGACTGCCGCGAGCGACTTGGCGTCCATGACCGCATCGTCCTTGACCAGGCCGTTGAGGTTCAGAATGTAAGCGGACAACGCGTAGACTTCGTTGTCGCTCAGACTCTGAGGGGCGGTCATCGGCATGGCGCGCTTCATGTAGTCGAAAAGTATCGGCGCGTAGGGATACATGCTGCCCGGCGTCAGCTTGCGCTTGTCGGTCAGAAACGATCCAACGCCTCCAACCATCGGACCGAAGACGCTACCTCCTGCCGCCTTTTCGCCATGGCAGTCCAGGCACTGCTCGGCGAATATCTTGGCACCTTCGGCAACGCTTCCCTTGCCGGGGGGAAGGCCTGCGCCGTCGGTGGTCCGTATATCGATATCGAGCGCCGCAACATCGGCTTCGCTGATCGGCGAGCCGTACTTGACGCCCGGCCCAGCCCATGCTGCTCCGGCAACCAATCCAGCCGACGTCAATGCGACAAGCGCCGCGGTCAATTTACGCGATAGCATTGGCAACCTCCCCTGAAGAGCTGACCGACCAAGGGAAGACCCCGTTGTGGTGCTGAACGAAACCGGTGATCGCGCGGACCTTGTCGATGTCGGCCACCGTCGGCTGAACGTAACCGGTCGAATCGACCGCGCGGCTCGCGATCTTGGCCGGGCCGCCATCCCAATCCCAACTGTAGCGGAAGCGGGTGAGACATTTGTCCAAGACAGGATCTTCGAGCTTGGCTTCGCGCCAGGTCTTGCCTCCATCGAAGGTGACGTCGACGGCCTTGATCGTGCCGTTACCAGACCACGCAAAGCCTTCGATCTCGACGCGCCCGGGACCGGGGATCTTCATCCCGCCCGACGGGCTGGTAATCACCGACTTGCACTCCATGACGAAGCTGAACTGGCGCCATTTGCCTTCCGGCATCGGGTCAGTGTAGCGCGCGGTCTCGCTGCGGGCGTTCCAGGGTTTGTCTCCGACCTTGATACGACGCAGCCACTTGACGCAGACGTTGCCTTCCCAACCCGGGATGAACGCGCGCAGCGGATAGCCGTTTTCAGGACGAAGCATTTCCCCGTTCATGCCCCAGACGATCATGACATCGTCCATGCACTTTTCGATCGGGATGGAGCGGAGGTGGGCCGAGCCATCGGCGCCTTCAAGTAGAACCCACTTGGCGCCGTCGGCAAGGCCAGCCTCGTCGAGCAGCCATGACAGGGGAACACCGGTCCATTGCGCACAGCCCAGAAGGCCATGTGTCTGCTGAACTGTTGTCGATTTGACAGTTTTCCAGTCGGTCAGTCCGTTACCGGAACATTCCATGAAGTAGAATTTCGACATGGAGGGATAGCGCATCAAGTCATCCATTGAAAACTTGAGCGGTTGCTTGACCATGCCATGCACCACAAGCGTGTGCTGCTCTGGATTGATATCCGGCGTGCCGGCATGATGGCGTTCATAGAACAAGCCGTTGGGCGTGATGATACCCTTCTGGTGCTGCAGCGGCGTCATCGACCAGTCCGACCAGTGCTGCTTGTTGACAAACACGTCGGTCCGGTTGCGCGTGACATGGGCCTCGTACTTCGAAGGCATGCCGTAAGCCTTGGGCTCGATCTCGCGGCCCATTGACTTATTGCTCTCGGGGATCGCAAGAGACCCGGCCTGTGCGACACTTGCCAGCCCTGCCGATCCGCCTGCGGCCGCAGCGCCGGCAAGCATTAAGCTGCCTTTCAGGAAGCTTCGCCGACCTTCTTCGACGGGCTGAATTCCGCTACTGCGTTTCGATTCATCTAAATCTTCCTTGCGTCTGCCCATATGCGTCTTCTCCCAGGAGTAAGCCGTTGATTTGGAGCGATTGGCTTGGTGGCCAGTTTCGTTGCCTGTCCCAGCGCGCAATCGTTGGATTGGCTCGTTGCGCTTGATCGGGACAACCACCCAAGCGGATGGTTCCGCTTGGGAACGCCCATTATGTTTCGAGTCCAAACTTCAGTTATCGAGTCGGAACTTGCGTCCGCCGATGCGCCTTTTGAGCCGATCAGCGGCCAACCTTCAGCGCCTTCGACTTTCCCCGATGCAATAACGGTCCAGCCTTGGCGATATTGCCCCACGAATTCCAATCGAAATTCAAGGGGTGCAAACCATTCGTACGCATGGCATTTGTTTCGTTCCAAAGCGCACGAAAGCAGCATTAAAATGCTACAACTTGCCGCAGACAGGCGGCAATCTGTTCTCTTCTATGCGAGGATTGAGACGATCAATAAGAATTGCGGCGCGTCTTCCGCCGCCGCATGATATGGAGGCCAGCGAAGAATAATCCGGCCAGCAGCGGAGGGATGGCCAGGTTGAATAACGTCAACCGCGCTCCCAATGCCTCCACATTCTCGCGCATGGATCGGCGGATCTGGCGCAATTCGCAGCGGAACGGCAAAAGCTTCGTGCGCAATTCGCCGATTTCCTTCATCAGGGTATCGGGCAGTTGTTCGGCGGATTTGGCGCCCGTCGATTCTAGAACCTTCGAGATCGCCGCCTCGACGCCGGCAATGCGTCCGACGTAGTCGGCTTCCTGCGACCGGTAGCGCGCCTGAGCCTCCTTCAACATGTCGGCGACGCGCGCAAACGGGCGGCGCAACGCTGTGCGCGAGCGGATGCCGATGAGCCGCGGATTGCCGGTTGCATATTCGGCCATGTTGATGAGGAAGGCGGCGTTATCGTTGAGCGGCCGCGTCATGGTCCGATCACCGACGGTCACCGCCTGCACGGCCATCGGGTCGAACAGCCAGTCGGCATCGGCGATGACGAACAGGGCCGCGGACGGCGTGCCTTGCAGGTGGGGTTGCGGCTCTTTTGGGCCTGGAGCCATTTCGCCGGACGTCTGCGCCGGAGGTTGTGCCGCCGGTTCCGTCGACGGGGGGTTTGAAACCGGGCCGGCGAACGCGCTCTCATACGGCCCTGCCAGAGCGGCGGCGATGACGAAGGCCTTTTCGGCGGACGCTTTGAATTCGGCTGCAAGCGCTTCGGGGCCGCGCTCCTTAAAGCGGTCGCGGGGAAGTACGCCCGACTGACCGGGGTTGGTCGTGACCAGTGCCACCGCCGAAGCGTTCGCGGCATCGATGTCGAAGGCGCCGGCTTCGGCGAACAGGAGTTCGTTGAGGCTCGCGGTCACTGGATGGCGCGGAGACAATGCGTCCCGTTTGGCGCGCAGCCAGTAAGGATAGTTGAGCTGGCGACCGTCACTTCCCGTGACGAGAGCTGCCATCGAACCGTCGCCGACGACTTCGCCGCCACGATATCGGGCGCCGTACTTTTGCAGCAGGTCCGAGATGTCGTTGATCTCGTCTCCAGGCTCGGGCTTTACCACCATGTTGGCGCTGTTGAAGCGGGGATAGGGATCGAGCATCGCGATCAGCCCGCGTCCAGACATGAGATGCTGGTCGATGGAATAAAGCATCGAGCGTTTCAGAATGGTCGCGTCGATGACGACGAGGGCGTCGAGACCCGGGGGCAGTTCGTCGGCGAAATGGGGAATGACGGCAATGTCGTAGTTCTGCTTGAGGTCCTCGATCATGGCGAGGCCCTCGCGCGGCTGGTCTGCAGCGCTGGAGCGCAGAAGCGGCGAAAGGATGCCGACGCGGGGCGTCTTGTTGCGGCCCAGGGTATTGATCGCCAACGCCAGATCGTATTCGAGCAGTTCGGCGCGCTCCTCGTCGAAATAGGGAATGACGCCCTGGCGATCTCCATGACGGAAGACCGCGCCGAGCATGAAGCTGTCGCCCGATGTCATGGGAATGCGGCGCACGCCGGCAGCCGCTGCCGCTTCCTCGGCTTCGCTGTCTTCGCTGGTGCGGTGCCTCAGGACCTTGATGTTGCCACCGCCATAACCGGCGATTTCACCGAGCAGATTGCCGACGCGCTGTGCGTGCTGGCGGATGCGCGCGGGGATCTTCGATTCATCCTCGCTGTAGTAGAAATCGATCTCGATGCCCGCGGGGGCCGTGGCGGCAACGGAGCGCGTCTCTGGATGCAGGGTGAATTCCCGCTCGGCGGTGAGGTCGAGAGCCAGCGGAAGCCGCGCCGCACCCGCGAGAAGCACGACCGTGACAAGAACCGCCAGCCCGCCTGCCCCCCACGCTCGAAAACCGGCCGGCCGCGACTCACGGCGGCGCTCGATCAACCACGTCGCGCCCATCAGGGCCGCGGACACCAGAAGTAGCATCGTGGCGAAGCCTGCAAGCTCGACACGGCCTTGCGCCATCCGGTCGAGCCAGTATTTCGGGCTGATCGTTGCGAGCGAGGCGACGAACGATGCCGCGGGACTGGTGCCGAGCACCCTGGCGGCCGTATCCCAGCCGAGCAGCAGCAGCAGGCTCAATGCGGCAAGACCGGCGACATAGGCTGCGACGTGGTCCCTGGTCAGCGCCGCGGCCAGAATGGCGATCGCGTAGAACGCCATAAGCAGCAAGGCCGCCCCAAGATACCCCGAGACGGCGATGCCCCAATCCGGATCACCGAGATAGCCGACGGTGACAACGAAGGGAGCGGTCATCGCCAGCGTCAAAAGCAGCACGAGCGCGCCGGCGAGCCACTTGCCGGTGACGATGACGCTGGTCGGCATCGGCAGCGACAAGGTCAATTCAAGTCCGCGGTCGCCGGGCGTTTCGGCAAATGCGCGCATCGCCAAGGCCGGCGCCATGACGAGAGCAATCCAGGGCAGAAAGGTCCACTGGAGATTGAAACTCGCAAGGTCGGTCGCGTAGAAATCGGCGACGAGGAAGATGCAGATGGCGAGCGCCAGCAGGAACCAGACCTGGAAGATCAAGGTCAGTGGCGCGAAGAACAGCAAGCGGGCTTCATGGCGGGCCACCGTCAATGTGTCTATGAGCCACCGGCCGAATGGGTCCGTCGCGGCGAGTGCGCGGCGGACGGAGTCCATGCCGTCTTGCAATGGGCCGTTCATGCGGCGGCGGATGCGGTTTGGGAGCGATCGGAAATCAGGGCGATGAGAGCGGGGGCAAGCCGTCCGGCCGCATCGCTGAGCTCGCCCTTGGCCGCATCGGCAACGACGCGTCCCGCGTTCATCACGACGAGACGGTCGCAAAGCTCCTCGGCCTCCTCGACGATGTGCGTCGACATCAGGATCGCGCGATCCCGCGCGAGCCGTTTCAGCAGCGCGCGCAGGTCGACTTTCTGCTTGGGATCGAGGCCGTCGGTGGGTTCATCGAGCAGGAGAACGGGGGGTTCGTGGACGAGTGCCTGCGCGAGCCATGCACGCTGGCGCCAGCCCTTGGAAAGGGTCCCGAGTTGCCTGCCGGAAGCCGCGCCCAGTTCCAGCGTCTCCGTGACGCGTGCCACGGCGCGGCGGCCGGAACCTGCGTGCAATCCGCGCGCTTCGGCCGCGAAGCTCAAGAACTCCGCGACAGTAAGGCTGGAAAAACCGTTGGCGGCCTCGGGCAAATAGCCCAGCGCCCGTTGCGCCTCGATACGGTCCTTGACGACGTCGCATCCCGCGACGATGGCGCGGCCTCTATCGGGTCGGAGGCATCCCGCCAGGATGCGCATGGTCGTCGACTTGCCCGCGCCGTTGGAGCCCAGCAGGCCGACAATCGAAGACGTGGCGACCGAGAAACTGACGCTGCTCACCGCCTTGTGCGTGCCGAAGGATTTCGACAAGTCGTGGGTGTCGATCAGCGTCATGGGGAAGGCCGTCCTGACAGGAAGTGGCGTCGCCGCGTGGCGGAACCTGCGCCCTTCAGGGCCGCAGGTCCGAGACGAACCCGGCCACGATGAAGAGCGCGATCGAGGTCATCGTGACGACGTAACCGATGGTGGTCAAGCGCCGCGCCAGCACGCCTCGCGCATCGTCCTCGACCGGTTCGGGCATGTTGCGACCGCGCGGCTTGGCGACCAGCGAACCAGCCGTGACCAGGAGCGCGCCGACGATAGCCAGCGTTATCACGATGTGACGCTGCGAGATGAGGATCAACGCATCGATCATGGCGCGAACGTCCCCGTCGCCTTAGTGCCCGCCACCGCCATCCTTGCCATAAGCTTCGGCGAAATCGGCACCGGATCCGGCCTTGAAGCTCTTCATGGCTTCCTCGTGCAGGATGGCCATCGCCTCGCGCTTGATCGCGTAGGCCTCGGCAGAGGCGAGCATCTTGTAGTCGCGCGGGCGCGGGAGGTTGACTTCAATGACGGTTCGCACCTGGGCGGGGCGGTTCGAAAGCACGACGATGCGGTCGGCAAGAAAGATCGCTTCGTCGATCTCGGATGTCACGAACAGGTTGGTGCGGCGGTTTTCTTCGAACAGACGCAGGAAGAATTCCTGCATGAGGCCGCGCGACATGGCGTCGAGACCGCGGAAGGGCTCGTCCATGATCATGATGCGCGGATTGTTGATGAGGGCGCGGGCGAGTTCGGCGCGCCGCTGCATGCCACCCGAAAGCTGCAGGGGATACTTGTGTTTGAATTCGCTGAGGCCGACCTTGGCGAGTAGCCGGTCCGCCTCCTGCTGCAGGGCCTTGCCCCTGAGATCGCCACGCAGCTTGGGACCGAAGACGATGTTCTGATAGGTCGTCTGCCAGGGGATGAGCGCTGTCTCCTGGAACACGACCATGCGGTCGCGGGCGGGGCCGGTGACCGGCTTGTCGTCGAGCAGGATTTCACCCGAGTCCGGAAACTCGAAGCCCGCGATCAGGTTGACGAGCGTTGACTTGCCGCAACCGGACGGCCCGACGATCACTGTCAGCTCGCCAGGCTTGATTTCGACGTTGAGCCTGTCGATGACCCGCTGCTGTTCCCATTCGTCACCGTAGGACTTGGAAACGTTGCGGAGTTCGACCTTGCTCTTGCCGGCGGTCGGGTCGGTCGCTTTCACGGATGCGTCCAAGGTATCCTGCGCCATAGCTTCGTTAGACCTTTCGTCTCTTTATTTCAAACGTGTCTCGTGTTCGCCAGCGCGATTTCGCCTTTACTAGAAGAGGCGCTTCCAGGGCATGTACCAGTCGCCGATCGCGCGTATCGCACTCGATGACAGATAGCCGGCGATCCCCACCGAGATCATGCCGACGACGATCTGCTCCAGCGAGCCACCCATGTAGGAGTTCCAGATAAAGAAGCCGAGTCCGCCGCCACCCTGGGTGCCGCCGCCCGAGATCATCTCGGCTGCGAGCACGACCTCCCAGGTGATGCCCATGCCGACGGCAGCGCCGGTGAAGATCGACGGCAAGGTACCGGGCAGGATGATCTTCGAGAACAGGTCCCATTGCGAGGCGCCCATGGACTGGGCGGCCCTGAGGTAGCGGACGTCAATATTGCGGGCACCGCCGAGAACGTTGATCACGATGGTGAAGAACGCGCCCAGAAACGTGATGAAGGCGATCGACATCTCATTGGTCGGCCAGAAAATCAGGGAAGCAGGCACCCACGCCAATGGCGGGATCGGGCGAAGGATTTCAAACGGCGGGAAGAACAGGTCGCGGAAGTACTTGTTGACCGCGAGCATGAGGCCGAAGGGGATACCAAGCAGCATCGCCATCAGGAAGCCTGATATGACGCGCCTGAAGCTCGAAACCCAGCTTTCCCAGTAGCCGGCCTTGGGCAGCACCTCCAGCCAGGTGGTCGCCACATCGGTTGGCGGCGGTATGAGCCCGACGCCGGGTATCATCCATTCCTTGCCGAACCATTCATCCCAGCGAGCGCCGATTTCCCAGATTACGAGGAAGACGATGATCGCAGTGATGCCGCGCCACAGCGACTGGTTCTGCCAGAGCTTCTGAAGCGCGCCGCGCCGTTTCGGCGGCACTGGCGTGGCGGCATGGGTCGATGGCTGCGCAATATCGGTCATGGGGCGTTTCCGGATCCTTTTTCGGCTCGGGCCAGATTTTTGTGGGCCAGTCTACTGTGGGGCCATTCTATCGTGGGGCCATTCTATCGTGGGGCCAGTGCTCGTTATGCCAGTTCGCGTTCGCCGGCCTGGAAGGCCTTGATGGCTTCTTCGTGGACGGCTTCGTTGACCTCTTCCATCAACACGCGGAATTCCTCCGAAGACTGCGTTTCGAAAGTGCGCGGGCGCGGGATGTCGACGGTCACCGTCTTCTTCAACTGGCAGGGGCGCGTCGTGACGACGTGTACCTTGTCGCCGAGGAAGATCGCTTCCTCGAGGTCGTGGGTAATGAAGAAAATCGTCACCTTGGTGCGATCGTAGGTCTCGAGCAGGGATTCATGCATGATCGACTTGGTCAGGGCGTCCATGGCACGATAGGGCTCGTCGAGGAGAAGCACCTTCGGATCATTGATGAGCGCGCGCACGATCTCGGCACGCCGCGACATGCCGGACGAAACTTCGCCGGGATACTTATCCGTCACGTCGCCCAGGCCGGCTTCGGCGAGCATGTCGCGCGCCTTCTCGAGTGCCGCTTTTTTCCTCATGGTGCGTTGAACCATCGGCCCGTAGGCGACGTTCTGGGCAAGCGTCATCCAGGGGAAAAGAGCGCCATGCTGGAAAACGACCATGCGCTCGGCGCCCTGGTCGGCCTTCGGCTTGCCCGGTCCGCACAGGAGTTCGCCGTCGAGGAGGATTTCGCCGTGGGTGATCGAGTGGAACCCGGCAATCGCATTGAGCAGGGTCGTCTTGCCGCAACCCGACGGCCCGACGATCATGCAGACCTCGCCTGCCGCGATCTCCATCGAGCAGTTGTCAACAGCCATGACGTTGACGCCCTCGGGATCATAGATCTTGGTGACGTTGCGAATGCTCAGGGCACCGCGATTTTTTTGTGTCGCCATGGGTTGTGCGCCTTCGCTTCGAATTGCCGTTGTTACGTTCATATGGTCAGAACCCTTAATTTCAAGTCGTGCTTGGCTCTCATCATTTTGGCGACGATCAGCGGCCCTGCAAGGCGAGCGCCTTGACGTGCCATTGCATCAGCCAGTTGCCGAGCATGCGAACCATGACCGAAGTGAGCCAGCCGACGAAGCCGAGCGTGATCATGCCGATCACCATCGGGACGGTGACGTTGTTCATATAGGAGTCGACGATCAGGTAGCCGAGGCCGTGGTCACCGGAGACCATTTCGGCGGCAACCAGCGAGAACCAGGCAACGCCGATCGAAATCTGCAGGCCGGTGAAGATGAAAGGCAAGGCGCCGGGAACGACGACGTTCTTGAAGATGTCCCAGTTGCTCGAACCGAGGCAGCCGGCAGCCCGGAAGTAAGCCTCGTCGATCGAGTCGACACCGAGCATGGTGTTGAGCGTCGTGACGAACAGCGATGCCAGCGTCGCCAGGAAGATAACGGGGGCTTCGAAGCCTGGGAACATCAGGATCGACAACGGCACCCAGGCCAGGATCGGAATCGGGCGGAGCGTTTCCAGGATCGGGAAAGCGTAATCGCGGATGCGTCTCGACCACCCCATGAACAGCCCGAGGGGCACGCCGATGCCGGTGGCGATGGAAAATGCGATGGCGATGCGCCAGCAGCTGACGTAGATGTGGTTCCAGTAGTTTTCCGTGAAGATCGAAACGCCCTGGAACGGCGTCGTCGAAAAGAGGTCTTTTGATACAGCGACAGGTCCGGGAATCTTGTCAAAGCGATCGACACGCAGGCCTTCGCAAAGCAGCCACCACGTAAAGACCCATAGGAAGATACCAAGGATCGTCAGGTAGGGCGTCGGTGTCTGGAACGACTTGCCCATACGATAGAAGAACAAGGCAAGTCCGGTCGGTGCTTTGGACTGTTGAGGAATTGCCGTCGTTGCAGCTGTCTGGCTCATATTGTCTCGCAAGGCTCTCTGGATCACGCCGGATCGGCAAGTGTCGATTTTCTTGTTCCACGGCCGGCCAGCCCGCGGAACAACCGTGAGATTTCCACGGAGTTTGTTCAA